>Ga0190265_10001794_pt1 | contig 14163 bp, 15 predicted proteins | sample Popmic124T_FD_133135 | JGI IMG/M metagenome (GOLD analysis project Ga0190265, IMG submission 133135) | Populus adjacent soil microbial communities from riparian zone of Indian Creek, Utah, USA - 124 T | ecosystem: Environmental > Terrestrial > Soil > Riparian zone | place: USA: Utah | collected...
CGGAATCGGAGGCGACGGTGGTGGCGGCGGCAAAGCCGACGTGCCACACGGCTCGAACGGGCAGGACTCGCCCACTGGCTCGACGGCCGGTGGCGGTGGCGCCGGTGGTGGCGGCTATGACATGACAAGCCGCAAGGTCGGCGGCGGTGGCGGTGGCGGATCGGGCACCAACGACGGTGCCGGCGGCGGGGGAGGGGCGGGCGCCTCGTACGTGCTCCCCGGAGCGACCGACATCTGGTACGGAACGAGCACGGAGAAGGGCAACGGATCGGTGCACGTTCTCAGTTGGCTCACCGGCTGAGTTTCCGGCGGGCTCGCACGGCTCTCTGCCGACACCGCCCGACCGGATGGCCGGTTGCCGCGCCGAACCCGGCGCGGCAACCGGCCATCCCCGCGTTCGGTGATCTCCGTCGGGACACGCCTTTCGCGCAGCACCTTCCCGACGTCACATCGGCCGACCCACCATCCACACATGGCCGTCGGGGTCGGCAAAGGTGCCCGAGTAGCCCCAACCCTGGTCCCGGGGTGCGGTGACACGGGCGGCCCCCGCCGCGCGGGCTCGCTCGAGAATCCCGTCGACGCCGGATTCGGTATCGGCGGTCAGGCCGAGTACGCATTCGCAGCTCCCCGGTTCGGCGACGGCGCGGTCGCCGATGACCCACCCGAATCCACCGGTGGGGATGAACATCAGGCGAACACCGTCGTTGATCACGAACTGCAACGGCTCCGGGACGCCGTCGTCCGCGACCTCGCCGATCGGCTCGAAGCCGAGGCCATCGCGGTAGAACGCGAGCGAGATCCGGCGGTCGGCGATCGGCAGGCTGACGATTACGGGTGTGGTGATCATGTGTGTCCTCCTCGGACGCGATCGTGGTCGATGGTTCGGGTGCTGGGACTGGTCCATGCCGCCACCCGGCCCCTTTCGTCGGTACGTCTGTGCACTACCGACGAACGTGGTGGGCGCCGACGGACACCTCGCCGCTAGGAATTGGCGGCGGTCTCGGCGAGCCGGCGACTCAGGTAGCGACGTTCGGTGTCGGTGGCCGCAAGCCGTAGCGCCTCGCGGTAGGCGTCGGCCGCCTCGGCACGGCGGCCGAGGCGCCGGAGGAGGTCGGCACGGGACGCCGCCAGAAGGTGGTACCCGGTCAGCGCACCGGACGCTGCCAATGCGTCCACGATCTCCAGGCCCGCGGCGGGTCCGTCCGCCATGCCCACCGCCACCGCCCGGTTCAGTTCCACCACCGGTGACGGGGCCAGGGACGCGAGCCGGCCGTACAGCGCGGCGATCTGTGCCCAGTCGGTATCGGCGGCGTCGGTCGCGGTGGCGTGGCAGGCGGCTATCGCTGCCTGCACCTGGAACTGCCCGGGGCGGCCACGCCGCAACGCCCCGTCCAGCAACGCCGTGCCCTCGGCGATCCCGGCACCGTCCCAACGGGCACGATCCTGTTCTTCCAGCGTGACCAGGTCGCCGGCCTCGTTCATCCGGGTTTCCCGGCGGGCGTCGTGCAGCAGCATCAGCGAGAGCAGCCCCACGGCCTCCGGCTCGTCGGGCATCAACCAGGCCAGGATGCGGGCCAGCCGGATCGCCTCCGAGCTCAGTTCGCGTCGTAACAGGTCGGCCCCGGCCGTGGCGGAGTAGCCCTCGTTGAACAGCAGGTACAACACGGAGAGCACCGCGGGCGTGCGTTCGGGCAGCAGGTGCGCCGGAGGCACCCGGTACGGGATGCGGGCGTACCGGATCTTCTGCTTTGCCCGGGTCAGGCGCTTGGACATCGTCTGCTCGCCGACCAGCAGGGCCCTGGCGATTTCGGCGGTGGTCAGTCCGGCGAGGGTGCGCAGGGTCAGGGCGACCTGAGCCTCCAGCGCCAGCGCCGGGTGGCAGCAGGTGAACATCAGCCGTAGCCGGTCGTCCGGTACGCCGCTGTCGTCACCGCCCCCGCCGGGCCGCGGTGGTTGGACCATGGCTGCGACCTCCCGGAGTTTTGCCTGCCCGACCGCCTCGCGGCGCAGCCTGTCGATGGCGCGCCGGTGCGCGGCCGTGGTCAGCCACGCACCGGGTCGGCGAGGGATGCCGTCACGCGGCCAGTGCCGCAACGCCAGGGCGAAGGCGTCCTGCGCGCACTCCTCGGCCAGGTCCCAATCACCCGTGATCCGGATGAGGGTCGCCACGACCTGACCCCACTCCTCGCGAAACGCCTGCGCGAGGGCCGTCTCGACTTCGGCGGTCACGCCGTCCACAGTGGACGGATCTCGATCGTCCCGTAACCCGCTGCCGGGTGTTTCGCGGTGACCTCGATCGCCTCGTCCAGGTCGGCGCATTCGATCAGGCAGAACCCGCCGACCTGCTCCTTGGTCTCGGCGAACGGCCCGTCCGACAACAGCACCTGGTCGCCGCGCACCCGCACGGTCGTTGCTTCGGTCGGCGGCCGCAGCCCGGCACCGCCTCGCAGGATCCCGCGCTCCTGCATCTCCTCGGTCCAGCCGCCGCATCCGTCATCGGCGTGTGCCGCCGCCGACTCGTCGCCACAGATCAACAGCATGTACTTCACAGGTCCTCCTCATCGTGCCCATCAGAGGAACGACGAACGGAAACGTCGAGAACAGACAACGTCCTGCGGCCTCGCGCGGCAACTTGAGTGCCGGACCTGGTCTGGTGGGCTAGTCGGGCCGGCTGGCGTAGCCGTACAGGAAGGCATGGACTCCGGCGGTGACGGCGTCGGGGATCTCGTCGCCGCTGTCGCGGCCACGGCCCCGAAGAGGATCGTTCCCCGCGACAAGGAGCGTGAAATGCTCGGCCGCCCGGCCGGGATCGTCGATACGCATCAGACCGCGTTCGGCGAGCAGTTCGAACCGTCGGGCCAGTTCGGCGTCCACCCGCATGGGCCCTCTCGACCGCCACTCGTCGACGGCGGCTTGCGGGATGTGTTCGGTATCCGCCTTGATCTGCCGGACCAGCGCCCAGTGTTCGGCGTATCCGTTCATCGGTGCGACCAGCGCGCGGCCCAGTTCGATCAGGTCCTCTTCCAGATCCGTCACCTTGCGCAGGTAGCGATCGATCGTGTCGATCTGCGCGTCGGCGACCCGCGTCGCGCTCTCTTGGATCACGGCCTGGAACAATCGCGCCTTGTCGTGAAAATGGTTGTAGATGGTGCGGGTCGACACACTCGCCGTGGTGGCGATCGCATCCACGCTGGCGCGGCTGTAGCCGTCGCGCGCGAAAACCGTCAATCCCCCGGCCAGAATCGCGCGTCGCTTGTCGGCCGACACACCTCGCGGACGGCTCTCCGCGTTGTCGTTCGCTGTCATTCCCGCACTCCGGCATCGTAAACGCAGCACTGCAATGGGTACTCCGCTCACTGTAGTTCGTCCGTCCTTCGTCCATTCGATGCGCGCGCTCCGCTATGCCTTCCAGGCGAACGTATGGTCGCCGCGAATGCCGGAGAACACGACGGTGTCACCGTGCCGGTGCGCGCTCACTCCGTCGGCGGGCCGCGCGTCGCGCCAGACCGGTTCGCCGTCCATGGCGATGTCGCGGATGTTGCCGAGGAGCGGCACGGCGACCTGGCCGGTTCCGCTGATTGGGGACCGCACGGTGAGGACGAAGCTGCTGTCCGTACGTTCCCAGCGCACCGATATCCCCCCGGTCGGAGTCGGCACGTGGCCCTGCGCCCAACGGAGATCGGCCGGTTGCGGGGCGACCTCCCATTCCCGGTAGCCGGTCGCGGTCGGGCGGACGCCGAGGATTCCTTCCGACAGTGCCGGAAGTGCCGTCGTCCACGAGGAGTTCGCGAAAGCGCCGCGGTCGACCGACCCGTCGTTGTTCCAGCTGAACCATCCGGTGCCGGGCCCCTCACGCAACATGTGCCCCCACCAACGGCGGATCAGTCGCACGGCGCCCGCGCCGTCGCCGTACCTGACTCGGCCGAGGGCTTCCATCGCGTTGATGTAGCCCTGCATGTTCGATTCCCGGTAGGGGTTGTCGCGGTGCTCGCTGGAGCGGGTGCCGTGTTCCGTGGCGAGTTCGGTGTCGATGAACGCCATCGCCGCTCTGGCGCGCTCGTCGTCCAGCGTCCGGAACATGAGGTTCCCCGCGTTCGCGTCGCCGGTGTGGTCCCGCGAGGGGTCCTCGGCATTGAGGATCATCGCTCCGGCCTCCGCGTCCCACAGGTGCGTGACCAGCGCCAGGCGGACCTTCTCCGCTATCTCCCGGAGTTTCCGGGCGGTCTCCGGGCTGTCCGCGACTTCCGATTCGAGCAATGCCATTCCCCGCAACGCGTCGTGGTAGACCGCGTTCGAAAGGGAATCGACGCCGGTGGCTCTGTCACCCGGAGACCAGTTCGCCACCCAGGGGACATCCGCTTTCGGATCCGTGCGCTGGTCCTGCGGTTCGTAGAACAGGCCGTCCGGTGTAGACCTGCCGTGGAGGAAATCGACCGCGCGTCGTGCGACCGGCAGCAAGGGACGTACGAAATCGGCATCGCCGGTGTACAGGAAGTAGTCGGCGAGGGCGGCGACCCAGAACGCCGTGAAGCTGTCGATGGTGATGTCGCGGTAGAGGGAGTGGGGGCCCGCGAAGCCGAGTGCGTCATCCGGGTCCGGACCCTCTGCCGGCGACCGCCATCCATCCGGCGGCCCGGGTTCGCCCGGCCTGCTCCTGACAAGGTGGGAGGAGGCCGACGGAAGGGAGCCGTCCGGCTTCTGGACGCAACCGAACTGCTGCAACGTGTTCCGCATCAGCCATTGGTAATCGCTGCTCTGGTAGTAGCCGGCGAGCGCCTGGATGTGTAGATCTCCCATGAACAGCACGCGGTCGAAGGTCACGGTCAGCATCCAGGGGCTGCCGTTCTCGGTAACTGTCGCGAGGTCCCCGGTGTAGGCGCTGCCGTACCACGCGCGATTGAGTAGCTCGTCGCTGGAGAGGAAGTGGCCGTCGTATCGCACCGGGTAGATGGCCTGATGGACCCGCACGAAGTCGATCTCCACCTCACCCGCGCCGTCGAGTGTGATCGCGATGTAGCGCGCCTCCCGCTTTCCCGGGCTCCGCAGTGTCGCCTGCCCGTCGGGTGGGTCGAACACGTCGACGCGTGACCACGGGTGGGCGTCGGTACCGAATGGCGCGCCCATGCCGTCACCGTCGGGGCCGAGGAACTGTTCGAACTGCGAGTACGAGGCCCGTATCGGCGCGCCCGATGCCCGCGTGATTCCCAACTCAACCGTGCCCATGGCAACCCGGCCGAGGTCGATGACCAATGTGGTTTCGCGTGCGCCGCCGGTCGCCAGCCTGGTCGAACCGCCGCCTTCGCGGACGAGGAAATCCGGGGCGGCGACCCCAGTTGGGTTTCCCTCGGTGGTCACGGCTACGGGGGTGACGAACGGTCCCTCCACGTGCACGACCAGGTCACGCCAGTCCGCCCTGGCCGGCAGGGCCTGTCGGGAGAGCTTGATCGCAGAGTCCTTTGTGCTCACCGAGGTCGTTCCGCCGGTATCGGCGGAAGGATTTCTTCCCACAACTGTCTCCTGGAGTCACGAACCCGTTCCCGCTCCGCGTGACTCGAGCACGCCCCGGGATGCAATGCCGAAGGTTCTAGTTACACTGAACACTGTAGCAAGTAAAACGTTCAATGCAACTTGAGTACGAAGGGAGCACCGATGTTCAACAAGACCGAACTCGGCTACGTGCAGGCGGGCGGGTTGACGCGACTGGCGCGGATGGCGACTGTCGGCAGCGATGGGCAACCGATCGTCGACGCCGTCGGATACACCTACGCCGACGGGACCTTCACCGTCGGAACCCACCACGGTGACGTCCTCGCGACCCGCAAGGGCCGCAACGTCAAGGAGGGGCGCAAGCACGTTTCGTTGATCGTCGACGATGTCGAGAGCGTCGACCCGTGGCTCCCACGAGGCATCCGCGTCCAGGGGGAAGCGGAGGTGGTCGAAATCGACGGCCACTTCGGACGCGGCGCGTACCTCATGATCCGCCCTACGAGGACCTGGTCCTGGGGCCTTGAGGGAAGCGTTTTCGAACTGGGCACGCATCGCACCGACTGGGCGTGAGCCGGTGTCGGCTGACCCTTCCGGTCGCGGTCAGTGCAACGGGACGAACACCGCGGCGCTGACCGCGAAGCCGACGAGGGCGCCGACGCAGACCTGCCCCGCGGTGTGGTGCCGGATGGCGACGCGGGACCAGCAGATGAGCGCGACGACGGCGAGCAGTGCCAGCACGGCGGGATGGTAGAGGGCGGCGAGCATCGCGACCCCGCCCGCGGAGACGGCGGCGTGCATGGAGACCTTCCACCACACCGTGATGATCCCGGTGGCGACGAGTACGGCCAGCATGGTGACAGCCATGGCGATCATGGGCTGCGGGGCGTTTCCCAGCCACATGATCGTGAGCCCCACGGCGGTCGAACCGAAGCACACGAGCAGCGGCAGCGCGCGGCCTTCACGGTCGTTGACGTGGTGACTGTCCCACCTGCCCGCTCGCGCACCGCGCACGATGAACGCCATCGGCAGCGCGGCGGAGAACGTGGCGACCACCGACGCCCAGAGCAGCGCCGGCCAGATCCGGTACTCGGTGGCGCGCCAGGCCATCGCCAGGGACAGCAGGACGATGACGACGGACGGCGCCAGGACCTCGGTGATCAGCTTCGCCGACCTCGCCGAGGTGGAGCGCGGGTCGACCTCGGATTTTCCGGTCACGCGGCGACGATAGAGGGACCGCGCATGAAGCGGGCCACCCGGAGGAGGAACGCGCATTCGGCGACCAGGTCGGTGCCGGTCGCCGGGGGACTCCCGAGTTCACCCGGGCGCGGCGTGGCATCGGAACGCAACGCCGCACGCCAGCATTCGGCTTCCACGGCGGCGGCCAGATCGTCCCCGCCGAGCCCGCGTTCCCGGGCCGCGTTCAGCGCCTTGTCCGCGATGACGGGATCGATGCGGTCGCGGATCGCCAGGCGGCCGTCCCAGATCTCCACGACCCGGCGGTACAGCCGGAACTCGTAGTCCCACCACGGCGCGCTCGTCGGCAGGGCGACGTCCGGGTCGAACGTGACGGCCGCGTTCCACAGCGGGTGGAGGCGGTGGTACGAGCGGCCGAGGCGAATCCAGGTGTGCATTCCACTGATCGCCGGGCCCACCGCGGGGAGCGCGATCCCGGTCAGCGAAAGCAGAACGCCCACCGCGACGGGGATCGTCTCGAGCGTTTGCGGCCACGGCGGCCGGCTGCCGAACGCGTCCAGAAGCGTGTACGCGATCTTGTGGCAGGCGTAGGCCAGGCTCACCCAGCAACCCACGGTCAGGGTGCGCAGGCCGCGCCTCAACCACGGTCTGTCCGACACCGCGGCCCACCGCCAGGCGAAGCGGGCGATGCTGACCATGGACGACCCGAACGCCGCGATGTAGAACAGCATCATCGCCAGAGCCCAGCGATCCCGGGCGAAGTCGAGGGCGAGGAAGTCGGAACCCTCGGCGCTGACCGTGACGACCCATCCGACGGTCATCGCCGCGGCGAGGACGATGACCGGCACCCCGTGCCGGAGCAGGTCCCGCCGGATACTTCCGTCGCCGCGCACGGACAGCCAGAAGAACCATTCCAGGGACAGGAGCGAACCCAGCAGGACGAGGTGCTGGATGATCCAGATGATGTCGGCGGACAGGAGCCGGTCACCGCCCCGAAGGCCCGAGGCGAGGGCAAGGGTGATGAGGAATATGCCTGACCACAACGCCCACAGCGCCGGACGCCGTGGCGAGCGGACCAGGTCGACGAGTTTGTAGATCGATACGCCCACACCGACGGCGATGACGAAAAGATGTATGTAGAGCAGGAAATCAGCCACGCGGGACCCGGCCCATGACCTCTGCCAGCCGGTCGACCACGCCTGCCTCGTCACCGGTGAGCCCGCGCGGGGTGGCGACGAACCTGCGGCCACCCAGCTTCCACACCAGGTGCGCGGCGAGTTCGGCTTCCTGTTCCTGGCGGGAGTCGTAGTTCTGGCGGTACATGCGCGGACCACCGTCGCCGGTGTCGGTCGCGTCCGCTGGACTGTCCTCCGAAGCGCGCCGCATCGCCCGGATCAACTGGGCCTCCAGGTCGGGCACGACTACCTCCGCTCCGGTGTCGCCGCGATGACACAGCAGCACGTGGCCGAGTTCGTGACAGATGATGTGCTCCCTGTGCAGATCGCTGGTTCGGCGGTCGAACACGATGACATCGACCGATGGCAACGCGATCCACACGCCGTCTGGGCCGCCGCCGGGCATGTCCACCGGCAGGAGTTCGATGGGACGCCCGCGGAACTCGCCGAGACGTTCGCAGAAACTCTCGACGCTCCACGGCCGCGGTATCCCGACGTCACCGAGGAGCGCGGTGATCTTCGTTTCCAGCGAGCGGTAGTTCTTGCGGCTCATCGCCTTCGCGGGCGCGGAATCAGTCATGACAGCCGGTCCCTGCCGTCCTTCGCGGCGTGGCGCCTTTCGATCCTCTCCAGCGACCAGGAGAGGTCCAGCAGGGTCTGCAGCGCGTCCGGCGACATCTTGCCCGCTCGCATCGCGATCACCTGTACCCGTGGGTCCCGCTTGACGGCGGCGGTGGCGAGTTGCACGTCGGTGTCGTCGCGGTCCTGCGCCGTGTCCGCGAGGTAGGAGACCGGGACGCCGAAGAAGCCCGCAAGCGCGGTCAGGGTTGCCAGTGTCGGATTCGCCTGCTTGCCGCTGCGCAGCTTGCCGAGTGCGGTGCGGCTCAGGTGGCCGCCTTGCGCCGCGATCCACTCGGAGATCTCGGCATCGGAGTACGGGCCGCGACCGGCCGGGTGGACATGTCGGATCAGGTGCTCAAGCCGTTCGGCGAATGATCCTGATGGCGGTCCTACCACCGTGGCCTGCCCCTCTGACTTGAGACTGAAGTTTCAGCCGGCACGCGCGCGGTCATCTCTAGTTGACCGAGCGGAGTGCCGAATTATAGAGTCAAACTTGAAGCTTCCTCAATGGCGCAGGGCGAGCGTAAATGCGATTCACGGCCCGTGGATGTCCGGCGTGAGGGGCTGCAGGGGGTAAGAGGGACAGGGCGGACAGGCCGTCGGCCGTCACCAGGGGGATGATGGCCGGCGGTTCGTTCCGCGCCGTGCCGGGCATCCACGGCCCGAGCAGCGAGGACACCGATCTCCGGTCCTTCGCCGGATCGGCGGCGCTCAGTCGCCGTGCAGTTCGCTGTGCAGTTTGAGAACCGTCTGGCCGTCGTCCTGTTCGAGGACGTAGGCGGGGTTGTCGTCGCTACCGTTTCGGACGTGCTCGTGGCCGTTGATCGTGCGCACGAGACGGGACGTGTGCGCCTCGACGACCTTGGCCTCCGCCGTGCCCTTACCCCACTTCCACCTGACCCGGGTGCCCTTGCCGAACTTCTTCGTCACGGTGGTCCTCCCTGACCGGTCCGGGTGACGGTGGCTGCCGCTCCCCGAACCCATCTCCGCACGCGGTGCGCGGTCCCGCAATTCGGTACCCGCGACGCGACTCGTGGCACGACCGACACGGTGGGAAGACGATGCCCGATTTCAGGTCCGCCGGCCGGGCCCCGGGACGGCTTCCACATGCCGGGAGCGCCGACGGCGCGGAATAACAAATGGGTCGCACGACTTGCCGCCTCTGGAGCACGGTCATGGGGAGCCGCGCCCACCGAGACTTACCGAAGGACAAGATGACGGCATTACAAGACCGGCCGGTCGAGATCGCGCCACCGAGCCGCCTCCGGATCGCCCTCGTGCTGGGAGCGCTCATCGCGCTGGGCCCGCTGACCATCGACATGTACCTGCCCGCGTTGCCCACCATCACGACCGAGCTGATGACGACGTCATCCGCGGTCCAGCTCACCCTGACCGGCACGCTCATCGGGCTGGCGCTCGGCCAGCTTGTGATCGGGCCGCTGTCCGACGCGTTGGGGCGGCGACGCCCCCTGATGGTCGGTGCCGCCGTCCACGTTGTCGCTTCGGCACTCATCATCGTCGCCCCGAACATCGCCGTGCTCGGCGTCCTGCGCGTCCTGCAGGGTGTGGGGACCGCCGCCGGTGCGGTCGTCGGGCTGGCGATCGTGCGCGACCTCTACACCGGCCGCGCGGCCGCCACCCTGCTGTCCAGGCTGATGCTGGTGGTCGGCGCGGCACCGGTTCTCGCCCCGACCCTCGGCGGCGAGTTGCTCCGCGTGACGTCGTGGCGTGGCGTGTTCGCGGCGCTGGCCGTGTACGGGCTGGTGCTGATCCCGATCGTCGCGCTGAGGCTGCCCGAGACCCTGCCGCCGCACCGCCGTCGCGGCGCCGGAGTCCGCGCGACGCTGAGTACCTATCGGGGCCTCCTGCGCGACCGCACCTTCGTGGGGCTGGTGCTGGTGGCCGGTCTCGCGATGGCCGGGTTGTTCGGGTACGTCGCGGGCTCGTCGTTCGTCTACCAGGAGCAGTTCGGGCTCGACGAGCAGCAGTTCGGGTTGCTGTTCGGAGCGGGTGCCTTCTGGCTCATCGCCGCCACCCAGCTCAACGCCTTACTGCTGCGCCGGTTCGACCCCCGGCAGATCCTGGTCGCGGCCATCGGCGCGGGCACGCTCGGCGGGCTCCTGCTCCTCCTGCTCGCCGTGACGGAGACGGGTGGCCTGTTCGGTGCGGCCATCCCGCTGTGGGCCGTGCTCTTCGCCTGCGGGCTCGCCTTGCCCAACGCCCCCGCGCTCGCGCTCGCCCGGCACGGGGAGTCGGCGGGCACCGCCGCGGCGCTTCTCGGAGCCACGCAGTTCGGTGTCGGAGCCCTTGTCTCACCGATGGTCGGAATCCTCGGCAACGACGCCGTCGCGATGGGCGCCGTGGTGTCCGGGGCGCTGGTGGTGGCCGTCGCGGTCCTGGTGTTCGTGGTGCGGCCGTGGCAGTTGGACGACATCGACGACGAGCCCGCACTGGCCACCCACTGATCCGGCTCATCTGGGGAGGGGCCGGTGACCGTCCCGCACGTCGAACAGGTCACCGTCCCCCTCGACACGCCGCCGCACCTCGTCGCCGGTGAACCGCAGGTCGTCGGCGGCGCGGCAGGCCTCGACCTCGGCCCAGCGCAACGGCGTCGACGCGGTCGGGTGCGGTCGTCCGCGCAGCGAGTACGGGGCGACGGTGGTCTTCTTCGGGTTGTTCTGGCTCCAGTCGACGAAGACCTTCCCCGGCCGCGCCGCCTTGGCCATCACGGACACCACGAGTTCGGGATGGTCGCGCGCCAGCCGTTCCGCGATGTCCTTCGCGTACACCGAAGGGCGTTCCGTCGAGCTGACGCGTACGGGGACGTAGAGCTGCATTCCCTTGGAGCCGCTCGTCTTCGGGTACGCGGTGAGCCGGTCGGCTTCGAGCAGCTCCCGGATGAGTTCAGCGACGCGGCAGCACTCCACGATGTCGGCGGGTTCGCCAGGATCCAGGTCGAAAACGAGAAGGTCCGGAGTACGTTCGCCCCCGCGCGGGCCAACTGTCCACTGTGGAACGTGAAGTTCGAGGGCCGCGAGATTCGCCGCCCACACCAGTGTGGGCAGGTCCTCGATCACGGCGAAGTCGGCGTAAGGCGAGCCGGTGGAACTCCCCGGCGTCGCGATGCGGACCGTTCGCACCCAGTCCGGGGCGTGGCGTGCGGCGTTCTTCTCGAAGAACGACTGGCCCGACACCCCGTCCGGATACCTGCGCAGCGTGACCGGCCGTTCCCGCAGGTGCGGGAGCATCGCGTCGGCGACCGCGACGTAGTAGTCGATCACGTCGCGTTTCGCGAACCCCGCGTCGGGATACAGCACCTTGTCCAGGTTGGACAGCTTCAGTTGCCTGCCCTCGACACGCACCAGCGGTGAGTCCGGGCTCATGCCACGCCGCCTCGCGCCGTGGCGGTACGCGCGGTCATGACGCGCGCAACAGGCCCTCCACCGGTGCCGCCGTCATCAGGCAGCCGCAACCACCTTGCACAATCTCGCAGTCGATCACCAGCGTGTGCCGTACCTGGGCGAGATCCGGGCATCTTGGGTCCGTGCACTCGGAGTACCCGTCGGAATGGGTCACGAGAGTGCCGTGGCAGTGATCCAAGCGTGCCGTGCAACTCGGGCAGTGCATATCCGTGTCGCCCTCCGCGTCCTGATGTGCGACCGGCCGGGTTCTGGCACCGTCCGGTTACGACACGGCCTTGGTACCACCGCGAGGCGACAGAATCCGTCATGGTCGCGGCGTGTCGCGGGTGAGATGTACGACCACCGGAACGTGCCTAGGCGTCGTCGCCCGCCGTCTCGGCCTTCGAGCTTTTCGCCCGCGAACGCGCGGGCTTGTCGTCGGCCTTCGCGTCCTTGGCCTTCGCCGTGCTCTTGGCCCTGGTCGACGACTTGGCCGGGGACTTGGCCGTTGCCTTCGCCGGGGACTTGGCTGTGGATTTGGCCGGGGACTTCGCTGTGGACGCCTTCGCCGAGGCCTTCCCGGACGCCTCGGGGGCCCGCTCCTTCTTGGCGGCGTTGACGCTGGCACGCAGCGCGTCCATCAGATCGACCACCTCTGCCTTACCGTCCTTCGCCGGGCCCGGTGTCGTCGTCTCGGAGCCGGCGATCTTGGCATCGATGAGCGATTCGAGCGCCTCCCGGTAACTGTCGTGGTACTTGTCCGGCTCGAAGACCGTGTCGGAAAGCGAGTCGATCAGCGACCCCGCCATCGTCAGTTCCTGCGGACGCACCTGCGGCAACTCCTCGCGCAGGAACGAGAAGTCAGGCGTCCGGACCTCGTCGGGCCACAGGATCGTGGTCATCACCAACACGTCGTTGTGCACCCTGAGCAGCGACATCGTCTCCCGCTGCCGGAGTGCGACCTTCGCGACGGCCACATGGCTGGACTTGTGCAGTGCGTCGCGCAGGAGGATGTACGGCTTGGTGGCGGCTTTCTGGGGCTCGAGGTAGTAGTTGCGGTCGAAGAAGATGGGGTCGATCGCCTCAAGCGGTACGAACTCCAGCACGTCGATGACGTGGGAGCTGGCCAGCGGGAGGTCGGCGAAGTCGTCGTTGGTGAGCACCACCATTTCGCCCGATGCGGTTTCGTAGCCCTTGGCGATCGCGGGGTACGGCACCTCCTCGCCGTCGACCGAGCAGACGCGCTTGTACTGGATCCGGCCACCGTCGGCCGCGTGGACCTGCCGCAACGTGACGTTCTTGTTCTCGGTGGCGGCGTAGAGATGGATCGGGATGGTGACCAGCCCGAAGGAGACCGCGCCTTTCCACATTGCCCGCATCGCCACTCGACCCCCGTTTTCCCAGGAGGAGAATCACCGTTACCGACAACCGTACGCGGGAATTGCCGTCCTGGAAAACTCTGACAAGTCGCTGACCACCACATTTGCTGCCTTTGAGGCCTCGGCGGCGGTGCCGGACGGCGGTGGGTGTGGATCAGCGCTCGCCGTCGCGGCCGCGTTCGGGGGAGCGTTTCGCCCGGCTCGACTCGCCTGCGGGCATGCCGGTGATCAGATTGGCCAGTCCGAGTACCGCTCGAACGGCACTGCGGAGGCCCCTTCCAGTCGCGCGCAGAATCCTCATGCCACCGAGTGTCACCGATGTGACTGCCTGCGGGCAGCACCGGCCGGCCTGGTTCAATGCTTGAAGGTGTTCACAAGCACGATTGACCGTGCATAAACGTGCATCTAGGCTTGGGGCAACAGCCACGGCGTTGCGCCTGCGCGGATGGGAAGTGGATGTCTCAGTCATTGATGGGTGCGGAGATCGCGAGCCAACCGGAGCACTGGCGCAGGGCCGCGGACCTCGCGTCCGCCGCCGGGAATCTGCTGCCCCGGCCGGGCCACAGGCTCGCCGTGGTGGGTTGCGGCACATCGTGGTTCATCGCGCAGGCCTACGCCTGGTTGAGAGAGTCCGCCGGCCTCGGTTACACCGACGCGTTCGCGGCCTCCGAGTTCCCCGAAGGCCGCCGCTACGACGAGGTGCTGGCCATCACCCGCTCCGGCACGACGACCGAGGTGCACCGCCTGCTCCGCCGGCTGCCCAGTGGCACGCGCACCTCCGTGATCACCGGTGTGCCCGGCGAGATCGCCGATGCTGCCGACGTGACCGTGGACCTGTCGTTCAGCGACGAGCGATCGGTTGTGCAGACCCGGTTCGCCACGTCGGCGCTCGCGCTCCTGCGCGCC
>Ga0190265_10001795_pt1 | contig 14161 bp, 14 predicted proteins | sample Popmic124T_FD_133135 | JGI IMG/M metagenome (GOLD analysis project Ga0190265, IMG submission 133135) | Populus adjacent soil microbial communities from riparian zone of Indian Creek, Utah, USA - 124 T | ecosystem: Environmental > Terrestrial > Soil > Riparian zone | place: USA: Utah | collected...
GCAAGGAACACCCAATCCCACCATTGCCAATCGCAGGTCCACGCCCACGCGGCCGCGACCATCAGCGCCAGCGCCGCGGTGAGCACGCGCGGGAAGTCCCAGCCGCGGATATACCAGTGCGGATGGCTGCTGAAGTTCAGCAGCGTGCCGCTGACGAGCCACACGCCCGCCAAAGCGAGCGCCCCTTGCAGAATGTCAGACGGCAGGTTGCCCATGAGCCCGATACTATGTCAGCCACCCTAGCCAATTAGCGCTACGCCGTGATCCCGCTCTCGGTTCTCGATCTCGCGCCCATCCTCGAGGGCCAGACGGCGGCGCACGCGTTGCGCAACTCGCTCGAGCTCGTGCGCCACGCCGAGCGCCTGGGCTACACGCGCTACTGGGTCGCCGAGCACCACAACATGCAGGGGATCGCGAGCGCCGCCACTTCGGTCGTCATCGGCTACCTCGCCGGAGGCACCAGCCGGATCCGCGTCGGCGCCGGCGGCATCATGCTGCCGAACCACGCGCCGCTGGTGATTGCCGAGCAGTTCGGCACGCTGGAAGCGCTTTATCCCGGCCGCATCGATCTGGCGCTGGGGCGCGCGCCCGGTACCGACCAGCGCACTGCGCGCGCGCTGCGCCGCGACTGGTCCGATCCCGACCAGTTCCCGCGTGATGTGCTCGAGCTGCAGGCGCTGCTCGGCCCGGTCCAGCCCGACCAGGCGATCGTCGCGGTGCCCGGCGCGGGCTCGCAAGTCCCGCTATGGATCCTCGGCTCGAGCCTCTATGGCGCGCAGCTCGCCGCCGCGCTCGGCCTGCCCTACGCCTTCGCCTCGCATTTCGCCCCGGACGCCCTGCTTGCCGCGCTCGCTGAGTACCGGAACCGTTTCCAGCCTTCCGCGCAGCTCGAGCGACCCTACGCCATGGCGGGCGTCAACGTATTCGCCGCGGACAGCGATCGCGAGGCGCAGCGGCTGTTTACCAGCGCGCAGCAGCAGTTCACCAACATGGTGCGCAACCGCCGCGGCAAGCTGCAGCCGCCGCTCGAGGACATCGAAAGCTATTGGACGCCGCCGGAGAAAGCGCACGTTGGCGGCATGCTGAAGTATTCGTTCGTCGGCTCTGCGGCCACCGCGCGCCGCGGGTTGGAGGAATTTGCCGAGCGCACGGCGGTAGATGAGCTGATGGTCGTGTCCGCCATCTTCGACCATGCCGCGCGGCTGCGCTCTTACGAGCTGCTGGCGAGCGTCTTCCGAGCTACTCCAGGCGGCGAAACTTGATCGCCAGCGTGAGCTGCTTCCCCGTGTCCTCTTCCACCTGCGTCTGCAGGAGCTCGATGCGTCCTGACGAATCCCACTTCTCGGCCAAAGCGTAAACCGCCTGAAAGTCGGCCAGCGTCATTCCGCTCTCCGCCTGGCTTATCCACCGCTCCTGGCGGAGCGCGGTGGTGGAGACCGTCTCCTCTAGCAGGCGCTGAGCGCCACCGTTGCTGGCCACGGCGCAACGTAATGGCTGAGCGCCTCGCCCTTCCACCGCATTTCGCCTTCCTGAATTTGTCGTGGCAGGGCGACACGGGTAGTTGTCGTGCTACGGCGGCGCACGGCTTGCTCTGGAATGGGCCGGAGGAAAAGTAGCCAGCGCGATATGGACGAAGCGGAAGCACGACAGCGTGCCACTGACGCGCTGATCACCAGGATGATCCAGTCGCTCGATCTGGAGCGGGTGGAGGCGTTGCCGACGCCGGTCCCTGGATTCAAGCCCGACGACGACTGGTTCCTGTTCCTGGTCAACGATGCGCGCCGGCGCGCCGGGACCGCCGAATATGTGGCCATTCACCGTGCCGAGGGCACGGTGCTTTTCCTCGGCGCCCGGAAGGAGTAAGCGAATGAGCAGCCGATTGCACTGAAGGTCGCGACCTACAACGTCAACGGCGTCAACGGCCGCCTGCCGCGGCTGCTGGAGTGGCTCGAGGAGACGAGCCCCGACATCGTCTGCCTGCAGGAGATCAAGACCACCGACGAGAAATGTCCGGCGCGCGTGCTCGAGGATGCAGGCTATGGCTCGCTGTGGCACGGCCAGCGCTCGCATCACGGCGTCGCCATCCTCGCGAGAGGCGAGCGGCCAACCGAGCTTCGGCGCGGCTTGCCCGGCGATGAGCTCGACCGGCAGGCGCGCTACCTCGAAGCGCAGGTGAAGGGCCTCGTCGTCGCCTCGGTGTACCTGCCGAACGGAAACCCGCAGCCCGGACCGAAGTTCGACTACAAGCTGGCGTGGTTCGAGCGGTTAAACGCGCACGCCCGTGCCTTGCTGGACTCGGGAAAGCCAGCGGTGCTGGCGGGCGATCTCAACGTGGTTCCCACCAAGGCCGACATCTACAACGAATGGCTCTGGCGCCTCGACGCGGTGGTGCAGCCCGAGTCCCGCGCGGCGTTTCGCCGGCTGGTCGAGCAGGGGTGGATCGATGCCACCCGGCACCTGCATCCCGATGAGCGCATCTATACGTTCTGGGTCAACGACGCCGCCTTCCGCCGCAACGCGGGCTTTCGCATGGACTTCCTGATGCTCACGCCCAGTGCGTTGCCGCGGTTGCGCGCCACCGGCGTCGATCGCGAGCACCGCGGCCGGGAAAAGCCAAGCGACCACGCGCCGGTATGGGTGGAATTATGAAGCGGCGGCGTGGATCTCGCTCATCCGCCGGTTTCGGCTTCCTTCGTGCCCGGCGGCACCGGTGCAAGATAGCCGATGATAAGTAGCAGGACGCCGACTCCGAGGAACGACACGATGCGGGCCACGGTACCGGTGTTCGACAGGTCGACGAGAAACATCTTGCCAACCACCACCGCCAGCAGCGCGGCGCCCGCGATCCACAGCGGCCGTTCCATCCGGCGGCGCGACAGCACCATCAGCGTCAGCGCGGCGCCGGTCCAGAGGAGCGACAGCGTGGCCTGAACCAGGACGCTCGCCGCCAGTACATCGAACCGATACGGGACGCCGTCCCAGTAGTGGATGCTGCGCAGCGCGATGGCGTTGAGCCATGCAAACCCGAGGATCGCCAGCCCTTTCCAGATCGTGGAGCGCAACTCGTCCGCCTCGAGGCAGCGCGCCCAGGCGATCACGGCGAGCGCCGCGGCGCCCATCGTGGCATCGAGCGGGTTCAGCAGCGGCAGGTACAGCGTCAGCGGACGCAGGTCTCCAGGCGTGCTGAGATTGGCAACCACCGCCCAGCCCAGGAGAAACGCGACCAGGGGCACCAGCAGCGCGTCGCGATAGAACGGCCAGTGCTGCGGCATGGGCCATCGTCTGCTTTCTCTGGCAAGCGTCGCTCCCAGCAGCAGAACGATTGAAGGAACCGCCCAAGCGGACAAGTGCCACTGCTGACCGGCCTGCCACTCGGCGAGCCACCAGCCGAGCTCCCAGCTTGCGAGCAATAGGGGCACATAAAGCGCGATCGCGTGGCGCAGGCCAACCGCGACGGCTTTGGCTTCGGATTCCTCGCGGCGCAGCCCGAAGATCGCGACCAGCCAGGCGAGCGGCCAGGCGAAGCCGAGCCATCCGGAGAAGGGATGCCTGACATAGCCCAGCCCGAATTCGAGCAGCAGGGCGGCTGGCAGCGCGAGCCAAGGCAGCCGCGCTGGCCACCGCAGCGCCGGCCACGCGAGCGGTGAATGCGTTATTTCGAACAACACCGCCGAGCCGGCTACGAAAAGGAGGGTTGCGCGGACGGCGGCGTCGTCGGGCACACGCTCATCGATCCATCCCAGGCCTGCGGCGAACCAGAAAACCAGCGACCACAGGAGCGCAAAAGTGCTCAGCCAGGCGAATTCCGAGTCCTTGTGCAGGCGATGCCACAGTGCACCGACGGCGTACCCGCCGAGGGCGATCGCGAGGCAGGTGAAGTAGTGCGCATGGTGCAGCTGCCAGGCCGCTTCCCACGTCAGCAGAACGATGGGCGCGAGCATCGCTACCGCATGGCGCCAATCTGCGGTCTGGGCCGTGCCTTCCCTGCGCAGACCGAAGAGGCCGAGCAGCCACACCGTGGGCCAGACCAGGCTCGACCAGCGATCGAATGGGTGGTCCACGGCACCGGAAAGCATCTCCAGACCCACCGCGACCGGGATGGCGACCCAGGGCAACTGCGCGGCCCAGCGCATCGCCGTCCAGCCGCCGAGCGGCGCATGCGCGAGCTCGTACACCAGCGCCGTGCCGGCCACGAACAGCAAGGCACCCCGCACCTCCTCATCGGCCGGCAGCGACGCGTGGATCCAGTCGAGTCCGGCGGCGAACCAGAAGAACATCGCCCAGAGAAGCGCGAGCGCGCTCAATGGCGCACGCTCGCTTCCGTGCTCGCGCAGCCGATAGCGCAGGGCGGCCGCGAGATGACCGGCGAGCGCGATCGCCATGCAGGCGACGTAGTGCTTGTAATGGAGGCGCCATCCCGCCTCCCAGGTCGCGATCACGGCGAGGATCAGCCAGGCGGCCCCGTAGCGCAGGGCGAAAGCGCCGTCGAAGGCATCGCGCCGCTGGCGATGGAGGATCCAGAACATGCTTCCCAGACCGAGCGGCCAGCCCAGCCATCCCAGATCCGCCAGTGGATGGCCGCCGGCGTTGAGCTGCAGGACCGCGGCGGCGATCAGCGCGAGCGGCTGCAGACCGCTTGCCGCCCGCAATGCTCCCCACCCGGCGCGGGCCCCGGCGAACTCGACCACGATGGCCGTCGCCGTGAACCAGAGCATCGTGGCGAGCGCCTGGGAGCCCCGCTCGATGCCGTGATGGATGAGATCGGCGCTGCCCAGCGTCCACCAGGCTGCAGCCCACGCCACGATGAACTCGCCCAGCCCGCGCTCTGCCGGCGTGATTTCGTTGCGATAGCGCCGCAGCAGCGCGGCCGAAATCAGCGACGCGGCGACGATGATCGCGCAGCCCAGCGTCGCATCGTTGAAGAAGGCATTGGACCGCGCGTAAACGCCGTAGTCGAGGAAGAAGTAACCCGCGCCCGCCGCCTGGATGAGCAGGGCGAAAGCGCGGTGCAGCAGCCGCTTCTGGCGCAGGCCGACCCACAGAAGCGCTGCCCCCTCGATGGACCACAGTGCAAAAGTCGTATAGGCGCCGAATGCGAAGAAGATGGCCAGGGTGGCCAGGCCGACGGCAAGCGCGAGGTAGGTCTCGCTCAACAGGCGCATGTTCGCCAGGCGTCGCGCGATGACGCCGAGCAGCGCATAGAGAAGGGCTCCGATCGCCGCGCTCCAGGCCAGCCCGTAGGGCATGTCCCAGACCAGGTGCGATTGCATCACCGCCATCGCAGCAGGCGTGCCGAAGACCAGCGTGCCGTCGACCAGGCCCTTCAGCGACGGCGGCTGGCGCGTGGCGAAGAGAACCGGAATGATCAGGTAGATGGCAAAGAATGCGAGCAGGAAAGGCTCGATGGTCCAGAACATTTCCGGCCGGTAGCTGCGCGCGCCCCATAGCGCGGCGATCGCGAAGGTGAAGAACCACCCCGTGAGATTGAGCGCCCGCCACGCCTTGAACCAGCTCACCGCGAGGATGAACAGGTTGAGCAGCAGGTAGTAGGAAAACAGGAACACGTAGTTTCCGCTCCCGGTGGCGGCGAGCATCGGCGCCATGAAAGCGCCGGTCAGGCCCAGGAGCGCCATGGGCCTGGCGTCCTGGCGAACCGCGACCAGGGTGGTGACCACGCCGAGGCCCGTGAACAACGCGAAGCCGAGCGCGGGGCCGATGAACCCGTAGGTCTTCAGCGCGAAAAAAACGTCCAGGTAGAGCAGGCCGCTCGACACGCCCTGCAAGATCAGCGCGTAAAGACGGCGGCTTTGCTTGAGCTTCCAGCCCAGCACGAAGAGCGCCACGGCGGCCAGCGCGACGCCGGCGAGCCTTAGCTGCGGCGGCATGATGCCGCGGTCGTAGGCGAATTTCAGCAGGAACCCGACGCCGAAGAACAGGATGATCGCGCCGACCTTGGCGACGATATTTCCGCCCAGCAGTCGCGAGATGAGCGACGGTCCCTCGGGTGCCGGCGCTTCGGGTTCCGGCATCGCCACCGGGGGCGGCGGTGCTTCCCACGGTTTGACGTCCTCGACCGGAGGCTCTCGCAACGCTTCCGCGGGGCGCGCGGGCACCGGCGCGGGCACCGGCGCCGGCGCTGGCGGCGGCGGCGCAGGCTCCTCGATCACCGGAGCGGCGAGCGGCTCACCCTTGAGGCTTGTCACCTCTCGTTCCAGCGCCTGCACGCGCAAGGCCAGCTTCTGGACGTAGTCGCGCAACGCGGGGAAATCGTCGAGCGAGGTTGACGGCTCGGGCGTGCGAGCCGGTTGTTGCACGCTGACCGGAGAAGGCGCTCCCGAGCTGGACTCGCGCACCCAGTGCACGATCGCCCAGGCGACCGCGCCCATCACCAGCGCGCCGAAGAAAGGCGCGCCGAAGCTCAGGCCCACAGCGAAAGCGATGAATGCGGCGAGTAGTTTCACGGCCTACCTCCAATCTCCGCGCAGCGCGAGCACCGCCGCGTGCAAATCGGCGGGCGTGGCGAGCGCGGGCGTTACCGGCTCGCCGACCTTCAGACGCACCTTGGGAAACAGCTTGGTGATGTGCCGCAGCTTCGCGCGATTGCGGCTGAAGAGACTGCGCCAGAGGCCCGACAAGGCCATCGGAATCACCGGCACCGGCGTGCGCTCGAGAATCTTCACGATGCCGCTGCGGAACTCGTTCATCTCGCCGTCCGAAGTGAGCTTGCCTTCGGGGAAGATGCCGATGAGCTGGCCGTCGGCCAGCTCGCGCGCGATCGCCTCGTAGGCACGCTCGAGCATCGCCGCGTCCTCGTGCGCCGGCGCGATCGGAATCGCCTTGGCGGTGCGGAATACGAAGCTGAGCACCGGGATCTTGAAGATCTGGTGGGTCATCACCCAGCGGATCGGACGGCGGCAGCCGGCGGAGATGACCAGCGCGTCGACGTAGGACACGTGGTTGCACACCACGATCGCCGCGCCTTCGTCCGGGATGCCCTCCAGCCCGACCTTGCGCAGGCGGTACACCGAGTGGATCAGGATCCACACGATGAAGCGCATCAGGAACTCGGGAACCAGCGCGTAGATATACAGCGCCACCGCTGCGTTCATCAGCGCGACGACGAGGATCAGTTGCGGAATGGAGAGGCCGGCGGCAAGGAGACCGATCGAGATACCCGCCGCGACGACGATGAAGAGCGCGTTCAGTACGTTGTTCGCGGCGATGATGCGTGAGCGCTGCGCCGCATCGCTGCGGCTTTGCACCAGCGCATAGAGCGGCACGATGTACAGGCCGCCGAAGACGCCGATCAGCAACAGGTCCGTCAGTACGCGCCAGCTGTGGCCTTGGCCGAGAAACGCCGCCAGGCCGAGGGCGCTGCCGGTGGCGGGCACGGCGGTGGCGAGGCCGAGGTCGAGGCCGAAGACGGTCAGGCCGATCGAGCCGAACGGTACGAGGCCGAGCTCGACCTTGTGCCCGGAGAGGCGCTCGCAAAGGAGCGAACCGGCGCCGATGCCGATCGAGAACGTGACCAGCAGGAGCGTGACCACCTGCTCGTTGCCGTGCAGCAGGTTGCGCACCAGATTGGGAAACTGCGTCACCAGCATCGCGCCGTAGAACCAGAACCACGAGATGCCGAGGATGGAAAGGAAAACCGTCCGCTTCGCGGCTGCGAACCGCAGGATGCGCCAGGTTTCGCGCGCCGGATTCCAGCTGATGGCCAGCGCCGGATCGGCCGCGGGCGAGCGCGGGATGAAACGCGACAGCGCCAGGCCGCCCGCCGAGAGCGCACAGGTCAGCACCGCGATGCCGGTAATGCCCCAGCCCGGCTGCGCGATCATCCAGCCGCCGATGATCATGCCCGCGAGGATGGCGAGCGAGGTCCCGGTTTCCACCAGGGCGTTGCCGCCCACCAGCTCGGACTCTCGCAGGTGCTGCGGCAGGATCGCGTATTTCACCGGACCGAAAAACGCGGACTGCGTGCCGCCCAGAAACAGCGCCAGCAGAAGCAGCGTCAGGCTCTGCATGAAAAATCCCGCCGCGCCCAGCGCCATCACCGCGAGCTCCAGCGCCACCGTCAGCGTGATGAGCCGCGATTTTTCGTACTTGTCGGCGAGCTGGCCCGCGGTGGCCGAGAACAGGAAGTACGGCAGGATGAACAGCGCCTGGGCGAGGTTCTGCAGCGTGTCCGAGGACATCGAGGTGAACGAGAGCGTCTGGTAGGCGAGCAGGATGACCAGCGCCTGCTTGAAGACGTTGTCGTTCATCGCGCCCAGGAACTGCACGCCGAAGAACGGCCCGAAGCGCCGCTCGGCCAGCAGGCGGAACTGGCTGCGCTCAGCCAATCGGCAACCTGCGCAGCCGCGCCTGCTTCAGGCGCGCGCGCGCCAGGCACCGCACCCAGCGGGAATGCCGCGCCACGCTGTACTGCGACACGGCGCGGGCGATCGCCCGGGAAATCCGGATATCCAGGTTCATGGCGTCAGCTCCCAAAGTGCAACTGGTACTTCGCGCCGTTGGAGAACACGCAGGCCCCCATCCCCCGGTTGGGCCCGCTGAGCGCGTATTCGCAGTTTACGTAGGTACCGCGACCTCCGGCAGCGCTGGCGATCCCGCGCTGCCCCGCCGGCATGCGCCCATCGCCATAAACCTCGCGATGGACGCGGCCGAAGCCCGGATATCCCGCCGGCACCCTGGAGGCCTCTCCCTGCAGGACTTCGCCGGCATGGTGCAGGCTGAACGAGGCATGGCCGTTGACGGTATCCATCACCGTCGCGGTCAGGGCGCCCATTTTCCCCGCCGTTTCGTTCAACGGATAAAGGCGCGCCTGCAGGGTCGTCGGCACTGGCTGAGGGGATGAGACGCTGACCGGGCCACCTGCAGGCGACAGGGACACCACCTGCCCCGGTGCGGGGGAATAGTCGATCGGGATGACGTAACAGCCGGACAGGATTCCCGTTGCGCAAACGGCTGACGCTACGAATTTGCCTTTCATGGGTGCCTCCCCTCTGGAAGTGGCCAAGCCGGCCACGGAGGCAAGAATGTTCCAGGCCGCTCAAGGGCTCAACAATTCGATACGCGGTCTAAACTGGAAGCGGTAAAGTATCAAAAGACGATACTAAATGGCGGTGCCATGTCTTCCGCATTCGTATTCGACGGACTGAAGATGCACCTGAAGGCGCGCGGATTGACCTATGGGGACGTCGCCCGAGCCTTGCGGATTTCAGAGGCCACGGTGAAGCGCATCTTCTCGACGCGCAACTGCACCCTGAACCGCCTCAATGCGATCTGCGAGCTGCTGCAGGTGGACCTGGCGGAACTGGCGCGCGGCATGCCGCGGGAGAACCGGCTGATCAATCGGCTCAGCCGGGAACAGGAGGCGGAGCTGATGTCCGATCCGGCGCTGATGCTGGTTGCGGTTTCGGCGCTGAATCAGATGCGGCTCGATGAGATCACCGAGACGTACAAGCTGGACCAAGCGAAATGCGTGGCGCTGCTGTTGCGGCTCGAGCGCATCGGCATCCTCGAGCTGCACGAGGGCAACCGCATCCGGCTGCGCATCTCGCGCACCTTCTCCTGGATCCCGGATGGCCCGATCATGCGTTATGTCCGATCGCAGACCGCGGACTTCTTCGATTACGGCTTCGATGCGCCCGGCGAGCTGATGCGGATGATCAGCGTTCGCATCTCCGCCGAGGCGCAAGTCGCACTGCTGCGGCAGATCGAGCAGATCGCCCGGGAATACAGCGAGCAGCACAACGCCGATGCCGCGCTGCCGCTGGCGAAACGACCGCCTGTCAGCGTGCTGCTCGCGGTGCGATCCTGGGAGCCGGCGTTGTTCAAGGCTTTCCGGCGCTGAAAGCGCATGGGTATAACGATGAATTCCGCGCGCAAGGCTCGATCCTTGCTACGGGACTCGCCCAGATGCTCATCCTGGTGTTCGCGCCGCGCGCTTCGGCAGACATCCCGGTCCAGATAGGTCCGTTGGCCGGCGTGCGCATAGAAGGCAGCACCATGCGCGATGTCCACAGCGGCGCCCTGTTAGCGGAATGCGAAGATCACCATTGGATCTTCGAGGGAAAGAAGTTTTACCGTGCGGATTGCGCAGGGCCAGTCACGGTCAACCTTGAAGGATGCGGGGCGGTGCCGAACCGCTTTGGACCGTTCAAGCATTTTTCACTGTCCGACGGAATGGCCTATGTCGATAGAGCCGTATTCGCGCAACTGAACTCGTCCGACAAGTGGTTCGTCGAGCGGCTCGAGGCGGAATGCCCGCGGCTGCTGCTGCTGCCCCTGGAGGGCAGAATGTCGTAGACCGGCAGATGCCGGCGTTGCCGAAATTCCTCGTGCTGTACGCGGCGATGTACGCGGCCTACGGCGTGTCATCGCCCTTCCTTCCCGCCTTCGTCACCGAGCGCGGCCTGCAGCCCGAGCACCTCGGTTTCGTGCTGGCGGCGGGCACTGCGATCAGGCTGATCGCGGCGCCGCTCGCCGGGCGCATTGCCGATCGGCTGCAGGCGCTGCGCAGGGTGCTGGTGGTTTGCATCGCGCTCGCCGGCGCGGTCACGCTCGGCTACCTCCCCGCGCACGGCTTCGCTCTTCTCCTTGCTCTCACGCTGCTGCAGGCCGCCTTCCTCGCGCCGATGACGGTTCTGGCCGATGCGCTCGCGCTCGGCGCTTCCAGGGTCGCCGCGTTCGAGTACGGGTGGGTGCGCGGTGCGGGCTCCGCCGCGTTCATCGCCGGCATCCTGCTTTCCGGGCAGCTCGTCGGCGCCTTCGGGCTCACGGCCATCATCTGGTCGCAGGCGCTTCTCCTGGCTGCGGCGGCGCTGGCCGCCACGCGCATCCCCGAGCTGCCGCACGAAGCGCGGCGCGCGCCGGCGGGCGGAACGCTCGCTCTGCTGCGCATTGCGCGATTCCGCCACCTCGTTCTTGCGGCGGCGCTGATCCTGGGCAGCCACGCGATGCACGATGCCTTCGCCGTCATCCGCTGGACCAGCGCCGGGGTGAGCGCCTCGACAGCCAGCCTGCTTTGGGCGCTGGCGGTGCTCGCCGAGGTCGTCGTCTTCTTCGCCGCCGGGCCCGCGCTTATCCGGCGCGTGACGCCGGCGGGCGCGATCGCCCTCGCCGCGCTCGCCGGCATGCTGCGCTGGGCGGTCATGGCGCAAACCTCGGCAGTGCCCGCGCTTGTGCTGGTGCAGCCGCTGCATGGCATCACCTTCGCGCTGCTGCATCTCGCCTGCATGCGTTTGATCAGCGGCATGGTGCCGGCCGGGCTGGAAGCGACCGCGCAGGCGATCTACGCCACCGTGGGCATCGGCGCCGCCACGGCGCTGCTCACCTTCCTGTCGGGCTTCCTTTATGCCCAGGCCGGCGCGCGGGGTTTCTGGGTGATGTGCGCGCTGTGCGCGGCGGCGTTGCCCGTAGCGTGGCAGTTGCGCAACCGGCAATAGTCCTTTCTACCTAGCCCGCGCGGCAGTGCGCGTCGATGACACACGGCATCCTGTCGCCTGTAGGGGGCCAACCGGAGTGCGTCGATGAATGCTTGGTTTCCGCCCCGCAGTGCAAGGGCAGCTTTGATCCTCTCAGCCGCACTGGTCGTCGCCGGCCTGGTGCCGTTGCTCTATTTCGTCGGGCTCGTCGGCTGGCAAGTCGTTACGCTGGTGCAGACGCGCGCGTGGGTTCCGCTGCCGGTGAGCCTGCTGTTCACCGAGCACTCGTTCGCGTTCATTCCGCAGCTCCCATGGCCATGGCTGGCGGGCCCGGATTCGCTCCTGCCTGCGCATGCGGCAATCGTGTGGGTCCTGAGCAAGGTGCACGCGGGCCTGGTCTTCGGCCTGGTCGGCCTGGCCCTCGGCGCGGCCGGTGTCGTCGGCGTGCTCAGGCAGCGGGCCGTGATCCACGCGCAGAGACAGGACCGCGAGGACCGCCAGCGGCGCATGCGCGATTATCGTAACGACCACAGCGCGGCGCCGACCCTCGACGAGCGCCTCGAGCCGTTCATCTCGGTGCCCAAGAAATCGCGCGCTGCGGGCGGCGGCGGCCGCTGGGCTTAGGCCGAATGGAAACAGCTGTCAGGTTTTCTCCAACAGCGTGATTTTCGTCACACCGCGTGGGTAAAAACCTGTATTTACGGATTGTCGAACGCGCGTGCGGGATGGAACCATGCAAGCACGCCATGACCAACGCCGACGTCCAGAGAGTCCGCAGCCATCTCGCCACGCTCGAAGTGATGCTGCAGAAGCGCTTCGCCGGCGCCGGCGACGAGGAATCGCTGCTCGAGTTTCGCCGCCTGTGCTGGGCGGCGCTGCTGCTGGTGGACGACGCCGAGTGCCAGGCGCAGATCGATCTGCTCGTACAGCACGCCAAGGATCTGTTCCGCGGCGGCGACGCCGCCGACGGCGTGAAGCGCAGGCTGGATGCGGCGCTCGCCGCCTGCAGCGCCCGCCTCGACATGGTCGAGGGCGGCTACGGCAAGCGCTGGCGCGATCTCAGAGCAGCCTAGCTTCTAGTTCCAGAGTTCTCTGCTGGCCAGCCGCGCGCCCGCGGCCAGCGTCTCGAGTTTCGCCCACATGATCGACGGATGCACGCGGCGGTGGAACGGCCCCTGCGCGAAGCCGCAATCGGTGCCGGCCAGCACGTTCTCGCGCCCGACCAGCCTGGCGATGCGCACGATGCGCTGCGCGACGAGCTCCGGGTGCTCGACCACATTGGTGGCGTGGCTGATCACGCCCGGCACCAGCACGCTGTCCTTGGGCAGCTTCACGTTCTCCCATACGCGCCATTCGTGCTCGTGGCGCGGATTCGCGCCTTCGATCAGGTAGGCACCGGCGCGCACCCGCAGCACCAGGTCGGCGATGTCCTTGAGCGGCACGTCGGTGGTGTGCGGTCCCGGCCAGCTGCCCCAGCAGACGTGATAGCGGATGCGCTCGGTCGGAATGCCGTCGGTGGCATGGTTGATGGCCTCGACCTGCGCCTCGAGCCAGCGGCGGTAATCGGCGAAGCTCGCCGGCGGCACCATGCGGTCGTAGGTCACCGCGGCACGCGCATCGTCGAGCTGCAGGAGAAGGCCGGCGTCGACGATCGCGCGGTACTCGACGCGCATCGCATCGGCGGTCGCCGCGAGCATTTCCTCGTCGCTGCGGTAGTGCTCGTTCTTCTTGTCGGGGATCACGCTCGCCGGCGCCGCCACCGGCAGGAAGCCTTCGGCCACGCCGGCAGCCTTCAGCGCCGCCTTGAAGTTGTCGATGTCGCGCTGCACTTCCGCCTGCCCGGTATAGCGGATCGGCGCTACGCACACCGCCTCGCCCACCGCCGCGCCGGCCGTCGTCGGAGGGCCGCTGGCGGCGTCCAGCTCGGCATAGAACTCGGCGAAGCGGCTGCGGTCGGCGCCGCGCGCGAAGCGGCTCTCGCCCGGTGCAGCCGCCCTGCGCTCGAATCCGCTCAGCCGCTCGAGCGCGTACTGCGACCAGCTGATCCCCTTGCCGAATTCGCCGTCGCTCGGCACGTCGATGCCGGCGGCGGCCTGCTCGCGCACCACGTCGCCGACCGCGCTTGCGAGGCAAGCACCATAAGCGTGCTGGTCATACGCCTGGCCGGACTGCTTGGCGCGGATGAAAGGCAGCAGCGCCGGCGGACGGATCAGGCTGCCGACGTGCGTGGTGAGGATGCGCTCGGTGCTGCGCCGCATCCGGCGGATTCTAGTCGTCCGCGCTCTTCATCGGCGTCACCGTGCGAGCCGTTTCGCTGGCCGCCGGCACCACCACGGGCCTTTCCTCCCGCGGATAGCCCGGCAGCTGCGACAGCGCCGCGGACCAGCTCGAGCGCCGCGGAAGCTCTTCTTCGTCGACTGGTTCGGGGTCCATGGTCAGCCGTGTTGCAAGAACCCTGCCTATCCGCGCGCGTCCTGCAGCGCCTGCCATACGCGCGCCGGCGTCGCCGGCATCTCGAATTGCCGCACGCCGGCCTGCAGCAGCGCGTCGACGACCGCGTTCATCAGCGCCGGCATCGAGCCGGTGACGCCGGCCTCGCCGACGCCCTTGGCGCCGAGCGGATTGAGCTTGGTCGGCACCGCATGCTCGAGGAGCTGCAGGCCGTTCACCAGCCCGGCCCGCGGCATGGCGTAGTCCATGAAGCTGCCGGTGAGCAGCTGGCCACTTTGCGC
>Ga0190265_10001796_pt1 | contig 14160 bp, 11 predicted proteins | sample Popmic124T_FD_133135 | JGI IMG/M metagenome (GOLD analysis project Ga0190265, IMG submission 133135) | Populus adjacent soil microbial communities from riparian zone of Indian Creek, Utah, USA - 124 T | ecosystem: Environmental > Terrestrial > Soil > Riparian zone | place: USA: Utah | collected...
GCAAGGTCAGGTTGTGGTCGCGCAGCATCGCACACGCGGATTCCTGCAGAACCGACTGCGCCAGCGCTCTGAAGGTCGTGCCTTCGTCCAGCAGCCGGCGTCTCAGGGACCGAATGCTGAGCCCGAGCGCCCGTGCCGCGTGGGTCATCTGAGGCGCTTGCCCGGGACGCTGCCGGCGGATGAGCGCGCATACCTGCTCCGCGCAGCTCGGCACACGTGCCAGCTGCTGCAGGCTGCGCTCGGCTTCGGCGCGCAGCAAGGTGTGCAACTCGGGGCGCCGATGGATGTGCAGCCGATCGAGCGCGTGCGCGGAGAACTCGACTCCGGTGAAGGCTTGAGCAAAGCGCTCGGCGCCCGCGAACGCGATCGCATAGGCGTGGTGATACGCCGGCGTGGTGTGCTCGAAGCACACCGCGTGAATGTCCGAGCGCGTGCAGCCGAATGCCCGCAAGGTGCGAACCAGTCCCGCGACGATGAACTCCGCGATGCTGCGATCGACCGCCGAGCGGGCCAGCGGAAACTCACAGCGCAACGTCGCCGTTCCCAGGTGCTCACTCAGATGCAAGCGGGTCTCATCGAAGAGCAGGGGCTGAAACTGCCGCATGAGCTGAATCGCGTGTCGCAAGCTCTCGGCGTGCGATATCAGCGGGGCCAAGAGCCCGAAGCTCGACTCGGCCGCGTGCAACCCGCAGTGGAGCCCGAGCGCCGGCTCGTCGGTCAGCGCAATCGCGCGTGCGATGAGCGCCTGGTACTCGACGAGCGGGAGCCGGCGCTCCACCGGCTGCGAGAAAAACGCATCGGTGGCTTCACCCAGGAGCGCCTCCGGCGCGATATGCCGTTGCTGCAGCACGTCGGCGAGCGCGCGCACCAGAACGCCCGAGAGCTCGGCGTGCGGGCTGCCGTGCACGGCTTCGACGACATCTGCGATCGCTGTGCTCGAGCTGATCCTGACGGCTAGTCTTTCCATCGCCCCTCCTTTGCTTGAGATGCTCTCCCGTTCACAAAGACACCGCGAAGTAGACGCTCCCGCCGGCGATCCATCCGCCGCTGGCGAACCCGGGCCAGCCGGGGTTATTGGTCTGGAGGCCCCCGGCGCTGGTGACCGGCTCTCCGCCGAGCTGAGCGTCGTCCGGCAATTCATCCTTCACGAGCTCGGGGGCGACGACCTCCCCGTTCGCGCTGGTCGGCGTTGGAAGCTTTCGCTGATGGCGCGGCACGAGGTGATGGGTCTGCACTTGAGCGCCGGCCCGCATGTCCGTGTCGAGGAGACGAAAGTGGTACTCCGCGCCCAAGGCCCCCGACACACGATCGTTGTCGACATAGTTGGTCCGGCCCGACTGTTCGGGAACCGGCGTCGGCGTATAGCCCAGGTCGAGCAAGGTGCCGATCTGGCGCCAGCGATAGCGCGCGCCGATGGTGGCCGAGATCGTGTCCGCCCAGGCATACGACGCGGTGGGCTTGTCTCCGTGCCGGTCCACGTAGGCGGACCAACCGGAGAACAGCCCGGTGCACGCGAGCGTCAGCGTTTGGTCGGCGTCCTTCAACAGATCGTACGAAGCGCCCAGACCGACCTGCCACGGCGTGTAGTCGAGCAAGAGCTTGACGCCCGACGACTGCTCGAGCCCATTGGAGAGCAGGAACGTGAAGCTCGTTCCCAGCTCCACTTTCTGTGGCGCGTGGGCCGCGGCGCTGAGCCGGATCCGATCACCAAGCTCGTAGCTCAGGCCGAAGTGAGGCGTCACGCCGATGTTCACGCTCGCGTTCATGTCGATCAAGATTCGATCGAGGCTGCCAGCGTCGACCACGTACGTGGGTGCGACGACGTTGGCCTCGAGCCCCAGCGTCGCGCCGATGCCCAGTGACAGGCTATCGGTGACCTTGATGCCGATCCCGAGCGCGAGCGACAACGCCGACATACGATCGGAGTAGAGCTCGGGGTGAAGGCTGTTCGAGAAGTACTGCTCTCGCTCGTCGTTGTAGAAGGCGCGCAGCTTGGTGAACTCGCCGTTGGGGACGTAGCCGTGAACGCCGAGCGCGAGATGTTCGTCGAACAGCTTCACGACCAACCCGAACACTTCATAGGTGAGCGTGCCGTGTCCGGAGCCAGCGCCTTGACGAGGACGCGCGACCAACGCGTCCTTCCTCGCGGTCTTCACGCGCCCGAACTGAAGCTCGTTGGTCGAGATCGGGTAGTTGTCGAAGCGGCTCCCGTCCGCGTGGCGCGCGTTCTCGAGGCCTTCCTGGACTGCGAACTGCGTTCCAGGCCGACCGTCCAGGTCGATGGCGATTTGCTGTCTCAGGAACATGAAGCCAACGGCGGCTTCGGCTGGACCGTCGATCAGCAGGGCCGGGTTGAAATAGGAAGCGGCCGACCCGCCGACGACCGTACGCGGTTGCAACCCGCCGACGCTCGCGGTGTCGCCGTTCGAGTCCAGCAGCGGTGAAGCGCGCGCGCTCGCTGCGCCGAGCGCGAGCGCGCAATGCAGGGCGAACGATGTGATCAGGCGACGGCGCGCCAACAGCTTCGAGATCATGGCCGCTCACATCCCGGCCGCTTCGGGTGTCAGCGTTGGCGCGAGTGCGATGATGGCACTACAGATCGCGCTGTCGTCACCGCTTGCTTGCTCGCCAGTCAGACGCGCGAACTGAGCGAAGTGGAGGGCCGGATCGGCGGCGCGCACGGCGTCCGAAGCCAGGAGCGGGTTGTCGTCGTAGGCCATCACGTTGGCCTCCTGGTTCCACTCCAGGGGCAACTTGAACAGCGAGGAGACGTCCGGCACGGTGCCGGTCATCGATGTCCACTGGCGCGGTGCGACGAAGATCTTCCCGCTGACGATGGCCGACTCGACGATCCCCGTGATGCCCGGGTTGCCGTCGCCGTCCCAGTCCTCCCAGCCGGGCGTCGTCGCGGTGGCCATCTGTTCCGCCGACGGCATCGGCTTCGACGGATCGGTGTAGTAAGGGAGAGTGGCGCCTCGAACCGTGTACCACTTCTGCAGCTCGACCATGCAGCCGCCGCTGGTCGCGACGCTCTTACCCATTCGCCCCGTGAAGCTGACCCTGCTCGCCACCGCAGCCCACGCGGATCTGAAGCTGGCGCTGGCGGCGAACACGCCGTACCCCGTCGCTTCGTCTCCGCACTGCAACCCTCTCTTGATCTCGAAGGCGTCTCCTTGCTGTTCGATCTCGTAGTAGATGAAGGTATGCGCGGTCTGCAGCTGATCGAGCGCGTCGGTGACGTAGTGCACCGTGCTTAGCCAGCGCCCGCTGAGGTCGCACTTGGATGCGGGCATGGCAGGAGCACCGGCGGCGGGATGGCCAGCCGTTCCGCCAGCGCCGGCGGACGGAGAGCCGGGGCCGGCGGACGGCATGCCGTTGTCCGCGGTTGCAACCGCCATGCCCCCCGCTCCCGTCGTGCCGCTCGACCCCGTGGGAGCGTTGGGAATGAGAATGGTCCCGGCGGTTCCGGCCTGCGTGATTGGGTTCTGCTGCGAGCCGTCGCCGAGCGCACCGGTCCCCGCCTGCACCGGCCCGTAGAAGCCCGGTTGCACGTGGTCGCGCTCGTATCCGCACGCGCTCGCGGCGGCCAGACACAGGATCGTGAACAGGTTTGTCTTGCCGCTCGCCTGCATGCACGGTTTCTGCACGACAGCGGTGTTTCCTTGGTTCTTTCTTCTGCTCGCTGCCTACGGTCCCCGCGTCTCCGGTCATTCACAACACGCCTGGTGCCGCGATTGACCCGCTCGGAAGGGCCATTCATTGGCCGCAAGCGGTCAACTTTCGCCGGTCGCGGTCAACACTTCGTGCAGGTCTTGAAGCCGCTACCGAGCGGGCCGGTGCAGCAAGCGCCGCTCTCGCAGTCCGCGTCGCACAGGCATACGGTTTGGCAGACGCCATCCACGCAGGTCTGTTTCGCCGGACAGCTCTCGGTCGGTGGAATGGCGAGGCAGCCACCCGCGGCGGGGGGCGGGGCGTTGAATACGCAGACGCCGCTCAAGCTCTCTGCGAGCAGATCGACATCGCACTGCATCCCGAGCTCGACCGGGCAGCCGCTGTTGGTGATCGGATTGCACACGGCGATCTGAGCCGTTCGTCCGCAGCTGCCGCCGGGGTCACCCGGAGAGCTCGCATCTGCGGACGCATCGGCCGAAGCGCCTGCATCCGGCTCCGGTCGAGGCACACGGCCTGCGTCAACGGGCGGCTCACTGGAACCTGCATCCCGGCGCGGTGGATTGGCCGAGCTCCCGTCATCAGCAGGAGCAGCCGATGATCCTGCGTTCGTCGACGAACCGGTCATCGCACCCGCGCCGGGCGACGAGGTCGTGGCGCCGCGCCCGGCCTCGTGACCTCGGCCGCTGGCGGCCGCGCGCGGGTCCCCGTCATACGCAGGAGAACCGCCGATCCGGCAACCGCACAACCCACAGGCAAACGCGAACAACATCCCCAGCCTCGACCCGAGCCTGTGCAGTGCCACCGCGCGAGCGGCCGGGGACCGAGCGTGGTTCATGCCCGTTACTGCACGCATCTCGAGCATCCTTGGGCTCTACGCGCATCCCGTACTGAAAAAGACGGAGGCGGCCAAGGTGCAGCGCTGCGACCACGCGCGAGCTCGGGTGCTTTGGCCGATTCGGCCAATCCTTGACCGCTTCGGCCGGCCCCCGTAACGCGGCTGGCTTGGCCGATCCTGTCAGGGCGTGGCCGCTCGCTACGCGGACCCGAGTGTTACACGAAGGACGAAGGCGCTGCGAGCTGGGAGGAGGAGCGTTCGATGGAAGGAACTCTGCATGCCACGGCGGCGAACGCGCCGCGCGCCGAGCGTTCCATGAACATCACCGATCAGCGTATTTGTCTGTGGCTCGTGCCTGGCTTCGGCGCCCTGCTCGTCCTGGCCTTCTGCATGTTCCCGGGGTTCTTTCCTCCGTTGTCTCCGACGCTGACGGCAGACGAAGTCGCGGATTTCTACCGCAACAACTTCGCGCAGATTCGCGCCAGCATGCTGATCTTCAACCTCTGCGAGGTCACGTTCATCCCGTTCTACATGGTGATCGTGGTTCAGATGCAGCGCATGGCGACCCCGAGTCGAGCGTTCGCCTACTCCTACCTCAGCGCGGCCGCGAGTGGCGCGACACTCTTCGCGCTCGCCGATCTCGCCTGGCTGATCGCTGCGTTCCGTCCCGAGCGTGATCCGGAGCTCCTCTTGCTGCTCAACGACCTCGCCTGGATGGCATTCATCACGCCCGTGGGCTTCATCATCGCGCAGAACTTCTGCCTGGCCCTCGCCATATACATGGACGCAAGGACCAAGCCGGTCTTTCCGCGCTGGGTAGGCCACTTCAACATCGTCATCGCGCTGCTCATGGCGCCGGGCGCGTTCGCCTTGATGAACCAGACAGGCGCCCTGGCTTGGGACGGCTTCTGGTCCTTCTGGGTTCGCAGCGGAGCCTTTGGCTCGTACATCGCCGTCATGTTCTTCGTCGTGCGGGCCGCGATCAACCAGCAGGATCGCGAGCAAGGTGCGACCGCATGAGCAACACGCTCAGTGCAGGAGCCTCGCGTTCGGATACCGGCGTAGAAACCAAGGTCGCCAGGGACAAGAAGCTCGATCAATGGATCTGTTGGTGGTCGCTCCCGATCTTCTACCACCTGTTCGGTTTCATCTTCGTCTATCTGGGGAGGTTGATGCCGCCACCGGCGCCCGGCCTGACGCAGGCGCAGATTGTGGAGTTCATTCAACAGAACTCCAGCAAGATGCAGCTCGCATGGGTCTTGCTGAGCCTTTCCCTGGGCTTTGCCTCGCTATCGTCCGGACTCATCATCGTGCAGATGAAGCGCATGACCGTCAGTCCGGTACTGGCGTACGCCTACATGGCAGCGCTGTCCGTGGCAGCGCTACCAGGCTGCCTGTTCTGCGGGCTCATGTTCGCGCTCGCCGCGTTTCGCCCGGGCCGTAGCCACACCTGATTGCGCTGCTCTACAACGTGTTCCATTTGCGCACGCTGGATGAGGCGAAGGCGTTGCGGGCGCAGGTGGGCGCCGCACGTTCCGTCGTGGTCATCGGCGCGGGCTTCATCGGACTGGAGTTCGCCGCCGGCGCCGCGAAGCTGGGCCTGAACGCGACCGTCCTGGACGTCAGCGACCGGCCCATGGCGCGCGCGGTTTCGAAGACCATGGCCGACGTATTCGCGCGTGAACACCAGAAGATGGGTGTACGCCTGCAATTCGCTACTCGAGTCGTGCGCCTGCTGGGCGAACACGGGCGCGTCAGCGGAGTCGAGACTCTCGACGGACGGCTCCTGCCGGCCGACCTGGTCGTGATCGGCATCGGCGTCATCCCGAACGTCGAACTCGCCGCTGCATGCGGCCTGGCCGTCGACAACGGTATCGTGGTCGACGAGCGCTTGCAGACCAGCGATCCGCACATCAGCGCGATCGGCGATGTGGCGGCTCACACCAATCCGTACGCACATGGACATCGCGTGCGTCTGGAATCCGTGCAGAACGCCGCCGACCAAGCGCGCTGTGTTGCGCATCGGCTCGTCGGGCGGCCTTCGCCCTACGAGGCGGTGCCTTGGTTCTGGAGTTACCAGGGCGCTCTCAAGCTGCAGATGACGGGGCTGCCGCGCGCCGGATGCGAGGAGGTCGTCCGGGGCGACCCCGATGGCACTGCGTGCTCGGTGTTCTCGTTCCACGAGGGCACGCTCGTGTGCGTGGAGACGCTGAATCGCGCTGCAGACCACATGTTCGCGCGCCGGCTACTCGCGGCTCGAGTCGCAGTGACCGCGCAACAGGTCGCGGACACCAGCTTCGATCTCAAGTCGCTGCTGCCGATACAGCGTGGCTAGCGACCGATACCTGGGTCGAACATCGGGCGTACCTCGGATTCGCCCTCGAATCCGGGCCAGTGCTTGCGGTGTAGCTCCATGAACTCGGTCGCGATCCGAATGGCTTCGGCTTTCGAGTCGGCCTGCAGGATTGCCCAGCCGCCGATGATCTCCTTGCTCTCGGAGAACGGGCCGTCGGTCACGCTGAGCTGCCCGTCGGCGATCCGAATGCGGACGCCGTCCTTGCTCGGCAGCAAGCCGCCCGTATCGACGACGGTGCCTTCCCTGAGCGACCTCTCGACGAACTCGCCCATCGCCTCCATCAAGGCGGGCGGCGGCGGCGACGCGCGGTGCGCCTCGGAGCTGCGGATGAATGACAGGTATTTCATGACTCCTCCTCGGGTTTCCGATCAGGCGACGAACGAGGCCGCGCGCGATCGACACGCCGGGGGATTTTTTTTCGCACGCACATGCGGAACGAATGAACCGAGCGGAGCCCGCTCCCGCGGGCAGCGCTCACTTGTTCACGCGCCGGCGGGCGGCACCGGCGAGCTCCTTGAGCTTGCCCTCTGCCTGCATCTGTTGGTTCTTGAGCGTCGCGCCGACCCGTTTCTTGGCTGCGCCGGTGATCTGCTCGACCTTGCCCTTGACCCGCTCGCCGGCCTTGATCAGCTCTTGCGCCGCCTTGCCCTTGAGCGCCTTGGTGTTGCCCGCGATCTGCATTCGCTCGTTGCCGAGCACCTTGCCAACCCGAGCCTTGGCCTTGCCTGCGAGCTCGGCCGCCTTGCCTCTCACACGTCCCGTCGCGTTGCCCATGCTGGCCTCCTGTTCCTGGCTGCACAGCCTATCCGGTAAGCTGTGCGAACCGAAGGAACCCGCGGCCCAGCGTTCTTTCACGCGATGGTCAGGGCTTTGCCCCGTGCACTACTAGTAGATCTTGCACTGGGACGAGAAGCCTGCGGGCAATGCGCTCGCCCAGGGCGAGGGCTTGGTGCCGTACGGATGGGCCTTGAAGAACTCCCAGACGTCGCCGGAGAGGCCGCCGGCGCCGCAGTGGATGCCGCCGTGATCGCAGTTGATGACGAAGCCGCCCCGACCCTTGAAGGCCTTGTCGGCCGTCGCACTGCTGGTGGAGAAGTCGATGACTACGACGTCGACGCCGGCGGCGCCGTGCATGGTCATGAGCGCGGGGGTCCAGTCGTTCTGGAACATGACCGGGACCGTCCAACCGCCAGAGTTGGGCGCGACCGCGGCCATGTAGTTCGAACGCGCTGCGGCCATTGCGCCGGAGAACAACCCGCCGGCGCTGCAACCGGTGGCGAAGATCCGGGTGGGATCGACGTTGCGCTGTGTGACCGCGCAGGCGGTGATCTGATCGGCGAGCACAAAGTCGCCCTTGCCGAAGATCGCCGTGCCGGACAACAGGTCGCCGCCGGTCGTGCCCTGGAACGAGATCAGCACGCCGCCTTCAGCGCGCACGCCGGCTGCGACCGCGGACGCCGAGCCCGCGTACTCGCCCGCAAACGAGCCCGTGCCGTGCCAGTAGAACACCAGGGGCGCGGTCGGAGTGGTGGGCTTCGCGCCCGCCACGACCGTGATCCCGCTCAGGCCCATCAGCGTGATGGTCCCGCCGTCGAGGTCTGGGCACTCGCCCGAGACCTGGGGGATGGTCGGCTTGCCGGAGCCCGGCATGGGCATGGGCATGGGCATCGCAGCCATGCCGGCGGTAGCACCCTGCCCGGCGGTAGCGCCCTGTCCGGCCCCGCCCGTGTTCATCGCGCCCATGCCGGCCATGGTCATCGGCATCTGCACGGGCGCGCCGGCGGTGCCGGCCGGCGGGGGGACGTCGCCAGCGCCCGTCGGCGGTGGCCCGCCCGGCTTCAGCGGGCCGCCTGGCATGCCCGCGACGGGGCCCTGCACCATCGGTCCAGCGACGACCGGATCCGTCTCGGTTGACGTCGGCGTGCCTGCTGCGCAAGCCGCGAGAGAAAGCAGGGCGGCGAGCCCAATCCATTGCATGCGTTCCATAGCCTTAACCTCCACACCGACCCACTCGGTGGACCCACGAAGAAGGCCTACACCATAGGACTGGGGAGCTCAATCATTTGGATGGCCAATAAAACTTCTTGGTTGAACGGAGGCCGGTCCGCGGCCCCCAAACCGTCGGGCTGAAGACCGGGCGGGCTCTTACTTCGCCAAGCGCGTCGCGACTTGCCAGGTGTTGCCCCAGCGGTCCTCGACCATGCAGCGGCGGTCGCCGGTGAGCGCGAAGTCGACCTCGTCGGCGCGCTGCGCATGGCGGTAGGTGAGCGTGGTGCCGCACGCCGCGCAAAAGCCGCGGACGACGTCGGGTGACGAGCGGAACTCGGCGAGCTGGCCGCGGGTCACCGTGAAGCGCGCCGGGCTCACCGTGCCCCACGGCACCATGAGCCCGCCCGTCGCACGACGGCAGCTCTCGCAATGGCACACGCACAGGTCTTTGACGTCGCCCACGGCGGCGTAGCGGACGCCGCCGCAGAGGCATCGGCCGGTGTGCATCGAACTGCTCATCGCCTTCACGCCCACGGCGCACCCGCGCAAGCCGCGGGGCCCAATGACCAGCCTCACCGCTGGCTCGCCGCTGGCTAGCTGCGGAACGGGATGCGACCCGACCAGAACTGCTTCTCTTGTTCCTCGTGGCCGTGCAGCTTGAGGAACTCGCGACGGGTCTTCGGACCCCAGACCCGCGCGACCATGTCGCGGCGCGGGCCCCACTCCTCGTCGAGCTCGAGCTTGAGCTTGGTGGCCTGCTGGCCGACGATCTCGTTGTGGCACTTGCCGTAGAGGCCGGTGATCCCGCGCGCCATCTGCAGGCGCGCCGAGTTCTGCCCGAAGATCTTCTCCTTGATCTCCTTCGTCAGCGCCGGATAGTCGTACGTCTCCTGGAACTCCGTCGAGATCTCGAAGCAGCGGAAGGCCTGGATGATCGGCTGCGGCGATCCGAACCACAGACAGTCGGTGCCCCACACGATGCGGTCTTCGCCGATGTGCTTGAGCAGCTTGCCGAAGAAGTGCATCGCTTCTTCGATGCGGCCCGTCATCAAGTTCGGGACCACGCCGCCGAGCTCGGCGTAGACGAAGGTCGAGTCTTCCGTGCCGGACATCACTTCCTTCGTGCCCGGGTCCAGCTTGGTGCCGTTCGGGCCGATGTTCGCGTCGCGCAGCGATTTGATCAGGCTGTTGGTACCGCGGTCGAGCGGGTACGTCGCCTGCACGTCCATGTCGTCCTCGTCGTACGGACCCTCCGGAAACATCCCGCCCGAGCGCTGCATGGCCATGTCGCAATAGGTCGCGGCGGCCGCGGCCTCTGTCGGCCGGCTCGTCCCGCCCGCGGCGAGCCCATGCTCGAACGCCGAGTGGTAAATGACGAAGCGCGCCTCCGGGAACATGTTCGCCGCCGGGCCGACGTCCCTGGGGTTGGTATAGGTCGGGCTGAAGCCGGTCAGCGGGAAGCCCTTGTGGATGCAGAAGATCGGCGCGTTGAGCTTGAGGCCGTGCTCGATCATCTTGGGGCCCACCATCGCGGGATCGTCCATCCCGTCGAGCCAGTACCCCGTGGGCAATGCGCCAGTGCGCGGCCCCCACGGGCAGTACGTCTTCCAGTGCGTGTACGTCCCGGCCGTGCGATCCATCATGGCCAGCTGCACGTCGAGGCGATCGTTGGGCATCACCATCGCGTGGCTGAGCATGCGGTTCGGGTACTGCGTGTTGAGATAATCCACGCCGCTGATCAGCGACTCGTTGGTCAGCACGGCGGAGCCGCCCATGCCATTTGCTCCCAGCGAGTAAGCGATCCCCGAGAGCACGCCGACGGTCGTGTCGCTGCCCGTCATGATCAGCTCGACGTAGGCGTCGCGATTCGTCTGATGCATCCCATCCGCGCGACGCTTGAGCCAAGGAAAGTTGGTCGGGTTGATCGACGGGAAGAAGCCCTGGACCACCATGTTGACCATGGCGTCGGCTTCCGGCGTCGTGAAGTGCGTCTGCATGTCGATGATCAGCTCGCCGCCGCCGCCCAAGCAGGCCTTGGCGACTTCCGCGTCGACCATCGCGTCCGCGGGGACGTTGAAGCCGCCGCTGCCGCCGCTGCTCGAGCCGCCGCTGCCGCTGCCGCTGGTGCTCGCCCCGGCCTTGCCGGCGCTGCCGCCGCTGCTTCCACCCTTACCGCCCTTGCCCGAGCCCTCCATGCCACCGTCGCGCGGGCCGCTGTTGCCGCTCGGCGAGTCCTTGTCGCCGGCGCAGCCGTTGACCACGTTGATCATGTAGAGGGTCGTCGCCATGCCACAGGCGCTCGCCAGAAATTCCCGGCGATCGATCCCCTCGCGCCGCGAGACCTCGTCGGCCTTCTCGATCACGAGCTTGCGGATCAGCTGCTTGCGCGGGCTGTCCGGCCACCAACCCTCGCCGTTGGTCAGGGGACCGACGGCCATCGGCAGCCGCAGCGGCGCCTCCAGTTCGGACTTCTTGAGCCTTCGCAACCACGGAATGCGCTTGATCATGGAACCCTCCGCGACGCCTACCTGAGCGGCGCCATCCCCACGGCACCCGACTTACAGTTCGGACGTTCGCCCGGACTGGCACGCCCGGTCAAGGCACTCGCTTCAGAACTCCCCGGTCGCGCGCAAGTACACGAGACGACCGCGCGGATCGTGGACGCCGACGTCATAGCCCAGGGGGCCCTCGGCCTCGGGCGGCGGCTCGTCGAGCAGATTGATCACGCCGACCCGCAGGCTCGCGCGCCAGCCCTCGGCGCCGAAGCTGAAGCCGTAGCCAGCATCGAACACGACCCAGGCCGCGATCCGCTCGCCCTCGAGCGAGCTGAGGTCGGCGAGGCTCACGCCGGGCGGAGCGAGCCCGTACTTCTCGATCGTGAGCTCGCTGTCGTCGTTGTACTCGCCGATGTAGCGCATGGTGACGCCGAGCGTGTGGCCCTCATACGCCCATGAAAGGGGAATCGAGAAGCGCAGCTTGGGCAGCGGCGGGGCGAAGTTCTCGAGGTTGCGGAACCCCGCAGCGTCGTACTCGGCGCTGAGCTCCGAGTAGTCGCGCTTGCCGTCGTCCACGAGCTCGGGCGTGGCGCCGTCCGGCCGGTAGTACTCGCGCAGCGCGCGTGGGCTGTTGATCAGGTACTGGATGAGGAACGTGCCCTGCACACCGAGCACGAAGGTGCCGAGGTCACCGAGACCGCGCCGCTTGCTGTCGAGCGTGTAGCTCACGCCGCCGTCGAGGCCGTTGGTCTCGACCTCGGCCAGGTTGTCGAACACGCCTTCGACGTGGTTGAGCTGCCGCCCTCCGGTCAGCAGAATGACCTCTGGGCAGTCCTCGGACTCGGCTACGTACTGCGCTTCGCAGTCGCTCAGCAGGGTCTGCAAATTGTCGCTCCCGATCGCGTCGTCGACCTGCGTCATCCAGAAGTCCGCCGCGGCATGGATCCCCGCGTAGTCCCACTGCAGCCCGCCACTCACGGTCGTGGACATCTCGAAGTCGAGGTCCGGATTGCCCGACACCTGTTGCGGGATGAAGTGCAGGCGGTCCGCGAACTCGACCGATTGGAACTCGGTGTAACTGCCGTGGAGCTGCAGCAGCGACGGTGCACGGTGACCGCGGCCGACGTGGGCGCGAGCGAGCAGCCACTCGAGCGCCTTGGGCGGCGCCGCCATCGACGCGAAGGGTCGCAGCGCGAGGCCGACCAGCGCGCTGGCGCCGGTCCCGACGTCGTCGAAGTACTCGACGCGCGCGGCGGGCTGCAGCTCGACCAGCCCGTCCAGCAGGCTCAGCCGCAGCTCGGCGAAGCCGGCGCCGACGTTGCGCGCGACCGACGGTACGTCGGGCGCGCCGAACACGAACGCATAGAGCCGCCGATTGAACGCGGCGTCGTAGTCGATGCGCAAGGTCTCACGCCGGTACTGCCCGCCCACGCCGAACGAGAGCCCGCCGCCGTCGAAGTGCAGCACGTCGCCGCGCAGCACGCCGTCGATCGTGCCCAGGCTGCGGCGCTCCTCGGTGACGTGCTCGCCGGTCATCCGGTCGATCACTTGCTGCGTGTTCGGAGTGCCCGCGAGCTCGTAGCTGCCGTCGCCGTCCGGGTCGAACTCGTCGCTACACATCGGCGACTCCGGATCGTTGGGATCGCAGATGTAGCCGCCGTCCTGCCGGCCGAAGCCGGCCATCTCGGAGCTGTTCTCGCTATCGGTCGCGATGAAGCCGCGGTCGTTGTCCGGGTTCGCGCTCGACAAGCCGAGCGGATCGATCGCGGAGTTGTTGGTGACCGAATTGTAGAACGGGTTGAAGCAACCGAGCTCCTGGCGCTGTTTGATCGTGCTCGGGATCTGCTCCCCGTAGGTGTCCGACGACACGTCGCCGTCGACGACGGTCCTGGGACAGCTGGCGAGCGCCTGGCTCAGCTGATCGAGCAGAATGTCCGGGACGCGCGTGGTCGCATTGGACGCGCTGTAGACGCCCGCGAGCTCCCAGTCCCACGTCTCGACGACCGATCCGCTGCCGGCCGCTTCGAGATCGCCGCGCAGGCCGAGCACGCCGCGCAGCACGTCGACTCTACGGGTGTTGAGGTTGCTGCCCGCGTGCAGGCCCACGACGCGTCCGACGAGGAACTCGGTGTTGGGCGCCCGCGCAGGCCCGAGCTCGTCGGTGGTGCCGAAGCCGGGATACTGCACCGGCTGATCTGCGTGGTCGAGCGGCACGACGATGCGCTCGTCGCGCGCCGGATCCGGCGCGATGCGGGTCACCGGAAAGGACGGCGCGATGCGGTTCTGGTTGTCGCTGCGGTAGTAGCCGAGCTCGCCGAAGGCTTCGGTGTGCGCGCTCAGCTCGTGCCACAGCGTCGTGTAGATCTGAATGCGCTCGTCCTTGAGCGCGAGGTCCTGCACCGAGGTGAAGTTGCCGGAGCAATAGGTCGACGTCTCGTAGGCCTCGAGCTCGCCGTCACCGTCGCCGCGGGTCACGTCGTTGTTCCCGAAGCGCCGCCGGTACTCGCGGGCGTCGTCCGGCAGCAGGTCGGGGTCGCCGAGCACGTTGCGCCCGTCGCGCGTGACCGGTCTGCCGAACAGCGGAACGCGCAGCTCGAGCCCGCTGGCGTGGCCGGCATCGGTCGCGATCTCGCAAAACGGATCGGGGTAGGGGTACTCGACGAAGGCGACCAGCGGCTGGTAGCTCGCCGGGCTGTTGGTCAGGCTCTTGGTTCGATCTTCGCGCTCTTTGATCCAGTCGCGGTCGCTGGCTGCGAGCGGTTGGCGCGTGAAGTAGCTGGCCATGGCATTCATGCCGGTCTTCTCGCTGCCGA
>Ga0190265_10001797_pt1 | contig 14159 bp, 14 predicted proteins | sample Popmic124T_FD_133135 | JGI IMG/M metagenome (GOLD analysis project Ga0190265, IMG submission 133135) | Populus adjacent soil microbial communities from riparian zone of Indian Creek, Utah, USA - 124 T | ecosystem: Environmental > Terrestrial > Soil > Riparian zone | place: USA: Utah | collected...
CGTCGCGCTGGATCCTCGATGACTTCGCGACCGGCTGGAACCGCTGGGCCTCCGAGCTCGGCGCCGAAGCCGTCGCGCTGCGCGCGGGCGAGCTCGGGCTGCGCGACGTGCTCGAGTACACGCTGGCACACGCAGCGCAACTCGGCCTGCTGTCGATCCCCAGCTCCAAGCTTCTGACGTCAGGTAAAGCCCGCCTGCTCGCGCGGGTTCTTCCCGTCCACGCGGGCCGCGCGGGCAGCAGTCTCAGCGACGCAGTTCAGCAAGCGCGAACCGCGGCGCTCGCGCTGCTCGCGCGCCCGAAGCGCATCCCCAGCGCGCTCGCAGCTGAAGTATGGCCACCATTGACCACCATGACTCGGCTACACGACATGGCCATCGGGCCGCGTTTGCTCGCGCGCTATGCCACGCGTCCGCTACGCCCGCTGCTGCGTGTAGTGCGTGCGCGCAAGCGGTGAGCACGGCCTCCCCTTGTGGACAAGCAAGCGCTGGACGTTGCGCTTGGCGGTCGGGTAGCGTAGCGCGCGAGTTCGAGCATGAAGCCCGTGCAAGCGATCGTGAGCAGCTCGGTGTTGAGCGAAGTCCTCGCCGACGAAGCGGTGTTGCTCGATCTGGAATCGGGCACGTATTACGCGTTGAACGCCAGCGGTACGCTGATCTGGAACCTGCTCGAACGCGGGTGTAGCGAGCCGGAGCTGCGTGCAGCGCTGGCCCAGCGCTATCCGGACAAGCGCGACGAGCTCGAAGCCGACCTCGCGTTCTTCCTCGATCGGCTCGCGGACAAACAGCTGATTCGCTGCCGTCCGGAGCCCACGTGAAGCGCCCCGCGGCACGCGGTCCGGTCGCGCCCGCGGCATGCGGTCCGGTCACGGCCAAGCTCGCAGCTGAATGGCTGCGCATGCGGGCGCTGCCTTCGGTGCTGGCGCTCGCCGCGCTGACCGAGGTCGGGCTGCGCACCGTGCCGCTCGATGTGTTGTGCCGTCGCTACGGCATTCGCATCGGCCGCGAGCGCGGGCACACCCCGCTGCCCGTATCGGCGGCTGCGCTGACTCCGTCCGAAGTCGCCGCGCTGCGCACCGTCGAGCGCGTGTACCGCTTCGGAGCGCGCGCCGAGCGCGGCACGTGCTTGCGCCGCGCGCTGGTGGGCGGGGCGCTGCTGCGCAAGCGAGCGCCGGTGCTGCGGCTCGGCTGCACGCGCATAGGAAGCGACGTTCGCGCGCACGCCTGGCTCGAGCTCGCGGCTCCGGGACGGCCGGCTGATCGCCCGACCGCCGTACCTGCCGCCGGCCCGCGCTTCACGAGCCTGGGCGCTGCAAGCAGCGCCGGCGCGGCCGCAGCACACGCAGCACACGCCGGCGGAGGTCGCTGGTGCTGACGCGCTACGCATGCTGCGGGCTCACGATCGACAGCGAGCTGCCGCTGCCCTGCGCGAGCGTTCCCGCTCGCGCCGACCTCGCGCCCGACGTGAGCGTGCGCCTGCTGCGCCACGCGTGGCTGCCAGGTGAACAGACCGGTCGCTCGCTGGCGAGCGAGCGCTCCCCCGGCTGGGGCGAGATCACGCGCGAGGCCGAAGGCTATCGGCTCGGCTACCGCGACCTCTGCACGTTCGTGATCAGCGAGGACGGCGGTCGCCTCGACGCCTACGTGCCGCCGGCAGTCGATCTGGAGCGAGCCAGTCATCTGTGCATCGGCAACCCGCTCGCCGTGCTGATCGCGCTGCGCGACGGGCTGTCGTTGCACGCGAGCGCGGTCGCTTGTACGGCCGGCGCGCTCGTGATCGCGGGCGACTCCGGCGCGGGTAAATCGACGCTCGCAGCCTGGCTGGTGCGCGACGGCGGCGCGCTGATCGCGGACGATCTGCTGCGCGTGCAGGGCGGCGCGAGCAGCGCGCTGTGCTATCCGGGCGTGGTCGAGCTGCGGCTGCGGCCGGACGCCGTGTTGCCCGACGGTCCCGCGGGGCGGATCACGCGCATCGCCTACGATGGCCGCCACGTGCTGCGCTCGGCGCGCGCGTGCGCGCAGCCGACGCCGGTGCGCGCGGTGCTCTGCCCGCAGCTCGACGGCAGCGCGACCTCTGGCGCAAAGCTCGAAGCGCTCGCTCCGATCGCGGCGTTCACGGCGCTGGCGCGCACCGTGCGGCCGTCGGGCGCGCTCGATCCGCAGCTGCGCGCGCTGCAGTTCCGCGAGCTCGGCGCGCTGGTCCGCACGGCGCCGGTGTTCGCCTTGCGCGGGCGCTGGCACCCCGACGAGGTGCTGGCGGCGCTCGCACCCCTGCGCGCGAAGGCAGCGCGCGCGCGCGACGGCGCAGGGGCTGTCCCTGTATCCCCGGACCGAGCAATTTGCGCCGAGTTTTCGTCAGGTTCTTCGCGAGAAGCGGAGGCATAGCCTTTCCCATGTCGAGCATTCTCGCGGAGAAGCTGGCGGAAAGTCGGCGTGAAGTGCGACGGGAGCGGGATATAGGGACAGCCCCTGGCGTGGAGCAGCGCGCCGTGAGCCTACGCCCCTTCGCGAACCTGTTCGCCTTTGGCCACGTGGATCCGCGGGCGCTCGCGGCGATGAAGCGGCAGCTGTGCGCCGCGCGCGAATTCGCGCAGGTGTGGTCGCCTCATCCCGAGTGGCTGTGCGCGAGCGCGCCGCTGCCGCACGGCGGGGCCGACGACGAAGCGGTGCGCCGGCACCGGCTCGCCTTCGCCGAAGGTCGCGAGCGGGTCGAACGCGCGCTCGACCGCGAGCGCGAGCGCAGCCTCGCGCAGCTGCACGAGCTGGCCTGCGAGGCGCCGCAACGTCTGGTCGAGCTGCCCGACGACTTTGGTTTCTTTGCGTTCGGCCGGGACGGCGCGCTCAACGTGGTGCGCGCGTGCGCCGGCTTGGTCCCGTTTTACTACTCGCGGCGGGCGGGCGGCGTGGCGGTCGGGACTCGGCTCGAATATCTGGTGCGCTTCGTCGATCCGGACGCGACGCTCGATCCGCTGCCGAACGCGAGCTGGCTCGCAGGCACCGCGCTGTTCCCGGAGGGGCGCACGTTCCTGCGCGGCGTGACCGCGCTCGAGCCCGGCGCGCGTAGCCGGCTCGGCCCGCGCCACCAGCTCTCGGTCGAGCGCTACTGGTCACCCCAGCTGCGCGCGCCGCTGCGACCCACGCCGGCCCGGCAGGAGGAGCACGCGCGTCGCTTGCGCGCGTTGCTGCTCGATCGGCTCTCCGCCGACCTCGCGCCCGATGCCTCGAACCTGCTCAGCCTGAGCGGCGGCGTGGACTCGTCCGCGCTCGCAGCGCTGGCCGCCGGCGAGCTACGTCGCGAGCTGCGAACCCTGAGCTTCGTGCCGAGCGCACCGCGCGAAGCCGAGATCGCCGAGTCCTATCTCGACGCCCTCGCCAGCCGCTTCCGCTTCACGGAGCGCGTGCGCCTGCCGTACGACCTGCGTGCGGCGCTCGCGCTGCGCAGACGGCCCAGCTCGGTGCTGTTCCACGTCCCGCACCCGGTGCTGATGGTGTTGCCCGAGCTGCAGCGCAGTCGCTCGATTTCCGTGCTGGTCGGCGGCGAGTACGCGGATCCCACGCTTGCCGAGCGCATGACTCGGCACGACTGGGTACGCCATACTTCTCCGCTCGCGCTCGGCGCCGGGTTCGTGCGCACACGACGGTTGCGCGACCTGCGTACCTGGCTCGGAGTCCGTGCGCGCTCGCTATGCGACCGCGCTGCGCAGCCTTTCAGCGCGGACCTGCACGAGTTCGTGCGCCCCTGCGTGCGCGACGAGTATGGCGCCTGGCTGGCGCGGGAGCGCAGTCACTTGAGCCGCGGACGCGGCGCACGGCCGGAGCTGGCCGCGCGCGTCGCGCTCGACGGCGCGGTGGCGATGAACTGGGAAGCCACCAGCGCGCTGGGCGTGCGGCGCAGCTTCCCGTTCTACCATCGCGCGTACGTGGAGCTGGCGTTCGAGCTCCCCCCCGCCGAGCTGCGCGGCGGGTTCAACGACAAGCGCATCCTGGGTCGCGCCCTGCGCGGCCATGTCCCCGACCGCCACCTCGATCGCCCCAAGCACGCACCGACAGCGAGATTCGAGGACTTCGACGTCGATTGGAGCGAAGAGCTTCCGCCTGAGCTGGCCGAAGTGGTCGATAGCGCGTGGTTCCCGCGACCGCCGCCACGGATTCCGATCTCACGCGCGCTCGCGCTCCAGCAGCTCGTGACTTTTGCGCGCAGCGTGCAGCAAGCGCGCGCGCACGCACGAACCGAACGCGTCGCATCGTGACGCTCCCATCAGGATCTCGACCATGACTGAATCCAGCGATCCCAAATCAACACCGCCCGAGCCCACGACCGCTGAGCCGGGGCCGGCTTATGAACCGCCGGCGCTCATCGAGCTCGGCAGCGTGCGCGACCTCACCCAGGGCGAGGTCGGCCCTTTGCCCGACGAGGGGGACATGGGCAGCGCGCCCTAACGTCTCGGGTCGATAGCGGCGGAACGCGAGTCGAAGCGAGCCCGGCGCGCAGCGCCGAAGGGGGGCGCACTCGGAGGACGCGCCAGCGTCCGAAGAGGCGAGCTCAGGCGCTCCGCAAGAGCGCCTGAGCGACGGGGGGCCTTGCCCCCCGGCTTAGACTTTGCCCCCCACTTCAAACAAAGTTGCCGTGGAAGCCGAAGGGGATGCGCACCGGTAGGTGCACGATGGCGAGCGGCTTCTTGCTGAAGTTGCGCGCGTCCAGCACCAGCACGTCGCTGGCGTTGCGCGCCGCGTCGTACACCGGCGCGACCACGTAGCCATCATCCTCGCCCGCGCCCGCCGGCACGAACACGCCCTCGCTCGCCTGCCGGCCTGGTCCGATGTCGTGCACCTCTGTCGTGCCGCGCTGCAGGTCGTGCTTGAGCAGGTTGCCGAAGGCGAGGTTGCCGCCGCGCTCATCGATGCTCGTCTCGACCGCGTAGCCGTAGCGATGCGGCAAGGTCTCGCGCCGCGGATCGACGCGCGGAAACTCCTGGCCGCGCTCGCTGATCACCTGCGAGCGCACGGTGCCCGCCGCGGGATCGATCGTCCAGCGCACCAGCACGGGCGCGCTGGTGTGCTCGGGACCGCTGCGGCTGATGTCGAAGGTGCGCTCGTGGCGAACCACGTCCATCACGATGCGCGGGCCGTCGTCGTAAGCGTTGAGCGGGTGGTACACGTAGCAGGGCTCGATCTCGATCCAGCGCACGTCGGCGTCGCCGCCGTCGCGCGGCATCACGCCGAGCCGCGCCTGATGGTCGTCGTCCCAGCGGAACGGCATGCGGTAGCCCTGCGCGACCAGCTGCAGGTCGAACACCACCGGCAAGTCCATGAACACGACGCGCGTCTGCGTCACGCCGAAGTCGTGGATCATGGTCGGCGCGGGCGTGCTGATCTCGACCGTGCGGTCGAGCGTGCCGTCCTTGGTCGCGCGGTGGTAGCGCAGGTGTACGGGGCCGAAGTCGTAGCCGAAGAACAGCAGCTCGCCGCTGACCGGATCGATCTTGGGGTGAGCCGTCATCGAGCTGCGCAGCGCCCCGCCGAAGTCGTACTGGCGGCGCGTGGCCAGCTCGCGGTCGAGCTCGTACGGCAGCCCGACCTCCGGCAGGGCCAGGATGCGGCCGCCGTGCTGGACCACGTTGACGTTGCCCGAGCCCTGGATCGGCGGCTGGTGCGGGCTGATCGGCGCGGCCGCCAGCCCCTTCACCTGCTCCAGCGCCTGGGTGCGGACCCAGCGGTTGCGGTAGCTGCGCGCGCGGCCTTCGCGCAGCTCGATGGCGTGCAGCATCGCGTCGCCGATGAACCAGTGATGCCCGGCCGGGACCTCACCCGCCGGATTGGGCCCGTTGCGCAGCAGCAGGCCGTTCAGGTCCTTGGGCAGCTCGCCTTCGACCTCGAGCTCGTGCTCGAGCAAGCTGCTCTCGTCCGCGACCGGCGCGAAGTTGCCGCGCAGGTAGGGGTCGGTCTCGGCGGAATACGAGGGGGATGGAGCTGGGGCTTGGGCCGAAGCGGTGGTCTGGGTGGCGGTCATGGCGGTTCCTCCTGGTGGGTCGTGAAGTCGCGCTCCAACTAGACACCGTCTAGATAGCGCTGCCAACTAGACATTGTCAAGATAGATCCCGTGAGGTATTTTCAATTGGCTGAATTGACAGGGAAATCTGCTTCGATGGAACGCTCGCGCTACCACCACGGCACGCTCCCGGAGGCGCTGCTCAAGGCGACCGCGCAGCTCGTGCTGGAGCACGGCGTCGCTGGCCTGAGCCTGCGTGAGGTCGCGCGCCGGGCCGGCGTCTCGCACGGCGCACCGGCTCATCACTTCGGCGACAAAGCCGGGCTGCTCACGGCGCTAGCGACCCAGGGCTTCGAGCTGTTCACCGCGGCGCAGTGCGCGGCGCGCGACGGCGCGGGCAGCGAGCCGCTGCGTCGCTTCGCAGCGACCGGTTACGCGTACGTGATGTTCGCCGACTCGCACCGCGCGCACTACGAGATCATGTTCCGCCCGGAGCTGCTGCGGCAGGACGATCCCGCGTTGCTCGCCGCCAGCGACGCCGCCTACGACGTGCTGCGCGGCGTGGTCGCGGAGGTGCAAGCGGGCGGTTTCATCCCGGACCGCGATCCCGAGATCGTGGCGGTCACCGCCTGGTCACAAGCGCACGGCCTGGCCACCTTGTGGCTGAGCGGAAACCTGCGACGCGCATCTCGTCGTCGTCGGCCCGACTACGACGAACGCTTCCCGGATTTCGAGAGCATCGCGCGCGCGGTGTTCTCGCTCGGGGAGAAGTAAGAGAATGAACAGGAAGGCGGGAAGGCGGAAGTCTCCTGGTTCTGAGCTTCCCGCGTTCACGCCTTCCTGTGAATCCTCAGTAAAACCCTTCGCGCCGCGCGTAGCGTTCGGCGCGGGCCTCGTCATAGCCTCGGCGTCGAAGGCTTCGCCTTGCACCGCGCGCATGATCTCGCCTGCGCTCGGCAGGCTGGTGCGCTCGACGAAGGTCGCGGGCTCCCACAGCCGCGAGCGCAGAAACGCCTTCGAGCACTGCGTGTAGGCCTCTTCGATGTCGACCAGGATGCCGAGCTTCGGCGACTTACCCTCGACCGTGCACGGCGCCAGCAGCGCGGCGTCGGTGGTCAAGGTCGCGCACCCGTTGACACGGAAGGTCTCGCTCACGCCCGGGATCACGAACAGCAGACCCACGTGCGGGTTGGCGAGGATGTTGCGCAGCGAGTCGGCGATGCGATTGCCGGGACGCTCGGGGATCAACAGCGTGGTCTCGTCGAGGATGCGCACGAAGCCCGGCGGATCGCCGCGCGGGCTGACGTCGCAGCCGCCCTGCCCGTCCGACGTCCCGAGGCACAGAAACGGCGACCGCTCGATCAACGAGCGCGTGATCGGATTGAGCCGCGCGCTGATCTTGGCGCACACGGCCGGCGTCGGCTCGCTGATCAATGCGCGCAGCGCGTCCTCGCTATCGATGGTCTCGGCGGTCAAGCGGTGAGCGGGCATGCGCCCACTGTGGCGCACGCGCGGGGCCGGCGCCAGATCGCGCGAACGGTCACGAGCGCCGGCGAAGCGGAGCGCTCACGCCGCGCAGCGCTTCGTTGGCCACGCTGATCGCAGACGAATGCGCGCTCGCGCTCGCGCGCAGCAGCGGCAGCGCGAGCGTCGCGGCCGACAGCTCGAGCCGCGTCTCGGGCGCGCCGAAGCGCACCGGACCGAGCACGCGTTGGTGCTCGGCCGCGGACGACGGACCGTCATGCTGGAACCAGGTCGCGGCCGCTTGCTCGTCGTCGTGGCCGGTCTCGCGGCGAATGCCTTGCACGCAGATCGCGAACACCAGCTCGATGTAGGCCGGGTGCACCACCAGATCGGGCGGGCACTGCCAGCGGATGATCGCCCGATCGGCCAGCAGCTCGTGCACCAGTTGCGAGCCGCGATGCAGCAGCGGAAAGACTTCGCACGCGCGCGGGACGCTGTCGCCCACGGTCGGTGCGCTGCGCACGACCAGCTCGGGCAGCGCGAAATGGCCGCGGTCGAGCAGCTCCGCCGCGAGCATCGCCGCTCCCGGCCCGACCCGCGCGAACGCCAGCTCCGCCACGCGGTTGGCCGCGCCCTGCGACAAGAAGCCATCTGGATCGCGCAGCTCGCCTTCGCTGACACCCGCAGCATCGCAGATCTCCGCGAGCGCGATGCCGTGTTGCTCACCGAGTCGGACCCAGGCCCAAGCGGTCAAGGTCGATGTGGTGAGCACGTCGCCCGTGCTCGGAACGACGTCCGACGTGCGATCGCCGCGAGCCGCGGGCGCGCTCTCGCGCGCCGTGTTCGTGCCGGTCCCCATCTCACACCCCAAATGCCGTGAACGTGCTTCTCCGCGGTTTCTACCACCGCACCGTGCACGCGGCCATCGATGATGGAGCCTCGATTGGCTTTCGCACGCGGTCAGCGACCGAGCCCACGAGACCCCATAAAACCTTCAGGACCGCGGACATCGTCGCGAAAACAGCCTGCTCGCGACCGAGCGCCAAGCGCTCACCCACTGTGCGAGGCTGGGAAAGAGTTTCTGTGCGCGCGAGCTGTCACTCGGCCCGGGACCGCCGCTTTTGGCGGTAACGCCTGCGTCGCGCTCGGCATAGACCGAAGATGACCCACAAGAACGTGCTTCGAATCATCGCGCTCGCACTCGCCGCACTCGCCGCCTGCGGCGGCGACGACGACGACGACGAAGGCGGTACGGCGGGAACAATCGTGACCGACGTCAAGGATGCGGGATCGGGTCAGGAAAATTTCGATCCGCAGCGACCGCCCGCCGAAACCAGACAGGTCGAAGCTTGGCTCGCGCGACGGTTCTATCGGGACTGGGTGTGCGAAGACGAGCCGACGGCGAAGACCGACGGCGCCCCGGCGATCCACGCCCACGGCGGCAAGAGCTTCGTGTGTACCAACGCGCTGCTCGCAGAGACCGAACGCGAGCAAGGCGAGGAGTATCCCGAAGGTGTTGCGTCGGTGAAGGAGATCCTCGACTCCGCGGGCAAGGTCACGCTGACTGCCGTCTCGGTGAAGATCACCGCCAAGAGTGACGGCGGTAAAGGCTGGTACTGGTACGAAGGCGCGCGTCTCTCCGGCGTGGGTCTCTCGACCTGCACCGGTTGTCACGGCGCTGCTGGCGCAGACGCGGATCACCCTGGCGCAGGCGACTACGTCTACTTCCGAAATGGCGAGGCGCCGCGCGCGCGATGAGCGACCAGCTCGTTCTCCCGCAAGGAGCGACCAGCTCGTTCTTGCGACTACGCGCTGCCTGCCGCCGCGGTGCGCGCCGCGAGCCAGTCGTAGATCTCGGTGGCGGGCTTCTCCCAGCCGGGCTCGGCGTAGAGCCAGTGGCCGTGGCCCGCGTACTCGAGCAGCTCGCCGCCGACCGTCGCGTACTTCTGCGCGGTGCGCCGCACGAGCGAGGCCGGCACCAGACGGTCCTGGCCCGCGGCCACGGTCAAGACCGGCACGCGTACCTGCTTCTCGTCGATCGCGAAGCGGCCGAGGTCGAGGAAGGCGCGCCCCGACTCGTGCACCATGCCGACGAACGCAGCCTCACGCTCATCCAGCGGGACGCGGTTGAACACGATGCTGTTGGTGGTGGCCCGAGCGGGCAGGATCGCGCTGGGTACGGCGCCGAGCGCGCGGCCGACCGCCATCGTCGCCCACCACGCGTGCGCGGCGAACGTGCGCACGCCCGCGGGCGGGCTGGGCGAGATGAACACGGCCGCCTGCACCTTGCCGCGCTCGGCCAGCACCTGTGCCAGCAAGCCGCCCATCGAGTGACCGATCACGACCGGCTGCTGCGCGTGCTCGCGCTCGATCTCAGCCGAGATCTCGATCACGTCTTGCACGTAGTGTTCGAAGCCGAGCGTGCGCAGCTCGCGCGGCGGGCGGGCGCGGATGCGCTGCTCCGGGCGCAAGGTCGGCGTGTACACGCGCGCGCCGCGCGCCTCGAAGAAGGTCCGAAACTGCTTCCAGACGTCTCCAGTGCAGCACATGCCGTGCAACATCAGAACGGGCGGTCGTAGGCTGGTCGTCATCGTCCTCGTGCTCCCCATCGTGCTCGTCGCAAGTCGCCCAGCCTCAAGATGCCGCGCGCACACCCTGCGCGACCGGCTCCGCTTGCGCGGCGCGCCGAGCTTCGAACAGGTACGCGCCCCGGTCGAGCGTGCGCGTGCGCTTGCGGTAGTTGAACGTGAAGTCCGGCCAGATCGTGGTGTTGCGCCCGTTCGCATCCATGTACCAGGACGCGCAACCCGAGCTCCACACCGTGCCGACCAGCTTCTTCTGCAGCGCGTCGCAGAACGCTTCGACCGCTTCGGCGCGGACCTCGAGCGCCGCGGCGCCTTGCTCGCGCAGCGCGCGGAGCCCGTCGAGCACGTAGCTGAACTGCGACTCCAGCATGTAGATGATCGAGCTGTGGCCGAGCGCGGTGTTCGGTCCCGAGAGCATGAACAGGTTGGGAAAGCCCGCCGCGGTCAGCCCCAGGTACGCCGCCGCGCCGCCCGCCCAGTGCTCGGCGAGCGAGCGCCCGTCGCGGCCGTAGAGCAGGTTCATCACCGGGTGATCGGTGACCTTGAAGCCCGTGCACAAGACGATCGTGTCGAGCGCGTGGTGCGTGCCGTCGGCGGTGACGATCCCGGTCTCGTCCGCTGCCGCGATCCGCTCGGTCACCACCTCGGCGTTGGGCTGGGTGAGCGCGGGGTAGTAGTCGTTGGAGAGCAAGATGCGCTTGCAGCCGAGCGTGAAGCGCGGCGTCAGCTTCTCGCGCAGCTCCGGATCCTGCACCTGCGTGCGCAGGTGGCGCAGCGCGAACGGCCGGAAGCGCTCCATGCGCTGGTGCTTGATCAGCCCGAGCACGACCAGCTCGCGCTGCGCGTACTCGCGCAAGCGCGCGAGCTTCTGCGCGAACGGCAGATACTTGTACAGCTTGCGCCGCAGCGGACCGTGCTCGGGGTCGAGGCGCTCGATCACGAACGGCGCGGTGCGCTGGAACAGCGTCAGCTTGCCGACCTTGGGCTGGATCGCCGGCACCACTTGAATCGCGCTCGCGCCGGTGCCGATCACCGCGACCCGCTCGCCGGTGAGATCGTGGTCGTGACGCCAGGCCGCGGAGTGAAACACCGTGCCCTTGAAGCGATCGAAGCCCGGGATGTCGGGCGTGGTGGGCGCGCTCAACCCGCCGTGGCCCAGCACCAGCACCTCGGCGCTGAACGCACCGCGGCTGGTGCGCAGCTGCCAGCGCTGCTCGGCGTCGTCCCAGCGCGCCGCCTGCAGCTCGGTCCCGAAGCGAATGAACGGCCGCACGCCGAAGTGCTCGGTGCAGTCCTTGAGATAGTCGAGGATCTCGCCCTGCCACGCGTAGGTGCGGCTCCAGTTGGGGTTGGGCGCGAACGAGAACGAGTAGATGTTCGACGCGACGTCGCACTGGCAGCCGGGATAGGTGTTGTCGCGCCAGGTGCCGCCGACCTCGTCGGCTTTCTCGAGCACCACGAAGTCCTGCTCGCCGCTCTGGAGCAGGCGAATCGCCATCCCCAGCCCGCCGAAGCCGGCGCCGATGATCGCCACGCGATGGTGCACGGCCGCCCGCGGCGCGACATCGCTGCGCGTGACGTGCGAAGGTTCGGGAAGCTCCGGAACGGCGATCGATCTCATCGAATCCCCTGACCCGCGTACCGGCTGATCACGACGAAAAGCCTTGAAAACGGTCCGGTCGCGCTTGACCTACCGAGAGTAGCCTACTCATAGTAGGGCGCAAGTGGCTGCACGCATTTCACCACGCCTCCCCGCTTCCGCCGCCGGCCGGCCCGCTGCGCGAGACGCGCACCCATCGCAGGAGACGACTGGCTCGCAGGTCGAGGCCTACGCGCACGGCCGAGTCCCGCGCGAGGTGCGGCGGCGCCAGGTGTTGGCCCTGGCCACCGACCTGTTCGTGGAGCGCGGCTTCGCCGCGGCCTCGATGGACGAGCTGGCCAAGCGCGCGGGCGTGTCCAAGCCGGTGATCTACGACTTGATCGGCTCGAAGGAGGCGCTGTTCGGCGAGGTCTGCGGACAGGAAGCCGCCGCGCTCGCCGCTGCGGTGCAGGCCGCGGTCACCGCCCAGCCCGACCCGGAGCAGAAGCTCCACGCCGGCGCGCTCGCCTTTTTCCGCTTCGCCGAGCGGCGGCGCGCGGCCTGGGATGCGCTGCTCAGCGCGGACACCGCCCCGGTCAACGCCGAGCTCGCCGCAGCGCGCCGGCTGAACGCGGCCTCGGTGGCACGCCTGCTCGCCGAAGCCGCCGCGAGCAGCGGGACCGAGCTCGATCCGATCCTCGCCGACGCCTGCGCCCACGCGATCAACGGCGCGTTCGAAGCGCTCTCGGTCTGGTGGCGCGACCACCCCACCGTCAGCGCCGAAGCGCTCGCCACGCTGGCGAACAACCTCGTCATGCCCGGGTTGCGATCCTTCCGCGACGGGTGATGTGCAGCAGCGCGGCTCTGTAAAGCCTGCGTAAATGCCCGCGGGCTCGCAGAACTTCGTTCTGACGCCGGCGTCGCTGTGCATGGAGGGTATCCATGCAAGCGAATGTTCTTTCCCGTGCGAAGCGCTTCTCGGTTCAGTTGTGGCTCGCGTTCACCCTGGCGAGCAGCGCCGGCGCGACTGCGCCGGAGGCCGCGCCGGTGCGCATCGGCGCGCCGCTGGTCGTCGAGAATCTCACCATCTTCCCCGTGCACGGCGAGCACGAGGCGCAGCCGCTCACGCTCACCACGCTCGAGGCCGCGCTGGCCAAGGGCGACGCCGTGGTCAGCGAGCTGAGCGACGGCGGCGAGGTCAATCGTCTGCACATCCGCAACAAGGGTAAGCGCCCGATCTACGTTTTGGCCGGAACTGTCGTGAAGGGCGGCAAGCAGGACCGACAGATCGGTCAGGACTTCGTGATCGAGCAGGGCAAGAAGGTGGCGGTCGACGCGTTCTGCGTCGAGCAAGGCCGCTGGACCGCCCAGCGCGAGGGCCAGGCCACCGGCGGCAAATTCTCCGCGACCAAGGGCCTGGCGCAGAGCGCGGTACGCCGCGCCGCGCAGTACGAACGCAACCAGGGCAAGGTCTGGAGCAAGGTCAGCGAGGTCAACGCCGCGCACAAAAAGGACGCGCCTTCGGGCACCTTGATGGCCACCCTGGACGACAAGGACGTCGCCAAGCGCCGCGCGGCGCTGGTCGGCGCGATCGACACTGCGCTGCGCACGGCCGAGACACAGTCGCCGGTGGTCGGCCTGGGCTATGCGGTCGACGGCCAGGTGCGCAACGTGCGCTGGTTCCAGAGCCAGAGCGCGTTCGCGTTGTTCCGCACCACGCTGCTCGAGTCCGCTGCGCTGGACGCGCTCACCGCCCAGGGCCGCGGCAGCAGGCGCACCGCCCCCAAGGTCGAGGCTGCTGCGGTCGACGCCTTCATCCGCGACGTCGAGACCGGCGCGGCCGAGACCCGTGAGACCGAGGCCCAGAACCGCAACGAGTACCGCGAAGGCAAGGCCGGCTTCGGCTCCAAAACCCGCATGAAGTTCGCCCCGCCCAGCGCCGCCCCGATCAGCAGCGACTACACCGCGAAGTGATGCCGATCGGGTACGACATCCCCAAATGGCAGGCGTCCCCGTTTCCGATACGCGACCCCCCCGGATCCTAAAAGCAGTGCGATTCCCGCACAGTAGCGACTTCTACCGACAAGAAAATACAATTCCGTGACGATCGTGTTTCGCGTCCGCGCCTATGCTCCGGCCCGTGTGGGGGGTTGTACGAGGGAGCTAATCCGGAATGGAAGTCGCGGTCATCAGCCTCTACATGGTCGTGCTCTCCATCCTGGGCCTCTACGGTTTCCACCGTGGCCACCTGCTGTTCCTCTACTGGCGACACCGCAACGACACGCCCAAGGTCGCGCGCCAGTTCACGGAGCTGCCGGTCGTCACGGTCCAGCTGCCGATGTTCAACGAGATGTACGTGGCGGAACGCCTGCTCGAGGGCGTAGCCACGATCGACTATCCGAAGGACCGGCTCGAGATCCAGGTGCTCGACGACTCGACCGACGAGACCACCGAGATCGCGCGCAAGAAAGCCGATGAGCTGCGCGCTCGCGGCTTCGACGTGACCTTCCGCCACCGCACCAACCGCAACGGCTACAAGGCCGGC
>Ga0190265_10001798_pt1 | contig 14156 bp, 8 predicted proteins | sample Popmic124T_FD_133135 | JGI IMG/M metagenome (GOLD analysis project Ga0190265, IMG submission 133135) | Populus adjacent soil microbial communities from riparian zone of Indian Creek, Utah, USA - 124 T | ecosystem: Environmental > Terrestrial > Soil > Riparian zone | place: USA: Utah | collected...
GGCGGTCGCGGCGATTCGGGACGATCTCCTGCCCCTGATGAGGGTCCAGTGGCCAGGCGAGGAGGTGTTCGGCACGGCGTTGGCGTCGGTGGTGAGTTCCGACAGACGCACGGTGAGCCTCGTGGACCAAGTGAGCTTCGAGGTCATGCGGCGCCGCGGCCTTCAGCGCGCATTCGCGTTCGACGTGCACTTCTCCGAGCGCGGCTTCGAACTCATCCCGGGAGGCTGACCCACGCGAGACTGAAGCTCAGCCTCGCTTGCGCACCCGCCGGGCTTTGGCCGCCTTCTTGACCTTCGGACCACCCGGATAGCGCGCGGTCACCTTCGCCCTGCGGGCTCGCGCGCAGCGGCCGCGCATCTTGAGCGTGGTCTTCCACCGGCCGCGCTTGGGCTTGACACGCCTCGAGACGGACTTGCGGCCACACCGCGCCGTGACCTTGAGGCGGTTCCGTGCTGCCTTGGCCACCCGGCCCGAGACCGTGAGCCGGTTGCCGCGCCAGCGGGCCTTGCCCACCTTCAGCCGGGCCGCGCGCTTCTTGGCGCACGGGGTCCGCATTCGCACGGCGTGGTCGCCACGCTTGCCGTTCTGGCCGTCGATCTCCACGTCGGCGATCTGGCCGCGCGGGCGGTCGCAGATGTTGGTGCCGGACACCACCAGAATCCCGCGCTTGCCGCCCTTGAGGTTCAACTCGAACCGCGAGGCCGGAGCGTCGGGCACCGCCGAGAACGTGCTCACCAGCTTGCCGCGCCTCACGTCGCTGGTGGCGCGCAGGTTGATCGCCACCTCGCCGCGTAGCGTGACCAGCAGCGTGGGCAAGGTGCGGATCAGGCGCCCCGTTCGGGGATGCACGCGCACGTTCTTCACGAAGTACACCGGTCCCTCCAGCGGCCTGTTGAGCACCGGCGTGAACGCCTTCGCGTGGCCGATGATCGACGACGCCGGGCATTCGACGCGCTTGCCGGCCTCGAACTCACACAGCGCGTCGGACTGCGCGTTGTCGGGATCGAGCGCCAGCGACAGCGGCAGCTTGACCGCCACCTTGCGCATGTTGGCCTGGCCGGCGCCCTGGGTGAGCACCGTGCGCAAGCCCGGATGCTTGCCGTCAGTCATCTGCTTGCGCCCGGTCAGCCGCATCGAGAGCCGCGGGCGTACCGGCAGCGCCTGGCAATTGCCCACCTGGAAGTGCTGCGACGCCTGGTGCACGCCGCCCGTTGGCGAGGCGATCGTGGCCTTGATCTGCTTCGGCGAGCACGACGTGGGGTTCATCGTGAAGCCGGGCCTGTTCACGTCCACGTTGAGCGAACGCAGCCTCACCGGCACGCCCTTCACGATCGTGGGCAGCGGATCGGAGACCACCGTGATGTGGGCATCCACCGGGTCGACGAAGATCGCCTGGCGCACCACGACCTTGCCGAGGTTGAACGGGCCCGCCACCACGTCCACCACGGCCGACAGCCCGAACGGAGCTCCCTTGTAGGGCCCGGTGAGCGACACCGACCCGTCGATGTAGAACGGATTGGAGCCCGGACCGGCGCCCACCGTGGTGGTGCCGATGCGGGACTCGACCCCGCACGTGCCGGCATTGGCCCGGTCCTCCGGGCACTGCGGAATCCCCTTCAGCTTCCCGATCAGGCCCGGCGGCATGTCGAGCGACAGGCCATTCATGTACTGCTGGCGATCGGCACGGTTGATCCGCAGGGCGAACGGCGAGAACGCACCGGCCGTGGCATTGCCCGTCCCGGCGCTGAACGACGGCGAGAACTGGCCCAGGTCGGGGGTGCAGGGCATCGTGAACGAGTCCGAGCGCTCCACCATGTGCTCCGCGCACGAGGACAGTGAGGCGTCCACCGACTTGGTGCCGCAATCCAGCGGCATCGCCAGCGGCGCACGCGGGCCGTCCTTGAAGTGCAGCGAGATCTGAGACACGGGCAGCTGCGGGTTCCCCTCGAAGGTGGTGACCAACCGGCCCGTGTTGAGGTTGGCCCGCACCTTGCCCAGCAGCTTCACGAAGATCCCCCGCTCCGCATTCTGCAAAACGAGCACGATCCGGAACATGTCCCCCGATTCGGGGTCGTCGGAGAGCTGGGAGCCCACGTAGACCGCGCCCGACAACTGTTCCTCGAGCACCGGCGTCGAGGCCGTGACCGTCGCGATCTTCGAAGCCTCCGGGCAGTTGACGGGCGACACTGAGTTGAACCCCACCTGAGCATCACTACACGCCTGCAGGCCGTCGGCGGCCGAGGGGTTGATCGTCATGCCCTCGGGTAGCGTCACCCGCGCGGTCCGCAGGTGCGCCGTCGCGAGCCCCTCGGGGTCGTCGAGGCCCTCCTGGGGGAAGCCCAGGTTCACCTTCAGCCCGCTCGGGGAGTCGGGTTGCACGGAGTCGGGCTGGGCGCTGAACGACGGGTCGAACGGCAGGTCGTCGCAGTCTGTCGGTCCCTGGGGCGGGCCCCAGGCCGAGGGGTCCCACGTCGATTCGTCGTATGGGTCGTAGCCCGGCGGCAGATGGCTGATGAAGCTCGCGTCCGCCGGAGGGCTCGACGAATCCCACGACTCGACGTTCATGCGCGTCTCCACCCCTACACCCGGCGGGGTGCAGGACGTGGGCAGAGTTAGGAAGGCCTTCCTTGGCAGATGGTCGGGGTACGAATTGGGACCGTACGGCGTGCCGGGCTCGCCCCCCTGCGCGTTGTCGCACCGCGGGGGCTGCCCGAACTGGCCCTCGATCGCCGCAGCGCCTAGCCGCACGCATCTCTGGTTGTCGTGAGCCGGGTCGGCGGGATTGCCCCACAGCGCGACCCTGGCGCCGAGCACCGGGGTTGTGTTATTCGCGTAGCGGGCACGAACCCTGACCGCGTACTCGCCATCGGCACGTACTGTGGCGTCGATGGTGGCTATGGCGCCGGCGTAGTTGAAGGCGAACTGTGCCGCCACTCCCGGAGGAGGCTCGATATTGAAGACTTGCGCCGGGTGATGCGTCGGGGCCGTGTCGGGGCCCTGCGCGATCGTGACGATCGCCATGCCGACCACCGAAGCCGGCGGGCACAGGTCGTCCGGATTGGTGTTCTCTGGGTTGTCGGTGGGCACCCCGATCCTGCGCGTCTTGGGGCATTGCGGCACCGCCGTCGGATTCCCGACCAGGCCCGGCGGGAGATCGACGGTCACGTTGCGGATGTTGCCGCCGTCGCCGCGAACGCCCCCGTCCTCTCTGAGCTCGCGGTTCATCTCGAACGCCGTCCAGGCCTCGTACGGGTGGCCGCCCGCCTGCGTGTATGCGTCCCCCGACGCGAAGGGATCGTCGCCGGGCGGCGGCGGGCCGAACGTGCCGCCGTCGAACATCGACACGCCGAACTCGGCCTGGGCGGGCATCGCGCCCGCGGCCAGCCCCACACCGACGGCACAGGTAGCCACCAGCAGGCCGATGGTCCTCGACACGGGCCGGCTCATCGCGACCTCCCTCCCCCGGCGCTACGCGCTCGGCTTAGGCTCACCGTCGAGCTCTGGGCCTCCCTGACGCCCGTGAACCTCGCGGACAGCTTGACCTTCAGCTTTTGCTTGCGCGCCAGCTGGCGCAGGGCGGCGCGCGACAGCTTCAGACCCAGCCGCATCCTGCCGGCCTTGCGCGCCCGCTTCGCGGCACTGTCGACCATGCGCATTCGCGTGCCGAGCTTGGCGCGCGCCGCGAGCCTGAGCCTCCCGGCCCGGTTGGTCCGCACCCGCACCATGACCCGCCGTCCGCGCGCCAGCCGTGCCTTCTGCTTACGCGAGAGCCTGCCAACCGAGAACGACGGCCGCGCCCCCGGACGCAAGTCACCGTGGCTCGAGCCGCCGCTGCCCACACCGGGGAGGAACGGAGCGCCCGAGCGTGCGCCCTGGCAGTCGTCACCCGCGCATGGCGGTGGCGGGGCGGAGGGGTTCTGCGCCGGGATGCCGCCCCCGATCCGCGCGTCATACAGGTCGACCTGATCGTCGTTGTCGATCCCAACCAGCTGGTCGCGCGCCGTGAAGAACACATTGTCACCGGACACGCTCGCGTCGAGGAACTTCGAGTCGGTCGCGCCCCGCCCCGCCGAGACCAAGCGCACCTCGCCCTCGCCGTCGAGATCGCTGTCCACCCATTCGTAGACATCGATCGCGTTGTTCTCGTCCCCCGTGACCAGCGGCCTGGCGGTCTCGAAGAAAGCCCGCCGCCCGTCCGCCGACAGGTTCCGGGGCAGATCCAGAGGGCCGTCGACGGTCACCTGGTTGTTGTCGCCAAACGGACGGCGCTCGTCGCTGTTGCCGAACAGATTGGCGTCGCCGGCCACCGGCACTCCGGCAACGCATGTCAGGCAGCTGACCCGGTTGCTCGGTGCGTCGTAGAGGTAGATCTGGCGGCAACGGTCCCCCGCGACCTCGGGATCGCCACAGTCCTCGGGGCTCTCCTCGACGGTGTCGTAGGCAGGATCGAGCTGGGCGTAGCTCGCGAACAGCAGCCGCTCGCCGTCCGAGCTGACACGGGCGCCCCGCGTGGCATCGCCCGACCCCCACCTCGTGCGCCACAACGGACTGTCGAGGGTCCCATCTACGGTCGCGATGTGGCGCACGACCTCATCCTCCTCCCGCCACATCAAGAGGTTCGAACCGGCGACGAAATAGACGCTCGTGGCGTCCTTGCTCACGGCCGTCGGCCCGGTCGGAACTCCCGGCCGGATCAGGCGCAGATGACCCTGCCCCTCGGCAGGGTTCGCGTCCCAGCGGTACAGCCCTCCGTTTGCAGGGGCGTCCGCGGTACGAGGGCCGTCGGCCGTGAAGAACGCCACGGACCCGTCGGTGCTCTTCGCGGCCCAGAAGTTGCCGGCATTGGCATTCTGCGGGTCACCGGGCCGCTCCGAGGCCGACACAACCCGGGTCGTCGCGCCGTTCTCGCGGACGAAGAGCGGGCGGGAGCCCGAGGTCACGGTTGCGGTGAAGAACACCCGCCCGCCGTCGTCGGAGATCACGTTATCCCCATGCAGCTCGCCGTCACGCATGGCGGTATTCGTATCTTGACTGCCACCCGCCATTACGTTTGGGGCGTCCGTGAGCGACAGTCCCGGCGGGAGCACGCTAGCCAGCCTCACCGTGCCATCGACCCACTCGTAGACGGCGTTAGTTCCGATCGTCTCCACGGGAACACTCGGGGGTGCGTCCGGCAAGAGCTGGCGAGCTGAGCTGAACACGACGTGGCGTGCGTCGGGCGTGCTTCCTTCCCACTCGAAACGGAAGGGGCGGAAGGTTGACGCGTCGGGGGGCTCAATAGTGTTCGAGGGGGCACTCATCAGCGTGTATCGCTGATCCGCGGTTTCGCCGGCGCTCCGCATGTACAGGCCCCAACTTCCGTTTAGCCGCTCGGCTTCCGGGGTGAGCAATGCCTCGGTCACACTGAACGACCGGGACGCGTCGAGCGCCAAGCCCAGGACCCTGGGGACCTCAGGTTCTCCGCCTGGGAAGCTGCCGGCCACCGGCGGTGTGATCCCCTCGCTTATCCAACCGCCGTCCCCACGCCGTGCCAGATAGTTCGGGAAGCTGAGCCCGCCCGATCCAGACTCGGGGTCTCCGAAGTTCACCCGCGACAGGAATGCCACGGTGTCACCGGAGGAGGCAGCTCCGGTCTGCACGGAGAGCTCGGTTCCCGTGGCCACGTCGCGCTCGATGTTCCCGCCGTTCTTGTCGACCGGGGAGACCATCTCGTACACGCGCCCGCTCGGCTGCGGCGGATCGGCGTCGGTCGTGAAGGTGTGGTCTGCGCTCTCGTCCGGGCCGGCGGCGTTGGTGGCCACCAGGCGGAAGTGGTACTCGGTGTTCGGCTGCAGGCCCGTGATCGCCTTCGACACGGCCACGCTCCTCGAGCCGGAGCCGGCGCTGTCCACGGGGGTGGTGTTGCCATAGGTGATGTCGGTGCCGTACTCGAAGTGGTAGGTGGTGTGCGAGTGGTTCGGGTCGACGCGGCCACCCAGCACGGCGCTGGTGTCGGTGATCTCGGTGGACCCGACGCCGCTGACCGTCGGCGGGGCAGCATCGGTCGTGAAGGTCTCCTCGCCGGACGTGTCGCTGCCACCGGCGAACGGCCTGCTCGCCACCAGCCGCACCCGGTATTCGGTGTTGGGCTCCAGGCCGGTGACCGCTTGGGTCACGGGAACATCGGTGGTGCCGTTGCCGACGTCCTGGTCGGGTATCGGCACGGACGTCCAGCTGCCTCCCTCGTCGGCGCTGTACTCGAAGTGGTAGCCGGTCGACAGCTTCCCGCCCCCGTTCGGGTTGACGGTGCCGTTGAATGTCGCCGTCTCGGCGGTGACGTCGGTCGCGGGACCGATCGTGGCTGAGGGAGGCGTGATCGCGCCGAGGACGTAGATGCGCTGGTCGGGCGTGGTCGACAGGTAGATCCGATCGCTCGAGCTATCCACGGCCATTCCGTTCGCGGTAGGCAAGCCCGACCCGGCGGCGTGCGTTTCGATCAGGCTGCCTCCGCCGTCCAGCTCGATCACTTGGTTGTCCTTAGCGACGAGGACGTTGTCGGTTGCGGACTCGATCGCAACGTTCGTAGGAGCAGTGGCGGTGTTGGTCCCCGATGTGTGAGCCGGGGCGAAGGTGCTGGCTTCAGTAGCGGCCGCGTTGAACCGCTGCACCCGGCGCGACCCGGTCGAGAAGCCGGCGTCGGCCGTGAAAACAGTGCCCGCTGTGTCCACCGCCACGCGCGTGGGCGTGTTGGTGGAGAACTGGCCGGCGCCCACCCCGGACGTACCCGCCTGACATGTGCTCGCGGTGGTGCAGGTCTGGAGCGCGGCCGCGCCCGTATCCACGCCCCACCCAAAGGCGAACAGGAACGCCCCGGCTGAGTCGAACTTCTGCACGCGGCGGTTGCCCGGGTCGGCGACGACGACGTTGCCGTTACGAGGATCGACGGCCACATGTCCCGAGAATGTGCTGGCGAAACGGCCGGCGTTCGTGCCGCTCAACGCGGCCTGACAGGTGCTCGCGGTCGTGCACGTCTCGACCGCCTGCGCGCCTGTGTCGACGCCCCACCCAAACGCGAACAGGAAGTTGCCCGACGAGTCGAACTTCTCGACCCGGCGGTTGTTCTGGTTGGTGACGTAGACGGCCCCGCTGTCCTGGTCGACGGCGATCCCTTGCGGGGTCGCGAGCTGGCCGGCGCCCGCGCCGGTGGTGCCCGCCTGGCAGGGAGCCGGTGCGTTGCAGACCTCGAACGCTGACGCGCCCGTCTGGACACCCCAGCCCCATGCGCGCACGAAGGTTCCGAGGGCGTCGAACTCCTGCACCCTGTGGTTGCTGCTGTCGACCACGTAGAGGTGGCCGGTGGACTCGTTGGCCGCCACCCCGCGAGGGGTGGAGAACTGCCCCGCCCCGGTTCCCGCCTCGCCGAAGAAGTCGACGACGCCCTTCGGGGCCGCGTGCGCCTGGGCGCCCCCGAGCGCGAGCACGAGCGCGCACGCGAGGAGCAGCGAGGCCAGCGTCGAACGCTGACGGCGGGGCCTACGGGACGCCATGGCGACGGGGCTTCTCATCTGCGCGATCCTCTCCCTCTGTTACGGCCCGTTGGCGCTTCAATAGCCACGACTGGCTGTCAGCGAAACAGCGGACCCCTCACTGCAGTCGGGGACAGTAGGGACCGGGTGCGGGATTGTCAAACACCAACGTTTTTTAAGGACTGCCGAGGTCCAGGGAACGAGAGAGGGCCGGCATGTGGCCGGCCCTCTCCGCCCTACTCGATGCGTTTCAGTCAGACCCCAAGAACTACGACGTACCGTCGATCGGTGCTCTCGTTCAGATTTCTCTTGGCTAAATCTCTAGTTGAGGTCCAGAGAAGAGAGAGGGCCGGCACATGCCGGCCCTCTCCGCGCTACTCAATGCCTCTGTCGGATCCGCGGACTACGGATCGACCGAGAGGGTATCCGGCGTCGTGGCGTAGTTCGCCGTGAAATTGGCGGTACCCGACGACGGCCCGCACAGCGTGTTGCCGATACGGGAGGCCTGCACGTTCACGCTCGCGTTCAGGACATCCGTGTCCTCGTTGAGATTCGTGTTCGGGTCAGGGGTGGTGTTCTGCGGCCCCTGGACCGTGACCTCGCAGAGGGACGTGGTGACAACGCACTTGAACGCTGGATCGCCCAGCTCCGGCTCGTCCGCGCCGTTCAGGCGGATCCAGCCCCTGTTGACGGTCGAGCTGTCGTTGCTCCGGGCAATCAGAGTCACGTAGCCCTCGCAGGCGACCTCCGCGGGGGCAACGCCCACGACCGCGCAGTTGTCGAAGAACTGCAGTGCGAGGTTGGTTATGCGGTCGCTGTCGAGACCCGTGGTGCCGTCCGCCGTGGCTTGGTCACACCTGATCGTGGCGACTCCATAGCTCAGCGAGGAGTCGGTCGAATGACCCGAGATCTGCGTGTTGTCCGGATTGATCGTGACCGCCTGAGCGCTCGTGGCCATAGCAGCGGTGGCCAGCAGGGCGACGACCGCCAGCAGGCCAACCTTGGGAAATGTCTTCTTCATATGCCTCCTCCTACCTTTCCTCCGGCGGTTCGCCGGGTCCTGTTGCTTTGGTGCATCCCGTCGTTGCTTCCCGCTGCTTCGAGCGGGGACTAGCCTCAAGTCCTCCCTCCGCGCGTTCGCTAGGCGCCCTCCTTCGCGGCAGCCAGGGCCGCTCTTGAGCCAGTAATCATTCTTGTTTATAAGTCCCCTAATGCGGGCATTCCCAAACGGGGGGTAATCACCGCATCTTTGCTGGGGCAGTGGCCGTACGGTGATTGACGTAGCTAGGGGAGGCTTCGCGGCGAAGCGACATGGATGGGAACGCAATCGTGTATCACTCGCGGTAGGAGGAGACCAGATGAAACGAGTCACACCCACGCTGTTCTGCGCTGCCGCACTTGTGCTCGGTGGCACCGCCGTGGCCGGCTGCGGTGACAGCGATGACGCGCTACCCGAGGACGCGGTCGCCAAGGTGGGCGACACGGTGATCACGAAGAGCGACTTCGAGCGCGCCCAAAGGCTCACCTCGGATCGCACCAAGCCACGCGACGCGGCGGCGAAGACCAGGGCCATGGATGCCGTGCTCAAGGCCGAGTGGGTTCGACAGGAGGCCGAGGCGCGGAACCTGAGCGTCACTGACGCGGAGGTGCAGAAGGCGGTCGCGCAAGCGAAGAAGAGCGGCTTCCTCAGCGAGGCCAACTTGAAGCGGGCGGGCCTGACGCTCGAGCAACTGCTGCCGACGGTCCGGAACGGCCAACTCCAGACGAAAGTAAACGCTCAGCTGACCGAAAGGTCGAGGACGGTCTCGGCTCAGGACGTGGCCGACTACTACCGGGACAACAAGCCGGAGCTGATCGTCGACGAACGGCGCGGCTTGCGCCTCGTGCTCACGAAGACCCGCGCCGAGGCGGGTGCTGCCAAGGCGGCGCTCGAGGACGGCCAGAGTTGGGAGGCCGTCGCCAAGAGGTACTCGGAGCACACCGCATCGCGCGACAAGGGCGGGAAGATCCCGAAAGTGCCTGAGGGCAAGGACCAGACCGGCCTCCAGGCAACCGTCTTCCGGGCGGAGAAGGGCGAGCTCACGGGGCCCGTGAACGCGGAAGGGTCCTGGGCCGTGTTCCTCGTCGAGAAGGTCGAGTCCTCCCGTCAGGCCACGCTCGAGGAATCGCGCGACGAGATCACGCAGCTCCTGAGCACCACCCGGCGGGAAAAGGCGCTCGAGGCCTTCGAGAAGAAATACACGGCGATGACCACGTGCGCGCCGGGCTACAAGGTGCCCGGCTGCAAGAACGGCCCGAAGAAGAAGCCCGCGCCGAGCGCGTGACGCCGCGGTCCTGGCCGGGCGTTCTAACCGGCCGCCATCGGCGGCTTGGACGGTGCATGCAGTCCGCGCTGGTAGGCGATCGCCACGGCCTCGGCGCGGCTGCGCGCCGGCAGCTTGGACAGGATGTGCTCGATGTGCTTGCCCACCGTGCGGGGCGAGACCACCAGCCGCTCTGCGATCGCCTGTTGGTCGTGGCCATCGGCCAGGAGATGCAGCACCTCGAGCTCGCGCGCGGTGAGCGCCGCCCGCAGTACTGCATCCTTCAGCTGGTCATGGGCACCGGCACGGCGCGACAGGGCCCGGGCGCGGGCGAGCAGTTCCTCGTTCGCCAGCGGCTTGCCCATGTAGTCGTCCGCGCCAACGAACATCCCCGCGGTCTTGTCCATGGGGTCGGTTCGGTCTCGCGAGACGAACATGATCCCGAGTGCGTCGCCGAACTCCTCTCGGAGCTCCCGGCAAACCTCGTAGCCCGAGATGCGCCCGAGGCGCACCTCGAGCACCACCAGCTGCGGCCGCTCGGACCGCGCCGCCGCCAATGCCTCCTCCCCGGAGGCGCACGTCTCGGGGGCAAAGCCGCCCGCGCGCAGCACCGCGGCCATGTCACCGCGCTCCTTGGCATCCGAATCAACCACGAGGACCCTCAAGGCTTCCCCTTTACGCTTAGTAAACGTTACTGTCTACCGCTCCGGCCGGGCCAGGCTAGCCGATCGCTCTCGAGCCTGCAAGAGGCACGCCGAGGTCAGCCGATCAGGTCATCCACGCTGTCGATGCCCAGCAATCCGCCGAGGCCGCGCAACAGCTGATCGAACCCGCGCGGGTTTGCTGGAGGGCGCACGTTCACGGTTGCTGCGAGACGCCGCAGCTCGAGGTCCGCGCGCACCGTGCCCGGGCCCACCCCCCTCGCCCCACCCTCCGGGGCCCTCACACGCACCTCGATGTGGGCGCGGCGGGGAAAGCCCTGATCGTCCACGTCCACGCTGGCCGTGACCGCCTCGACATTTCGTTCCAGGCGCTCCAGCTGGGCATCGGACAGCTCAGCCTCTTCCACTCCGGCCTCGCTCGCCGCACCGAGCAGCTCGCGCGCCACGGGCAGGGAGCCGGCCGCATCGGCAAGGTCCTCGAGCAGCGCCGCGACGTCGACCGTCCCGCTGATCGAGCGCGTGGGCCGGCCGCCGATCGGCTTGCCGTCCCTGACCGTGGGGTCCTCGAACCACCCGGCCGGATCGAGCCCGAGCGCGTCGAGGCTGGTGGCCTGCTCGCCGGTCGGGTCCGAGCCCGTGCCGCCGCGGCCCAGCAGGTCGCGCTCCACCTCGTACTCCAGGCCCTGCAGCTCCACGAAGGCGCGGCTGGGCGTGGAGCTCACGCGGGCGGGGAAGCTCTGGCCACCGCCCCGGAAAGAGAGCTCGAGGTCGGCCTCCGGCAGCGCCCTCGGCCCGTTCCAGCGCGCGGGCCCGCGCGCATCGAGCACCAGCGGGCCGCCCAGCAGCGCCAGGCCCTCGAGGTCGGCGCGCAGCTGCCCAACGAGCTCCGCGCTGGCGATCTCCCTGGTGGCCGCGCGGTCGAGCAGCCGGCCGGCCTCCTGGCCGCTGTCCTGGTCGCCTCCGCAGCCGGCCCCCAGGAACAGCGCGCCACAGAGGAGGGCCGCCGAGCATTGGGATCGAAGAAAGGTTCGGGTCACTGGCAGGGGTCTCTCTTTGCTGCTGGCCGCCCGGAGAGTAAACGTCCAGAGGTTCCGTAGAATGGTCCGTTTGCGATCCAGCACTATCTTCGGACGCGGTATGGACTCAGTGCAAGACCCCACACCCCCCGAGGGCAAGCTTCCCGCTGGGCGCCACGGGCTCCCCGCCGAGGTGGTGGCCGAGTCCCAGCGCCAGCGGATGCTGTCCGCGGCGATCGAGGCGGTGGCGGACAGCGGCTATCAGGAAACGCGCGTGAGCGACATCATCGCCCGCGCGGGGGTCTCGCGAAAGACCTTCTACGAGCTGTTCGACGACAAGGAGGACTGCTTCCTTGCCGCGTATGACCAGGAGCTGAGCGCCCTGGTGGAAGTCACCGGGGAGGCCTTCGCCGCCGGTGGCTCGAGCGACTGGGCCGACCAGGTGACGTCGGGCGTACAGGCGCTGCTGGCCTGGCTTTCGGCGAACCCGGCCGCCGCGCAGGTGTGCCTGATCGACGTGATGGGCGCCGGCAAGCGGGCCACGGCCAAGCGCGACACCGCCCTGCGCAACTTCACCTACTTCGTGGACGCGGGGCGCAGCGAGACCGAGGACGAGGTCCCGGGGCGCGTGGCGCTCGGGATGATCGGCGCGATCGTGGAGCTGATCGGCGCGGAGCTCACCTACGGCTCGGCCGCCAACCTCGGTGGCCTGGCGCCCGACCTCGTCTACCTCGTGACGCTCCCGTTCCTTGGACCCCAGGCTGCCCTGGAGCACCGGGACAAGACTAAAGCTAAGCTCTAGGGTTAGAGTACTCCCGCCCTAGCTCCAGACGGTTTCCATCGGCACGTCGCTCTCCCAGCGCGCGGCCAGCACGTTGGCCATCGAGCTCAGGAAGGCCAGGTCGCGCCCGGCGAAGGCCCGCGGGCGCGGGCTGTGGGCACAGATCAGGCCCAGGCCGCCCCTGATTCCAAGGAACACGGCGCTGCGCACGTTCATGCTCAGCGGGATCGCCCCCTGCTCGAGCGCCGGGACCGCGTGGTAGTCCGCCACCACGATCGGCTCGGTGTCCTCCAGCGCGAGCCGCCCCGGGCCCCGCTCCGGCAGCGGGTAGGGCTGTCCCAGCATGCGGGGATCCCAGCCCACCACCGCGCGCGTGACGAACTCCTCGCCGTCCGGCGTGACCTCGCCCACGCTGGCGAACTCCGCACCGAGGATGTCGGCCGTGGTGGCGGCCACGGAGTGCACCAGCATCTCCACAGGCTCGCCGTCGAGCGCCCACTCGGCCAGCTCGGCAACCGCCTCGTTGGCCGCCGCGCGCAGGCGCAGTTCCACGTCCGCCTGCTTGCGCGTGCTGATCTCGTTCAGGGTGCTCACCGTGCCCCGCCGGCGGCCGTGGGCGTCGGTGACCGGGGTGGTGGCCACGCTCACCCACATCTCCATGCCGTCGGGCCGGGCGATGCGGTGGTCGAAGCGCTCGCACTCCTGGACCAGGCGGGCACTCACCATCCGCGGAGGCTCATCGATGAACCGCGCCATGGGTTCCCCGACCATCTCGGAGGCGGGCACGCCCACAAGGCTGGTGACCGCCTCGTTCACATACAGCGTTCGTCCATCGAGGCCCGTGACCCAGATGCCCGCCGGGGCATGCTCGAGCACGCGGTCCGCCGACAGCGCAGGCGCGGCAGACTCTGGCGCCAAGGGGCCCTCGTCCCGCACGAGGCCCTCCACGATCTGCTGCTCGCGGAGGCTGTAGGGCGAGCGATCCGAATCGCGCAGGGCCACCACCACGCCGATCGTCTGGCCGTCGTCGCGCAGGGGTGCCAGCACCGCGCCATGGATCGTGCCGTCCGCGGGCGAAGCCGCCACCGCCTCGGCGGCCGCCTGGCGCTCCAGCCGAAGGCTCACGTTCTTGTCGATCGCCTGGCCGGCCCAGCCCGCACTCGTTGCGCCGGCAGGATGGTCGAGCAAAAGGCGCATCTCGTCGCGCCGGCTGCGATCGCGATGGTCGACGGCCACCGTGCGCAATGCCCCGCGCTGCTCGTCAAGCACACGCACGAGACAACCGTCGCCCACGAGGTTGGTCACCGCCCGGGCCGTCCTCTGCACCGATGCTAGGTCAGTCTCCCCCACAGTCTCTCCCTCTCTCAGCAACGCCTCCCAAACGACTGGCGTCTCGGGATTATCCGCGACTACCTCACATGGTCGCAGGATTCCGGCGGGCCAGTTCTAGCACCATGATTGTTTTCAATCAAGTCCACCTGACGATTCGTGCCCGGAGAGTCGTTGGCCTCCCCCTGCGATGGACCGCGCGGCGGGCCTGGCCTAACCAGTGCAGTGGAAGTTATATAGACTTTCTCGTTTCCAGAATGTAGGCTGCGCTGCCCGACTCGGACATGATGCCGTGGCCCCGCCGGATTCCGCACATCCCACTCCCCCATCGGCCCGCCAGCGGCTGTGCCGCGCCGTGGCCTCGATCGCAGGCGCGGAGGGCCTCGCGGCCGCGACCCCCGAGGGCATAGCGGCCGAGGCGGGGCTGCCGAGCGAGGCCTTCTGGGCGGAGTTCGGAACCGTGGAGGACTGTTTCCTCGCGATGTACGACGCCGCGGTGGCCGACCTCCTCGCCAACGTGACCGCCGCCACGGGGTCCTGCCACCAGACCGGCGACGCC
>Ga0190265_10001799_pt1 | contig 14154 bp, 15 predicted proteins | sample Popmic124T_FD_133135 | JGI IMG/M metagenome (GOLD analysis project Ga0190265, IMG submission 133135) | Populus adjacent soil microbial communities from riparian zone of Indian Creek, Utah, USA - 124 T | ecosystem: Environmental > Terrestrial > Soil > Riparian zone | place: USA: Utah | collected...
GCTCCTTCATCGACGGCGGCAGGATGAACACCCGGACGATGTCCGGGTCGACCTGCTTCAATTGCTGCGTGCCCTGCCAGTCGATGTCGAGCAGCACGTCGCGACCGCCCTCGATCACCCGCATGACTTCTCGCTTCAGCGTGCCATAGCGGTGGCCGAAGACGTGCGCCCATTCGAGAAACTCGCCATTGGCGATCATCGAGTCGAACCGCGCATCGTCGACGAAATGATAGTCGCGCCCGTCCACCTCGCCCGGCCGGATCGGCCTGGTCGTGGCGGAAACCGACATGGCGACGCCGTCGTCCGATTCCATCAGCATCCGCGCGATCGTGGATTTGCCGGCGCCGGAGGGGCTCGAAAGGACGTAAAGGAGGCCCCGGCGCTGGAAGGCGGCTGCGATTTCCATGGGCGCTACTGGCGGAGCGGGCCGCCACCCGTCAAGGGCAGACGCACGCGAATTATTCGCTAAGGTGCCGCCATGGGGCGGATGGTAGCTTTGCTTCGAGCGGTGAACGTGGGCGGGCGCAAGCTCCCCATGGCCGAGCTGCGCTCCTTGTGCGGCGAACTCGGCTGGCGCGACGTCGCGACCTACATCCAGAGCGGCAACGTCGTGTTCAGCGCCGATGGCATGGCGGAGGCGATCGAGACTCAGCTCGAGGACGCCATTGCCAGGCAATATGGCTTTGCGGCTCCGGTGATGGTGCGCACCGCCGCCCAATGGGCAAGCTATCCGCCCGGCAATCCCTTCCCGCAAGCCGCGAAGGACGAGCCCAACCGGCTGATGCTGCTGCTGTCCAAACGGCCGCCCGCAAGGGACGCCGAGGACCTCATCCAGGCGCGCGCGACGGAAGGCGAAATTGTGAAGCGCGCCGGCGACGTGCTCTGGATCCACTTTCCGGACGGAGCGGGCGCGTCGAAGCTGAGCCCGGCGGCGATCGACCGCGCCATCGGCTCTGCCGCCACCAGCCGCAATCATCGGACCGTCGTCAAGCTCAAGGAGATGCTGGAGACATGAACTCGGCCCCGCTCATTCCGCGCAAATATTGGGTGATCGCCTTCGCGCTGGTCGCCGTCATGGCCGCGATCCTGCTTTGGATGGGGCGCTCGCCCATCTGCACCTGCGGCACGGTCAAGCTCTGGGTCGGCACCGTCCACGGGCCCGACAACAGCCAGCATCTCGCCGACTGGTACGCGCCGAGCCACATCATCCACGGCTTCCTCTTCTACCTGCTCGGCTGGTTCTTCCTTCGCCGGAACCCGCCCGGCGACCGCCTGATCGGCGCGGTCGTGATCGAGGCGGCGTGGGAGATATTGGAGAACAGCCCGATCATCATCGAGCGCTACCGCGACGCGACGATGGCCCTGGGCTATAGCGGCGACAGCGTGATCAATTCGGCCGCCGACCTCATCTGGATGATCGTCGGCTTCGGCATCGCCCGGCGGCTGCCGGTCCTAGCGACGGTCGGGCTCGCTTTGGGCTTCGAGCTCCTGACGCTGATCGTCATTCGCGACAATCTGACGCTCAACGTGCTAATGCTGGCCTGGCCGGTCGATGCGATCCGGGCCTGGCAGGGAGGAGCTTGATGCGCTGGCTGGTGATGTTGGCGGTCGCGGCGGCGAGCCCAGCGCAAGCGTCGGACGTCTTCGCCGGCCTGCTCGCCCACGACGTCGAGACGCCGCTGACCAAAGGCGGCTTCGAAAGCGGGGCCGACATCGAGTTCGGCTGGCGCGGCGAGCGCATCGGCGCTCTCAGCTTCATCGGCGCGCCCTCTCCCTACGTCTTCGCGTCGGCGGCGACCGGCGGCGAGACCCATCTCGCCGCTGCGGGCTTAAGCTGGCGCCTCGGCGACAGGCTGTTCGCGCGGCCGGGCCTGGGCCTTGCCGTCCACACGCGCTCCAGCCGCGGAGTCAGGAACGGGGTCAGGACCGATCTGGGCTCGCGAATCCTGTTCGCGCCGGAGGTCGCCGTCGGCTATCAGGTCAGCCCCCGAGTCGCGATCGAGGCCGTTTGGGTGCACGTCAGCCACGCCCAGCTGCTCAGCCGCCAGAATCCGGGCATGGACAGCATCGGCCTGCGCCTCAGCTACGGGCTGCGCTGAGTCGCTAGTCTCGAACTCGACCGAGTTTGCACGAATGCCGTTCCCCGGCGAAGGCCGGGGTCCAGGAGCCGGAGGCTTTTGGAAGGTTGGAGACTGGATCGACGAAGAAGGCGGATTTCGCGCCGGGATCTTCGCCGCCCACTTATTGAACCCGGCTCGCGCCGGGCCTGGGCCCCGGCCTTCGCCGGGGAACGTTCAACCTGATTGGGTTCGTGTCTAGCGCCCGAGCATCGTCTCGGGCTTCACCACGCGGTCGAACGTCGCCTCGTCGACCAAGCCGAGCTCGAGGCCCGCTTGCTTGAGCGTCAGCCCCTTCTCGTGCGCATATTTGGCGATCTTGGCGGCATTGTCGTAGCCGATCTCCGGGGCGAGCGCCGTGACCAGCATGAGCGAGCGGTTCATCAAATCGGCGATGCGCTGCTCGTCGGGTTTCATTTCGTCGAGGCAGCGGGCGGTGAAGCTCTCCATGCCGATGCTCAATAGGTCGATCGAGCGAAGCACGGCGGCGCCGATCATCGGCTTGAACACATTCAGCTCCAAATGGCCCTGGAGACCGCCGATCGTGACCGCGACATGATTGCCCATCACCTGGGCGGCGACCATGGTCAGGCTCTCGCACTGGGTCGGATTGACCTTGCCCGGCATGATCGAGCTGCCCGGCTCGTTCTCGGGCAGGACGAGCTCGCCGAGGCCGCAGCGCGGGCCGGAGCCGAGCAGGCGGATGTCGTTGGCGATCTTGGTCAGCGACACGGCGATTACGTTGAGGACGCCCGACAGCTCGACGAGCGTGTCGTGGCTGGCGAGCGCCTCGAACTTGTTCGGCGCGGTTTCAAAGGGCAGGCGGGTCAGCTTGGCGATCTCGGCCGCGAACTTGCCGGCAAAGCCATCGGGCGCGTTGAGGCCGGTGCCGACGGCGGTCCCGCCCTGCGCGAGCTGGTGGAGCCGCGGAATCACCGCCTCGACCCGGGCGATCCCGGTTTCGACCTGGAAGGCGTAGCCCGAAAATTCCTGGCCCAGAGTCAGCGGGGTCGCGTCCTGGAGGTGGGTGCGGCCGATCTTGACGATCCTGTCCCAGTCCTGCGCCTGCGCGGCGAGCCGGCGATGCATGTCGTGGAGCGCCGGAAGGAGCTTCTGGCTGACCGCGCGCGCGGCGGCGACGTGCATCGCGGTCGGGAAGGAATCGTTGGACGACTGGCCCTGGTTGACATGGTCGTTGGGGTGCACCGGCTCCTTGCCGCCGCGCCGTCCGGTCAGGATCTCGTTGGCGCGGCCGGCGATCACCTCGTTGGCGTTCATGTTCGATTGGGTTCCCGAGCCGGTCTGCCAGATGACGAGCGGGAATTGATCGTCGAGACCGCCCGCCGCGACCTCGCCCGCGGCCTGCTGGATCGCCTCGCCCAACTGCGCGTCGAGCCGGCCCTCGCGGGCGTTGACTCGCGCCGCGGCCTGCTTGACGAAGCCCAGAGCGTGGACGATCTCCAGCGGCATCCGCTCGCGCGGGCCGAACGGGAAATTCTCGATCGAACGCTGGGTCTGCGCGCCCCAATAAGCATCGCCCGGAACCTCGATCGGCCCAAAGCTGTCACTCTCGATCCGGGTGCTGCCGTTCATCTGTCGCCCCTCTGGCTGCGTCGCTCCGCTGGTAGAACGATCGGGGGCGCGGGTGAAGGGCAAAGGGCCCCGCTAGCGGCCCGCAATCGTCCCAGCGATCCAGCCCGAATAAGCGGCGACCCTGGTATAGACGGCGAGAGGCTGCGCGACCGCGCAGCCCGAGCCGAAGCTGAGGATTCCCGCCAGCCGGTCGGAGCGGTCGGCCGCCTCGATCACCAGCGGCCCGCCCGAATCGCCGATGCATGCCTCGTCCGGCGCCGCGCCCGCGCAGATCTGATAGGCGCCCGTCGCGGCGCCACCGATCCCGAGCCTGGTGGCGCAGTCGGCCGGAGCGACCAGCCTCACGCCCGCTTGGCGCAGCCGGTCCGAGAGCTGGGCGGCGGGCGCCCCGCTCGGCGACAAGGCGGTGGCGGCGAGCCTGCCTTCGAAGAAGCTGCCGAAGCCCAATATGGTCGCTCCGGCCGGATCGGGCCGAGGGGACGGCGCGGCCGGATCGGCGATCAGCGGCCCGACCACGCGGTCGAGCCGGATGAGGGCGATGTCGTTGTCCTGGCTGGCGGGGTCGTAATCCGGGTGGACGACGATGCGCTCGACCCGGACCTGAGCCGCCTCGGGGACGTCCTCGAGTCGGCTCGCTCCGACCTCGGCCCACAAATCCGCTTCGGAGATCGGCCCGCCGCGCGTGTTTCGGAAGCAATGGGCGGCGGTCAGGATCCATTGCGGCGCGATGAGGGCGCCCGAGCAGAAATAGACTCGCCTTTCGTCGGTGCTTCGCGACAGCGCCGCGACATAAGGGTAGCGCAGGGTATCGGCGGGCCCAGCCGGACCTTGCGCGCCGGCGGCGGCCGCGGCGGACAAAGCGGCTGCGGCGGCGAACGCTCGCGCCCTATTTCTTCCTTTTGAAATCGACCGAGACCACGTTGGAGCCGTCCTCGATCGGCTCTGGCGGGGGCGGGTCGTTCTCGGCCCGCTCATGGTCTTCCGGCCCCGCTTCGTCGCCCTGCGCCTGGAATTGCAGCTCGAAGCGGACCGCGGGGTCGACGAAGCCGGTGATCGCCGAAAAGGGAATGGTAAGCTTGGCCGGCATCTGATTGAAGCTCAGGCCGACCTCGAAGCCGTCGTCGCGCACCTTCAAATCCCAGAAGCGGTTCTGGATGACGATCGTCATTTCGTCGGGGAAGCGCTCGGAAAGGTGGCGCGGAATGTCGACGCCCGCGGCGCCGGTCTTGAAGGTGATGTAGAAATGATGCTCGCCCGGCAGCCGGCCGGTCGCCTCGACCTCGCCCAGCACCCGGCCGACGACCGCGCGCAGCGCTTCCTGCACGATCTCGTCATAGGGAATCAGGCTGTCGGGCGTCTCTTCGGTCATGGATGCAAGTGGTAACGCTGTGGATAAAGCGGTCAAGGCGTTCTATCCGGCGGCGCGAGGAGCAAGTCATGCCGATCGACGCCACCTTGCCTTATGACGAGAGCAACGTCTTCGCGCGAATCCTGCGCGGCGAAATTCCGAACAGGACCGTTTACGAGGACGAGCACGCGCTCGCCTTTCACGACATCGCGCCTCAGGCGCCGACGCATATCCTGGTCATCCCCAAGGGCGCCTACGTCTCGTGGGACGATTTCTCCGAGCGCGCGCCGGACTCGGAGATCGCCGGCTTCGTCCGCGCCGTCGGCAAGGTCGCGCGCGAGCAGGGGCTGGTCGCGCCGGGCTATCGCCTGCTCGCCAATACCGGCGTGAATGGCGGCCAGGAGGTCCCGCACCTCCATGTCCACATCTTCGGCGGCCGCGGCCTCGGGCCGATGCTCAACCGGTGACGTTCGCCGAATAGAGGCTTGCCCCTGTCGATTTAGAGGCTAGGTTCCGCCCACAACGAAAAAGCGAAATAAGGGGATTGTCGATGGCGAGTGCCGCACCACGGAGCTTCCTGGCGCGCATCATGATGCGCAAGACGGTGGCCCAGGTCCAACGGGAAACCCAGACCAGCGAGCTCAAACGCTCCCTCGGCCCCTGGAACCTCGTCTTCCTCGGCATCGGCTGCATCATCGGCGCCGGCATCTTCGTTCGGACCGGCAACGCGGCCGCCCTTCACGCCGGGCCGGCCGTTCTGCTCTCGTTCGTCATTGCCGGAATCGTCTGCGCCTTCGCCGGCCTCTGCTACGCCGAGCTCTCCTCGACGCTGCCGGTCTCGGGCTCCGCCTACACCTACAGCTATACAACGATCGGAGAGTTTGCGGCATGGATCATGGGCGCCCTCCTGCTGCTCGAATACGGCCTTGCCGCGTCCGTCGTTTCGGTGGGCTGGTCCGGCTATGTGGTAAGCCTGCTCGGCGACATGGGCGTGCATGTGCCCGCCCAGCTCACCGGGCCCATGGGCTATCCCAAGGTGCTTGCGGACGGGACGACGATCACCACCGTCTTCAATCTGCCGGCCTTCCTGATCTGCACCATCCTCGCGCTGCTACTGGTGCTCGGCGTTTCGGAATCGGCCAAGGTCAACAATCTCATCGTCGCGATCAAGGTGACCGTGCTCGTCGCCTTCATCCTCGTCGGCGGCTTCCTCATCGCCCAGAATTGGGCCACTTTCTCGCCCAATTGGGAGCCCTTCATCCCCGAGCCGACCGGCGAGCCCGGCGAGTTCGGCGTCACCGGCATCGTGCGCGCCGCCTCGATCGTCTTCTTCGCCTATATCGGCTTCGAAGCGGTCTCGACCGCCGCCCAGGAGGCCAAGAATCCGGCGAAGGACATGCCGTTCGGGATCATCGGGTCGCTGGTCGCGTGCACCATCATCTACATCCTGGTGTCGATCGTCCTGACCCTGATCGTCGACTATCACCAGCTCAACGTGCCGGATCCGGTCGCAGTCGCGGTCGACGCCTTCGGCCCGCAATGGGCCTGGTTCGCCTCGACGATCAAGATCGGTGCGATCATCGGCCTGACCTCGGTCATCCTGGTGCTGATGTACGGCCAGACCCGCATCTTCTACACGATGGCGCGCGATGGGCTGCTGCCCAAGGTGTTCGCGCGCGTCCACCCGAAATTCCGCACGCCATGGATCAACACCCTGGTGGTCGGGCTCGCGGTGGCGGTCGCCGGCGGTTTCTTCGACATCAACTTCCTGGGCGATGCGACTTCGGTCGGAACGCTCGCGGCGTTCGCGATCGTCTGCCTCACCGTGATCTGGCTGCGCCGGACCCATCCGGAAATCCCGCGCGGCTACCGAGTCCCCTTCTATCCGGTCGTTCCGGCTCTGGGCATCATCTCGTGCGTCTGGCTGATAACCTCGGTGCCGGCGAACGTGCTGATCTTCTTCGCCTGGTACGTGGCCGGGATGGCCGTCCTCTACTTCGTCTACGGAATGCACAATAGCGAGCTTGCCAAGGGCCGTGACGTGATGGCCGACGACGAGACGCCCTATTTCCCGGAGGATGCGCCGACCGACGCGGACGGCAAGCCAATCATCCGGCCATAGCTCCATCGGAGAAGGAATGGAAAAGGGGAGGCGCGGCCTCCCCTTTTTCGTCGGGCGCAACCGCGCCGCTCGACCCGCGTTCTCCTCTCCAAAGGAGTCCATGATGGCCACCCAGCCCGAACAGCCCGCGCAGCCGACCCAGGCCCCGCCCGAAGTCGCGCCGCCCCAGCACGATGTCGACGTGCCCTCGCCGGCCCCCCAGCCCGCCGCGCCGGGGATCCAGCCGCCGCCCGATTGAGTGATGCCTGCCCCTTCCCCGCTCATCCTGAGTAGGGACTGAGCGAAGTCGAAGGCCCGTATCGAAGGACCGCTCGACCCGGTGTGTCCTTCGATACGCCGGTTCGACAAGCTCACCGGCTACTCAGGATGAGCGGTGGGGTTTAGCCGAGCCGCGCCGCGACTAGCGCCTTCAAATCGGCTTCGGGCCGCGCGCCGTAATGCGAGATGATCTCGGCCGCCGCGATGGCGCCGATTCGAAGCGAATCCTCGAGGCTGCGCCCCTGCGTCTGGCCGGCGAGGAAGCCCGCGGCGAATAGATCGCCCGCGCCGGTCGTGTCGACCACCCGGTCGACGGGCTCGGCCGCAACCTGCGCGCGCTCACCGTCTGAAACGGCGATGGCGCCTTTCTCCGAGCGGGTGACGACGAGCGTCTCCACCCGGTCCGCGACCGCGGCCACCGCCGAGTCGAAATCCACTTCGCCGGCGAGCATCACGATCTCGGCCTCGTTGGCGAAGAGGATGTCGATCCTGCCGCCGTCGATGAGGCCGTTGAAGCCGTCGCGGTGGCGATCGATGCAGAAGCTGTCCGAGAGGGTGAAGGCGACCCTGCGCCCCGCCCGCCGCGCCACGTCGATCGCCTTCACCATCGCGAAGCGCGGCGTCTCGGGATCCCACAGATAGCCTTCGAGATAGAGGATCGCCGCGCCTTCGATCTGCGTCTCGTCGAGCGCCGCGACGGGGAGGTGCTGCGCCGCGCCGAGGAAGGTGTTCATCGTCCGGTGCCCGTCCGGCGTGACCAAAACCATCACCCGCCCGGTCGGCACGCCGAAATCCGTAGCCGCCGTCGTGAATTCGACACCGGTCGCGGTCAGATCGTGGCGATAGAATTCGCCGAGCTGGTCGGGCGCGACCTGGCCGACGAAGCCCGCCTTGCCGCCGAGCGCCGCGATGCCCGCCGCGGTATTGCCGGCCGATCCGCCGCTGATCTCGCGCGCCGGGCCCATATGGTCGTAGAGCCGCACCGCCTCGTCGGCGTCGATCAGCCGCATCATTCCCTTGGTGAGCCTTTCGGCCTCGAGGAAGGCGTCGTCGCAATCGGCGATGATGTCGACGACCGCATTGCCGATGGCGAGCACGTCGAGGCGGGTCTGGGTCATTCAGGCGGCTCCGGTCAGGGGAAGGGCGGCCCCTAGCCGGGGCGGCGCGGGGCGGTCAACCGCCGCCATTGACGGAGAAGTCCGCCCATCCCCATAGTCGGGCCCGATGAAGCCTCGCGGCCTCGATCCTCCGGACGATCGTCTCGCCGCCGCTTTGCGCGGCTTCGGGCCGCTCGGGCTCGTCGCGATCCTCGCCATCTTCGCCGGCAATCTGCTGTTCGTGCCGTTCAGCGCGATCCTCGTGCTGCTGTGGGCGGCGCGGTCGCGAACGCCGTGGCGCGCGCTCGGCCTCGTCAGGCCGCGCAGCTGGATCGGCGGCCTCGCCATCGGGCTCGCGTTCGGCATCTCCCTGAAGCTGGCGATGAAGGCGCTGGTCATGCCGCTGCTCGGCGCCGATCCCGTCAACCAGGCCTATCACCATCTGGCGGGGAACACCGCAGCGCTTCCCGGGATGCTCTATCTCATAATCATCGGCGCCGGGTTCGGCGAGGAGATTGTCTGGCGCGGCTGGATGTTCGAGCGGCTGGGCAGGCTGCTCGGCCCGGGCATCGGCGCCAAAGCGGCGATCGTCATCATCACCGCGATCCTGTTCGGCCTGGCCCATTATCCGGAACAGGGTCTCCCCGGAGTCCAGCAGGCGCTGATCTTCGGGCTCCTGTTCGGCGCGATCTACGCGCGCGCCGGGCGCCTGTGGATGCTGATCTGCGCCCACGCCGCCTTCGATCTGACCGCGCTCGCCTTGATCTATTGGGACGTCGAGACCGAGGTTGCGCGCGCCTTGCTGGGATGAGCCGCCCATTGACGCCCCCGCCAGCCAATCCCCATACCTCGCCCCGATGAAGCCCCTCGCTCTCGCCCTCCTCGCCGGCCTCGCCTCGGCGCTCGGCTTCGCGCCGCTGGGATTGTGGCCGCTCACCATCCTAGCCTTCGCCGCCCTCGCCTGGCTGATCGAGACGGCGCCGTCGCTGCGTTCGGCGCTGGCGCGCGGCTGGTGGTTCGGGGTCGGGCAGTTCGCGCTTGGGCTGAACTGGATCGCGACCGCCTTCACCTACCAGGCGGCGATGCCGGCCTGGCTCGGCTGGGTCGCGGTGGTGCTGCTCTCGCTGTTCCTCGCCCTTTTCCCCGCCGCCGCGACCGGGCTCGCCTGGCGCTGGGGCCGCAAGGATAGAATCGCGCTCGCCCTCATCCTCGCCGCTGCCTGGATCGTCACCGAATGGCTGCGCGGCAGCTTGTTCACCGGCTTCGCCTGGAACCCGGTCGGGGTCGTGCTGGTGCCGACCACGGCGGCGTTCCTGGCGGTCGCGATCGGCACTTACGGCCTGTCGGGCGTTGCGGTTCTGCTCGGCGGCGGGGCCTTCGCCAGTCTGAAGGAGGGCCGGGCGGCGGGCCTGATCGCGCTCGGAATCATGGGCGCGGTCGCGGCCGCCTGGCTGGCGCGCCCGGCTCCTCCCGGGGGAAGCGGGCCCCAGGTTCGCATCGTCCAGCCAAATATAGGCCAGCAGAACAAATGGGACCCGGGCTTCGAGCGGGAGAATTTCCGGCGGCTGGCGGGCTTCACCGGCCGGCCGGGGCGCACGCCCCGGCTCATCCTCTGGCCCGAGGCGGCGACGCCCGATTTCCTGAGCTACGAAACGCGCCCGCGCCGGCGCATCGCTTCGCTGCTCGGGCCGGGCGACCTGCTCCTCCTGGGCGGCGTCGAGCCGGTGTTCGACGCGCGGGGGCAAGGCGTCGCGGCCTATAACAGCGTCTACGCGCTCTCGCCCGACGCGCGCCTTCTCGCCCGCTACGACAAGGCGCATCTCGTCCCTTATGGCGAATATCTGCCGATGCGGCCGATCCTTTCGGCAATCGGCCTTTCGCGGCTCGCGCCCGGCGACATGGACTTCCTGAGCGGGCCGGGGCCGCGCACGCTCGATCTCGGGCCGTTCGGCCGCGCCGGGCTGCAAAACTGCTACGAGATCATCTTTTCGGGGAACGTCGTCGACCGCGCCGACCGGCCCGATTTCATCTTCAATCCCTCCAACGACGCCTGGTTCGGCGCCTGGGGCCCGCCCCAGCATCTGGCGCAGGCGCGGCTGCGCGCGATCGAGGAGGGGCTGCCCGTGATCCGCGCCACGCCGACCGGCATTTCCGCGGTGATCGACGCTCAGGGCCGGGTGCTCGACAGCCTCCCCTTGGGCGCCGCAGGCGCAATCGACTCGCGGTTGCCCCGCCCCGCGTCGCAGACCCTGTTCGCCCGCTTCGGCAACCTTCTCTCCTTCGCCTTCGCCCTGCTGCTCGTCGCAGGCGCGATTGCAGTCCGGCGCAAAGCGCGCTAGGGCGCCGACCCATATAAAGACATCCTTATATCCCTGATCCCCGAAGGACCGAGCTCCGCATGCGCAGCAATTATCTCTTCACGTCCGAATCGGTCTCCGAGGGCCATCCCGACAAGGTGGCCGACCAGATCAGCGACGCCGTCGTCGATCTGTTCATCGATCGTGACCCCGAGGCGCGGGTCGCCTGCGAGACGATGGTGACGACCAATCGCATCATCCTCGCTGGCGAGGTCCGCTGCCGCGAGACCGTCACGCCGACGCTCGCCGAGATCGAAGAGGCCGCGCGCGGCATCGTCAAGAAGATCGGCTACGAGCAGCACGGCTTCCACTGGCAATATGCCGATTTCGCCTGCCACCTCCACGGCCAGTCGGCCGACATCGCGGTCGGCGTCGACGAGAGCGGCAACAAGGACGAGGGCGCCGGCGACCAGGGCATCATGTTCGGCTTCGCCTGCGACGAGACCGAGGACCTGATGCCCGCGACGATCCATTATTCGCACCGCATCCTTGAGAGGCTGGCCGAGCACCGCCATTCGGGCGAGGCCGACTTCCTCGAGCCCGACAGCAAGAGCCAGGTCACCCTGGCCTATGAGAACGGCAGGCCAGTGCGGGCGGTGAAGCTGGTCGTCTCGACCCAGCATGCCAAGGGCTACGACCAGGCCAAGCTGCGCGACTACGTCAAGGGCGTGTTCGCCGACGTGATGCCGTCCGGCTGGATGCCGAACGACGACGACGCCATCTTCGTCAACCCGACCGGCCTGTTCGAGATCGGCGGGCCCGACGGCGACGCCGGCCTGACCGGGCGAAAGATCATCGTCGACACTTATGGCGGCGCGGCCCCGCATGGCGGCGGCGCGTTCAGCGGCAAGGATCCGACCAAGGTCGACCGCTCGGCGGCCTATGTCACCCGCTACCTCGCCAAGAATGTGGTCGCGGCCGGCCTCGCGCGGCGCTGCACGATCCAGCTCTCCTATGCGATCGGCGTCGCCGAGCCCTTGTCGCTCTACGTCGATCTGCACGGCACCGAGACCGGCAACGCCAGCGGCGCCCGGCTCGAAGAGGTGCTGCCGCAGCTCGTCCGGCTGACGCCCAAGGGCATCCGCACCCATCTGGGCCTCAACAAGCCGATCTACGCGCCGACCGCCGCCTACGGCCATTTCGGGCGCAAGCCCGCCAACGATCTGTTCACCTGGGAAAAGACCGATTTGGTCGATCAGCTGAAGCAGGCGGTGTAGGCTCTCCCTCGGGAGAGTGCGATGTCCGGCGACCCGACGACCATCCGGCGCCTTTACGGCCGCTCGAAAGGGAGGCCGCTCCGCGCGGGCCAATCGGCCCTGGTCGAGGAGCTGCTGCCCGCCCTCGGCGTTCCGAACGAGGGGCCGATCGGCTCGCTCAGCCTGTTCGGCGACGACCGCCCGCTCCACTTCGAGATCGGCTTCGGCGCGGGCGAGCATCTGGCGTATCGCGCCGATTTGCTGCCCGATCACGGCTTCATCGGCGCCGAGCCTTTCCTGAACGGAGTCGCGGCGGCGCTCGGCCATGTCCGCGACCGCCATCTCGCCAATGTCCGCCTCCATATGGGCGACGCGCTGGACGTGCTCGAGCGGCTGCCGGACGCGAGCCTCGCCTTCGTCTATCTGCTCCACCCCGATCCCTGGCCCAAGGCGCGCCATGCCAAGCGGCGCATGATCAATTCCGGCCCGCTCGACCTCATCGCCGCGAAGCTGGAGCCGGGCGGCGAATTCCGGCTTGGAACCGACGATCCCGTTTATTGCCGCTGGGCGATGATGGTGATGAGCGGGCGCCGCGATTTCGAATGGCTGGCAAAGAGCGCTGTGGATTTCCTGGTCCGCCCCGGCGGCTGGCCCGAGACTCGCTACGAAGCGAAAGCAAGGCGCGAGGGCCGCGAGGTCTGGTATTTCCGCTACCGCCGCGTGTAGCATCGCCGCTGGACAAGGGGGACATATGGCCGCGCTCAGCACCTGCATGGATCCGACCTGCGCGGTCGCGCTTGAGGGCAAAGCCGAGCGCTGCCCGAAATGCGGCGGCCGGATGCGAATGGTGGGCAGCGGGTCGCGGCCGCGCGGCGTGCTGCTGCTGATCTGCGGCCTGATCCTGGTTGGGATGATGGGCCCGATCCTGTGGCTTCTCGCGCCCTCGATGCTCGATCCGGGCGCCGACACGGACGGGGCCGGCTTTAGCGGCACCGTCGAGCAGGGGCGGATCATCATCGGCCTGTTCGCAACGATCATCGTCTTCGGCCTGGTCGCGATCGCGGGCGGCCTGCAGATGATCGTGTCCAACCATCAGAGCCGGGGCTTCACGATCGTCACCCTCGCGCTGGCGGGCGTGATGATGCTGGTTGCCTTCGCGATCATGTTCAAGCTGGTCTAGAACGAGTTCCCCTTGCGCGGAATCGCTCCAGGTTTCGCTTGCCGCGATTTCCGAGCCGCTGGGTGATCCCACCCAGCTCGAAATCGCTCTAGCGGGCGGGCGTCAGCCTCAGGAGCCGCCCGCCGGAGCCGCCCTGCTGGTCCTCGAGCAGGTAGATCGAGCCGTCCGGCGCCTGCTCGACCTCGCGGAGTCGTTCGCCCATCGCCCAGCGCTCGGCCTCGCGGGCATTGGCGCCGTCGATATCGACCCGGATCAGCGCCTCCGCGGAAAGGCCCGCGATCAGGGCGTCGCCGCGCCATTGCGGGAACATCGCGCCCGAATAGACGATCATGTCCCCCGGCGAGATGACCGGCGTCCACGTGACCTTGGGCGCGACGAAGCCGTCGCCCGGGCTGTGATCGGGAATGTCGCGGCCGTCATAATGGTCGCCGTTGGAGACTCGGGGATAGCCGTAATTGGCGCCGCGCTCGACCAGGTTCATTTCGTCGCCGCCGCGCGGCCCCATCTCGACCACCCACAGGCGGCCCTCCGTGTCGAAGGCGATGCCCAAAGGGTTCCTGTGGCCCAGCGACCAGATTTGCGAAGTGACCCGGCCGCGATCGTAAAAGGGGTTGTCGGCGGGCACCATGCCGGTGTCGGTCAGCCGGACGATCTTGCCGGCGTTCGAGTTCATGTCCTGCGCAGGCGTGAATTCCTGCCGTTCGCCCGAGCTGATGAACATGTGGCGGCCGTCGGGGGAGAAGAGGATGCGGTGGCCGTAATGGCCGCGCCCGCGGAATTTGGGCTCCTGCCGCCAGAGCAGCTGGAAGTCCTCGAGCCGTGCCGCCCCGCCTTCGATCACCAGCCGGCCGCGGCCGACCGCGGCGCCTCGCGTGCCGCCTTCGCC
>Ga0190265_10001800_pt1 | contig 14150 bp, 17 predicted proteins | sample Popmic124T_FD_133135 | JGI IMG/M metagenome (GOLD analysis project Ga0190265, IMG submission 133135) | Populus adjacent soil microbial communities from riparian zone of Indian Creek, Utah, USA - 124 T | ecosystem: Environmental > Terrestrial > Soil > Riparian zone | place: USA: Utah | collected...
CAACCCACGCCAGGCCGGCGGCGCCGACAAGCGCTACGGCTGGCTCGGCGCCAAGCAACGCCGCACCGAGCTCCCATCCGGCGTCATCCAAATGGGCGTGCGGTCATATGTGCCCGCGATGGGACGGTTCACAAGTGTCGATCCTATTGTCGGCGGATCGGCAAACGCTTATGAGTACGGCGCAGCTGATCCAATAAACAACGTAGACCTCGACGGGAAGGCGTGTGGCCCCGGCGGTGTTGGAGATCTCCTAGTGCCGGACGGGCGCTTCAAGCCAGCATGCAAACGGCACGACAAGTGCTACGGGACGTATCCTGGTCCGACGAAGAAAACCTGCGACAACAGATTCCGCAGGCATATGAAACGAATCTGTGCTCGGGACTCGGATGTAGTGGACCTGACGGTCTGCAATGCGAGGGGAGAGTCCTATTACCAGGCAGTCAAGAGGTTCGGGGGACATGCCTTTAAGAAGGCGAGAAAAAAGGCCAAGGAAGAGTATGAGCGAACATGTGCTGGATGCGGAGACACAACACCTCCCCACGTTGCCCGTAAGAAACGAGGAGCGAGACGGTGAAGAACGTTCATACCTTGCAAGTCGTATGCGTAAGGAAGTCCGAATGTGGCGAATCAACGGAATGAAAGACATCAAATCTAGCCCTGGCGGGCTTACAGTCGCGGCAGTCCTCGTTGCATATGCGTACGCGGCCTTGAGTCTCGCTCTGCCATTCTTGGCTGACGCGAATCCGCCGCCCGTGATGTTTGTAGCGATCTGGATAGGAGGATCTGCGCTCGCCGGGGCGCTCGCCCCCCATCGATGGATATTTGTAGTACCGCTATTGACTTTTATGGTATTGACATTTCTGATGCTTCAGGGCTACACTGAGTCTGACTTCTTGTCAGACCCGCTCTCCATCATTGCGTTGTTCACTTTGACCGCTGGTGAGCTCGTAGGTGCGGCGGTAGGATATACGGTCGTATCTGCCGTACGGTCGGGCAAGAACGGCTAGCAGGTTTGCGGAAGGTAGCGTCGGCCCACGAGGACATTCCAGATGGTCTGATCGGCACACGGATCTACACGAGAGCTCGTTGTCGAGCCGGTCCTACGCCTATGACCGCGCCGGACGGTTGACTCGGGTCCGTGACAGGCGCCGACAAAGCGCGACGACTGACTCGGCGCCAAGCAACGCCGCACCGAACTCCCATCGGGCGTCATCCAGATGGGCGTCCGATCCTTACCGCATCCGGTGCAGAGGTGTTAGTTCGCCATGCAAAAATGCAAACGGCTGATACGTAAACCACTCTCCGCCTTCAGCGCGTCCATTGCTGCGCTCTGTTCGCTTCTGATTGGATGCGGAGATGACGGGCAGTCATTGAGCGACTCTGGTGCCCTAATGGCCACCTGCTTGGAGCGGGCCGGGCTTTCCCGAGCAACAGAAGGTATGTCAATGCCTACCTTTGACCACGATATTGAGCGTGGTAATGTGGATACTCCCACTTTGGCAGGCGGAGAGGGATTCACCGTGTCGGTGCTCCAATCTGCTGGATCAGCGCCCGAGAATGGTGATAGGAGCTACCAGCTTTTCGTTGTAAGGAATCAAGATGGGCCACCCGACGAGGAGGTCGCGCCGCTCGACGATCTCTTACGCCAAGGAGCGGTCTATTATTGGAGGGCTCCGGGATCACGGGCGGTGCGGACTGCGTATCGGTGCCTTGGAGTGAAAAGGTAAGTACGATGTCGATCATGCCTGTCATCGGGGATCTATTTATGAGCGATGAATCGCTCAAAACTCAGGTCCGGGACACGCACGCGTGCGGTTAGCGAGGGCTGCGGAAATCATGGAAGGCCGGTGGTGGTCGATGACCTTCGCGAGGCTGGAAATCAGGCAGCTCCGTACTTGCACTCCTCGCATTATCTCGCGTTCATGATCGCGTACCTCATCGATGGGAAGTGCTGCCCGATCGCGACTGGGACCTGAGCGAGTCGCTTCGTGAGATCAGAGGGAAAGGTTCACCGATCTTTCGGCGATCGTTTACTTGTGGCTTCCGTATGATCGGGCATAGCTGATGTCGCCCTCCGAGCAGTCGCCAATCTGCGGGACCGTGGTCGAAATCGGGCTGTTCACACCCGACGATTCCGAATGGGCGGAACTATGGCCGGAGGCGGTGGAACGGCGGGTCCTCCAGCGAACCATCGCCGATGGAACGACCATGCTCGTCGAGTTTCAGTTGTGGGCGGAGATCGTCCAGGCCGAAATGGTGAGCAGAGTGGGAGGGACGAGATCGGGTCCTTCGTCTGTGAGCTTGGAGCGTGACCCCACGGTCGAGCTGGTCGATGCCGCATACGACGGTCGCGTGCATCTAGGGGATCTCTACGGAGACTTAGGCGGAGATCGCGAGATCCGAAAATGGGATCTCTACGCCGCCCCATTTCGGCTGCTGACGAGCGCGGTGAGTGCGCGTCTAGGCTAGAGGCTCTCGCGGGCGGCCAGGCTGGGCAGTGGCGCCTCGCCCTGACCCTGCTCGCCCCGGCGCTCGGAGCCCTCGGCGAGCAGCTCGAGCCGCGCGATCTCGCGCTCGCCGAGCTGGCGGGCGGGATGGTCCTCGGGCAGGTCGGCGATCAGCGTCCGGATGCGGTTGCGGATCTGGAGGGCGAAGTGGGGGGTGGAGGCGCCCATCAGCTGGTGGACGTCCTCGATGGTCGGCTCGCGGGTGAGGCGCCCAGGCTGTTCGTACTCGCTCACGTGCGGAAGTCTACGGAACGAGGTACACGTCGAGATGGAGCGAGGGTCAGCGATGATTGGGGTCGATGGGGCTTTCGCGATGCTGGATTGACGAGACCGCTCTGGGGGATTTGCTCGCCGAGGCCGGTCGGTGGCGCCTGCGTGAGACAGGGGGAGCGCTGCTGGGCTGGCGGGATGGCGCCGATGTGGCCGTCGCCGGCGTCCTCGGGCCGGGTGCCGACGCCAAGCACCGCCTGCGCTCCTTCGAGCCGGACGGCCCATGGCAGGTCGCGCAGGGCCGGCGGATCTATGCAGCAACGAACCAGATGGTCGCCTACCTGGGCGATTGGCATACCCATCCGTTCGGCCGGCCGACGCCGAGCCGCCAGGACGAGACGGCGGCCCGCCTGATCGCGTCGGACGCCGACTTCCGGACGCCGGAGCCGCTGTCCGGCATCGTCGGTCGGGTGCATCGTGGACACATGCGCCTGGTCATGCATGCCTGGGACGGCGAGGCGCTTGCGCTGATCGAGATGCTCCGCTGCCGGCTCGAGCCGGAGCTGGTCAGTCAGGTGCGCGCGTCTCGGACGTAGTACGGGGTCGCTGTGCACTAGAGTGTGCAATGTGCGAGATGTCCTTGACAGCTACGTCGTCGAGCAACCGGTTCTCGAACGCCCCCCGCTGAAGTTCGTCGTCTGCCAGGTGCGCTTCCCGCAGGTCCTCGGGCTGGCGGGCGATGACGTGCGTCCCATCCAGCGCGGCATCGCCGGGGAGTTCCCCAACGTCGAGGCCGACGAGGCCGAGGCGATGGCTCCGACGGTCGAGGGCCTGACGCCGACGGGGAAGAGGCGGGCGACCTACCGGTTCGAGAGCCCCGACGAGCTCTGGGCGGTGGTGCTGACGCCGACGTCGCTCGCGCTCGAGACGTATGCCTACCAGGGGTTCAGGGGATTTGTGGAGCGTTGGCGCCGGGTCATTTCGATCGCCGCCAAGGAGCTCGGAATCGAGAGCCAGGAGCGTCTTGGGCTGCGGTACGTCAATGAGCTCGAGTGCCCGCGCGAGCCGACGCCGGCGGACCTCCGCGCGCTGGTCCGAGAGGAGCTGGTCGGCATCGTGGGCGGTCACGATCCGAGGACGATGCGGCTCGTAAGGTCCCTGCAGGAGGCCCGCTTCGCGCAGGACGACGGCGTTCTTGCCATCCGCCACGGGTTCGTCCACTGGACCGAGGACGAGTCGCACGGGTACGCGCTCGACTTCGACTACTACAGCGACGAGGCGCGCCCGTTCGAGCTCGACGCCCAGCTGAGGCAGCTCGCGGCCTTCAACCACGGCATCTACGAACTCTTCGAGTGGTCGATTCCTCCCGAGACCTTCGAGTCGTTCGAGCCGCGTGAGCGAGAGGAGCAAGGATGACGGCGCTGGCGTTCGACGTCACCGACACGCCGGAGCGCGGTGGTCTGGATGCAGCCGCCGTCGCGCCGGAGCTCTACTGGCTGTTCGGATTCGAGGGCCGCACCGGCGCGGCGCCGCACGACCGCGGCTGGCCGCCGCTCGGTGTTCGTGGCTCGACGAGCGACTTCGCACGCAACCGGGTCGGACGCGAGGCGTACTCGCAACTGCTCATATGGGTTGTCCGATCCGACCCGCCGGACCCGCCGTCGCTCGCAGAGCTCGTCGGTGAGCTGCGGGACAGAGTCGACCTGCCCGTCGAGGACATCGCGTCCATGGTCGGTGTGCGCCGCCGCCAGTTCTACAACCTGATCAACGGCGCCACGGTCAGCTCCACGCGTGAGGCGCGGATCCGCCTGCTCCACGCCATCGTGAGGGATCTCGACGTGGCCGTCGGCGGGGATCGTGGGCGCCTGCGCGCGGCGATCCTCATGCCCGTCGGCGAGCGCTTCGAGACGCTCTACGCCGCCGCTGCCGAGGGCGGCGATCTCGACAACATGCGGATCGTCGGCCACGAGCTCGTCCGCCGGATCGAGGCCGGCGAGGTTGCGGGCATGATCGATCGCCCGGCTCCGCATCTGCAGCGCCTCGTCCAGCCCGGCGCCGCCGAGCGCGTGCGCGACCACCTGCGCGGCCACGCGCCGCCCCCCGGCGATCTGCGTCCTACCGACGACGAGGACGCAGGTGACGCCTGACGCGCGCCAGGAGCAGTTGCTCGCCGGGCTCGGAGAGCTCGGCGAGGATGCCGAGCGCCAGCTGCTCGACTTCATCCTCCGCGAGGGGTTCGACCAGGGCTGCTTCATCAGGCCGGATCCTGAGGACCTGATCTACGGCCTGCCGGACATGGCGGACCGCCTCGGAAGGCTCGCGGCGCGTGCACCTCAGGAGCCGCGCGTCGAGGACCCATTCGAGCGGTCGGCGCTCGCCGAGACCTCGATCGAGGGACGCGAGCCTGGATTCATGATCCTCACCCAGCGGTGCGACCTCGTCCGCCCGATCTGCCAGGAGCCGTGCGTCGAGCTGGCTGCAGTCCACCATTGCGTGGACGACGCGACGATCGTCGCCGCAAGCCTCAACTCGCCGCGCTGGCTGAGGCTCGACTCGGACGACGGGGGTGCGTGGATCGTCGATCTCCGCTGTCGCGCGCTGCTTCCCAAGCACCTGCTTCCGAAGACCGGCGCAGCAGTGCTGCCCCTTCAGGAGGGTCGTGCCCGGCGGCACCTGGCTCAGCGCATCGGACGCCGGTACTCGCGCAGGCCGGTGCCGACAGACATCGTCGAGGGGATCCAGCGCCCGCTCGCGAGCTATCTCAAGAGCAACAAGAAGCGCCGCCGCCAGTCGGAGCTGTTCATGGAGTTCCTAGCCGTCCGAAGGGGCGGCGAGATCCTTTTGCTCGGGCTGATCGGTCGGGACGCCGACCGGGTGAAGGCCACCATCGACTTTCGGGACATCCTGGCCAAGTTCGGGCCTCTCGCGGGCCTGCCGATCGCTGCCGAGTCGGACGCCGTGACGGCCGTCGACATACCGCTGGATCTTGCGCTGGACGACCACACTCACAAGCTCGACATGGACCAGCTCACTTGGAGCTCGAAGGCGAGCGAGCAGGCCGCGGAGCCGAGCCACTAGCTCGCTCGAGCCATCAGCAAACGAAAGGACACGATGCCCGACCGCCCAGACAAGCCCCAGCCGGATCCTCAGGGGCCGCCCGATCCGAAGCCGGGGCCTCCCGACCCCAAGCCCGGACCGCCCGACCCCAAGCCGGGCCCTCCGCAGCCGCCTGACCATGGCAAGCCCCGCAAGCACGGGTAGCTATCGACCCTGGTTCGAGCGCTGGCCCGAGCTCGTAGAGTGGGAGCGGGCGCGCTTCGAGCACCATGGCCTGCCGTGGGCCGTCGACGAGCGCTCGATGGCACTCGGCTACCTAGTCGTTCGCAGCGAGGTGGAGTACCGGGGGCAGCCACTGCCGATTCGCGTCGTCTACCCGAGTGAGACTCCTGAGCTGCCGCCGGTCGTCTATGCCCGCGAGGCGATCCTTGGGCGCCACCAGCAGCCATTCGTCGGCAACTTCTGTCTGCTCGCTCGGCCAGAGGACGACTGGAACTCCCGCGAGTGGGGTGCGGCCGACCTGATCGAGCGTCAGCTGAAGGCGCTGCTGCGCGACAGCGAGGCCGGCGACGACGTCGTACGAGCCAATGAGGCGCCGATGCCCGAGCCGCGCAGCGAGATGTACTGGTACGAGCCCGGGTCGGCCGTCCTGGCTCCTGGGAGCCTTGCCACGCCCGAGGGGGAAGGCGGCTCGTTTGCCCTGCGGCCGGTGGACGAGCACCGCTTTGTGCTCGCCGAGGTTGACGGCGTGCGTGGCGATCCCCGACTGGTCGATCGCTATCCCGGCGGCACCGAGGTCACCGGCGCCTGGCGCCGGCTGGCTGAGGCGCCGCCCGCGGGACCGGACGGACCGGCGATCCTGCGGTGGCTGCAGGAGGAGCATCGCGATCTCGTTCGCTTTCCGCCGCCGCCGTCGCCACGCGGCGGCAAGCGACCACGTGTTGGTGAGCCCTCGGCGAAGTACATCGGCCTGGTGTTCCCGGAGGAGGCGGATGCCGAGGGAAGTGTGCGGTCGGCATGGTTGTTCCTTCACGTGGAGCGGTCGGGCGCCGCGAAGCTCTTGCACACCCAGGTGACGTCGGAGGAAGAGCGCGGACGCCGGATTCCCGACCTCGTCGATCTACGCGATCGGAAGGTCGTCCTCGTCGGAATGGGATCGCTCGGCGGCGAGCTGGCTGTCCAACTTGCACGCGCTGGCGTCGGCACGCTGCACCTCATCGACTACGACCGCTTCGAGGCCAACAACGCCGTCCGTCACTTCCTCGGTGTGGATCAATTCGGTCGAAGCAAGGTCCACGCCGTCGCGGATGCGTGTGTGCGTGCCAACCCCTTCTGTGAGGTCTCGGGCAATCCGAAAGTGCATTTCGGGTTGACCGCCGAGATTCCGCCGCTGCAGTCGCTTTACGAGGCCGTCGCAGACGCGGACCTCGTCGTCGATACGACGGGCGTCAACCAACTCCAGCTGCTGGTCGGGCGGGTCGCCTGGGAGCTCGGCAAGCCCGTCATCGTGTGTTGGCTCACGGACGGCTCCTGGGCCGGCGAGGTGGCGCGTCTGGTGCCCGGTCGGACGGCCTGTGCCTCCTGCTTCCTCGCGCGTCAGATGGACGGGCGGGCGCTCATCGGCGAGGCCGATCCGGACGCGGCCGTCTACCCTCAGGGCTGCGTCCACCCCACGACCAGCGGTGCCGGCTTCGAGGCCTCGGAGGTCGTCGCGAACGCCGCCCGCCTAGCCGCAGCGACCCTCGCCGACCGCTATGCCAATCCCCAATGGGACCACGCCGTAATGAACTTCCGCCACGGACCCGACGACCCTGGCCATCGCCGCTTCGACGTGGAGCCTCTTGAGCCGAGTGACGACTGCGAAACTTGCGGTCGCATGGCTGCGTAGACCGCTATTCGAGTGGCGCGGACGAGCAGTAGGGCGTTGCTTGCTCCCACTTGTTTTCGAAGTAGCTGTGGAAGCTCGCCAACAGTCCCCCGTGCACATTTGTCCAGCAGAGATGGGCGGCGTCGAACGACGGGTCTGAGAGGAAGAAGCCTGTGATCCCCTTCACCAGGACTCCGTCACGGAGGCGCAGATACATTGGTATGCCGGGAAGGTCGTCGTAGCGTCGAACGGTCAACGTCCCGGGCACGGCCGCGAGATCGCTGGCTGCGGACGCGAGATAGTCGAGAAAGTCGTTAGTCGCTTTCAGGAACGCGTTGGCATCGTATCCCGGCTCCACTATCTCGGCCGCTCGCAGACGCGCAGTGTCGGCGGTCGGATCGATTACGAGCATACGGAGGCTTGCCCCCGCCTTCACCGCCTCCCGGATCTTCGGGCCAAAGAGCATTAGGTCGGGGCTGTAGGTGTCGAGCCATAGAAGCTCGTCGTCGTCTCTCAGCCCGTCGAAGACGTTTCGTGGTGCCCCTCGCGCTACACCCGCGAATCCATATCGTGCGGCGTCAGGCAGTACACGGTCGATCCGTCGCTCAAGTACCTCGTCGAGCTTTGCAACGGTCCGATCCTCGATCTCGTCGCTAAGGAAGTACTGATACGCATATCCCACTACGACCGTTCCGACGAAGAAGCTCCCGATGCCTTGCAGCACTGTTCGGAGGCCTTGCGGCTCAACTACTGCTGCGACGAGATACGCCACAGCACCGAGGAGCAAGAACACCGCCGTTGAGGCAATCCGCAGCGTCCGGCTAAAGCGAACGGGGCCCGAAGCGTACACGCCGTGAATCTATATGGAACGCTTCGATAGGTGAAAATCGCGCGCAAATCACTTTACCTGCCAACCGGCAGATTCGCATCCATCAGGCAGCGCCATTGTGGCTCTCGTGGCCTCGCTAGACCCGTACGAGGCGAAATCCGCTGACGCCGTCGATCGGGTCGAAGTCGTCGTCTTGGGTGACGACAGGGAGGTCGTGGGCGAGGGCTGTGGCGGCGATCCAGAGGTCGTTGACGTTGAGGCGCCGCTTCGATTCGGCGAGATGGATGCGCAGGAGTGCCCAGGCTGCCGCGACACGGTTGTCGATCGGGAGGGTCTCGATGTCGGCCACGGCCTCCAGCGTCGCCAGGCGGCGGGCGCGGGTGTCGACGTCGGCAGCGGCCAGCACGCCGACGTGCAGCTCGGCGACCGTGATCGGCGAGATCGCGCCCTCGCCGGGCAGCGACTCCACGTCGATTCGTCGGCCGGACTCGCTGGCGACGAAGACGCTCGTGTCGAGCAGCCCGCGCTCGGCGGCCGGGGTCACGGGAGCGGACCGAGGTCGTGGGTCGTCTCGCCGGCGAGGCGAGCCAGGTCGTCGCGCAGGCCGGGATCCGCCTGGGTGGCGGCGAGTCGCCGGACCAGCTCGGCTCGCGGGAGCCAGCGCCGTCGCGGCTGCTGGAAGGGGACCAGGGAGGCCACCGGATCGCCGCGCTTGGTGATCACGATCTGTTCGCCCGCGTCGACCCGTCGCAGCAGGTCGGCGGTGTTGTTGCGCAGATCTCGGGAGGCAACTCTGATAGCCATGCGACAAACGTAGCATGTCCGTAGCGTCTGCTCCCCGCGCTGAGCGAGACTAAGGAACCGAAGGTCAGAGGTTCGAATCCTCTTGGGGCGTGTAGCGAGGAACCCCTATGCGGGGTGCGTGTAGTTTTAGGGGTGCCTGCCTGTTGGCGCCGTGGTCAAGTGGACGACAGCAAGCGTTTCGCCTTACCGTTGGCACGGCGCACCGCATCGCCGGCTAAGACAACCGCCTCGGCGAGGTCGCGGCAGCCGATTGCGGACGCCACGGTGCCGTCTTCGTTGTAACCACGCAGGAAGAGGTGGCCGCCCTCGTAGAAGCGGACCTCGATGTCGAGCACCGGGCAGTCGTTCCTATCGAGGCGCACGGTGTCGGCGATCTCCTGCACTCGGTCACGCGTGCTCTTGGTGTTGCCCTTCTCCATTTGGACCCTCCTAAGAGTCGCGGGGTTGGTATTCCCCTAGGTTGAGCCGAGCGGAGCATCCGCAGAGCTGAGACCAAGCTTAGTGGCGGTTTCATCGAAGGCGCTGGGCAGTTGCAGCGGCATGCGTGGACCGCGAGGATGCCGAGGGTGCGCTTGCTAGGGAACGTTCGCCTGAACCGGGATCAGCTCGGTGACGGCGTCGATCTGGGCCTGCTCGTCGACCGAGACCTGCTCGTCGTCGCCGAGGATCCAGACGCGGTTGTAGACGGCCTGGCCCGGATCGTCCTCGTAGCCGGGCTGGACGCTGAGGAAGTAGCTCTCGAGCGCCGCCGGCAGCTTCTTGGGATCGTCGGTCAGCAGCAGCGGCGCGAAGACGCCGCGCGTCGCGAGCGTGGCCGCCGCGGCGGCGTCGAGCGGGCGTGAGACGCCGGCGACGGTGAAGTTGTAGCCCGGCACGGTTGCGCCCCAGCCGAAGTCGCCCTCCTCGTAGCGGGCGAACTCGATCGCGTTGGCGACCGGCGTGGGTGCGCCGATCCGAGTCGTGCGGCCGAGCTTGCGCAGCTGGGCGAGCGCCTTGTCGGAGATGACCGAGCGCGGGCCGAGCACGAAGATGTCGGGGTTGTCGTGCGCGGCGAGCGCCTTGCGCGTAGCGGGCGGGACTCGGTCGCGCTGGGCCAGCAGGACGCTGTCGCCGGAGCGGGCGGCCCAGGCCGCGGCGGGCAGCGCGAACTGGGCCTGCTCGCCCGAGGCGATGACGACGTTCTTCGACGGGCCGCCGCGCGCCGCGGAGAAGAAGCGGTCGATCGCCGCGGCGCGCTCATAGGCGTCGGCGCCCTCGATCCGGGCGGTCCGGTAGCCGTCGGGCTTCGCCGGCTCGTCGCCGATGCGGATCACCTGCGAGTCCTCGGAGAGGTCGGAGCCGCGCGGGTCGAGGCGCTCGAGCGTGTCGGCCGAGATGCTCGGCAGCTCGTCGCCGTCGGAGATCAGCAGCGGCGCGCCGATCGGCTTGGCCGCGAGCACCGCCGCGGTGACCGCTCCCTGCCAGTCGTCCTCGTCGAGCAGCACGACGGCGTTCGGGCGGTTCGACGGGGTCGTCGCCGGGAAGGCGGCGTTGGCGACGCCGGCGGCGTCGCCCGCGGCATCGTCGCCGCCGACGCGGATCGTGTTGCGCGTCGCGGTCGACGGGAATCCGAGCTTGGCGGCCGCCTGCTGGTCGTCGGACGCCGGACCGAGCTGCGGCGGGCGGCTGTCGTCGTCGCCGACGCTGCATCCACCCGCTACCGCGGCGGCGATGGCCACCAGCGTGGCCGCTGTGCTCCGGCGAAGCGGCCGGCTCGGCCGGCCGCGCGCGAAGATCTCTCCGTTCGCCCGCACGGCTGCGGAGACTAGCCGGACCCTCCGGACCGCGCGTCGCATGGCCGGCCCCGGACTGCCGCGCGGCATCCGGTCCGGTGCTATTGGTTGACTAGTCAGTCAATCCTTGGTTGACTGGACAGTCAACGCTCCGGAAAGGCTTTCAAAGTGGATTTCAGGCTCAACGACGAGCAGCAGGAGTTCCAGCGGTACTGCCGCAGGTTCGCGCGCGAGGTCATCCGCCCGGTCGCCGACGAGCACGACCGCGAGCAGTCCGTGCCGTGGGACGTCGTCAAGCAGGCGCGCGAGTGGGGCCTGCACGGCGTCCCGCAGCTCGAGCGGCTCGGCAGCGACCCCGAGGGCATGTTCGGCGTGATCTACGCCGAGGAGCTGCATTGGGGCTGCGCCGGCATCGCGCTCTCGATCGCGGGCTCCGGGCTCGCCGCGGCCGGCATCGCCGCCTCGGGCACGCCCGAGCAGGTCGGCAAGTGGGCGATGGAGTGCTACGGCGAGGGCGACGAGATCAAGATGGGCGCCTACGCGGTCACCGAGGCCGGCGCGGGGTCCGACGTCAAGTCGCTGCGCACCACGGCGAAGCTCGAGGGCGACGAGTGGGTCCTCAACGGCACCAAGGTCTTCATCACGAACGGCGGCATCGCCGACGTCACGGTCGTTGTCGCCAACGTCGCGCCCGAGCTCGGCCACCGCGGACAGGCCTCCTTCGTCATCCCCAAGGGCACGCCGGGGATGACCCAGGGCAAGAAGGAGGACAAGATCGGCATTCGCGCCTCGCACACCGCCGAGGTCGTGCTCGAGGACTGCCGGATCCCGGTCGACTACCTGCTCGGCGGGATGGACAAGCTCGAGCGCAAGCTCGAGCGGGCGCGCAACGGCCAGACCAGCGGCGCCTCGAACGCCCTCGCGACGTTCGAGATCACGCGGCCGATGGTCGGCGCCTCGGCGCTCGGCATCGCCCAGGCGGCCTACGAGTGGACGCTCGAGCACCTCGAGGACCGCTCCGACGAGAACGGCCCGCTGATGGAACAGCAGCGGGTCCAGCAGACGCTCGCCGACGTAGCTACCGAGATCGAGGCCTCGCGGTTGCTGGTCTGGCGCGCCGCCTGGATGGGCCGCAACGGCGTTCCGATGACCGGTGGCCAGGGCTCGATGTCCAAGCTCAAGGCCGGGGACGTCACGATGTGGGCGACCACGACGCTGATGGACCTCGTCGGCGAGGCCGCGCAGTCGACCGACTGCCCGCTCGAGAAGTACTTCCGTGACGCGAAGATCTACCAGCTGTTCGAGGGCACCGCACAAGTGCAGCGGCTGGTCATCTCACGCATGCAGCGGACCGAGTACCAGCAGCGCCTGAAGGCCGCCGCTGACACACTGTCCGCCGCCGCCGCGTAGAATTAACGACACGTCCAGCCGCCGTGTGGGCGGGTGGTCCGGCTTCTCGCCTTCGGGCGGGCGCCCATTTGAGGGTCGAGAGGCTGGATCACCTGCCGGCCGGGGCCGCTGGTCGCGTTAGCGCCACAATCACGTCGTGGAGCTTTCGCTGGCGCCCGGCCCGATCGTCTACCTGCTGCTCGCGGAGCTCCTCTACCTGCGCGCGGTGCGGATCCTCGGCCGGCGTGGCTATCGGGTTCCGCCCTGGCAGCAGGTCTCCTGGCACGTGGCGCTCGCCTGCATGGCGCTCGCCCTCGTGGGCCCGATCGACCCGCTCGCCGACGAGCTGCTCGTCTCCCACATGGGCCAGCACCTCCTGATCGCCGACATCGCGGCGCCGCTGCTGCTCGTCGGCCTGCGCACGCCGGTCTACGCGTTCCTTATCCCCAGGCCGGTGCTGGTGCCGCTCGCCCGCTGCAAGCCGCTGCGCTCGGCGTTCCGCTTCCTGCGCCGGCCGCTGGTCGCGATCCCCGTATGGATCGTCACGCTCTACGGCTGGCACTTCGGCTTCATGTTCGAGGCGGCGCTGAGCAACGGCCTCGTCCACGCGCTCCAGCACCAGTCGTTCGTGCTCGCGTCGCTGCTCGTCTGGTGGTCGGTGATCGAGCCGAAGCGCAGGCGGCTGCCGGGCGACCTCTGGAAGGTCCCCTACCTGCTCGGCGCCCGCCTAGCCGGGATGTTCCTCGGGATGGCGTTCATCATCATGCGCTCGCCCGCCTACGAGCAGTACGCGCGCAGCGCCTCCGAGCACGGCTGGTCGCCGCTCACCGATCAGCAGGTGGCGGGGGGGATGATGCTGGGCCTCGACCTGTTCGTGATGCTGTTCGCGACCGGGTTCTTCTTCTTCCGCTCCGGCCAGGACCACGACCGCGCCGAGGCGCGGTCGCGCGCTCCCGTCGCGAGCTAGCCGCCGACGATCAGGCAGGTGGAGGTGGCATGCGCGAGCAGCTTGCCGGCGCCGTCGCGCAGCGAGGCCTCGGACGTGGCGACCTGGCGACCGCGGTGGACGACCTTGCCCTCGGCGCGCACCGCGCCGGTCGCCGCCGTCACCGGTCGCGTCAGGTTGAACTTCGTCTCGAGCGTCGTGTAGCCCTGGCCCTCTGCCAGCGTGCTGTGGACCGACGCGCCGAGCGCGCTGTCGAGCAGCGTCGCGGCGAACCCGCCGTGTACGACGCCGATCGGGTTGTAGTGCTGCTCGCCCGGGATGCCGGTGAAGAGGACGCGGCCCTCGTCGACCTCGCTGAGGGTGAAGTCGAGCAGCTCCTGGATCGGCGCCGGGGGCAGCTCGCCGTCGCGGATCGCCTCGAGGAAGTCGAGCCCGCGCATCGCGCGCGCCCGTGCGCCCAGCTCGCCGGGGTCCTCCCAGCTGACAGTCAACGACCGATCCAAGGAATCCTCCCGATAGCGGAGGCACTAGTCTAGGTTTTCGCTGGTTCCAAACCCCTGAAGAGGGCCAAAGGAGATAACTGATGGCAGGCCTCGGCGGACGGATGTCAACGGTCGTGAAGGCCAAGATCTCGAAGTTGCTCGATCGGGCGGAGGACCCGTCCGAGACGCTCGACTACGGCTACCAGAAGCAGGTCGAGCTGCTCCAGAACGTCAAGAAGGGGATCGCCGACGTCACGACCTCGAAGAAGCGGCTGCAGATGCAGTCG
>Ga0190265_10001801_pt1 | contig 14142 bp, 13 predicted proteins | sample Popmic124T_FD_133135 | JGI IMG/M metagenome (GOLD analysis project Ga0190265, IMG submission 133135) | Populus adjacent soil microbial communities from riparian zone of Indian Creek, Utah, USA - 124 T | ecosystem: Environmental > Terrestrial > Soil > Riparian zone | place: USA: Utah | collected...
CGAGGCTGAGTACCGGGTGATCCTCTTCGACCACGTCGGCGCCGGTGGGTCGCAGCTGTCCGCCTACGACCCCGAGCGCTATGAGTCGCTACAGGGCTATGCCGACGACGTGCTGGAGATCTGCGCCGCGCTCGTGCTCGACCGGGTCGTCTTCGTCGGTCATTCGGTCAGTGCCATGGTCGGGGTCCTCGCCGCGATCGAGGAGGCGGACCGGTTCGACAAGCTCGTCCTCGTCGGCCCCTCGCCGCGGTACATCGACGACGGCGACTACGTCGGCGGGTTCAGCCGAGCCGACATCGAGGAGCTGCTCGACTCGCTGGAGAGCAACTACCTCGGCTGGTCAAGCGCGATGGCTCCCGTGATCATGGGGAACCCCGATCGCCCGGAGCTCGGCGAGGAGCTCACCAACAGCTTCTGCCGCACCGATCCCGAGATCGCCAGGCAGTTCGCGCGTGTCACCTTCTTCTCGGACAATCGCGCTGATCTCCCCAAGCTCGAGACGCCGGCGCTCGTCCTGCAGTGCTCGGCTGACGCAATCGCGCCCGCGGCCGTCGGCGAGTACGTGCACGCACAGATATCGAACAGCGAGTTGGTCTACCTCGATGCGACCGGGCACTGTCCCAACCTGAGCGCTCCGGAACAGACCGTCGCCGCGATCAAAGCGTTCCTCTGACGCGATGGGAGCGGATCTCACCCCGGGGAGGCCATACGAGGCGCAGTTCGCGGAGAGCGCCGAGGACCTCTACGACAACGCGCCCTGCGGATACCTCACCACGCGGCCCGACGGCACCATCCTCAGGGTCAACCAGACGTTCCTAACCTGGACAGGGCACACGCGCGAGGAGATCGTCGACCACAAGCGCTTCCCCGACCTGCTCACCGCCGGCGGGCGGATCTACCACGAGACTCACTACGCGCCGCTGCTGCGAATGCAGCATATGGTGCGTGAGATCGCGCTCGAGATCGTCCGGGCGGATGGAAGCAGGCTGCCCGTGCTCGTCAACTCGACCCTCCGGACCGACTCGGACGGCGAGCCGCTGCTGATCCGGACGACCGTCTTCAACGCGACGGACCGGATGAAGTACGAGCGCGAGCTGCTGCGCGCGCGCGACCGCGAGCGCGCGGCGCTCGAACGGGTCGAGCGGCTCTACGAGCACGAGCGCGACGTCGCGCGGACGCTGCAGCACGCGATGCTGGCCGGAGAGCCGCCGGGCGGCGACGAGCGCTTCGAGGTCGCGACGCACTACAGCCCCGCCGTCGAGACGCTCGCGGTCGGTGGCGACTGGCACGACGCGTTCTGCATCGGCGACGACCGACTTGGGATCATGGTGGGCGACGTCGTCGGGCGGGGACTCGGAGCGGCGACCGCAATGGGACAACTGCGCAGCGCGATTCGTGCGCTCGCTGGTGCCGACCTGTCACCGCTGCAACTACTCGAGCGCGTCGACAGCTTTGTCGAGCACGTCGAGGCGGCCCGCATGGCGACGGTCGCCTACGCCGAGATCGATCTGGAGCGGGGACGAATTCGTTATGCCTGTGCCGGCCATCCACCACCCGTGGTCGTCGACCCAGGAGAGCAGCCACGACTGCTGTGGGATGGCGGCTCACCGCCGCTCGGCGTCTGCTCCAGCCGGCCGCGACACGGCGAGGCAGAGCTGACCCTGCTCGACGGAACCCGGCTCCTGCTGTTCACCGACGGGCTGATCGAGCGTCGTGACCGATCGCTCGACCAGGGTCTCGCTCAGCTGCTCGACGAGATCGAAGCTCGTGCGACCAGCCCGTTACCTACGCTCGTCGCCGATCTCCCCAAGGCGATGCTTGCCGATTCCGCCGGCGACGACGTCTGCCTCCTGGGTTTCGCCTACCGAGAGGACCAGTCGCGCAAACCGGTCAGCCGCGCCTAGCTGGCCGATTCAGGGTCTCGTGCTCAGGGACGCCCTCCCCCAACTCCTTCTCACGCTCGATCTCCGCGTTGAGCTCCGCGCCGAAGAGCAGCGCCACGTTGGTGAGCCAGAGCCAGGCGAGCAACAGGATGGCGGCGGTGAAGGTGCCGTAGACCGCGCCGACGTCAGCGACTCGCGAGACATAGGCCGAGAAGGCGAGCGACGCGGCCAGCCACAGCAGGACTCCTACGACCGCGCCCGGAGTGATCCAGCGAAACGCTCGCTGCTGCACGTCCGGGGTCACGTAGTAGACGAACGCGAACGCCAGCATCGCGACCGCCACCGCACCGGGCCAACGGACGACGCTCCACGCGGTCGCGGCGGTCTCGCCGAGGCCGACGAACCCGAGCAGGTCGTCGGCGAGCCCGCCGCCGACGAACACCATGATCAAGCTGAGCAGCACCAGCGCCATCAGCAGGACGCTCGAGGCGACGTCGATCAGCTTGCGGCGCAGGAAGCTACGGCCGCCATCGATCTCGAACACCACGTTCAACGCGCGTCGGGCGGCCTCGAGGGCGCCGGTCATCCCATAGAACGCGACGACGACGCTGATGACGAGCCCGGTGGCCGCGGTCCCCTTGTCCTGGAACGCCCCGCGCAGCGAGCGGTTGAGCGGCTCGACGACCGACGCCGGCGCCACGTCCTCCAGGTAGCCGACGATCGCGTCGTAGGTCTCCGGGTACTGGCCGAGCAGGCCGAGCAGCGAGACGCCGAGCAGCGCCGTGGGGAAGAGCGACATCAGCGCGTAGTAGGTGAGCGCCGCGGCGTGGTGGGTCATCTGGTCGTCGTAGAACGACTTCAGCGTGCGTGTAAGGACTGTGCGGGCTCGGCTCATGACGGGAGGCGGACTCTCTCTGAAGAGACCCCCTACCCCCGAGTCCGCTTCGACAGTCCGAAAGCAGACGCCACGACGCCCACGCATTGCTGACCGCGACCTCCGGCGCGCTGGGAACACCGGGCGTCGCTCGGTACGGCACGCCAGCTCTCAGCGCAGCGCCGGCGGCGCCTCGCGCAGGTCCGGCAGCGGCTTTGGACGAAGCCGCTGCCAGACGAAGGCGCCGACCAGCAACAGCAGCCCCAGCCCGATGAACGAGACGGCGCGATAGACCGAGGTCAGCGTTGCGAGGTCGAACATGAACACCTTGACGACGGTGGCGCCGAGCAATGCGAGCGCAGCAAGACGCAGTCCTCGCACATCGCGCAGTAGACCGGCCGCCAACGTGGCGACGCCGACCAGTGCCCAAAACACGCTGAGCACCACTTGTCCTTGTTGGTGGGCACTGAGGACGGCCGAGTCAACGCCGTTGCCGCCCTCGAAAGGCGTCACCACGAGTCCCGAGGCGAGGTAGAGCAAAGCTAGGCCAGCGCCTGCCTGGAGCGCCGGACCCAGCTGGCTGTGCAGTGCTGTGACTCGCTGACTTACCAGCAGCGTCGCAGCCACCACGGCGCCGATGCCGACGCACGCTGAGAGCGGATCCGTCAAACCTGACACAAGCGACACGGGTTGCGCCTCGTAGGCGACGGCGTGAATTCCAGCGAAGGCCAGGAACGGCAAGGCAGCCCACCCGCTCACGTCGTCGCTGAAGCGTCGTGAGATGGCTGCCAACACAACCGCCTCGGCCGCAAACGCCACAGTCACTAGTTGGCCCTCGAGCGCAACCGCCGTGAGGTAGGCGATCAGAGTGATGCCGGCGGTGTCCAGCATCACCCGCATGAGCGCCGGGTCAGAGCCGTCCAGCAGGGGCGGCAGCACGCGGGCGCTCACTATCGCCGCTGCGCCAACGGCCGCGATCGGAACGAGTTGACCGAGCGGATCGCCGATCCCGGTCTGAAGCAGCTCGACCGGTGCGTCCACAAGCAGTACGTGCGCACACGTCAGCGAGAGGAAGCCGAGCGCGCTCCAACCAGCCACCGGATCACGGCGGCGGTAGGCGATTGCCACCAGCAGCGCGATCTCGCCGGTCCAGGCGAGCACCAGCTCGGTGCCATCGAGCGCGAGCGCTGTCAGACAAACCAGAGCCGACAGCCCAAGGACGTCAAGCAGCACTCGCCAGGTGACGCTGCGCTCGCTTGCCAGCCGCGCCGACACAAGGCACCCGGCGGCGAGAGCAGCGACGCTCGCGGCGCTGGCGCCAGACAGCATCCCGCCTCCCGCAACAACGCTCAGCGGATCGTCGACTGTGAGTGTCACGACCAGAGCCAGAGCGACGTGGCTGCCCAGGCCTCCGACGACCAGCTCCTCGTCATGAGTGCCTGGCCGCGTCCGCTTGAGCAACGCGGCGAACGCCACGCCGCCGCAAGCCCAACCGATCGCAAGCACCGGCCCGTCGGCGACCAGCGCGAAGGCGACGTCGGCCAGTACCACGCCGAGAACTAGCGACAGCAGACCTATGTCAGACGACACTCGTGCCAGTCGCGGCCCGACCAATCCCACTGCTACATGCGCGGCGGCCAACCCGGCAAGCCACAGTCTGCCCGGCCCGGGCTCGCCCAGCGACTCGAGCGCGAACCAGCCGGCACCGGCGACGACGATCGCGTTCAGCGCCAGGAGAAAGGCGGATTGAAGTTGGAGGCCGTCCGCGCGAACGCGCAGATCGTGGCCAACGGCAACGACTACGCCGAGGCCTCCAAAGGCCAGCAACGTGGCGAACACCGAGATCGACGCCGCGCCGTCGAACAGGTAGATGAGCCATTGCGGCGTGCTAATCGCGAACGCGGCGAGCGCCAGCCAATTCCAGCGCTGCCAGAGCAGCACGCCGGCCGCTGCCGCGAGAGCCACGAAGAGGATCGCGACCGTACCGCCGTCGAAGTCGGTACCGACGAGCACCGGCGCCGCCAGCGCTCCAAGGATTCCGAGCCCAGCAATGCCACGGGACTCCCAGCGGACCGCGAGCGCGGTGGCGAGCGCACCGACGGCCACGGCAAGAACGGTCCCCATCAATGAGGGGACCAGCTCGTAGACCTGTGCGGCGACCGTAATCGTGACGAACAGGCCCGAGACGCCAGCCGCGAGTGCCGCGAGTGCCGCGTCCGTACGTCCCTTGTGCTCGTGGAGCCAAATCCCCGCGCCAAGCAGGACAGTCGAGACGAACGCGCCGAGCGCGGTGCGTGCGCCCTCGCCGATCCAGCCACTGGATACCGCGATAGCGAACAGGAAGGCGATTCCCAGCAGCACCGCCACGCCACCGACCCACGCCAGAACGCGACCGCCAAGTAGATCCTCAAACCCATCCGTCTGCTGCCTCGGCGCCCGCAGAGGCGCCGCCGCCGGCTCTGCCGGCGCTACCGGCTGCTCTGTCGGTACTTCCTCCATAAAGCCTCCAATCGCGCCTGGGAAGCAGCGCTGCCCAGGCCTGTTGACCCTCGGTTGATAAGTCGTAGCACTTATTTACCGATGGTCAGCAAGATCGTTACACTCGTCACCGTGAGCGAACCCGCTTACACCCGAATGCATGTCGAGGAGCGTCGCGAGCAGCTACTCGAGCTGGGCGCGGACCTGTTCGCGCGCCACTCGTTCGATGAGCTATCGATGGCCCAGATCGCGAGCGAGGTCGGGATCTCCAAGGCGCTGCTCTACCACTACTTCCCGAGCAAACGAGACTTTTTCGTGGCCACGCTCCAACAGGGAGCCGAGCAGCTCCGCCAACTCACCGAGCCTCCTCTCGGGCTACCGCCCCAAGAGGCGCTGGCGGTCAGCCTCGACGCGTTCCTCCGCTGGATCGACGAGAACGAGACGGCGTACCGAAAGTTGATCGAGAGCGCCGGCAGTGTGCCCGAGGTGCGTGAACTGATCGACGCGATCCGCGACCGCACGTCGGCACGCATCCTCGACGGCCTCGGCAGCACGGGCGAGGTGCCGGCGAAGCTGCGCGCGGCCGCACGGGCATGGCTGTGGTTCATGGACGGCGCGATTCTGGACTGGCTCGAGCACCGGGATCTATCCCGTGCCGAACTGCGCGACTTCCTACTCGGCTCGCTCGCCGGTTCACTGATGGCCGCGGGCGCGACAGATTTACTGTCTCCCTCCAGCTGATTACTTTTCATAAGTTAGATTTTGGCCTGTGGGATGCCCCGCCACGGCCGCAACAGCCCCGCGCTTTACTCGCCAAGCTGGTTTGATCACGTCATGGGGGTGCGCCATGACGAGGGCCGGTTCGAGGGTGCCCGTGGGCTGGAGATCTTCTGGCAGGCATGGCTTCCGGAGACAGAGCCGCGTGCGCTCGTGCTCATCGCACATGGCGGAGCCGAGCACAGCGGGCGTTACGCCTGGGTGGCGGGTGAACTGACAGCCTGCGGCTACGCGGTCTACGCGATCGACCACCGCGGGCACGGACGCTCGGCCGGACCACGAGCGTTCGTCGACCGGATCGGCAACGCAGTGTCCGATCTCCACACGCTCAGTGAGCTCGCCGATCAGCGCCATCCCACCGTGCCACGCTTCCTGCTGGGCCACAGCATGGGTGGGGCTATCGCCCTCGCTTACGCGGCTCACCATCAGGACGAGCTTGCGGGACTGGTGCTCTCAGCTCCGCTCGCCGTGCTGAAGGTCACTTCGATCACCCGCGCGGTGAGCCGGCTGCTATCCGCTCTGGCTCCCCGGCTGCCCGTCTACAAGATCGACTCGACCACCGTTAGTCGCGACCCCGAGGTTGTCCGAACCTACGAGCGCGATCCGCTCAACCACCGCGGGCTACTGCCGGCTCGCACGATCGGCGAGCTGACCGCCGCGGTCGGCAACCTCCCTGACCAGCTGCCCACCCTGCGGCTGCCGATCCTCGTCATGCACGGCACCGCCGACCGCCTCGTCGACCCGGCGGGCAGCGCTCTCGTCCGTGACCGCGCCGGATCGGATGACTGCACGCTGATCGGCTACGACGGCCTGTACCACGAGATTCTCAACGAGCCGGAGCGCGAGCGAGTGCTCGCCGACATCGTTGGCTGGCTCGATGCCCGGGCGGGCGAGCCCGTCCTCACCGCCACCCCGGATACACCTTCGACCCAAGGGGTATGAGGGCGGCGTGAGCCGCTTCGAGCCGCCAGACGTCCTCGTGCTCGGTGGCGGAGGCATCCTCGGTGAGGCGTGGATGAGCGCCGTGATTGCCGGCCTGTCCGAGGCGACCGACTTCGACCCTCTCGGTTGCGAGGGATATGTCGGCACTTCGGCGGGCTCGATCGTCGCGGCAGCGTTGGCGGCCGGGATCGACCCGCGGAAGCGTCTTGGTGAGCTCCCGGAGCAGCCGGCGATCCCAGAAACGGAGCCAGAGCACCCAGGGCTTGCAGAGCGCGTCGTCAACGTCAGCGGCCTCGCACTGGGACCGGTTGCGGCGATTGGACTGCGCTCGACCGAAGCCGCTGGTGCGCTGTTGCGACGGGCGGCTCTCGCGCGCGTGGACCCCGGGCGACGATCGCTTGCCGACCTTGGACGAGCCGTCGAGCGCTGGGGAACCAGTTGGGATGGACGGCTCTCAATTGCCGCCGTCGAGCTCGGTACGGGACGACGAGTGATGTTCGGCACCGACGGCGCGCCCGTCGCCTCCGTTGGCGACGCCGTCGAGGCCTCATGCGCGATACCGGGCTACTTCCGCCCGATTGAGGTCGACGGGCGCAGGTACGTCGACGGCGGGGTCTGGAGCCCGACGAACCTTGACCGCGCGCCGGTGAGCCGCCGGACCCCCGTCCTCTGCCTCAACCCGACGGCGACGTTGCGGCCCAGCCGTGCGATGCCTTACGGAGCGCTCGGATCGGTATCGCGCTCGCTCGCCGCCGTCGAGGCGCTCTCCCTCGAGCGCCGTGGGGCAAAGGTCCGAGTTGTCGCGCCGGACGCGACGTCGACGGCCGCGATGGCCGGGCGGTTAATGGATGGGCGCCGCCGTGCCGGGACAATTGCGGCCGGCCTCGCCCAGGGCCGACGCCTATGACCGCCGCGCCGCCAGAGACGTTCGATGCCACCGCCCTCGACCGGCTGCGCACGCTCACCAGTAACCCGGACGCAGCGTTCCGCACTGACCAGCTCGAGGCAATCCGCGACGTCGTCATCGACCGCGCGCGCGTCCTGTGCGTGCAGCGCACCGGCTGGGGCAAGTCGGCCGTCTACTTCGTCGCCACCTCGCTGCTGCGCGAGGCTGGTGCCGGTCCGACGCTGATCGTCAGTCCGCTGCTTGCTCTGATGCGCAACCAGATTGCCGCGGCGGAGCGTCTCGACCTGCGCGCCCACACGATCAACAGCACCAATCGCGAGGAGTGGGACGGCGTTCGCGACCGGCTCGCCGCCGACACGATCGATCTGCTGCTGATCAGCCCCGAGCGACTCAACAACCCCCGCTTCCGTGACGACATGCTGCCGCTGTTCGCGGCGTCTGTCGGCCTGCTGGTGATCGACGAGGCCCACTGCATCTCCGATTGGGGCCACGACTTCCGTCCTGACTACCGCCGTGTCAAGGACATGCTCGATCGGCTCGCACCCGAGATCGCGGTGTTGGGCACCACCGCCACGGCCAACGACCGCGTCGTCGGCGACGTACTCGAGCAGCTTGCGGGCGAGGACGGCGAGCCGTTGCGCTCCTACCGCGGTCCGCTCGCGCGCACGAGCCTGCGCCTCGAGACGATCGAGCTGCCGCGCCCGGCGCAACGCCTCGCCTGGCTCGTCGAGCACCTCCCGTCGCTGTCCGGCTCCGGAATCATCTACACGCTTACCAAGCGCGACGCCGAGCAGGTGGCGGCCTTCCTCACCGCAAACGACATCCCGGCGCTCGCCTACAGCGGCGATCAGGACAGCGAGCAGCGGATCCTCACCGAGGAGCGCCTGCTGCGCAACGAGATCAAGGCCGTGGTGGCGACCAGCGCGCTCGGCATGGGCTACGACAAGGCCGACCTGACATTCGTCGTCCACTTCCAGGCACCCGGGTCGGTCGTCTCCTACTACCAGCAGGTCGGTCGCGCCGGACGCGGCGTCGACCACGCCGACGTCATCCTGCTGCGCGGCTCCGAGGACCGCGGCATCCAGGACTTCTTTATCGAGCAGGCCTTCCCCTCGCGCGAGCGCGTCCGTACGGTGCTCGACGAGATCGAGGCGGCCGGCGACGAGGGACGCGGCACGCGCGAGCTGATGGCCGTCGTCAACCTCGGCATGACACGCATCGAGTCGATGCTGAAGATCCTCGACGTCGAGGGGGCCGTCCGTCGCGAGGGCAGCCGTTGGCAGGCGGTATCCAACAGCGGCTGGAGCTACGAGTCAGCTCGCTACGAGCAGGTGACGGCGCTGCGCCGCGCCGAGCAGCAGGCGATGGCCGCCTACGGCGTCGACGGTCGCTGCCTGATGCGGGTGCTGCAGGAGGAGCTCGACGACCCCGATCCACGGGACTGCGGGCGCTGCTCGGTCTGCACGGAGCCCCGCTTCGCCCAGCCGCCCGACTCGTCACTGACCGAGCTTGCCCAGCGCCATCTCCGCTCCAAGCCGCTCCAGCTCGAGGTGCGCAAGATGGCCCCGAACGAGTCCGGAGCGATGCGCAAGATCCCCGAGGACGCGCAGACCGAGCCTGGCTTGGCGCTCGCCCGAGTCGACGACGGCGGCTGGTGGCCGGCGATCGCGCGCGGCCTGCAGGCTGGGCGCTTCGACGACGAGATTGTTGTCGCGCTCGCCGATGCGTTGCGCGGCGCCGGGACGCCGGTCGCCTGGGTGACGAGCGTTCCCTCGACTCGCCTCGGTGACGTCCTGCCGGATCTGGCGGAGCGCCTCGCGCGCGAGCTCGGAGTCGAGTATCTGCAGCTAGTGGAACGCACCGAGCCACGTCCGCCCCAGCGCGACATGGCCAACGCCGTTCAGCAGGCCGCGAACGTCCGCGGCGCGTTCGCGATCACGGGCACGCCACCACCGGGCACCGGCATCCTGCTCGATGATCGCCGCCTCTCGGGGTGGACGTTGGCGATGGTCGGGGGGCAGCTGCGAAGGGCGGGCGCGGACGCGGTCGTACCGGTCACGCTTGCCACGCAGATGTGACCTCGCTTTCCCTCGATCGAGGCGTTTCTCACCGCCGTCCCGGGGTACCCGCCCTGTGAACCCGAAGAAGGAGTCGCAGAGCGTGAGCATCATCGACAAGATCACCGGCCGAGCCAAGAAGGCCACGGGGGATCTCGCCAACGATCCGGGCCTCCGCTCCCAGGGTCGCAAGGAGGAGCGCAAGGGCGAGGCCAAGGAGCAGGCAACCGAGGCCCAGCAACGCGCCGAGGAGAAGTCCCGCGAGGCGGAGGATCTCGAGCGCCGCACCTGAGCGCCTGAGTTCGTAGGCGGATGACGCTCGGCTAGCCTCGGCGCATGCCCGCCTATCTCCACACCTGCTACCGAATCGGCGACATCGATCGGTCCGTCGCCTTCTACGAGAAGCTCGGCTTCGAAGAGCGGCGACGGATGCCGATCGGTGACGATGCGATCAACGTCTTCATGGGTCTTCCCGGCGAGGATCCACGGCTGGAGCTGACCTACAACCATGGCGTCGACTCCTACGAGCTCGGTACCGGCTACAACCACATCGCGATCGCCGTGGAGGACCTCGACGGGACGCTCGAGGGCCTAGCGGCAGACGGGATCGAACCTGAGAAGCCGCCGTACCGGCCGGGCGGACGAACGACCGGCTCGCGGATCGCCTTCGTGCGCGATCCGGACGGCTATCGAATCGAGCTGGTCGAGCGAGCGCCGAGCAGCCGGAGAGCGGCGAGCTTCAGGCTCCGCCGTTGATGGCGACCGCGCCGATCACACCGACCAACGTCGCGATGATCCCGCCCGCTGTCCACATCAGCATCGTCGTCAGGTGGCGGATGCTGTCGTCGACACGGTCGAAGCGCCGGTCCACCTGCGCGAAACGCTGATCGATCTGCTCGAAACGACGGTCGACTTGCTCGAAGCGCTGATCGACTTGCTCGAAGCGGCGGTCCACCTGCTCGAACCGCTGGTCGATGTGCTGCGCCAGATGGTCCAGCCGCTCGTCTGTCCAGGTCGCCCGCTGCATGGCCGTTAACGCTACACAATCGCGCATAGCGGATGTGGTGTGTTGTGTAACAACTTCGTGTCGCGAAATAGACGCGGATCAGCACTCGCCGAGCGTCGCCGCTCCGCGCTCGAGGTCGAGCAGGATCCGCTTGTTCTCCATCCCCCCGCCATAGCCGGTGAGCTTGCCATTCGCGCCGATGACGCGGTGGCAGGGCACGATCACCGCGATCGGATTGCTGCCATTGGCCAACCCGACCGCGCGCGCGGCGCCGGGCTGACCGACGCGACTCGCGAGCTCGCCGTAGCTCGTCGTCTCCCCGTACCGGATCTCCCGCAGCGCGTCCCAGACTCTGCGCTGGAAAGGCGTGCCGTGCATGGCGAGCGGAACGTCGAAGCTGGTGAGCCGGCCCTCGAAGTACTCCTCGAGCTGCGCACGCACGTGGGCGAACGGCTCAGGCGCGGGAGTCCAGTCAGCCCGGACGCTCATCGGCCTACGGCCCTCGAGCATGTACAGGCCGTGCAGGGCATGGCCGTCGCCCACCAGCAGCAACGCGCCGATCGGGCTGGCGAAGGTCGTGTAGAGGACCGGCGGGCTCATGCGGCGAGGCGAGCGTCAGCGCTCTCATGGATCGGGGCGCTCGGCGCGGACGACAGCAGCGCCCACAGGTGCTGCACGGCATAGGCCCTGTACGGTCGCCAGCGCTCCGCGAGATGCTCTACCTCAGCCACACGGACACCGCGGCCGAGGCGCTGGAGGGCATGGCGCACGCCAAGGTCCGTGGAGAGGAAGGCGTCCGGGTCGCGTAGGGCGCGCATGGCGATGTAGCTCGCCGTCCATGGGCCGACGCCGGGCAGAGCGAGCAGCCCTTGCCGCGCCTCCTCGCGATCGACGCCGCCGTCCAGCGCCAGCTCGCCACGCGCCAGCGCGGCCGAGAGGCCCAGCAGCGCACGGCGGCGAGTCGCGGGCATCGCGAGTCGCTCGGGATCGGCGTCAGCCAAAGCAGCCGCGTCAGGGAAGACATGCGTCACCTCACCGAGTGGCCGTTCGAGCGGCTGCCCGTAGGCGGCGACCAACCGGGCGGTGAGCGTCGCGGCTCCGGCAAGCGAGACCTGCTGACCGAGCACGGCGCGCACGGCGAGCTCGTGGCCGTCGACGTGGCCGGGAACGCGGCGTCCCGGGGCAGTGGCGACCAGCGGGCCGAGCACGGCGTCGCCGCGGAGCGCCTCCACCACCGCCTGGGGGTCGGAATCGAGGTCCATCAGCGCGCGGCAACGCTGCACCGCCGCGGCCAGGTCGCGCAGGTCCTCGAGCCAGAAGCGGGCCTCGACGTATCCGTCGGCCGGGCGTAACTCGACCACCGCGGTCCCGTACGGCAGGCGAAGGCTGCGGCGGTATGCACCGTCGACGACGTGCTCGACGCCGCCGACGGCACGCAGGCCGAGGAAGGCGATCAAGCCCTCGGCATCGAACGGTGCTCGGTACGGCAGCCGCAGCACGACCGCTCCGCTGGCCCCATCCTCGGAGGATCGGCGGCTTCGACGGCGCAGCTCGCGCGGCGTGGTCGCGAACACCTCGCGGACGGTCTCGTTGAACTGCCGCACGCTGCCGAAGCCCGCGGCGAACGCCACGTCGATGATCGAGACGTCCGTCGTCTCCAGCAGCACACGCGCGGTCTGAGCACGCTGGGCGCGGGCGAGCGAGAGCGGTCCGGCGCCGACGACCGCTACGAGCTGGCGATGCACATGCCGCTCGGTGTAGCCGAGGCGGCTGGCCAGCCCGGCGACGCCCTCGCGATCGATCACGCCATCGGCGATCAGCCGCATCGCGCGCCCGACGAGGTCCGCGCGCTGGTCCCAGTCCGGCGATCCAGGCGTGGCGTCGGGACGGCAGCGCTTGCACGCCCGGAAGCCGGCGACCTGCGCTGCCGCGGCCGTCGCGAAAAAGCGAACGTTCTCGCGTTTCGGCGTCCGAGCAGGGCAGCTCGGACGGCAGTAGATCCCCGTCGACGTTACGCCGCAGAAGACCCAACCGTCGAAGCGTGCGTCGCCCGCCTCGACGGCGGCCCATAGTCGGTCGGGATCGAGGACCACGGACAGACCATCGCACAGCGCGACGCCGAACTCTGGCGGAAATCGGACCTCGATGGCCAGCGCTTACATCATTGTTTCTCGAAGACGTCCACGACGACGGTGCCCGGATCGCCGTCCGGATGCACGCCGCTGACGACGGCGCACCCAGCGGCGTAGCGTTGGGTGGAGAGGCCGCCCATCTTGGCCCGACGAGACATCCGCGCGACGTGGATCCGAACCCGCAAGCCACGGACCGAGAAGGCGCGCCTGGCGAAACCGCCGATCTCCCCGCTGGTGAGGCAGCGTGCCTGCGACCGGGCATCCAACCGCGACAGCAGCCCGCCAGCAAGGAAGAGACGATCCTCCGCGGAGCGCGCGAACCCGCTGAAGACGACGATGCGGCGCTCGGACTCGATGAACACCAAGCTCCGATCGGCCCCGCCGAGCCGCGTGACCCGGCCGCAAGGGCCGCGAGCGTTGCCTCCACGCAGGCGGAGTCGTGTCGTCCAGCCTGCCCAGCCCGTGCGCACGAGAATGCGCTGCACGCGAGCCGCCAGCGCCACCGGTGGCAGGCAGTCGACCCGCACCTCGAGCTGGTCGACGGCGCGCTGAAGCGCGGCGAACCTCACCCGCCTGCGCTCGTAGTCGGCCGGGAGCGGGGCGAGTCCCGGCCGGTCGCACGTCGCCACCGTGCGACCGGGAACCACAGCGATCATGCCGCTGCGAGAACCGCCGTCGGCGGCGTCGTGGGCACACGCGACAAGCGGAGGTACGGGCTGGCCATCGGCGCGCAGCGCATCGGCGCAGACCGCGACCGGTGAGCGATCGCCAGCCTGGCCAAGCGTCGGGTTGCCGTCTAGCGAGCCGTTGGAGTAGCACGCGACGGTGGAGCCCGTGCTCTGCTCGAAATCGGGCAGGGCGCCCGTCCCGATCGCAGTGCCGCTGACGAGCAACGCGCCAATGGCGGCGTAGGCAGCCGGGCGGCGCCAGCGATACCAGCGCCTCTGCGGCCGAGGAGCAAGGATCGAACGCTCGGCGGCCTTCTCGACTGCATCGCCGAGCTGGTTGACGAACGGGATCTCGCTCATGCTCGTGCCTCCATCAGCTGGTTCAGGCGGACGAGTCCGCGATGGACGCGGGTGCGCG
>Ga0190265_10001802_pt1 | contig 14136 bp, 11 predicted proteins | sample Popmic124T_FD_133135 | JGI IMG/M metagenome (GOLD analysis project Ga0190265, IMG submission 133135) | Populus adjacent soil microbial communities from riparian zone of Indian Creek, Utah, USA - 124 T | ecosystem: Environmental > Terrestrial > Soil > Riparian zone | place: USA: Utah | collected...
GCGGCCACCTGCCGCTCGACGGCGTTCAGACCCGCTTCTCCGACGGCGACGCCGACGCGTGGGCGGCCCGGGTCGCGCTGCTTCCCGAGCCGCCCGGGGTACGGGTGGGGGCCGCCGTGCACTCGGTGCGCGCCGTGCCCGCGCCGGAGCTGACCACGGTCGCCCGGGCCGCCGCCGGGCGGCCCCTGCACGTGCACCTGTCGGAGCAGCCGGCCGAGAACGAGGCCTGCCGGGCGTCCTACGGCCGCACCCCCACCCGGCTGCTTGAGGAGCACGGCGTGCTCGGCCCGCTGACCACCGCCGTGCACGCCACCCACCTCGCCGACGAAGACGTGGGGGTCCTGGGCGCGGCGCGCACCACGGTGTGCGCCTGCCCGAGCACCGAGGGCGACCTCGCCGACGGCATCGGCCCGTTCCGCCGGCTCCGGGACGCCGGGTCGCCGCTGTGCGTGGGCAGCGACCAGCACGTCGTCACCGACCCGTTCGCCGAGGCCCGCCTGCTGGAGGCCGGCGAGCGGCTGACCGGCGGCGGGCGCGGTTGCTTCCGGCCGGACCAGCTCGTCGACGCCCTGACCGTCGAGGGGCACCGCGCGCTGGGCTGGCCCGACGCCGGCCGGCTGGCCCCCGGCATGCGGGCCGACCTGGTCGCCGTCCGGCTGGACAGCCCGCGCACCGCCGGCTGCCTGCCGGACCAGGTGGTGATGGCGGCGGGCGCGGCCGACGTGCACACCGTCGTCGCCGACGGCCGCGTCGTGGTCGCCGAGGGCCGGCACGTCCTCGGCGACGTCGGCCGGCTGCTGACCGCGGCGATCACACCGCTGTGGGAGGTTAGATGAGCGAGCTTGCGAGCTCATGAGTGACAGGGCAGCACGTGCGAGCGACGCGTCCGAGCGCCAGCGAGGAGGCCGAGTGAGCACGCTCGTGACGGGGATCGGCGAGCTGGTCACCAACGATGCGTCGCTCGGCGCCGGTCCGCTCGGGATCCTGGAGGACGCGGCCCTCGTCGTCGACGGAGACGCGGTCTCCTGGGTGGGCCCGGCAGCAGCCGCGCCCGGGGCCGACGCCCGGGTGGACCTCGGTGGGCGTGCCGTCGTCCCCGGCTTCGTCGACAGCCATGCCCACCTGGTCTTCGCCGGCGACCGGACCGGGGAGTTCGAGGCGCGGATGTCGGGCGCCCGGTACGACGGCGGCGGGATCGCGAGCACCGTCGCCGCCACGCGGGCGGGGTCCGACGACGAGCTGCGCGCCCGGCTGGCCGCGCTGCTCGCGGAGATGCGCCGCCAGGGCACGACGACGGTGGAGGTGAAGAGCGGCTACGGGCTCACCGTCGCCGACGAGGCGCGATCGCTCCGCCTGGCCGCCGAGGCAACCGCCGAGACGACGTTCCTCGGCGCGCACGTGGTGCCGGCCGAGTACGCGGGGCGGGCCGACGACTACGTCGACCTGGTCACCGGGCCGATGCTCGCCGCCTGCGCCCCGCACGCCCGGTGGGTCGACGTCTTCTGCGAACCGGGCTCGGCGCACGCGTTCGACGGCGAGCAGGCGCGCGCGGTGCTCGAGGCCGGGCGCGCGGCGGGGTTGCAGCTGCGGGTGCACGCCAACCAGCTCTCCGCCGGGCCCGGGGTCCGGCTCGCCGTCGAGCTCGGCGCCGCCAGTGCCGACCACTGCACGCACCTGACCCCGGCCGACGTCGACGCGCTGGCCGGCGGGACGACCGTCGCGACCCTGCTGCCGGGCGTGGAGTTCTCCACCCGGTCGCCCTACCCGGACGCCCGCCGCCTCCTCGACGCCGGGGTGACCGTCGCCCTCGCCACCGACTGCAACCCGGGGAGCTCGTTCACCTCGTCGATGCCGTTCTGCCTCGCGCTGGCCGTCCGCGAGATGCGGATGACGCCGGCCGAGGCGCTGTGGGCGGCGACCGCCGGCGGCGCGGCCGCGCTGCGCCGGTCCGACGTGGGCCGGCTGGCGCCCGGGGCGCGCGCCGATCTCGCGGTCGTCGATGCGCCGTCCTACCGCCACCTGGCCTACCGCCCGGGCGTCCCGCTCGTGCGCGCGCTGGAGCCGGCCGGCTGATTCACCGCTGCGGCGCGGGACCCTCCCGCGGATCCGAGGTCGCGCTGCTGCCCCGGAGGCCCTCGGGACCGAACCGGACGACGAGGAGCGCGACGTCGTCGTCGGAGCGTTGCCGGACGATCCGCTCCAGCACCTGGTCGCAGAACTCGTCCACGCCCAGGTCGCCGAGCTCACCGGCGAGCCCGACCAGTCGGGAGGTCCCCTCGTCGATCCCGGCCCGGCCGTGCTCGACGAGCCCGTCGGTGTAGAGCACCAGGGTCTGGCCGGGTCCGATCAGCACCTCCTGGTCGGTCCGCGGGACCGTCGACTCCGCCCCCAGCAGGATCTGCGGCGCGGAGTCGAGCACCTCGACGGAACCGTCGGGATGCAGGAGGAGCGGTGGCAGGTGCCCGGCGGAGGACCAGCGGAGGGTGCGGGATCCCTCCGCTGCCTGGTCCGCCGGCTGCTCGATCCGTGCCACGAGCGCGGTCGCCAGCGTGCCGATGCGCAGACCGGTCATCACCTCGTCCACCCGGCCGAGGATCTGCGCGGGGCTCTCCTGCCGGTCGTAGGCGATGCCACGGACCATGCTGCGGATCTGCCCCATGGCGGCGGCGGCATCGACGTTGTGGCCGACGACGTCCCCGATGACCAGCAGGGTCGCGCCGTCGCGCTGCTGGAAGGCGTCGTACCAGTCGCCGCCGACGTGCATGTTGGTGCCGGCCGGCTGGTAGCGGACGGCGATCTGCAGGTGCTCGGGCTGGGGTGGCGGCGTGAGCAGGCTCCGCTGGAGGGTCTCGGCGACCTGGAGCTGCCGCCCGTACAGCCGGGCGTTGTCCAGCGAGAGCGCGGCGCGGCGGGCGACCTCGACCGCCGTGGCGATGTCCATCTCGTCGTGCGGCGGGCGGGCCGACGAGTTGACCAGCGACAGGACGCCGAACGTCTCGTCACGGGCCCGCAGCGGCACCATCGTGAAGGAGGCGGGGTCCAGTCGTCGCCACGCCGAGCGCACCTCCTCCGAGGGCATGGAGCCCTCGACCATCGCCGGATCGATCCTGTCGACGTGCACCGGCTCGCCGGTGATCAGCGCCGCCGTCACCAGGCTGTCGTCACCGCCGCGCCGCGTCCGCTCGAGCAGGTAGGTGTCCAGGTCGGCCAGCAGTCGGGGATCCGCGTGAGCGCGGCCGAGATCCGCGGGTTGCCCGTCGTACCCGAGGACGGTGACGGTGGCCCAGTCGCACAGCCGCGGGACGACGAGGTCCATCAGCCTGCCGACGGACTCCCGGGTGTCCAGGCTGCCGATCATCGCGTCGCTGACCTCTGCGAGGAAGCGCAGCCGGCTGTTGTCGCCCTCGTCGACGCCGGCGTCGTGGCCGTCCGCGTCGGCCGGGTCGCCCTCCCGCACCGTGCCGGCCGCCGCGCGGAACGTCATGTGCAACGTGTCGCCGTCCTTCACCGCCGTGGCCTCGAGCCACTCGGCGACCGGCGCGTAGTACCCGCGCCAGGTCACCCGGTCGTCGGCGCTCCGCGCGTGCAGCAGGAAGCTGTGGAAGATCGTGCCCGCGAGCTCCGGGAGAGCGATCCAGATGTTGCGGCCGACGAGCTCGTCGCGGTTCCGCCGCAGCAGCCGGGCGCCGGACCGGTTGACGTAGCGGACGGTCCACTCGTCGTCGAAGGAGACGACGCCGTCCGGCAGCGCGTCGAGCACGGATGCCAGGAGCCGCGGATCCGTGCCTGCCTTCCGCACGACACCTCCCGGACCTCTGCAGGGGACGTCACCCGCGCCCACGGACCGGCGGGGACATTACGCCAGCATGCGCACGGCGCCGGGTTGCCGACCGGGGACCGGGCCGCGGCCTGTCGTGTGACAGTGGCGGGATGCACCTCCTGCTCGAGTACTCCCTGGCCGACGACTACCTCGAGCGCCGCGCTGCGCTCCGCGAGGAGCACCTCGCCCTGGCGCGCACGGCGCACGAGCGCGGTGAGTTGCTGCTCGCCGGTGCGCTGCCCGACCCCTACGACCGGGCCCTCCTGGTGTGGACGGCGCCGCGCGAGGTCGTCGAGCGGTTCGCCGAGCTGGACCCCTACGTCCGCTCCGGCCTCGTCACCACGTGGACCGTCCGGGACTGGAACGTCGTCATCGGCTGACGGGGGCTCAGCGGGCCGGCAGCACCTCGCCGGCGACCTCGCCGAAGCCGATCCGCGAGCCGCCGGGCCCCGGGGCGGAGGCGGTGACCGTGACGACGTCGCCGTCCTCGAGGAAGCCGCGGGTCGAGCCGTCGGCGAGGGTCAGCGGCTCCCGGCCGTTCGCGGTCAGCTCGAGCAGCGAGCCGAGCTGGTCGCGCGCCGGGCCGCTGACCGTGCCCGAGGCGAACAGCTCGCCGGGCAGCAGCGAGGCGCCGTTCACGGTCAGGTGCGCGAGCTGCTGGGCCGGTGTCCAGTACATGTCGCGGAACGGCGGGCGGCTGACCAGCTGCCCGTTGATCCGGACCTCGAGCGTGAGGTCCAGGCCCCACGGCTCGTCGTCGTCGCGCAGGTAGGGCAGCAGCTCGGTGTCGCGGGCGGGAGCCGGTACCCGCGCGGCCTCGAGCGCGGCCAGCGGCACGATCCACGGCGACATGGACGTGGCGAACGACTTGCCGAGGAACGGGCCGAGCGGCACGTACTCCCAGGCCTGCAGGTCGCGGGCCGACCAGTCGTTGACCAGGCAGACGCCGAACACGTGCTCGGCGAAGCCGGCCACCGGCACCCGGGCCCCCGGCTCGGACGGCGCCCCCACCACGAAGCCGACCTCCGCCTCGAAGTCCAGCCGCCGGGTCGGGCCGAACGGCGGCAGCCCGCCGTCCGGCGGCCCGAGCTGGCCGCACGGCCGGACGACCGGGGTCCCGGAGACGTCGACCGTGCCGGCCCGCCCGTGGTACCCGATCGGCAGGTGCCGCCAGTTCGGCGGCAGCGGGTCGGCGTCCGGGCGGAAGAGGCGGCCGACGTTCTCCGCGTGGTGCCGGGAGCTGTAGAAGTCGACGTAGTTCGCGACACCGACGGGACGGCACATCCGCACCTCGTCCCGGCGCAGCAGGTGCGGCTCCACGCGCGCCCGGTGCCGCTCGTCGGTGAGCCACCCGGTGACCTGCTCGCGGAGGTCGCGCCAGGCCGCGGGGCCGGCGACGAGGAAGGAATCCAGGGTGCGTGTCCGGTGCACCGGCAGCTCGGTGACCCCGTACAGGTCGAGGACGTGGTCGCCGACGGCCACGGCGTGCCTGATCCCCGGCCGGCCGCCGCCGAGGACGACGCCGAGCGGCAGGTTGTCGATCCCGAAGCCGGTGTCCTCCGGGAGGTCCAGCCAGGTCACGCCGACGGGCCCCGCCCCGACCACGACCAGGCGTACCTCCCGTCGTCCGACGCCGTCCCGCCCTCGCCGAGGGCGAGCGGGCGGAAGGTGTCGACCATGACGGCGAGCTCGTCGAAGGACTCCGCACCCAGCGACCGCTCGACCGCGCCGGGCTGCGGGCCGTGGGAGTGGCCGCCCGGGTGCAGGCTGATGGAGCCCTTGCCGATGCCCGAGCCCTTGCGCGCCTCGTAGTCGCCGTCGACGTAGAACATGACCTCGTCGCTGTCGACGTTCGAGTGGTAGTAGGGCACCGGGATCGCCAGCGGGTGGTAGTCGACCTTGCGGGGCACGAAGTTGCAGATCACGAAGTTGGCGCCCTCGAAGACCTGGTGCACCGGCGGCGGCTGGTGCACCCGGCCGGTGATCGGCTCGAAGTCCGCGACGTCGAACACGTACGGGTAGAGGCAGCCGTCCCACCCGACGACGTCGAAGGGGTGCTCGGGGACGACGTGGACGGTGCCGGCCAGCCCGCCGGGGCCGTCGCCGCGGTGCTTGACGTACACCTCGATGTCCGTGCCGTCGGCCAGCAGCGGCTCCGTGGGGCCGCGGAGGTCGCGCTCGCAGTAGGGGGCGTGCTCGAGCAGCTGCCCGTACCTCGACAGGTAGCGCTTCGGCGGCGCGATGTGGCTGTTGGCCTCGATCGCGTAGGTGCGCAGCGGCTCCTCACCGGTCGGGACCCACCGGTGCGTCGTGGCCCGCGGGACGATCACGTAGTCGCCCTGCGCCACCTCCAGCGCGCCGAACACGGTCTCCACGACGGCGGTGCCGCGCTCGACGAACACGCACTCGTCGCCGGTGGCGTTCCGGTAGTACGGCGAGGTCAGCGACGACACCGCGTAGGAGATGCGGACGTCGGCGTTGCCCAGCACCAGCCGCCTGCCGGTCACCGGGTCGGTCGCCTTGTGCTCCTCGCCCGGGAACAGGTCGTGCAGCTTCAGGTGCCGCGGCACCAGCGGCGCGTTCGGCGTCAGCGACTGGTCGGGCAGCTGCCACGGCCGGGCGTCGACGATCGCCGACGGGATGCCGCGGTGGTAGAGCAGAGAGGAGTCCGAGGAGAAGCCCTCCTCCCCCATCAGCTCCTCCGAGTACAGCCCGCCGTCCGGCCGGCGGAACTGCGTGTGCCGCTTCGGCGGGACGTCGCCCACCTGCCGGTAGTGCGCCATGGAGCCTCCCTCTAGAAGTTGCCGCGCCGGGCCTGCTCGCGCTCGATCGCCTCGAAGAGTGCCTTGAAGTTGCCGATCCCGAAGCCCAGCGAGCCGTGCCGTTCGATCAGCTCGAAGAACACGGTGGGCCGGTCACCGATCGGCTTCGTGAAGATCTGCAGGAGGTAGCCGTCCTCGTCGCGGTCGACCAGGATGCCGCGTCGCTGCAGCTCCTCGATCGGCGCCCGCACGTTGCCGATGCGGGCCCGCAGCTCCGGGTCCTCGTAGTAGGAGTCCGGCGTGGTGAGGAACTCGATCCCCTCGGCCCGCAGCGCGTCGACGGTGGTGAGGATGTCGTTCGTCGCCAGGGCGACGTGCTGCGCGCCCGGACCGCCGTAGAACTCCAGGTACTCGTCGATCTGGGACTTCTTCTTCCCGACCGCCGGCTCGTTCAGCGGGAACTTCACCCGGTGGTTGCCGTTGGCGACCACCTTGCTCATCAGCGCCGAGTAGTCGGTGGCGATGTCCGCGCCGACGAACTCCGCCATGTTGGTGAAGCCCATGACCCGGTTGTAGAACTCGACCCACCGGTCCATCGCGCCCAGTTCCACGTTGCCGACGACGTGGTCGACGGCCTGGAACAGCCGCTTGGGCGCGCCGTCGCGCTTGACGAAGGACGACGTACGGGCGACGTAGCCCGGCAGGTACGGGCCGCTGTACCGGGAGCGGTCGACCAGCGTGTGCCGGGTGTCGCCGTAGGTGGCGATCGCGCCGACGCGCACGGTGCCGTGCTCGTCGGAGAGGTCGTGCGGCCGCTCGAGCACGGTGGCGCCCTGCGCCTCGGCGTGCGCGATGCACCGGTCGACGTCGGGCACCGACAGCGCGATGTCGACGATGCCGTCGCCGTGGGCCCGGTGGTGGTCGGCCAGCGGGCTCGCCGGGTCGTAGGCGCCCTGGATCACGAACCGGGCGGCGCCCGACCGCAGGACGTAGGCGTGGGAGTCGCGGTTGCCCGTCTCGGGGCCGGAGTAGGCGACGAGCTCCATGCCGAAGGCGGACTGGTAGAAGTGCGCGGTCTGGGTGGCGTTGCCGACGACCCACACCAGGGCGTCCCACCCGGACACGGGGAAGGGGTCGGCCGACGAGTCGTACTCGACCAGGCCGACCAGCTCCTTGAGCTGGTCGAGGTCGAGGTCGGCCAGTCGCTCCTCGTCGTTGAGGGTCTGCTCGAGGCTCATGGACGTACTGCACACCCGTGACGCCCGCTGCACAAGCAGCGTCGTTCGTGCTGGCCTGTCCGCCCGTTCGAGCCATGCATCTGCCCATTCTGCTGCGCGCTGTGCATAGTTGACGACGTGACCGGCAGGCGGGCGCTCGACGCTCTCGACGTGGCCCTGCTCGACGCGCTGCGGCAGCACCCCCGCGCCGGGGCGCTGGAGCTCTCGCGGATCACCGGCGTGGCCCGGGCGACGGTGTCCGCCCGGCTGCAGCGCCTGGAGGAGACCGGCGTCGTCACCGGGTACGGCCCGGACGTCGACGTCGCGGCCGCCGGGTTCGGCGTCGAGGCCTTCGTGACCCTCGAGATCGCCCAGGGCGCGATCGAGGACGTGCAGCGCGACCTGGAGGACATCCCGGGCCTGCTCGAGGCGCACGCGACGACCGGCAGCGGCGACGTCCTCTGCCGGGTGGCCGCGAGCTCGCACGAGGCGCTGCAGCAGGTCCTGGTCGACCTCAACCGGTCGCCGGCGGTGGTGCGCTCGACGAGCGTGGTCGCGCTGTCGCGGCTGGTGCCCTTCCGGACGCTCCCGCTGCTGGCGTCCGAGGCCGCGCCGGGGGCCGGCCGGTCGGCGATGAAGCGCCGCTAGAGGAGCTCGGCGAGCCCGGCCGGTGGCACGGGGTGTCAGCCGAGGTCGTCGCCCGCGAGGTACTCGTGCACCAGCTGGACGGCGGTCGCGCCCTCGCCGGCCGCGGCCGCCACCCGCTTGACGGAGCGATGGCGGACGTCCCCCGCCGCGAACACCCCGGGGATGCTCGTCTCCAGCAGCAGTGGCGGGCGGCGCAACGGCCACCCGCCGGTGTCCGGGTCCAGGTCGCGCCCCGTCAGGACGAATCCGCGCTCGTCGCGGGCGACCGCCCCGGCCAGCCATCCCGTGCGCGGTTCCGCGCCGATGAGCACGAAGAGCGCGGCCGCGGGGACCTCGCGGCGACCGCCGGTCGCCCGGTCCAGCAGCGTGACCGATGCCAGTCCCCCGGCACCCGTGCCGTCGACGACCTCGGTGCCCACCAGCACCTCGATGTTCGGGGTCTCCGCGATCACGGTGACCAGGTAGTCCGACATCGTGACGCCGAGCCCGGCGCCCCGGACCACCATCGTGACCGACCGGGCGTGGCGCGCCAGGTGCAGCGCCGCCTGGCCCGCGGAGTTGCCGGCCCCGACGACGAGGACGTCCTGGCCGGCCAGCGCGCGGGCCTCCGACCCGGCCGCGCCGTAGAAGACGCCGCGGCCGACGTGCGCCTCCAGCGCCGGCACCCCGAGCCGGCGCCAGGTCACCCCCGAGGCGAGCACCACGGCGCGTGCCTCGACCTCCGTGCCGTCCGCCGTCCGCACGACCCGGACGTCGCCGCGCGCGGCGATCCCGGTGACCGTCTGGGTCAGCACGAAGTCCGCGCCGAACAGCCAGGCCTGCTCGACCGCCCGGACGGCGAGCTCCTCGCCGCTGATCCCCCGCTGGAAGCCGAGGTAGTTGCGGATCAGGGAGCTCGTCCCGGCCTGACCACCGGGGATCTCGGGCTCGAGCACCATCGTCGCCAGCCCCTCGGACGAGGCGTAGACGGCTGCCGCCAGGCCGGCGGGCCCGGCGCCCACCACGACGACGTCGCAGCGGGACGTCGTCGGCCGCGTCTTCATGCCCAGCGCCTGCACCAGGTCGGCGTCGGTCGGGTCCTCCAGCACGGCCCCGGTGTAGGACGTGATGACGGGCAGCCGGGAGCCGTCCCGGCCCGTCGCGGCCAGCAGCCGTCGCCCCTCGGGGCTGTCCGGGGCGTGGAACCGGAACGGGATGGCGGCGCGCGCCAGCTTGTCGCGGATGTCGTGCGACCGGGCGGACCGTGGCAGGCCGACGATCGTCAGAGGCACCAGCGGGGCGTCCCGCGTGGTGTCCCAGGCGGCCAGGAAGTCGCTGATGGCGGGATAGAGGATCCGCTCGATCGGGACCCACGGGACGTACAGGTGGTAGTCGACCTGACCGAGGGCCATCGCGGCGACGACCGGGTGCACCGACGACCAGTTGCCCCGGTGGACGAGCAGCACCCGCTTGACGGCCGGATGGCGCCCTCGCCCCCGGGCGAACAGCTCCAGCGGAGGCGCTCCCCGCACCCGCTCGTCGACGAGCAGCAGCGCCAGATCGCCAGCCGCGTCGAGTGCGGGCCCGGCCTCGGCGGACGGATGCCCGGCGACGGTGTATTCGCGGCCGAACCGACGGTCGAGGTCGGCGACGAGCGCCTCGCGCAGCGCCGCGTCGTCGGACACCACGAGGAACCCTGATGGGGACGGCCGGCCGTTCCCGGGGTCGGTCACGCGGCATCCTCCTCGGCAGTCGCGCCGAGGCTAGTGGTCCCGGGCGCCGCAGAGGGCCGGGCCGGCCGCGCGGGACGGCCGTCCGCCGGTAGGGCCGCTACCCGGCGGAGAGCACCCGGGCGTCGAGCCACTGGTTGCGGAAGGCCCCGCGGGGGTCCAGCCGCTCGACCAGGTGGACGAAGTCCGCATGACGGGGATAGAGCGGCGCGATGCCGGTCCCACCTGCGGTGAAGACCTTGCCCCAGTGCGGACGCGCCCCGAAGGGGGCCAGCGCCTCCTCCACGTCCCGGAGCACTTTCTCGACCGCCTCCTGCTCGGGCTTCCAGGTGAAGTGGAACCCGGCCGAGTCCTGGTCGTGGTTCATGCTCATCCACAGCCGGTCCGCGGCGACGGTACGGATCTCGCACACGAGCAACAGCGGACGGATCCGGTCGCCGAGGGCTCGCAGGGCCTGGAGCGCCTCGACGGCGTGGCGTCGAGGCAGCAGGCACTCCGACTGCAGCTCCTGGCCGGTGCTCGGCGTGAAGCCCATGCGGAAGTGCGGGAGCCGGTCCGACCAGGGCCCCGGCCTGCCGAGCTGCGGGGTGCAGGGTGTGGGGTCCAGCCCGCGGATCACGTGCCGGTCGGCGGTGGCGGGCGTCGCCCCGAACAGCTCGTCGCCGATCCGGTCCGGCTCGTCCACCCGGGTCTTGACCCACACCTGCTCGACGACGTCCTCCCAGTGCGTGAAGACGCTGACGCTGTAGCCGCACGAGACGATGTCGTCGAAGTGCTCGCACAACGCGTCGAAGGACAGACCTTCGAACACCCGCTGCCGCACCTCGAACGCCGGCTGCACGTCGAGCGTGAGCCGGGTGACCACGCCGAGCGCGCCCAGCCCCACGACCACGCCGTCGAAGTCGGCGTCGCCCCGGGAGAGCTCGAGCAGCTCACCGCCGGAGGTGACGAGCTGCACCGCCGCGACCGCGGTGGCGAGACTGCCGTTCCGGACGCCGGACCCGTGCGTCGCAGTCGCCACCGCACCCGCGACCGAGATGTGCGGCAACGAGGCGAGGTTGTGCAGGGCCATCCCCTCGTCGTTGAGCCGCTCGACCAGTTCGCCGTACTTCAGTCCCGCGCCGAAGGAGACCGTCCGCGCGTCGGGGTCGACCAGCACGCCGGCGGGGAGGGCCTCCCCGGTGTGGAGCACCTCGAGCGAGATCAGGTCCTCGGCGTCGGCGATGCCGTTGAACGAGTGCCGGGAGCCCAGCACGTGCACGCTGGACGCGCCGCTGACGACCTCGCGCAACTGCTCCAGGCTCACCGGCCGGTGCAGCCGCGCTGCCCCGTAGCGGTGGTTGCCGGCCCAGTTGGCCACCGGGGGGCGGACGTCCGACCCGATCATCTCGACCTCGCACCGTCGACGGCTGTGCCCGACGACGTCGGGGCACCAGATCCCCGATCCTTCGCCACCTGCCTGGCGGACGTCGCCCCGGGTGTCGGCGGGCCGCTCCGCCAGGGGCGGCTTCGTGGGACGCGGTGCGGTGGCGTGTCCGGGCCGCACACTGGATGCATGCCACCGACCGCCGAGTACGGGCCCAGCACCGTCCCGTGGGTCCGCCAGGAGGTCGAGCACCTCGAGCGCACCGGCACCGGGCTGCGCGGCCGCTCGGTCGTGCTGCTCAGCACGGTCGGGGCGCGCAGCGGCCTGATCCGCAAGACCCCGCTCATGCGCGTCGAGAACGCGGGCGTCTACGCGGCCGTCGCCTCGACCGGCGGCGCCGACCGCCACCCGCACTGGTACGCCAACGCGCTGGCCCACCCGGCGATCACCCTCCGCGACGGGGACCGGGTCCTCGGCCTGGTCGCGCGGGAGGCGTCAGGTGCCGAGCGGAGCAGGTGGTGGTCCCTGGCCTGCACGGTGTTCCCCTCCTACGTCGAGTACCAGCGCCGGACGAGCCGGCGGATCCCGCTGCTCCTGCTCGAGCCCCCCGCCTCCCCCTGCGGCCATCGACAAGTCGACACATCTCCATAAACGGACGGCGTCGTTTCGCTCCTTTGTGCCGAAGCCAGGAGGGTGCCCCGATCCGTAACGTCACAGGAAGCAGCCAGGTCGTACCGGTCCGTCACGGTCGGCCTGCACATCTGACGAGGAGCTTCCCGTGTCTTCCTTCTCCCGCCCGTTCCTGACCCTCCTCACCGACGAGCACCCCGAGCCGTCGGCGCCGTCGCCGTGGTCGGTCCTCGCCACCGACGACGAGTGGCGCCAGGAGGCGCTGTGCGCCGAGACCGACCCGGAGGCGTTCTTCCCCGAGAAGGGCGGCTCCACCCGCGAGGCCAAGCGCGTCTGCGCCGGCTGCTCGGTGCGCGCCGAGTGCCTGGAGTCGGCCCTCGAGAACGACGAGCGGTTCGGCATCTGGGGCGGCCTGTCCGAGCGCGAGCGCCGTCGGCTCCGCCTGCTGCGGCGGGACGCGATCAGCGCCTGACGCCCTACCGCAGGGTCAGGCCCGCTGCAGGCGGTCCTCGGCGGCTCGCCAGGAGGACTCCGCCGCGGCCGAGGGCCGGTAGGTGCGCGTCTCCTGCGTGAGCCGCAGCAGGGCGCGCAGCTCGGCCAGCCCACCCGGGACCCGGCCTCCCGCGCGCGCCTGCACCAGGGCGTTGCCCAGGGCGGCGGCCTCGACCGGACCGGCCACCACGGGCAGGCCGCAGGCGTCGGCGGTCAGCTGGCAGAGCAGGGTGTTCCGCGCTCCCCCGCCGACCAGGTGGACCACGTCGACGTCCCGCCCGGAGAGCTCGGCGGCGCGACGGACGGTGCGCCGATAGGCCAGCGCGAGGCTGTCGAGGATGCAGCGCACCGTCTCCGCCTGGCTCTGGGGCGGGACCTGCCCGGTCTCGGCGCACGCCTGCGCGATCCGGGCCGGCATGTCGCCCGGGGGCAGGAAGCGGGCGTCGTCCGGGTCGACCACGGCGGTGAAGGCCGGCACCCGGGCCGCGGCCGCGAGCAGCTCCGGCAGGTCGGCGGGCAGCCCCGCGGCGGCCCAGGTGCGCTGCGACTCCTGCAGCAGCCACAGGCCCATCACGTTGCGCAGGTAGCGGACGGTCCCGTCCACGCCGAGCTCGTTGGTGAAGCCTGCCGTACGGCTCGCCTCGGTGAGCACCGGCTTCTCGAGCTCGACGCCGACCAGCGACCAGGTCCCGCACGAGACGTAGGCGAACCGCTCGGACGACGCGGGGACGCCGACGACCGCCGACGCCGTGTCGTGCGACCCGACGGCCGTGACGGGCACGGACCCGGTCAGCCCGGTCTCCGCCAGCACGTCGGGCAGCAGCTCGCCCAGCCGCTCGCCGGGCCGCCTGATCGGCGGGAACAGGTCCCGGGGCAGGGCCAGCCGGTCGACCAGCTCCCACGCCCAGTCCCGGGTGGTGGCGTCGAGCAGCCCCGTCGTCGAGGCGTTGGTGAGCTCGGCGCCCGTGGCACCGGTCAGCCAGTGCGCGAACAGGTCCGGGACCAGCAGCAGCCGCCGGGCCGCGGCGAAACCGGCGGTGCCGCGCGCGGCGGCCAGCTGGAACACCGTGTTGAACGGCAGGTGCTGCAGCCCGGTTACCCGGTACAGCTCGGCGGCGTCGGCGACCGCGTGCACGTCGGGCACCGCGGTGGCGTGCCGCGCGTCCCGGTAGTGCACCGGGTTGCCCAGCAGCGCCCCGTCGCCGTCCAGCAGGCCGAAGTCGACCGCCCAGCTGTCGATGCCCACGCCGTCGAGCCGGCCGCCGTCCCGCCCGGCCGCCCGCAGGCCGTCGAGCACCCCGGCGTAGAGGCCGAGGACGTCCCAGTGCAGGGTGCCCGCGGTGCGCACCGGCCGGTTGGGGAACCGGTGCACCTCGCGCAGGTCCAGCCGCTGCGGGCCGACCGTCGCGACCATCACCCGGCCGCTATGGCCCCAGGGGGAGACGGGCGCGAATATCGCCGGGGTCACCAGAAGAAAGGCGGCGCCACGCCC
>Ga0190265_10001803_pt1 | contig 14132 bp, 12 predicted proteins | sample Popmic124T_FD_133135 | JGI IMG/M metagenome (GOLD analysis project Ga0190265, IMG submission 133135) | Populus adjacent soil microbial communities from riparian zone of Indian Creek, Utah, USA - 124 T | ecosystem: Environmental > Terrestrial > Soil > Riparian zone | place: USA: Utah | collected...
CGCTGCGGCCGCTGCGCTCGTGCAGCTGCCTGGCCACGAGCTCCTTGCCGGTGCCGCTCTCGCCCAGGATCAACACCGGCGCGCTCTGCCCGTCGCACGCGGCGATCTGCTCGTCGATCCACTTGCACGCCGGCCCGTCTCCGATCAGCGGCGAGCTCGCGAGACGGCGCCGGACCAGGCGCTGGCTCGCCGCCCAGTCGAGGTGCTGGAACAGCAGCAGGTGTTGCCCCACGCGGATCACGTCTCCGGCGGCGAGCCGCGCGCTGTCGACCTTGGTCCCGTTGAGGTACGTTCGGACGCCATCGCGTCACGGTAGCACGCAGCCCGCAGCTCGCAGCGGGTCCGCACCGACACCAGTGCCGCCGCCCCTACGGTACGCAGGTCGCGAGAGCACTCGCGAGCCGGTCAGGTTGATCGCGCTTGTGCCTTCCACGATGATCCCGTCCGGGGACAGCCGATGCCGATCTGGATGGGACGCGCGAAAGACTGCACGTGGTCGTACACCGTTGGCAAGCTGACCACGGCCGAGTGGGGGACGTTCGTCGCGACGTTGCGTGACGAGCTGACTCGTCCGCCGCAGGCTTCGACGATACTCACGGTGACCCACCAGGTGACGCCACCGAATGCGGACCAGCGCAAGCTGCTCGCCGACCTGTTGCGTTCGGGCGCGGCCGACAAGGTCAAGGCTCACGCGTTCGTGACGGACTCGCGCATCGCGCAGGGCGTGTTGACTGCGCTCGATTGGCTCGTGAAGAAGCCGTACAAAGAATCGGTGTTCACCGACGCGCGCGACTCGGTGCGCTGGCTCGCGACCTTTTCACCCGAGCTGACCGTCACCGAATTGGTGCTGTCGATCGTCGCGATCGTGCCGGAGCACGCCTTGATGCCGGCCTTGCGCGCGCCCGCCAGCGGAACCCACGGATAGCGTTGTGCCCTGCGGCGCTCTGCGCTAGTGAGCTGCGGTGACGCTGCACATCCGGAGCTTCCAGTCCGACGACGAACGCGCGGTGATCGCGTTGTGGCAGGCGGCCGGTCTCACGCGGCCGTGGAACGACCCGGGCAAGGACATCGCGCGCAAGCTGCGCGTGCAGCCCGAGCTGTTCCTGGTCGGCGAGCTGGACGGTGAGCTGATCGCCAGCGCGATGGCGGGCTACGACGGCCATCGCGGCTCGCTCTACTACCTGGCGGTCGCGCCCGCGCATCAGCGCCGCGGTCACGCGCGCGCGCTGCTGGTGGAGGTCGAGACGCGCTTGCGTGCGCTGGGTTGTCCCAAGCTCAACCTGCAGCTGCGCATGGACAATGTCGCTGCGCGCGGGTTCTACGCGCGCGTCGGCTACGAGCTCGAAGCGCGGGTCGGGTTCAGCAAGCGGCTCGAGCACGACGAGCCGACGACTTAAGCCCTTCGCAATTCCTACATCGTCGCGCTGCCGTTGGCTTCGCGCTCGAGTCATGACACGACTGACTCGGATGACGATTGAAGAACGTCTGGATCGCCTCGAGGCGCAGAACCGCTATCTCAGCGACTACATCGCGATCTGGCGAGTTCAGTCGCTGTATTGTCACTACATCAACATCGGCGCGGTGCAGGCCATCGTCGGGCTGTTCGCCGACAGCCCCGAGGTCGAGATCGAGCTCAGCAACAAGGGCATTCTCAGAGGCCAGGACGCGCCCGCCCGCTACTTCCTGCGCGCCGGTTCGAAGACGGAGATCGCGACCGAGTACGCCCCTCAGATCCCCGGCAACATGGTGATTCACATGGCGGTCAATCCGGCGATCGAGATCAACCGGGATGGAACTCGCGCCAAGGCGGTCTGGTTCAGCCCCGGCATCACCAACTTTCCGATCGACAAGCAGCTGACGATGGTCGCGGCGTGGTGCTGGGGGAAGTACGACATCGAGTACGTGAAGCAGGGCGATGCCTGGAAGATCCTCGCGTTCCGCTGGCGCCAGATCTTCCTCACCCGCTACGAGCAGGGATGGGTGAAGGAGAACATCGAGCCCGGCTATCAGGTGACTCCGCCCGACGCGCCGTCTGCGCCCGACTATCACAACCCGTACAAGCCCGACCAGGTGAACCGCTTCGATCCGCCACCACCCAAGCCCTACGCGGACGGCGAGTAGAATGCACACCGGTCGTACGACTCGTGCTGTCGTGATGGCGCGGACGCTGGGCGCGCTGCTCGCCGTCGGATGCGAGCGCAGCGAACCGCAGCAGCCCTCGCCTGCGCCCGCAGGGGCCAGCGCCATGGCCGGGACGAGCCCGACGCTACCAGCGGCCGGCGCGACCCAGGCTGGCGGGGGGCTGATGGCGAGCGTCCCGCTTCCGCCGCAGGTCACCGACTCTGGCGTCGACGCGGGCCCTGCGTCACCCGATGGCGCAGCACCGGCCGTACCTGCCGACGCGGGTCCCGATGCGCGAAGCGATGCAGCGCCCGTGACGCCGCCGCAGGTCTGCGCGCCGGCGAGCCTGCGCGCCGGCGACAGCATGCAGATGCTCGAGCACGGCGGTCGCAGTCGGCGCTATCTGGTGCACGTCCCGAGCACGCTCGAGCTGAACGTCCCCGTCCCGCTCGTGCTCGACTTTCACGGCAACGGCAGCAGCGCAGCTCAGGAGCAAGGCGGCAGCGGTTGGCTGCAGAAAGCCGATGCCGAAGGCTTCATCGCGGTCCATCCCGAGGGCGTGGGCCGCGGCTGGAACGTCGGCAACTGCTGTGGTGAAGCGCTGACCGGCAACGTCGACGACGTCGGCTTCGCCAGGGCGATCGTCGCGGCGGTCTCGAGCGCGGCGTGCATCGACCCCAAGCGCGTCTATGCCACCGGCATCTCCAACGGCGCGGGCCTGGCGCATCGACTGGCGTGCGAGGCGGCCGACGTGTTCGCCGCCATCGCCGCGGCGTCTGCCGACCTGGTCACCGATCCGTGCACGCCCGCGCGCCCGATCTCGGAGCTCTCCGTGCGCGGTCTGCGCGACACGTTGGTCGCGTACGAAGGCGGCAACACGGGCTCGACCGGCTGGTTCTCGCCGGGCGCCAAGATGACCCTGGAGCTGTGGAAGGGCATCGACGAGTGCACCGGCGCAGTGGATACCTCGCGCGAGTATTGCGAGACCTACTCCGGCTGCGCGGACGTCGTCGAGGTCACGCTGTGCTCGCTGCCCAACACGGGACACATCCTCTACGACAACGCGTTGGGCTTCGACGTGCCGGAGCTGGCCTGGCAGATGTTCGAGCGCCAACCGATGCGGTAGTGACGCTACCAGCTTGGCGGCGTGCTGAAGCTCGCGGGGATCTTGCGCAGGTCGTCGATCAGGCCGTCGGGCAGGCCGAGTGGGCTGGCGCTGGTGCCGAGCTCGATGCAGTCGCTGAGGCCGGCGAAGCGCTGTTGCACTTTGGCGGCGAGCTGCGCGTGAGTGGCTTCGACCACGAAGTGGGATAGCACCTCGTCGCTGATGACCGAGGCATCTGCTTCCACTGACCGCTGCGCGACAGCTGGTGCAGCCGACCCGCCAGCTCGCCCCAGCCGTGCAGCTCCAGGACCGGGCGGTAGCTGGGCGTCGAGCCGTAGAACGCGACGCGGTAGCGGACCGCTTCGCGCTGCTTCTCGAGGCCGGCTTGATCCGCGGCGGTGATCACGAAGCCGCCGCCGCACACCTCGAACGCCGCGCGGCTGCGTCCCGCCTGTGCGAGACCCTGCTCGATCTCCTTGGCTACCACCTCGAGGTGATAGCGCCGCGTGCAGAAGGGATGCAGGCGCACACCGTCGGCGACGCGCGCGCAGGTGCGGATCATCGCGGGCCGGACCGCTGCCGTGTAGACCGGGATCGGCGGCAGGCCGCTCGCTTTGGGCGCGAACTCGGGGGTCATCAGGTTGAAGCGGTAGTGCTCACCCGCGTAGGCGAGCGGCGCGCGCTGCTCGTAGCAGCGCCAGATCGCCCGTAGCGCCTCGACGTACTCGCGCAGGCGCGCGGCGGGTGCCGACCACGGCACACTGAAGCGCCGTTCGTTGTGCGCCTTCCATGTCTTGGCTGGGGTGCCAGCGCGTGCAGGGGCCAGCGGCGCGCGGGAGCCGAGATCGCTGGGCCGCGCGAACGACCCAGCGATCCCCCGGATTGCGAATGCTAGCGACGCGCCTGCGCTGCGTCGCGGTCCGCCTTCGGTACCGATGCTGCCGAGGTCGTCGTGATGTCGTGCGCACCGCCGCGCTTCAGGATCTCCTCGGCGCCCTTGCGGGCGTCGGCGTTCTCGGTGTGAACGGCGAGCAGGATATTGCCGCCGCGGATCTTGCCTTCGTAGCTCTTGGCTTCGATCTCGGGGATGCCCATGCCGATCAGCGCGCCGCTGATCCCGCCGACCGCTGCACCAGCAGCGGCGCCGCTCAGCGCGGCCATCAGCGGACCCGCTGCGATCAGCGGCCCGACGCCGGGGATCGCCAGCGCGCCGATGCCTGCCAGCAGTCCGATCGTACCGCCGATTACACCGCCGGTGCTCGCGCCCGCGACGGCGCCTTCGGGGGCCTTGGTGTTGTGCTCGTGCGCGAAGTCCTTGGTTCCGGCCTTGTCCGGAAACAGCACCGAGATGTCGCTGGGAGCGACGCCGGCGTTCTGTAGCTGTCCGACGATCGACTCCGCCTGCGAGTGAGTCTCCACGATTCCGATCACCGCTTTGCCCATGTGCGTTCTCCTTTACTTCGCGATTTCGAGTTGATTGTCTACGCGCGCGCCGGCGACCTTCTTGGCGGCGGCGCCGATCGCGCTGCGTTCCTGCTGACTCTTCACGGGACCGCGCAAGGTGACCTTGCCGTCGATCGTGATGATCTTGACGTTCTTCGCGGTGAACGACAGCGAGTCGTCCCCCACCACCGCCTGGCGGATCTGCTGCGTGATCTCGCGATCACCTTCGCTTCCGCCCTGGTCCATCGGAGTGAGCGTGCGATCGTCGGTGTCGCGCTCGTTGATGTCGGTGTTGTCTGCGGGCGCCGGCGCGCCGGGCGCCGGCGCGACTGGCGCTGCCCGTTGGACGTCCGCGCGCTCTTCCGCGCGCTCTTCCGCGCGCTCTTGCGCCGCTTCTGCGCGTTCACCCGGGGCTTGCGCGCGCTGATCGGTAGTCGGGGGATCATTGCTGGACACGCGCGCGGGGGCGGGATCGCCTTCCGCCTCGACCGACTGCGTGGCCATCGGATCGGTGGTCTCGGTCCATTCCTCGTCCGGTCGCTCGGCGGATTTGCCGGATGCGCATGCGACCAAGGCGCCAGCACACAACAGGAAATTGAGTTTTCTCATGTCTACTCGCTCCTCGATGACTCAGCGCTGTGAGGCGCACGACGTACGCAAAGCACAGGCCAAGGCGCAGATAGACAATCGGCGGAAAATCCAGCGGTTTACGCGTGCAAGGCGGCCACGCTGGCGTAGGGGAGGCGCCAAACCGCCACGCGGGTGCTAGCGTGGCCGCGCATGCAGGCGCAGAGCTTCCCCGACGACGATGACGCGCTGGTCGCGGCCGTGGCCGCCGCGAACCTGCCCACCTTGCTGCTGGTGCTCGTTCAGCTGACGGGTGACGCGGCGCTGCTGCGCGGCGAGCTCCGCCCCAAGCGAGCCACGCCGCAGCGGCCGGACGGTGGTTTGAGCGCGGCGCACGGCGAGCAGATCCGCGCGCGCGCGCTGCAGGCGCTGCGCGCGTTTCGCGACGGCGGCGCGCGCCTGCCACCGCTGCCGCCGGTCGAGCTGTTGAGAGAGATGATGAGCTTTTCGCTCGGGCAAGAGGTGCCGCCCGAGTACGTGCCGATGATGCTCGAGGACATGCAGCTCGTGGGCGGCAGCGCGGCCTCACTCCAGGCGGACAGCGGGCCCTCGCGCGCTGCGGCTCCGAGCGACTTCCACGTGATCGTGATCGGCGCGGGCATGAGCGGGTTGCTCGCCGCGCTGCGGCTGGGACAGGCCGGCGTGCGCTACACGCTGCTGGAGAAGAACGCCGACGTGGGCGGGACCTGGTTCGAGAACAGCTATCCCGGCTGTCGCGTGGACCTGCCCAATCACTTCTACTCGTTCTCGTTCGAGCCCAACCACGACTGGTCGAGCCACTACTCGCGGCGCGACGAGCTACTCGCGTACTTCCAGCGCATCGCCGACAAGTACGGTGTGCGCGCGTCGGCCCGCTTCGGCACGGAGGTGCTGGCTGCGGACTACGATGCGCCGCGCGCGCTCTGGTCCGTGCGGGTGCGCGATCGCACAGGCCGCGAGGAGACGTTGCACGCCGACGCGGTGATCAGCGCGGTCGGCCAGCTCAACCGGCCGAGCATCCCCGCGCTGCCGGGGCTCGAGCGTTTCGCCGGGCCGGCGTTCCACACCGCGTGCTGGCGCCACGACTTGGACCTCACGGGCAAGCGCGTGGCGGTGATCGGCACGGGCGCGAGCGGCATGCAGGTGGTGCCGCTGCTCGCGCGCTCGGCGGGTCGACTGGTGATCTTCCAGCGCTCCGCGCAGTGGGCGGTGCGCAACGCCGACTACTTCGCCGAGGTCGGCGCGGGCAAGAAGTGGCTGTTGCGCCACGTGCCGTACTACGCGGCCTGGTACCGCTTCCGGCTGTTCTTCACCCACGCCGACGGCTTGCACGCCGGCCTGCACGTGGACCCCGAGTGGCCGCACTTCCGGCGCTCGATCAACGCCGGCAACGAGCGCATCCGGCAGACGCTGACCGAGTACATCGAGAGCGAGCTGGGCGATCGCCACGACCTGCGCGCCAAGGCGGTGCCCGACTATCCGCCCTTCGCCAAGCGCATGCTGCTCGACAACGATTGGTTCCGCACGCTCCGCCGCGACAACGTCGAGCTGGTGACCGAGGCGATCGATCGCGTGACCGAGCGCGGCATCTCCCTGCGCTCGGGCCAGCAATACGACTTCGAAGCGCTGGTCTTCGCCACCGGCTTCCAGGCCAATCGCTTCCTGTGGCCGATGAGCATCACCGGCCGCGACGGCCAGTCGCTGCACGCGATCTGGGGCGACGATCCGCGCGCGTACCTGGGCATCACCATCCCCGGCTTCCCCAACCTCTTCTGCCTGTACGGTCCCAACACCAACCTCGCGCACGGCGGCAGCATCATCTTCCACAGCGAGTGCCAGGTGCACTACGTGCTCGCCTGCCTGCGCTTGCTCTCGGAGCGCAACGCGACCGCGCTCGAGTGCAAGCAAGACGTGCACGACGCGTACAACGCGCGCGTGGACGCTGCGCACGCGCAGATGATCTGGTCGCACCCGCACGTGACCAACTGGTTCCGCAACGGCGCGGGCAGGGTGACCACCAACTCGCCGTTCCGCCTGGTCGACTACTGGGCGATGACCCGCGCCCCCGAGCCGGACGACTTCCTCTTCAGCTGAAGGCACGGGTCGCGGCTCGGGTTCGCGCGGGACTGAAAGCGCTCACACGTTCTGCGGCTGGGGCTGGACCTGCGGCGCGGATGGCGTCGCACCCAGCACGCTGCTCCAGCGCACGCGGCCGGTCAGCTGCATCAGCACGAACAGGGTCAGGATGGCGAGCACCGTCACGGTCAGGCCGGTGAAGCCCTCCCAGAAGTGCGCGAGCGAGAAGCCGATCAGATACACCGCCTGGGCAAAGGCCGCCTCGCGCCAGGCGAAGCTCGCCGACACCACCAGCCGCAGGTAGCTCACCACCAGCGCCATGCTGACGGCGCTGCACAGCGCGAACGCGGCTTCGACCGGCAGGTGATCCGCCGTGTACGCGAAGAGCAAGTGGAAGGCGAAGAACGCGCCCGAGACGAAGTAGTAGTTGATCGGGTGGATGTCGATGCGCCGCAAGGTGGCGAGCACGTAGATCACCAGGAAGAAGAAGAACAGCGAGATCGGCGCGGAGAAGGCCAGCGCCGACGCCAGCTCGCCGGGCTGCAAGCGCTGCGGCGTGATCATGCCGATGCCGAAGCCGGACACGATCTGCTCGAAGTTCCACTGCAGCTTCCAGCCGTCCGAGGTGCGCTCGCGCGACGACGGCGAGAGGGTCTGGACCGGGAAGTCGATGTCCGCGAAGTGCGTGCGCATGTTCAGCGCGAAGTCGCGCAGGCGCGCGACGCCCTGCGTCGGTCGATAGGTCCAGCTGTCGAGCCCGCGGCTCTCGTAGCGCACGGCGATCTCCGCGTGCTCGCCCTTCGCGATCGGCACGCGCGCCACCACGCTGCCGTTGCTGGCGTCGAGCTCGCCGGAGTAGTCCTTGCCGTTCACGACGAAGTGGAAGCCGGGGTAGATCGCGTTGGGGTCCGGAAAGGCGAAGCGCACGATCAAGGTGCCGGCTTCCTCGCGCGCGTGCTCGTAGCCGTAGCGCGCCGCGAACTTCACGTCGTAGAGCGAGTACCACATCAGGCCCTTGCGCCGCAGGTCGGAGCGCAAGTCGACGTCGACGTGGGTCGAGTCCGTGCGCAAGACGTCCTCGTGCCACACGGTCACGTCCTCGCTGACCTGCGTGGTCACGCCGTTCTGCTGCTCGGTGCGCTGCTTCGATTCCTGCGTCGCCCAGGTGAACGTCAGCGTCGGCGCCTCCTGCACCTGCGGCCTGCCCCACAAGCTCTGCACCCCGTCGCGCAGCTTGGTCTCCTGCGTCTCCTTGCGGTTGGTCGTCACCCCGCCCAGCACCATCCAGCCCACGGTCGCGATCAACCAAATGAACGCGATCCCAATCACCCGCTTGTAGCCGCCCATGTTGCCCTGCCTCCTGGTCGTTTGAACCTAGCGAGCAGACGTGCAGCGGGGGCGCGGAGGTCATGGAAGACCGGCGCCGAGATCGTGCAAAACCGGTGCAAGCTCGGCGGTTCACGGCGGGTTTTGGCCGGTGCGGCCTCGACTTGGCCGCTCAAGAGTCTTGGCGCGCGCTCACGCGTGTAGGAGCCTTCGGCCCTAGGAGGCGCCGATGTTGCCAGCTGCGCGCGTGTTTTGGGTCCTCGCCACGTGTACATGGCTCGCGTGCAGTGGTGAGAAAGACGGCGACACCGAGCTCGAGCAGCCGGTGTCCGGCGGCGCTGGCGCCAGCGGCGGCCCGAGCAATGCAGGGATGTCGGGCAGCATGGCGAGCGGTGGAAGCACTGGCACCAGCACGGGCACCGCGGGAACGCCGGTGGCCGGCGCTTCAGGCGCGGGAGGCGCGAGCGCAGCAGGCGCAGGTGCAGGCGCCGGCATGGGTGGAACGTCGCCCGACGCGATGGCCGGAACAGGCGGAAGCGACGCAATGCCCGAGATGCCCTTCGAAGGCGAAGGCGACGCCTGGATCGACAATGCGCCGCGCGCGACCTGCGGCGCTTCCGACATGCCGGAGACCGGGCTTCAGGGCAACGACGCCGACGTCCGCTGCAACCTGGTGGTGCACGGCCAGGTGGCTGCACCGCACTTCCTGTCACATGCCTGGTACAAGCACTGCGCCTACGTGAACGGACAGACCGGGACCACGGTCATCGACGCTTCCGACTCCGCGCATCCGATGGTCACGACCACGCTCACGACCACGGGCATGCAGAGCAACTGGGAGTCGATGAAGGTCAACGAGCAGAGCGGGCTGCTCGTGGGCTATCAGTCGAATGGGTCCGTGCTCGACGTCTACGATGTCTCGGCGGACTGCGCGCATCCGGTGTTGCAGGTGTCGCACCAGCTCGGCGGTACGGGGCACGCGGGGCAATTCTCCCCGGACGGCACCATCTACTATGCTTCGTCCATGTACACCGCTGAAGTGTTTGCGGTGGATCTCAAGGACCCCAAGGCGCCGCGCGTGATCACCTCGGATTTCGGCGGCGCCGGGGCGCACGACCTGTTCATCGGCAAGGACGGCAACCGCGGCTATTTCGCCAACTCCGATCTCACCGCTGGGCTCGGGATCGGCATGGTGGCGATCGTGGACACGTCGGCGGTGCAGGCGCGCGCGAGCGGTGCCGCCGGGACCGTCATCCACGAGTGGTCGTGGCCTGACGGCAACATCTCGCAGTATCCCGTCGGCATTTCCTATCGGGGGCGCGACTACCTCTTGATCTCGGACGAGCTCGGATCGGGCAACTGCGACAACCCCGAGAAGCCACCGTACGGATACGCGCGCATCTTCGACATCAGCGACGAAAAGAAGCCGACCCTGGTCTCGAAGATCAAGACCGAAGCGGTCGGGCCGTGCACCGGCACGCCGGTCTCGGACGGATTCTTCGGCGTCGGCACGCACTACTGCAACGTCGACCGGCTCGCCGACCCGCGGCTGCTCGCGTGCGGATTCTGGTCGGGTGGCGTGCGGGTCTTCGACATCCGCAATCCCTGGCGCCCGAAGGAGCTCGCCTACTTCGATACCGTGCAAGCGAGCGTGCCCGGTCTGGTCCGCATCCGGGTGGACGAGGAAGAGCTGTGGGTCGCGACGCTACCAGGCACCTTCAACGTCCTGAAGTTTGCCGACGGCGTCCTGGATGAGATCGTGAAAGACTAGAGCCGCAAATGCGGCTCACACGCCAGCTCGCGCGCGCGGTGGCGGCCCTGGGCGTCCTCGCGAGCGTCTGGCAGGCGGCGCCCGCGCGGGCCAATGGCCGCATGCCGGGCGCGACCGAGCTCTCCATCGCCAGGAGCGATCCCCAGCACCTGCTGGCGCGCGCCACCTATGGACTCGTGCAGAGCTTCGACGGGGGCAACAGCTGGCAGTGGATCTGCGAACAGGCGATCAACGTCAGCGGCGAAGCGGATCCCCCGTTGGCGCTCACCGCGGACGGCACGCTGGTCCTGCTGCCGACGACCGGTGGGACGCTGATCAGCCGAGACAAGGGCTGCAGCTGGGCGCCGGCACCCGCGCTGCAGGACAGCAAAGCGATCGACCTGACCGTCGACCCGACGGATACGAGCCACGTGCTGGTGGTCACCTCGACGATCAGCGATATCGACGGCGCAGGCCTCGTTTCATACACGAACGTCGTCTTCGAGACGCGGGACAACGCCCTCAACTGGAAGGTCGCCGGGACTCTACGCTCGGACTTCAAGGTGGAGACGTTGGAGGTCGCGCCCGCGGATCCCCGCCGCGTGTACGTGAGCGGAACGGCCAGCGAGAGCCCGCTGATCGGCGTGATCGAGCGCAGCGACGATGCGGGCGAGACCTGGGAGCGCACGACGCTCGACCTGCCGCCGACTTCGGGCAGCCTGTTCATCAGCGCTGTCGATCCCGACGACCCCGACCGGCTTTGGGTCCGCGTTCCAGCGCAGGGCGATCGCTTCGGGCTGTTCCCGGCGAACCTGCTGGTGAGCCTCGATCGGGGCGCGAGCTTTGCCATGTTGGGTGGAACGACCAAGGGGATGTTGGGCTTCGCCCTATCGCCCGACGGTACCCAGCTCGCCTACGGTGGGCCCTTCGATGGATTGTTCATCGGCGCTGCGGACGGCAGCGGTCCGATCGCCAAGGTGTCCGACGTGCGAGTCCGGTGCTTGCGCTGGAATGCGGACGGGCTCTACGCCTGCGGGTCGGAGCCCCAGGACCCATTCAGCGTCGGGCTCTCGACGGATGACGGCGCGTCGTTTCGACCGATCTACGAGATGGGCGACACCTGCCCGCAGCAATGCCCGGAGGGAACCTCGTTCGCGCAGACCTGCCAGCAGTCATGGCAGGGCGTCGGGCCGCGCATCGCGGCCGACGGAGCGAGCTGTTCGGTGGCATGGGCGCAGCCCACCACGGATGCCGGGAGCGGCCGTGACGCCGGCGCGCCCGACGCAGGGGCGTCCCCCTCGCCCGATGCGGCCGCACCCAGCGCGCCGATGGCGATGCGCGAGGGCAACGGTTGCTCGTGCCGCGCGGTCGGCCAGCACGGCCGAGCCGGGGATCTGTTCGCCGCAAGTGTTCTGGCTTGGTGGCTCGGTACCGCCTACCTGTGCCGGCGCAGGCGCCGGCTGCAACGCTGGCTCGTGCTCGGAGCGGTCGCGATGCTCTTCGCTGCCGCGGCGGGCTGTGGCGACGATCGCGCCAGCGACGAACCGCAGGCCAGCGGCGCCGATGCCGCGGCCTTTGCGGCGTGCCCGGACACGATCCCGAGCTTCGAAGTGGGCCTCTCGACTTCCGGCAGGCAGGGCCACATCGAGGCCGTGCTGCTCGACGCCTCGTCATTTCCCGCGCGTAAGTACGCCAATGAGTGGCAGCTCGAGCTCGCGAGCACGGGCGGCGACGCGCTCGTCGACGTGCAAGTCACGCACGTCGAGACCTTCATGCCCGTGCATGGCCACTACGGGCGGCCGCCTGCGGACTTCGAAGCGCTGGCGGAGCCGGGACAGCTGCGCGCCGAGATCCACTTCACCATGCGCGGTCCGTGGGAAGTGCGCATCGAGGCGAGCTCGGCCAGCGCGGGTGACGACCTCATCGTCTTCGATGTCTGCGTCGGGGAATGAGCCAGCATCTTCGGCGCGTACGGAGCTCGAAGCGCCGCGCGCAGCGCTGGATGCGCGCGGCCGTCCTTGGTGCAGGGCTGTGCGCCGGGGTGCCTGCGTGCGACAGCGGAGATCGAGACGCGGTCGCCGATCCCGCCCTGACCCGCGAACAGTTGCTCGACCCGGAGACGTGCCGTGGTTGCCATCCCAGGCACTACCGCGAATGGGCGAGCAGCATGCACGCTTACGCCGCGCGTGATCCGGTGTTCATCGCCATGAATCGACGCGGTCAGCGCGAGACCGGGGGTGAGCTCGGTGACTTCTGCGTGGACTGCCACGCCCCGATGGCCGTGCGCGAGGGCGCGACCACGGATGGGCTCGACCTCGACCAAGTCCCTGATCACTTGCAGGGCGTGACCTGCTACTTCTGTCACAACGCCATCGGCGTGGGCGATCACTTCAACAACGACATCGAGCTCGCGAACGACACGGTCATGCGCGGCGGAGTCGCCGATCCGCCGCGGACCAACGCGCACGGCTCCGAATACTCCAGCTTCCATGACCGCAACCATCGCGACAGTACGCGGTTGTGTGGCGGCTGCCACGACATCGTGACGCCTGCCGGCGTGCAGCTCGAACGCACGTTCGCTGAATACGAGGCGAGCCTGTTCGCCACGTCGGCCAGCGGTTTCGAGACCTGCCTCGGCTGCCACATGGATGCGCGCATCGGCCCGGGCGCGGACGACCCACATCGCGAGGTCACGCCGACGTTGCACGAGCACCTCTGGCCAGGTGTCGATGTCGCGCTGACAGACTTCCCCGATCGCGAAGCCCAGCGCGCCGCCATCGAGTGTCTATTGAGCCTGAACACGCGCGTCGCCGCGATCGAGCACGACGGCTTCGGCGGCTTCACCGTCAGCGTCGAGACCGACGCCGGTCATTCGCAGCCGAGCGGCGCCGCGCAGGATCGGCGCATGTGGATCGAGTTCATCGCTTACGCCGACGACGGCAGCGTGATCTTCGAGAGCGGCAACATCGCCGACGGCGAGCTCGAGGAGAAGCCCGCGGACGACCCGACCCGAGATCGCAGTCTGGTGATGTTTCGCGATCGGATCTTCGACGAGCAGGGAGAGCCTGCGCACATGTTCTGGCAAGCCGCGCGCTCGGAGCGGCACCCGGACGGGTTTCGCAGCTTGCTCCTGCCGGCGATGACGGAGACGATGACGGCGCATGCCATCGAGGCCAAGTACCAGGTTGCCGGGGCGACCGGGATCGCGCGCGTCACGGCGCGGCTGCGCATCCGGCCGATGGGCATGGACGTGCTGCACGACCTGGTCGACTCGGGCGATCTCGATCCCGCGCTCCTGTCCGAGATCCCGACGTTCACCTTGCATGGTGCCGCCGTCGAATGGAGACCGGATCAGCCCGAGCTGCGCTCGCTGTGGCCCGAGGAGCTGAAGTGCCCGCAGGCGTATCTGTGCCTGCTCGATCCGGACGCGCGCGACTGCGACTGAAGGCGGGAGGGGCTCTACTCCCGCTGCCCGACTACTGCGACCGATACATCCGCTCCCACACCGGCTGAAACAGGTACGCGCTCCCGCTCTTGGGCGAGCTGCCGCCGGCCTGCACCGATGAGTGGCCGTCGGAGGTCGCTGCGGAGCTGATCAAGCGCTGCGATTCGGAGTAGGGCGGCGCGCTCTGCTGGATGTCCGTCGGCATTCCCGGCAGATCGAGCAGCTCGAAGGCAGCGAGGTGGCCGGAATGTTGGTCGTCC
>Ga0190265_10001804_pt1 | contig 14132 bp, 11 predicted proteins | sample Popmic124T_FD_133135 | JGI IMG/M metagenome (GOLD analysis project Ga0190265, IMG submission 133135) | Populus adjacent soil microbial communities from riparian zone of Indian Creek, Utah, USA - 124 T | ecosystem: Environmental > Terrestrial > Soil > Riparian zone | place: USA: Utah | collected...
AACATATACCAAACTTACGAACCGGAGTCAACAAGAGATTCAGGTAGTCCGAATAGAGTCGCTCCAGTCGCGGACTTCCAAATGTCCCAATATTCTTTCATCGATTGACTCCCAGTAGTCTATTGCAGTGCGATTAGCACTAGAACAAGACCCTTACCGCGTTTCAATTCTGTCATTGCCTTTCCAAGGATGGCTCCGTTCGAGTTTGAAAAATCCATTACCTTCATCGCGTGCCCCGGCGTAGCTGAAGTCGTCAACAGATCGCCCGGCGCGATGGGGCCGCCCGCGTCGGCGTCGCACCAACAGTAAACCCGTCCTGCCAATGCCACGGCGTGACCGCCGTCGGCGACTGTGTCCACCTGTCGCAGAGTCAGTCCGGACTTTACGCCACCCGCGCCGCTGATGACGCCGGCCACCTTGCGGTCATACGCCTGGGCCGCCAGTTGCAAGGCCCCCGGATACGCCGGATCAATGGAGACGACCATGCCGGGCGCGATCAATTCGGATTCGCGCACGTCGAAAGGTTCGGCGATGTCAGCTCCACCGTCTATTTCCAAAACATCTGTTCGTGTGACCCCCGCGACATCGAGCTTTTGAGACGGAGTTGTTGTTCCAATGCCGACGTTGCCACTGGGTGAAATCATTAAGTCGCTCAGGTGGGCATTCGTCCCCAAATGCAGCGCCTTGTTGGCGGTTCCATTGATATAGTACCCGCTGGATTCCGCGGCGATCCCCAGGCGGTCACCTGCCGTTCGGTCAAGATGAATGTACTGATTTGATTCCACATCGGCCTGAAGACGCAGAATCTGATCTCCGCCGCCGTTTTTCGAAAAGCGAACCTCGCCGGGCGAACCTTGCGTTTGAACGTGCAATGAGGTCGCCGGCGTAGCCGTTCCGATTCCGACTTTGCCATTTGATGCTATTCGCATGGCGAGCAGTCCATCGCTAGGCTCTGCTGGCTGGGCGGTGTTGTTCACGTAAAAATCCAGAATGCCGCCGGGCGCATCTTTTCCCGCCCGAATTTGATTCCCACCATTGTTTCCCAGCGTGAGAACGCCGCCGGAACCCGAATCAGAGGACCACGCCAACGCTGCGGCATAATCGTCTCCGTTGGTCCAAGGTACTTGAATGCGTTGAAGCGGCGTGGTTGAGATGACCCCGCCGACATGGAGCGGATACGCAGGGGTGCCGTTGCGGATACCCACATTGCCCGGATTTGTGTTGTGGATATTATCGCCGCTCGAAGTCCATAGGCCGCTGCCGGGGGCATTGGCAGCATAAAGCGCATAGGGCGCTGCGGTCAGTTCCTGCCGCGGGGAGAGCGTGGCGCCCTCCACCGTGATTTCCAGCCAGCGCCGCGCGCCAGCGAATGCAACTTGGCCGAAGTCAAGCGGCACGGTGAATAGTCCACCGGTTACGGCAACCGAGGAAATCGTGACAGTCGTGCCAATCTGACTTCCGCCGGCGGCACTGTCAAACAGCTTGAAGTCAAAGCTATGACCGCCTTCGGCGGGCTGCCCAGCCTGTTTAAGCTGGCCCTGGTATGTAAATTGAGTGGTCAGCGGCGCCTGCGCCCAGACGGCACTGCTTGCCAGCGCGAGAGCCAATACAGTAATGATGGCCGTCCTTCGTCTCACGATTGATCTCCTTGTTTTTGAGAACCGCGATTCTGTCTTGGATTTACCGGGAAAGAACAAAAGTTTTCGTGTATTCCCCATCGAGGTGCGATCCCCGCATCTCGTCGCCATCGACGATCGCCAGAAACTCGCCGCGAACAAAGTGTCCCGTAATTTTCGTTGTGGGTTGAAAACGAATCAACAGCATGCCGGCTTGTGGTTCTTCGCCAATGGCGCTTTCCCAAGTTGCCCGCTCAACGTCCGTCAGTTCATCCGGATCCACCACTTCGCCGGCCATCCGCCACTCCGTAATCGAGTCCGTGCTCACGCGGCCCTGAAACGTGAGATTGGGCTGCTCGATGACGACGGCCATCTCGAAAGTCTCGCCGCTGGCGGGGTTCTCTCGAAACCCTGTCCAGTCTCCCGAGAGTTTCGCTTCAAGATCGTCAATCGGCGGAGGATCATCTGGCTCGTCATCGGAGGGCTCGTCATCTTCGCCAGGCGTCGCGGTCGTAATGAACACCCGGACGACCGCATCATCATTTCCACCTCTGCGGTCGTCTACGTGAAGATTGAATTCATATGTCCCCGCGGTGGCGGGAACGAAGGTTGCGTGGCTCGAGTTTCGGTCCGCGATATCGACCGGTGCGGGACCATCCACGAACGTCCAGCCGAATGTAAGGGTGTCGTCATCCTGATCGGAACTCGCGCTGCCATCGAGCGGCACCACTTCGCCCACGACACGATTCAGATCCGGTCCGGCGTCCGCGGTCGGCGCACGATTGGACCCGAAGATCAGGGGATCGAGGGTAATAAGATTCTCGCACCCGGCAGCAAAGATGAATCCAATCGCGCAAACCGTTAGAATTGCAGTTGCTAGAGCTCGCATCGCAAAAACTCCTTTCCTGAGACCGTAGGGGATGACTCAGACAATCCGGCCAGGCCGGGCGCCAGGCTTGTTATCATCAAGCAACAAGAGTTCTTTCTTTTAGTTCCATATTTTCCTGCGGAGCCCGGCGGGGAGTTCGCAGAGTACACGGGCGTGTCCCGCAGCGCCTATCGCACTACAGTGTTAGAAACACCAAATTTTTTACGTTGTTGCCGTCTCCGTGTCCTTCTTATGCGCTACGGTCAATACAACTTCGACGCGATTCCTGCACTTGAGCTTGCGGAACGTGGCTTGAATGTGGGTCCGCAGCGTGTTTGGTCGTACGCGGAGGGTCTGGCAGATGGCCGGGTTGCTCAGGCCTCGGCACATCAACTGGAGGACCTCGGCCTCGCGCGGGGTCAGCTTTCTGCGAGCGCAGAACTCCTTCCATGGCCTGCCGTCCAGCAGCGGGGGAAAGCTTCGAGCCGGGTATTGGGATTCGGGCGTCAAGCATGCTCCCTGGTGTTTCTGTCGATGCACGACAATTTGTGGACATTTCGAGAGGCCCCGGACTTGCGTCCGGGGTTCTGAAACAGCCGCTTAGCGGCAGCGGCTCTGTTGGGGCTCTTGCTCCCGTCCTTCTCATTGGCGAAAATCAAGGCGGAAAAGCGCAGTCATTCGGGATCGACGAAATGAATACGGCGGAAACCGGGTTGGGCGAGGAATGCGCCGCGGTCTGGCCCGAGCTTTACGATGAGCTGCGGGCCCTGGCGGCGGTGCATCTGGGCCTTGAACGGCCGGGCCATACGCTTCAACCGACGGCGCTGGTTCACGAGGTCTTCCTGAAATTCGCCAAACTGAATCGATGCCGCATTTCCGACCGGGTGGCGTTTCTGGCGGCCGCGGCCGTGACCATGCGGCGGTTTCTTGTCGACCATGCGCGCGGGAAGAAAAGCCAGAAGCGCGGGGGACCTTCGGCGCAGGCGGTCCCACTTGACACGACCATGCTGGTTGCGAACCGGGGTTCGGTTCAGATTGACGAACTGGATGAGGCCCTGCGGCAGCTGGGGGCCATCGAGCCGCGACTCGCGCAGGTTGTGGAACTTCGATTCTTTGCCGGGATGACGGAGGCAGAAGCGGCGGAAGCACTGAAGGTCTCGCGCCGCACGGTGCAGGAGGATTGGCGCACGGCCAAGGCGTGGCTGCATCGCGAGCTGGCGGCTTGAACTCTGGGAGGGGGACCGCGTGAATTCGCATCGAGCCCGAAAGGCGCTGGACCTGTTCCGGGCCGTGATCCGTCTCCCGGAGAACGAGCGCTCTGCATTTCTGGAGAACGAGTGCGGCAGCGATCTCGATTTGCGGGGTGAAGTGGAAATCCTGATCGCGAGCGATTCCGCCGAATGGTCCGGGCTGGACCGCCCGCCGCTGGCCGGGAGCATGAGCGCGCTGCTTCAAGGTTTGGGCGACATGCTGTCGCCGGGCTGCCTGGCCGCCAACCGCTACAGAATCATCGAACCACTGGGCGAGGGCGGCATGGGCATGGTCTATCGCGCCGTTCAGGATCATCCGCAGCGCGAAGTCGCGCTGAAAGTGATGAAGTCGACGTCATCCGACCTCGTGCGCCGATTCGAGCGAGAAATCGATATTCTCGCCCGGCTGCGTCATGCCGGCATCGCGCAGATTTATGATGCGGGCGAGGTGAAGACTTCCGCCGGCAATCGTCCCTTCCTGGCGATGGAGCTGGTCAGAGGCGTGCCGATCAACGCCTATGTGAGGACGCACGGCCTCGATATCGCCGGCCGGCTGGAGTTGCTCGCCAAAGTCTGCGATGCGATTCAATACGCCCACCAGGCCGGCGTGATTCATCGCGACCTCAAACCCGAGAACATCCTCGTCGAGCAAACGATGCAAGGGCCGTTCCCACGCGTACTGGATTACGGCGTGGGCGCCATCACGGACCATTCGGCGTTAACGCTTGCGACGGAACCCGGGTGCCTGATCGGCACGATCGCCTATATGGCGCCTGAGCAGGTGGCGGGCCAGGCGGGAACGCAATCCGACGTGTACTCCCTGGGCGTCATTCTGTACGAGCTTCTCTGTGGCGAGCTTCCGATTCAAACGAACGGCGTCGCGCTTGGCCAGGTCATCCGGCGTTTGCAGGAACAAGCGCCGGTTCCGATCTCGCGAAGTGACCCGCGACTGGGCGGCGACATTGAAACGATCGTCATGAAAACGCTGGAGAAGGAGCCTGGCAGACGTTATGCATCGGCCGACGCTCTGGCCACGGACATTCGCCGCCATCTGCGTCATGAACCGATATTGGCTCGACGGCCGAGCGCCAGGTACGTCGTCGGGCGATTCGCCCGCCGTCATCGGCTCCTGGTCGGCGTCAGTTCGGTCGCGGCGCTCGCTGTGATTGTCGCAGTCATTGGGATGTTCTTCGCCATGATACGGGCGCGGGAAACGAAGGAGAGCGCCGTAGCGCTCGCCGGCGTTCTGGCGACGCGGGCGCTTCCGATGCTGACGGATCAAGTCGGCACGAAAGCGGAGCGCGAAGACCTGGCGGAGGAGCTTCACGCGGCCTCCCTGTCGTTGCTGCGCGATTCGCCGGAGGATCCGACCGTACTGTCGGTCTATGCCGATTCGCTTCGTCAACTGTCTCGGGTAGCACTGGATGACGGCGACGGCGCGCAGACACTGGAATTGTGCGTAAGGGCGCTGGCGGCGCGTGAACGTGCGAGCAACATCGTGCCCGGGAACCTGGGCCTGATTTCTCTGAGATCGATCGACATGGTCCTCATCGGAGATGCGTTCAAGCTTCGAAACCAGTTTGACGAGATGAAAGCCTGGTATGAGCGGGCAGAGGGTTTGCAGGCACACCTGGCGGCGGACAAGCCGATCGCAGAACACCTGGAAAACCTTGCGTGGAGCCAGCATCGCCTTTGGCATATTGCCATAGAAGCCGGCCGATGGAGCGAGGCAGCCGGACGTGCCGAGCGGATGATGGAGCTGAGTCAGCGCGTTGTCACCATGCGTCCAGGCGACTTGACCGCCCTGGATGGACTACGAGAGGCTCACATAAGTCTCGCGTTTGTGGAATGGGGGCTGGGCGATCACGCCAACGCCACTGTCCATCTTGAGAAGGCGCTCGCCCTTGGAAGGCAACTCTGTAGAAGCGATCCGCACAACCGTATTTATTTGTGCGGACATGTTTCGAACTTGAGCCGAGGTGTTTCGTGGTACTGCGGAGTTGATGGACTGGGTCGGGGCAGAAAATTGGCCGATGAGGCGCTTCCCCTGGCGCAGCGTTATTACGATGGCGATTCTGCTGATTGGACTGCGATAAAGGTGCTGGCCGGGTTATGGGGGTGTGTGGCCCTCCTCGCGGAGGCGGAGGGACGGACGGATCTGGCAGTGGTCTTCGTGGATCGACAGATGGAGTTTTACAAAGGAGTATCGCAGCGGCTGACGCGTGGAACCGCTTTGGGGGCTTATTCGGATTTTCAACAGGCCGGCGCTTTGTACCATCGGCTGGGGCGTGAAACGGAGTCTCGCGCCGCGTGGCAGGAGTCGGCACGCCTGCTCGAACTCGACGCCAATCAGCCGGATGCGTGCGCCGAGAGTCTCGCTCGACTCGCGCAGCAACTATTGAACTGCGACTGGCCGGAGCTTCGAGATGCAAATCGGGCCCTCGAACTGGCGAAGCGTGCCGTGGCAAAGAAGAGTCAAGACGCCGACTATTGGCAAGTGCTGGCGGACTGTTATCAGCAGCTTGGTGAGAGCGAACAGGCTCACCTGTGTCAGGCAAAGATGCTTGAAATCTCGCCCTAGTTACCTGACTTGTCTGGCTGAAAAAAAAGCAGCCGTGAGAAGTAGTCCCTTGTGGTACGTTCGATGGCCAACAAATCCAAGGATCAGGGCAAATCGAACAAGCGCCGGCAGCGGCCGCCGCAGACTCAGCGGCGGCCCGGGCGGCAGGACAAGATGCGCCCTGAGCCGGTCACCGTTCCCGACTGGTATCGCGGCAGCTTCAAGTTGCAGGATCGCGTGGCGATTGTCACCGGCGGCGACAGCGGCATCGGGCGGTCGGTCGCGGTGTTCTTCGCGCGCGAGGGGGCGCACGTCGCTGTCTCGTATCTCTCAGAAACGCCCGACGCCGAAGAGACGCGCGAGATGATCGAACATGAAGGTCGCCAGTGCCTGCTCATCAAGGGCGACATCGGCCACGAGCCGCACTGCAAACATGTCGTGGAGCGAACGATCAAGAAGTTCGGCCGGCTGGACGTGCTGGTGAATAACGCCGCGGGGCAGCACCCGACGAAGGAGCTGGACGAAATCGATGAGAAGCAGCTCATCGACACCTTTCGCACGAACATTTTTGCGATGTTCTTCATGACCAAGGCGGCGCTGCCGTTTCTGAAGAAGCAGAAGGGCGCGTCGATCATCAACACCACGTCGGTCACGGCCTATCGCGGCAGTCCCGAACTGCTGGACTACTCATCAACGAAGGGCGCGATCGTGGCGTTCACCCGCTCGCTGTCGCAGAATCTCGCGGACGATGAGATTCGCGTGAACGCCGTGGCGCCCGGGCCGATCTGGACGCCGCTGATTCCATCCACCTTCGACGCGAAGAAAGTTTCAAAATTCGGCGGCGACACGCCGATGGGCCGGGCCGGTCAGCCGTGGGAGTGTGCCGGGTGCTTTGTGTTCCTCGCTTCGGACGAAGCTTCGTACATCACCGGCCAGGTGCTGCACCCCAATGGCGGGGAGATCGTAAACGGGTAGCGTTACGAGAAGGGTAGCGCCCGCGTAGCGAGTAGCGTCCGCCGTCTCGGCGGACGGAGTAAGCATCCAATCGTATAATTGAACCGATGGGAAGGCGCAACATCTTGTCGCTCATGGAACGCGTCAATCGCGACATGGCTGCCGGTGACCTCGGTATGGCCCGCACGCGCCTGCAATCTGCACTTCAAACGCGTGGCTATGACCCACTGCTGCTTACCGAACTCGGACGCGTGTGCCACGCCATGGGCGATATTTTCCACGCTGGCCGCTATTGGTTGCTCTCGACGCACGCGGGTCCCGATGTCGACCATGCGATCCAGCAGTTCCTTTCCCGGTATGGCTCAGATGTCAAGCAGGCAGCGTCTCAACTGCCGCCTTCGGCAAGGCTATGTAAATCTGAAGATTATCCTCCTGAGGTGTTCGAGCGATTGATGAAGCTCAAGATGGTCGACGCCGTGTTGCGCGGAGAGGCCGTTGAACAGGAAGCGTATAGAATGAGCTTCTCTGAACGGGCCGGTTGTCTGGCGGGCGTCCTAATCTTCGCTTTAGCCGTGATCAGTATGTGCGCCGGGGCACCGACCGTTGTGCGGTTTTTCTGGTCCGTAGTAAGAGGAGTGTGGAGCGGCTGAGTTCCGAGGCAAATGCTAGGATCGGCGGCAGACTTAGAATGGAACATGCGATTCAATTGGCACGATCCGCCCTAGCTGATTGTTGGGCCGGAGCTAACTGTCCAACGGTACGCGCGACCGTCGATGGTAATGACTAATTCTCCTCGTGACTCCGCAAGAGAAACCGGTTCTGAAAAAACAAGGGAGTCACCGTCAACCTGAGCGAGTTGAATTGCCGAGCACCGACGTGCAGTTCGAGTTTTACATCGGCTGAGTCACTCTCCGACCATGGAAGGAGCCCGTTAGGGGCTGGCGAAGGAATTTCCATCCTGCATACCGTAGAAGAATTAGCGGACTCGCTTCTTCCAATAACCGGGCCTGCGCGATCCGTGCGCCACGGCAATGATTTCAATTCCGCCGGTGATTTCGCGATAGACCACGACATACGGAAATCGCTGGAATCGCCGTTTTCGTATTTTCCTCTTATGCGGTGAACCCGCTGCCGGCGTTCGGACGATTCGATCGAGGGTCAAGTCGAACTCATTAATAAATGAAGCAGCCGCCGAGTGACTGTGTTCGGCATACCAGAGATAGGCTGCGCGGGCCTCAGCGAGGGCTTCGGGAGCAAACTCAAGCATCCGCCTGACCAGTGATGCCTTCGATGATCTGCCGTCTCGCCTCGGGCCAGGGAACGGATTTTGCTTTTCCGCTCTCCGAATCGGCAACTCGCCGAGCAATCTCGGCGTCCCATTCCTCATGTAGCACGATTTCGCTGTCTTCATCAAGGCTGTCTAATAGCTGTTGCGCCAGCGCGGCACGCTCATCCGGATTCAGTTGAAGTGCTGTTTCAAGAATTCTCAGCGTCTCGGCGCTCATCGATCATCCTCGCGTCCGGTTACATTATAATGTAATTGCCTGCCCAAGGACGATGACCTGCACCGATCTCGGCTTTTCCCACGATCCGTAACCGCGTATAATCCGGAGAATTACCCTCGACCGGCCCCAAGGCGGGGGTTTCGACGATGAATAGACGGGGGGCCTTGCCGGCATGGATGCCGGGCGGGCAAATCACAGGCGCAGGAGGCGCTTTTCTCACATGATCCTCAAGAAACTCACCGCCACCGGCTTCAAGAGCTTCGCCGACAAGACCGAGTTCGACTTTGACCGCGGCATCACCTGCATCGTCGGGCCCAACGGCTGCGGCAAGAGCAACGTCGTCGACGCCATCAAGTGGGTCCTCGGCGAGCAGTCGGCCAAGAGCCTGCGCGGCAAGAACATGCTCGACGTGATCTTCAACGGCTCGGGCACGCGCAAGACCAGCGGCATGGCCCAGGTCGATCTCACCTTCGACAACGCCGACGGCACCCTGCCGACCGACCAGACCGAGGTGGTCATCACTCGCCGGCTTTATCGCTCGGGCGAGAGCGAATACCTGATGAACAAGCAGCCGGCGCGGCTCAAGGACATCCGCGAGCTGTTCCTCGACACCGGCATCGGGGTCGATGCCTACAGCGTGATCGAGCAGGGCCGCGTCGATCTGATGCTTCAGGCCAACCCGCAGGAGCGGCGGGCGATCTTCGAGGAAGCGGCGGGGATCAACAAGTACAAGCATCAGAAGAAAGAGGCCCTTCGCCGGCTGGAGCGGGTGAACCAGAACCTGCAGCGGGTGCAGGACGTCGTCGAAGAGTTGGAGAAGCGGCTGCGCAGCGTGAAGCTGGCGGCCGGCAAGGCGCGGAACTACGAGACGTACGTGGGCCGCCTGCGCGAGTTGCGCAGCCGGCATGCGCTGTCGGAGTATCACCGGCTGAGAGTTTCGCACGATGAGCTGTCGAAGGCCGCGGCGGAATTGCATGACCGGGTGACGGCCATCCGCACCGAGCTGTCGGCCAACGAGGCGCGGACCAGCGAGGCGAACGTCCGCATCGTCGACGTGGAGCGCGAGATTCAGGAGGTCGAATCGCGGCTCTCGGCGGTGCAGTCGCAGATCACGGCGCACCAGGAGCGCATCGCGGCCAGCGAGCGGCGCATCGCCGATCAGCAGGGGCTGCTGGATCGCTCGCGCGAGCGGCTGTCGCAATTCGACGAGCAGGTCGCGGTATTGGACGGGCGAACGCAGGCGCAGCGCGAGGCCGCGGCGGCGATTGAGACTGAATTGACCACCGTGGCCGCGGAGCAGCGGGAATGCCAGGCCGAGGACACCCAGTGCGCCCATGCGTTGAATGAAAAGAAGGTGTCGCTGGATGAGGCGAAGGAGAGCATTTTCGAGCTGGCGCGGCGGGCGAGCCAGCTTAACAACGAGATTCAGGGACACGGAATTCAGCGAGAGTCGCTGCGGGGGCAGCACGCGAAATTGGAGATTCGCGCGGGTGAAATCGCGCAGGCGCTGGAAGCTGCTGAGCAGGGGCATCGCGAACGGCTGGATCGCCGGAGGCAGATTGATGAAACCATCGCTGATCGCTCCCGGCGCATCGACGAAACCAAGTCGCGCATCGCGGAGGCGGCCCAGCAGCGGGCAGCGCTAATCGATCAGCTTGCGGCCGCCAAGGAGCATCGCAGCGGCCTGGAGAGCCGGCGGCAACTGCTGGCGGAGATGGACGGTCGGCACGAAGGTCTGTTGGCCGGCGCCCGGGAGATTCTGGAGCGGCGCGATGCCGATGCCACGGGACAGACGTTTGGTTACGTGCGCGGCGCCGTCGGCGAACTGTTCGAGACCGACGTGCAGCACGCCCGGCTGGTCGAGGCCGTGCTGGGCAACGTCGAGACCTACCTGGTGGCGGCGGAGCGATCGCGGCTTGTCGCCGATCTGGAAACGCTCGGCGAATCGAGCGGCCGGGTGCATGCCTTCTGTCTCGATTCGATCCCGCCGTTCATCGGCGCGATCGATCTGTCGGCGCAGGAGGGCTATGTCGCCAACATGCTCGACTGGGTCCGCGTGCCCGAAGACTGCGCGAGGCTCGCGCGGCATCTGCTCGGCCGCACGCATGTCGTGCAGTCGCTCGATGCGGCCGCGAACATGGCGAAGCTGGACGTGACCGCTCGCTTCGTGACGCTCGACGGCGTCGTCTGGGAGCCGGATGGCCGGCTGAGCGTCGGGGCGCTGGGCAGCGACACGGGTCTGATCAGCCGCCGGAGCGAGCTTCGTGAGCTGACCCGCGAGTTGGAGGAAGTCGCCGAGCGCATCGCGCGAATGACCGACGAATTGCAGGGCCGCGACTCGGAAGTCACCCATCTTGAAGCGATGCAGCAGGACCTGCGCACGTCGCTTTACGAAGCCAACACCGAGCGCGTCGAAGTGCAGGCCGCCCTGAATAATCTAGACAACATGCTGCGCCAGCTCAACGGCGAGCGGCCGCACGTCTTGGCGGACATCGAATCGCTGGCGCGGCGGCTGACCGAGATCGACGCAAAGGAGCATGACGCGAAGCAGGCACTGATCGTGGTGGATCAGCGGTATCTGGACGCGGAGCAGCTCAGCGGACAGTTGCAATCTCACATCGACGAACTTTCCGCCAAACGGCAAGCCATCGCTGAGCGCATTACCGCGGCTCGCGTGAGAGTCGGCGAATTGTCTCAGCGCCGCGCGAGCGTGGGCGAGGCGATCCGCGAGCTGGAGGCGCTGGCGATCCAGCTTGAGGCGGATCGGCAGCGGGCCAGTCGCGACGTGGTCGAGGCGCAGGAGCGCATCGAGCAGTCGCATCGCCAGATCGAAGAAGCGCGGCAGACGCTGGCGGCGCTGACCGAGGAGAACGGCCAACTGATGCAGCGGAGCATGTCGCTGCGGCAGGAGCGCGACTCTCTGCGCGAGGCGTGCGATCAGTTCGCACGCGATGCCCGGCGCCTGCGAGGCGAGCTGGAATCGGTCGAGGCCCAGTTGCACGAGCGCGAAATCAAGCTGCAGGAAGTTCGCGTCCGCATCGAGGACCTCGTCGCGCGCATCGCTGAGGAGCTTTCGGTCGATCTGGCCGTCCAATACGAAACCTACGCGCCCGACGAGCAGGAAGACTGGCCGGCCATCGAGGCCGAGATCAACGAGCTGCGTCAGAAGATCGAGCGGCTGGGCAACGTGAATCTCGATTCCATCCGCGAGCAGGAGGAGCTGGAGCAGCGGCTCGACTTCCTGACCAAACAGCTCGAGGATTTGCGCAGCAGCGAGAAGCAGCTCACGGCGCTGATCGAGCGGTTGAACAAGGAATCCGAGCAGCGCTTCATCGAGACCTTCAACGCCGTCTCCGATCATTTCTCCAAGCTGTTCAAGAAGCTCTTCGGCGGCGGCAAGGCCGAAGTCTCGCTGATGGACATGAACGACGTGCTGGAGTGCGGCATCGAGATCACCGCCCGGCCGCCGGGCAAGGAGCCGCGCAACATCAGCCAGCTCTCCGGCGGCGAGAAAACCATGACCGCGATCGCCCTGCTGATGGCCGTCTTCCGCAGCCGACCGTCGCCGTTCGTGCTGCTGGACGAAGTGGACGCGGCGCTGGACGAGGCGAACAACATGCGCTTCGCGGCGGTGGTGAAGGAGTTCGTGGAGCTGGCCCAGTTCATCGTGATCACCCACTCCAAGCGGACGATGAGCATCGCCGACGTGCTCTACGGCGTGACGATGCAGGAGGCGGGGGTGTCGAAGCGGGTCAGCGTGCGGTTTGATGATGAGCGGCCGACGAGCGCGGTGGCTTAGCGCTTCGCGAATTTAGAATAGCGAATAGCAAATGTAGAAAAAGACAGGCGCCCCAATCAGCTACAGGCACTTCAAATATATAACTTTGCCGTCGCCGCGGGCGTAGTATTCCGGAAGCTCGGCCGCAATAACATATTCACACTTCTCGTAAAACCGACGGGTCGGGGCGTACAATTCGCGCATGGAGGTCTCGATGTAGAGGCGCTCGCCTCCGTCGCTTCGCACCGCGTCCTCCACCCGGCGGAGCAGTTCCCGGCCGATGCCCTGGCCACGGCACTCGTTGTCGACGATGATCCAATACAGCCCGTATCGAGCAAGCGTGCAGGAAAGCAGCCCGAAGCAGGCATAGCCCACGGGCACGCCGCCGACGTCGGCGAAGATGTACGAATAGCCCGCGGCCGGGCCTCGGGCGAGCGTTTCTTCGACCAGTTCAACCGCGACGGGAACCTCGTCGTCGCGGAAAAAACCGCTGGAGACGGCCATGCGGCGAACGTGGTCGGGGTCGGTGGGGAGGACGTGGGTTCGAAAATCCATGATGAGCGAATTGTACGGGTTTGACCATCCTAGATCATGCTGCTTTTGATGATCCGGTCGATCACTGTCTCCGGCGAACGGCCGGCCCGGTCTGCGGCCGCCATGAAGCCCGCATCCGGGGAGAGGCAGGGATTGGCGTTGATTTCCAGCATCCAGGGGCGGCCGTGGGAATCGACGCGGAAATCGACGCGGGCGTAGCCGGAGAGACCGAACACCTGCCAGCATTTTTTGGCGATCGTGCCGAGTTGCTCAATCAAGGGCTGGTCGCTCTGCGGGAAGTCAAACCGCCGCGGCGTGTTTTGATACTCGAACGAATCGGCGTGCCACTTGGCGGCGTAGCCGACGATGCGGGGTTTGCCGGGGGCGTAGCCGGCGAAGTCGATCTCGGCCGGCGGCAGAAGCTCGCACGCGCCGCTCGCGTCGCCGGTGGTCAGCAACGACAGGTTGAACTCCCGGCCTTTAATGAACTCCTCCGCGAAGGCCTCCCCACCCAGGCTCGCACTGCGTCGGTCAATCTCTCGTGCCAGAGTTGCGGCATCTGAGGCGGAGACGATGGACGAATCGTCAATGCCGATCGAGGCCTCCTCCCACACCGACTTCACGATGTAACGCTGGCCGGACGGCGTGCCGTGCAGGGATTTTCCATCGTGCCAGGCGGGCGTGTCGATGCCGTGGGCGATCATCCAGCGCTTGGCGAGGAGTTTGCCGGTGGTCAGAAACATCGGCTCGGTTTTGTTGCCGGTGTAGGGGAGGCCTATTGAATCGAGCAGGGCCGTCGCGAAGTGCAGGAGCCGGCCCTGGCCGCCGACGGATTCGACCAGGTTGAAGACGACGTCGGGCCGCGCGTCGCGAATCGCCGCGCTGGTCGCGGACAAGTCGGCCGTAAAGGCGAGCTGGAGGATGTCATGGCCCTGGCGTTTCAGGACGCCGCCGATATATTCGGCCTGCACCAGGGCGTCGGCGACATCGGCGCGGGCATCGGGCGGGATTTCATCGTGGAGAAAGAGGACGCGCATGATTCCGATTTCCTTACATTACAACGCAGA
>Ga0190265_10001805_pt1 | contig 14132 bp, 11 predicted proteins | sample Popmic124T_FD_133135 | JGI IMG/M metagenome (GOLD analysis project Ga0190265, IMG submission 133135) | Populus adjacent soil microbial communities from riparian zone of Indian Creek, Utah, USA - 124 T | ecosystem: Environmental > Terrestrial > Soil > Riparian zone | place: USA: Utah | collected...
CGAACATCCGCGGTGCGCTCGAACATGGTGCCGAGGCGCGCGATCGTTGGGAGTTTCCCAGCGTGCATCAGGTGCTCCTCCGCGAGTTCTTGCTCGCGACCGTGCCGCTTACGGCGGCAGCCAGGATCAGCGCGACGCTGTCCGGCACGCGGGGGCTACGCGGGATGGTCACTCTGAGTTTGTATCGGCGGGGGTTGGCTTTAACTAAAGCCCGAATTTGGCGGGCTTCGGCCACGAAACAGCGCAAAGTGCGGGTTCTCGTGACCTGATCGGTGCCATCCGTCAGGAACGCTGGAGGAACCAACCCCCACCGACGAGGTCTCGGAACACGACGACGTTGCGACCATCGAGGAGGACCACCTCGAAGTAGCGCCGCCGCAGCGGCCGGCCCGTCCACCAGCGATCCTCCACCACCCATTCTTCGCGAACGCAGTCAACGTCCCTACCGGCGATGTTGCGTGGAGAGCCGCCGTCGCCGGGGATCACGGACGTGGGCTTCGGCGTGCCGAGCCGGCGCGTCCGCCTGCTCTCGTCAGGCGTCACGAGGCGTCCGGAAACGGCGCGAGCACCGCGCGGCGCTCGGGAATGCGCGAGTCGGGATCCACGTCGAGGACGCGCAGCGCGGCGTCCGCCCCGGCGGCTTGGCGGGCCTGGCGGACCGCCTCTCCCAGCCGCGAGCGGCGCACCGAGTCCGCCTCGTCGAGCAGGCGCCCCTGGTCCTGCGCCGGCGGGCCGAACGCCTCGACCTCGAGCGCCAGCGACTCCGAGGGCGCCGGCAGCTCGGCCAGCTTCTGCGCCAGCGCCAGCTGGATGCGGGCAGGCTCCGCACTCGCGTGGCGCAGCGTGACCGCGGTGCGCCAGGTGCCGCCGGCCACGAAACGGGCGGACACGGCGAGCGCGCGCAGCGAGCGCCCACGGCGCTCGCGCCGGGCGAGCACGCGCGCGATCAAAAGCTCGAGCGCCCGCTCCAGCTGCTGACCCGACGCAGCCTCTGGCAGGTCGAGCCGCTCGACAACCGGCTCGGAAGGCCGGCGCGGCTCGAGCGGAGTGTCCCGGCCACGGCTGAGGTCGAGCGCGAGCAGCCCCGGGTGCCCGAAGCGCTCGGCCACCGCGCGCGACGGCAGCGCGGCCAGTTCTCCCAGCGTGCGGATGCCGAGCCGCTCGAGCACCTCGGGCAGCGCCTGAAGCTCGGGACGGGTGCGCAGGAGGCCGACCGGCAGCGGCGCGAGGAAGTGACGGGTCCTCGCGGGCTCGATAACGACAGCATTGAGGACTCGGGAGCTTGGGCCAGAGAGGCCTCCTCGGCGCCGCGCCCGCGCCTGAAGTGCTGCTGCGTGCGCGGCGAAGCGGCTCGGCGCCGCACCGAAGCGAGCGCCCGTCCCGAGCGCCCGGCGGGCCGCCGCCAGCACGCCCGCGAGATCACCGCCGTGGATCCCCTCGAGGCCACCGGCCACGAAGAAAGCGGCTCCGGCGTGGTCGGACTCCAGCTCGGCTCCGATCCCCTCGAGACGGTCGAGCACCGCGCTCCAGAGCGAGCGCACCCCCTCGGGGTCGGGCGGCACGAGCCGCAGCTCCGGGCATCGCGACATGGCCTCCCCCAGCCGCATCCCACGCACGACGCCGAACGCCTCGGCGGGCGCGGACACCTCCCCCACCACCTGCTCCCGCCCCGCCTCCGGTGCCAGCGCGGCCGGCTCGGAGAGCAGTGCCCGCCGGTCGCCGAGCGCCGACAGGAGCTCGAAGCGGGGATATAGGACGCAAACCACCATGACCGAACACATGTTCGCATCCGGGTCGGCGGTGTGCAAGGTGGGTTGCGGCGCTACTTCGGGCCCGAGCAGGCGTTGCCGACCTGGGCGCGCTGGCCGCGGTCGACGATCACCTGGCGGCTGGCCTTGACGCGACCGTTCGCGTCGAGGCAGCTCAGCGTCCAGCTCTCCTTGGTCCCGGTCACGACCTTCCGGTTCGGCGAGCTGAAGGTCACACGCCCGTTCGACCAGTCGTCCGGTGTGTTCGAGACCTGGTCGTAGTTGATCACGTGCAGCGTGTAGTTACCCGGCGGCGGGTCGAACAGCGACGCGTCCTCGGTGGTGTCTCCGAAGGCGGCCGACTGCGAGACGATCTGGCCGTTCGGCCCGATCACGTAGATGTCCCAGTCGGTCGCCGGATTCGACCACTCGATATGCACCGTCATGCGGCCGTTGTCCACGCCGTCGGCCGGCCCCTTCACGGTGAAGGGGATCGCCTCGAACGGCGGGTTGGGCGGGTAGGCCACGTTCTCCGCAGGGATCCCGGCCGGGTTCGCGAACGTTATGCCCGCCTGGGGCGGCCCGGTCGGGTCACGCCCGTCCCGTCCGGCCACGACCGGCCGCGTGGACGGGTTCACGTGCCACGCGAACGTCGGTCCAGTCGTCTTCAGCTCCGACGTCAGCGTGTCCGTGAACCGGATCGGATCGCGGATGACGGTGCCGAAGTCGTCCTGCCACACGGGAGAGGTCGAGGTCTGGAACGTCTTGGAGATCCGCAGCGTGGAACCAGCCGGCGCCGCGCCCTCGATCACCGAGTGGAGCGCGGCATTGGCGGTGGCCTGGAGCATCGTGTAGTACGCCTCCCGGTTGCCGCCCTTGCCGGCGCCCGCGGCCGGCGGCAGGCCGAGGTACTCGGCCTCCACGCCCCTCGCGTACGGCGGATGGAACTCGTCCGGACCGATCTCGAACGTGAAGGCGAAGCCGCCGGTGGACCAGAAGCTCCAGTCCTCGGTCGCCCCGGTCGTGTCATAGAGACCGAAGCCAGGGTCGTTCGAGTAGCCGTTGTGCGCCGCCAGGGACGCGCCCAGCGCCTTGTAGGTCGGCTCGTCGAGCGGGAACCCGAAGTCGGCCACGCCCGGCGGGCGGAGAACCAGGTTCGAGTAGGTGTGGTTGGTGATCAGGTTGGTCACCTGACGCGCGGCGATCAGCTCGCGGACGTTCTGCACCTCCGGCTCCGAGAACGGCGCGTCGCCGCGGAACGTCTCGTCGGACCACGTCACGCTCGCGCCGCTGCCGCCCCACAGTCCGCCGTAGTTGCGGTTCGGGTCGGTGCCGCGCAGGCTCCCCGCCTTGTTGTCGTCACACGTGCCGCGCGCGTACTTCTTCGGCGTGCTGGCCGACACGCGGCAGTTCTTGCGCTTCATCTCGTAGTCGAACAGCGAGAAGTCGCCGAGCGGCGCCGCCTCGCGCGAGATGTTGAACCCGTCCGGGTTCACCACCGGCACCACGATCGTGCGCGTGGTCTGGACGAGTTGCGTGGTCCGGGAGTCGCGCCCGTAGTTGCGCAGCAGGTCGTAGGCGAACTCGAGCGCGTGCTCCGACGATGGCCACTCGCGTGCGTGGTGCACGCCCATGTTCAGGAAGATCGGCTTCCCGTCCCCCGCGTTCTGCGCGTTGGTGGTGATCTCGATGCCGTTCACGTCACGGCCGAGCACGCTCCTGTGGTTCAGCGTGATCGGGCGTGCCAGCGACGGATACTGCATCGCGAGCTGCTTCATCTCGAGGTCGTAGTCCGGCAGGCGCCGGTAACCGTCGCGCCCGCTCGGAAGGCCGGACGCTGCTGTCGCGCGAGCGTGGCGCCCGTCACGCCGCTGGTTGCGGCGGGTGTGCGCGGCCAGGTCCGCGATGCGGACTGTGTACCGGAAGCCCGCCCGGCGTAGCCTGCGGGCGTCGGCCCGGCCGTGAAGGATGACCTCGATCGACTTCGCGCCGCCGTGCTCCGTCAGGTCGAGTCCCAGCGTCTGGAGGCGCTCCTTGTCGGCACGAGTGCCGGTGGCCACGTCGACGACCTGCAGCTTGCCCTGCTGGCGCTTTGCCAGACGTGTGAAGTGAACCGACACCCTCGCGCTCCCGGCGTTGCCGCGATAGCGGCAGGCCTGGATCGTCAGGCGCTCGCCCCTGCGGACGAATCCCTCCGCCAGCTCGTTCCCCCTAAAGGAGGCCGATCCGGCCACGAGCCGGCCCCTGGCGCCGAAGATTGCGATGTCCCAGTCGCCGCCGGACCTCAGGCGCGCGCTCACGATGCTGCGCGTCCGGGCCCTCGTCCGGACCAGCTGTCGGCCGGTCGCGGACGAGGCGATGTCGCGATGGCACGAGCGCGCCACCGAGCTGGTCGCCGTGACGGTCTGGCTCGCCTCCGCGGACGCCGCAAGCGCGAGTGAGCCGAGAATTGCCGCTGCGACGGTGCCCCTCCGTGGGCGGAAACCCATAGGCGACCGAGCGTAACCCCGATTCGGCGCCTACGCCAGCCCGGCCACCACGCTGGCCGCGCCGGTCACGAGGACCAGAGCGAGCACCACCCTGTAGAAGCGCTCGTGGTCGAGCCGCCGGAAGGCGAACGCGCCGAGCACGTGGCCCGCGAGCACCAGGCCGAGCAGCACCAGCAGCTCGTCCATATCGGCCGTCGCGTCGCCCGCGACGGCGAGCACCGCCCATCCCGCGAGGTTGAGGGCGAGGAACGCCGCGGCGAGGGTGGCACGGAACTCGGCCGGGCGCAGCTCCTGGGCCTCGAGCCACAGCACGAGCGGCGGGCCGCTGATGCTGATCGAGGTGGTGAGCACGCCGCTCAAGAAGCCCGCCACGGCTGCCGGGACGCGAGCCGCGGCGGCGCGGTGGCCGAGCTGCCACAGGGCCGCCGCGATCACCGCCACCCCCACGCCGATCTGGAGTGGCTCGCGTGACAGGGCGGCGAGCACCACGGCGCCGAGCGCGAGCCCGGGCAGCGCCGGGAGGATCAGCGGCGGAAGTCGCGACCAGCGAGCGTCGTGGCGCTCCACCAGGACGAGCACGTTCAGCGCCGCCCCGAGCGCGAGCAGCACGGTCACGGCCTCGGCGGGCTCCATCACCGCGAATAGCGCCGGCGAGAGCACGAGCGCGAAGCCGAAGCCGCTGGCCGACTGCACGGCGGCCCCGACCAGAGCCGCCACCGCGGCCAGAACCATCAGTCGACTGTGACCAGTTCCTTCGGGAAGCCCGTGAGGATGTCGGGCTCCCCGTCGGTCACGATCACGAGGTCCTCGATCCGGACGCCCACCTCGCCGGGCAGGTAGACCCCCGGCTCGACGGTCACCGCGTTGCCCGCCTCGAGGGTGCCGTCCGCCGTCTTTCCGAGCCGCGGTGCCTCGTGCACCTGGAGGCCGACGCCGTGGCCCAGCCCGTGGCCGAAGTGGTCCGCGTGGCCGGCTCCGTCGATGATCTGGCGCGCCACGGCATCCACGTCTCGGTTCGCCGCGCCGGCCCTCGTGGCGCCGAGCGCCTCGACCTGAGCGCGCAGCACCAGCTCGTAGATCTCGAGCGCGCCCTCGCCGGGCGAGCCGGTGGCGAGCGTCCGCGTGCAGTCCGAGCAATAGCCGTCCACGAGTGCGCCCATGTCGATCACCACGAGCGTGTCCCTCGGGATCTCGAGGTCGCGCGGGACCGCGTGCGGGCGCGCTCCGTGGTCCGCGGCCGCCACGATCGGCGGGAACGACGGCCCGTCGGCCCCGCTGTCCTCCATGAAGCGCACGAGCTGCATCGCCACCTCGCGCTCCGTGCGCCCGGCCAGGCCGCGCTCGAGCAGCGACTCGTAAGCCGCGGTGGACAGCTCGGCCGCGGCGCGCATCACGGCCACCTCGTCCGGATCCTTCAGCGCGCGCAGCTGCTCCACGAGCCCGGCCGCGGGCACCAGCTCCACGCCGGACCCCACCTTCTCGGCGAGCTTGGCGTGCGCAGCAACGCTGAGATTGTCGTCGTCGAACCCGGCGCGCCCGCGCAGCCGGCCGGACAGGTCCCCGAGCATGTCCCGTCCGGCTTCGACGCGCTCGTACTCCGGCACCTCGGTGCGCGCCTGCTCCACGTAGCGGAAGTCCGTGAAGAAGACGCGCTCGTCGCGCGTGACCACGCATGCGCCGTTGGAGCCGGTGAAGCCCGTGAGGTAGCGCACGTTCAGCAGGTCGGTGACCAGGAGGCAGTCCAGCTCCCGCGCTTCCAGGAGCTCGACGAGACGGTCGGTTCTGCTCACGCCTCGAGCCGCTCTTTGAGCATCTCGAGCGCGTCGCGGTAGCCGTCCACGCCCCGCCCCTGGATCGCGCCTATGCAGAGGTCGCGGATCACAGAGGTGCGCCGCCACTCCTCGCGGTGGTCGACCGCGGACAGGTGCACCTCGACGGCCGGCAGGCCGGCCACCTCGAGCGCGTCGCGGATCGCGTACGAGTAGTGGGTCCACGCGCCCGGGTTCAGCACGAGGGCATCGGCGCTCTCCCCCGCGCGGTGCAGCCGCTCGCAGTAGTCACCCTCGTGGTTCGTCTGGGAGAAGCTCACCTCCATCTCGAGCTCGCGCGCGAAGGCCTTGACCTTCACCTCGAGCTCCGTGAGCTTGAGACCGCCGTAGTGGTCGGCGTTGCGGCTGCCGAGCACGTCGAAGTTCACGCCGTGCATCACCTCCACGCGATGCCTCACTCGGCGTGCACCTCCTCAACGGCGCCACGCAGGTTGTCCGGCGCGACCTCGTGACCCGGGCTGACCTCTCCTGGAGCCTCCACGAGCACGAACGGTACCCGCCCGCCGGAGCGCTTCTTGTCGCGACCCACCAGCTCCACCACGTCGTCCACCGATGCGCCCGAAAAGGCGGCCGGGAGCCCGCGCGCAGCGAGCAGCTCGGCCACCTCGCTCCTCAGCGCCTCGCGGCCCGAGAGGCGCAGCGCCACCAGCAGCCCGATCGCCACCGCCTCACCATGCCGGTAGCTGGTGTAACCGGTGGCCGCCTCGATCGCGTGCGCGACCGTGTGACCCAGGTTGAGCACCTGACGGCGGCCTGCGTCCCGCTCGTCCTCGGCCACCACGGCGAGCTTCGTGCGAACGCATCCGAGGATCACATCGGCGTCGACGTCGCCGCCCTGGCGCACGCGCGCCCACAGCGGTCCGCCGGCGATCAGCGCCGTCTTGACCACCTCGGGATAGCCCGCGGCGAGTTCCTCCGGCGGAAGCGACTCGAGCGCGTCCGGGTCGCACAGGACCGCCGACGGCTGGTGGAAGGCGCCCGCGTAGTTCTTGCCCTCCGGGAGGTCCACTCCGGTCTTGCCCCCGTAGGCCGAGTCCACCTGGGCCACCAGCGTGGTGGGAACCTGCACGTGCCGCATACCGCGCTGGTAGATCGCCGCGCAGAAGCCAGCGAGGTCGCCGACCACGCCTCCGCCCACGGCCACGATGATGTCGCCTCGCTCCGCCCCGGCCTCCGCGAGAGCGCGCAGCACGAACTCGGCCCCGTGGATCGACTTGTGCTCCTCGCCGGCCATCGTGACGATCCGCTCGTCGCCCTCGAAGGACTGCGCGCGCGCCACGTTCTCGTCCGTGACAACCAGCCGGCGCCCGTCGACCGGGTGGAAGAAGCCCGATGCGATCAGCCCGTGGCCCAGGAACACCGGGTACTCGCCCGACGACGCCGACGCCCACACCAGCCGGGTGCCGGCCGGCGCATCGTCGAGCGCGCGCAGCGCGGGCAGGGCGCGCCGGAGCGCGTCGCGGTCGGAGGGCGGCAGCACCGCGTCGGCCACCGAGGCGTAGACGGCCGCGCGGTCGCCGTGCAGCTGGTCGAAGCGGCCGCGGTCACGCGCGAGCGGCCTGCCCTTGCCGGAAGCCCGCCGCCACGCCTCGCCGGGTTCCACCTCGAGGTGGACGACCGTGTGGGAAGCGAGCGCTCCTCGGACGCGCTCCGATCCGAGCGCACCGCCGCCGAGCGCGATCACTCCCGTATCCGGCCGGGAGAGCAGCTCGAGCGCCACCTCCTCCTCGCGCGCGCGAAACGCGTCCTCCCCCTCCCTGTCGAAGAAGGCCTCGACCGGCTCGCCGAGCGCCTGCTCGAGCTCGCGGTCGCAATCGAGCGCCCCCGCGCCGAGCTCGGCGGCGAGCGAGCGGGCGCCGGTGGACTTGCCGGCGCCCATGAAACCCACGAGCACGAGTGCTATGCGCGCCTCCAGCCGATGCGCTCCTCGTACGCCGCCAGCGCGGCCCTCGCGTCGTCCATGTTGTCCCCGCCGAGCTTCTCCCGGTACGCCGAGGCCAGCACCAGCGCCACCATCGCCTCGCCCACCACGCCGGCGGCCGGCACGGTGCACGAGTCCGTCCGCTCGCGCAGCGCCTGGGCGGGCTCCTTGGTCTCGGTGTCCACCGAGCGCAGCGGCTTCGTCAGGGTCGGCAGCGGCTTCATCGCGCCCACGACCACGACCGGGTCGCCGGTGGTCATGCCTCCCTCGATCCCGCCCGCGCGGTTGGTCTCTCGGTTGTAGCCGCTCTCGTCCGACCAGAAGATCTCGTCGTGCGCCTTCGAGCCCACGCGCTCCGCCAGCGCGAAGCCGTCGCCGATGCCCACCCCCTTCAGCGCCTGGATCGACATGATCGCCTGCGCGAGCCGCCCGTCGAGGCGCTCCTCCCAGGAGATGTGCGACCCGATTCCCGGCACCAGCCCGAAGGCGATCACCTCGAATTCGCCGCCGAGCGACTCGTTCGCCTTCCGCGCGGCGTCGATCTCCGCCACCATCGCGTCGCTCGCCGAGGCGTCCAGCGAGCGGACGGGCGACTCGTCCACACCCTCGAAGTCCGCGGCGCGAAGTGACTCCGGCGCGGACGCCGTGACCGTGCCGATGCGCGTGACGTGCGAGCGCACCTCCACTCCGAGCACGCGCAGGAAAGCCTTGGCGAGCCCGCCCGCGGCCACCCGCGCAGCGGTCTCCCGCGCCGACGCGCGCTCGAGGACGTTGCGGACGTCCGTGTGCCCGTACTTCTGGATCCCGGCGAGGTCGGCATGGCCGGGGCGCGGCAGGTGGACCTCGTCCACCTCGGCGTCCACCGGCCAGGGGTTCATCCGCTCCTCCCAGTTCTGGTAGTCGCGGTTCTCGATCCACATCGCGACCGGGCTGCCGAGCGTCCGCCCGTGGCGCACTCCCGACGTGACCTGAGCACGGTCCTTCTCGATCTTCATGCGCCCGCCTCGGCCGTGCCCGAGCTGTCGCCGGGCGAGGTCCCGGTCGATGTCCTCCGGGCGCAGCTCGAGTCCGGCCGGTAGGCCCTCGACGATGGCGGTGAGCCCCGGACCGTGGGATTCGCCCGCTGTTACGAAGCGCAAAGACATGGCGCCCACACCCTACTTACGAGGGTGCGGGCGCCAGGTTGGAGGAGGTACTGCTGGGAGGGACTACTAGAAGGGCTTCCAGTCCTGGCAGGTCCGCGAGTTCGGGTTAGGCGCGCATGGGTTGAACGCGTTGATGCCGTGCGGATCCACGCCGGGGCCTGGGTCTAGGTCGTAGCTCGGATAGGTGATGGTGCCGCAGGTGAAGCCACCGTCTCCGTCGAGGTCGTAGACCACCTCGTAGAGCTCGGCGATATTGCTGATGTCATCGTTGTCCTGGTCGTCCTCGCCATCGAGCAGCGTGTCGCCGTCCACGTCGTGGTCTGCGATGTCGAGTGAGGCGAACGGGCGCTCCTTGAAGTAGCCGAACTCCTGCCCACACGTGGTGGCCGGCTTCGAACCCCAGGGCTCCGCCTTCATCCGCTCCGAGGCGAAGAAGGCACTCCACCATGCCGGCTGGCCGGGACCCTTTGCGGACTCCAGGAAGTTGGACAGGCCGTCAGCATCGGCGTCACGCTCGTCGTCACGCCACGGGGCGTCGCCATGCAGGTTGTACGTGGCCGGGAATGCGTAACCCGGTGCGGCGAGCCCGTAGACCGGCCCTTGCCAGCTCGGGGGGCCCGGTGCCTCGTTCAGGCGGCTGAACTTCGTGCCGTCGCTGTAGCCGAATGGTGACTCGAGGTCCGTGCCGCCGGCCTTGGCCGCGTCGAACGCGCTGCCGGTGAAGCGCCAGGCCCGGTACTCCTCGAGCGTGGTGAGGCCGTCGCCGTCGAAGTCGATCGAGCTGGACCTCGCGCCGGCGGCTCCGCCGTCCGAGGGGTCAAGCGCGTTCGGGTACGGCCGCTCGCCGGGATACGGCGCGGCCTTGATGTTCAGGTCCTTGGCCGCGTAGTACTCCCAGCCGTCCGACATCTGGTCTGCGTCCGTGTCCGCGAGGCACGGGTCGGTGCCGTTCGCGAGCTCTTCGCTGTTCAGCAGCAGGTCGTTGTCGTGATCCGCGTCGTCGTTGCAGATGGCCACGTTCCCGCCGCCGCCGCCCGGACCGCCCGGACCGTCACCGGCACCGGTGACGACCGGTGACAGACGGCGCGGGGTGAACTTCGAGAACTTGCCGGCGAGCACGCGCAGCTGGAGGCGCGTCGGCCTCTGGGCGTTGGCGGCCACCCTCAGGAGGCGCGCGACCGCGACCGGAACACGCACCACGAGCTTGCGCTTGCTGGCGCGGACCGGCTTCGCGAATGCCGTGCGACCGGTGCCGGAGCGGAAGATCACTGTGTTCTTGCGACGCTGGGCCTTGAAGTTGCGACCGGAGATCGTGAGCGTTCCGCCCACGGCCACACGCATCGGCTGGACGCGCGTGATCTGCGGGGCCGGAGCCTTGCTGCGCGTTTGCGCGAGGGCGCTTGCCGGCACCACAAGGAGAGCCGCGGCGATCAGCGTCAGGGAGGTGATGATGATGCGTCGCATTTGCTGTCCTATCGACTTTCCGTATCGGTATCTGAAGTTTGAGTGGTCTCACTGGCCACGACGACCTCGTCAGCGAGGAGCGGCGGCATGAAACGGCGGTTCGGACCCACGGCGGCGCGCGCCTTGGAGCCGCCCGCCTTCGCGCCGGTGGTGCCCGTGCCGAGCTTGACCTTGCGGATCTCGTCGATCCGGACGGTGTAGGAGTCGCCGTCTTCCTCGCTGAAGACGTACTCGGAGCCGGCGCCGATGTAGGCAAAGGCGCACTTGGCTTCGCTCGGCTTGCACTTGCCCTCGCCAGCCGCCTTGAGCGTCGAGTCCACGAGGAACACGGCATTCGAGCCCTTGGCCGTGACGCCCATGAAGATCAGCAGCGGCGCGGACTGGTTCGGCAGCATGTCGAGCTTCTCCATGCCCTTGATGCGCCGCGTATGGCCGTTCGCCTTGAAGGTCAGGTCGACCACGTACTTGTAGACCGTCGTCGTCGTCGTGGTGCCATCGCCCGTGTCGGGGGTGACACCGGGAACGCCGCCCGGCGTGCCGCCGCCCGGCGGGACGAGGGTGAACGCGTCACCGCCGCCACCGCCGCCACTCGGAGTACCAGCGGTATCGCCGGTGCTGGGACCCGCGGTCGAGGGGCCGGGCTCCTTCTTGATCGCGCCCTTGGGCGGATTGAACGGGTTGCTCGGGTCGAAGGAGCCCAGGGTCGAGCCGTCGCCAACCTGGTCGTCGCCCAGCTTGACCTTTGCGAGCTGCTTCAGCACGTCCGGCTTGGGCCCTGCGGCGGTGGCCGCCGGCGGGGCCGTCGAGGGCTCATCCGCCGGCTGCGCCAGCAGCACGGGCACGGCGACGAGGCCCGCAAGGAGCACCACGGCCACGGGCCACAGGCGCTTTTCCTTGAGGTCATGCCATAGATCGAGCAGGAAGATCTTCATCACATTTCCTATGGGGTCGCCGTGGCGGTCGGGGCAGGCGAAGGAGTGGACGGTGCGGGCGTGGCCGCGGGCGTGGTTGCCGGAGTGGCCGCCGGACCCTCGGGCGTCGCGCCGGCCGTTGCACCCTCCGTCTTCGGCGACAGGTACACGGTCGCCTTGATCTCGGCGCGCAGGCGCGGGAAGAGAACCGGGTCGCTGTTGTAGGTCACGCTGTCGATCGTCACCAGGCGGCCATTCACGATCACGTCCTTGTTCACGACGTGCACGAAGCGCTTGATGTCATGGAAGAAGTCCGCGAGGTGGTTGAAGTGGCCGACGAACTCCATCTCGAGCGGCACGGTCTCGAGTCCGGTAGAGGACGCGACAACCTCACCGTCGGCACCCGTGGCCGGCGCGCCGCCGCCGACCGGCAGCCCGCCCTCGCGGGCAGTGGTCGAGGTGCTCGCATCGACGCCGGACTGGGCGGCTGCGTTGTTGGCGCCCTCGGCAGCCTGACCGGGCCCGCTCTGGGCCGGCTCGCCGCCGGCTGCCGCCGGTGTGGTGCTCTCGCCGGATCCCTCCGGCGCGGGCGTGCCCGCGCTGGCGGCCGGAGCGACCGGAGGCTCGAGCGCGGTGCGCTCGCCCGCCGTGATCTTGGTGAAGCGGATGCCGGTGCCCTTGGCGGCGCCCTCCAGCTGCACGAGCAGGCTGGGCATGTCCACCTGGGCCGGAATCGCCTTACCGAGCCGGACAATCTGGGTGTAGTCGCTGCGGAAGTCGGTCTTGGCCGAAGCGGCCGCGGCGACCTCGGCCTTGGCCGCGTCGCGCCGCTCCTCCTGCTGCGTCTGCTCGGCAGAGGCCTCTGATGCCTCCTTGCGCGTGGGCGCAAGCAGGAGGAACCAGTAGGCGACGATCAAGACGACCGGGATGACGCCCAGCAAGATCTTGCGATCGCGGTCTGACATGGACGACATCACGACCCACCTCCGAGTGACGCGGGAACCCGTGTCTCACCCTTCGGCGCCTCGCTTGAGGGCGGCACCGGGCTGAAGCTGACCGTGAGGTCGAACTTGTAGAGCTTCCCGCAGTTCTGAAGAGTTGTGTCGCTGGTGCCGGACTCCCGACTGGACTCATTCAGGGTCACTTCCGTCACGCGGTACATCTGCTCGAGACGCACCATCATGCGGGCGACCTCGGAATGGCGCTGCGTGCAGCCGACCAGGTTCGCCTTCGGCGTTGCCAGCGCGGCGGGGTCAGCCGCGGCGGTGGTGGTCGTCGACGCGGCGCCGACACCCTCGCCGCTCACCGATGCCGTGGTGGTGCTGATCCAGCTGCCGTTCGGCATGACACGCGAGAGCTCGCGCATGAAGCGCTCCCAATCGAAGCGCGTCTGCGCGGCCGCCGTGACTGCGGCCAGGCGCTGGTCCTTGATCGAGGCGAAGTCGGTGAACGAGCCGAGCTGCTTGGTCTTGCTCTCCGCAGCGTCGGCCTCTTGGCGCGCCGCGGCAGCCTTGCTCTTGCTGTCGTTCACGGAGTTGGTGCTCATCACGTATGCCACGGCCATCACGAGCAGCACGGCGAGGACGCCGAGCACGCCGTAGGCGCCGCCCGACATTTCGCCGCTGGCCTTCGCGCGGCGCTGGTCAGTCGGAATCAGGTTTACGGCCTTCATGCGGCCTTCCCCATCGCGAGTCCGGCGGCAACCGTCAGGCGGTGCGGATCCGCGCCGCCCTCGAGCGCTGACGGGTCGAGGACGCCAAGGGGCGCCGCGACCCTGGTCGGCAGGCCGAGGTGAATACCAAGGCTCTCGACGAGCGCGTCGTCGACCGAGCCGACGCCGGAGAGGACAACCTCGCCGACCGGCTTGGCCTGCGCCTGGGTCATGTAGTAGTCGATCGAGAGCCGGATCTCATCGGCGAGCCGTGCGCCGGCGTCGTCGTCGTCCCAGACCGCGGACAGCGGCCGGGTGAAGAAGCAAGCCGTACCAACGGCGATCGCGAGGTTGCTCACGCCGCCGAGGTGGCAGTAGACGCGCGCGCTGTCATCCGGCTCGGTCTCCGAGGCGGAGGCGAGCGTGCGGACGAGCGCGAAGGCGTCGAGGTCGATGCCCTCGGGCTTCAGGCCAGCCTGCTTGGCGGCCTCCAGGACAGCCTCGATCATCGAGCGCCGCGCGGCCACGAGCACGACCTGCATGCGCGGGGACCCGTCGGCCGCCTCGGTGTAGGAGGCGATCTGATGGTCGAGCACGGCCTCGTCGAGGGGCATTGCGATCGCCTCGGCCGCCTGGAAGCGGACGGCAGCGTCGCGCTGCTTCTCGTCCTCGATGCGCGGAAGCTCGACCACGCGGACGACGATCTGCTGGTTCGCCACTCCGAGGCGGACGCTCTTCGGCAGCCCGGCCTCCGCGACAAAGTTCTTCAGCGCCTCGGCGAGCCCGTCGCGATCGACGACTTCGCCGTCGCGGACGAGGCCTTCCGGCAGTTCGAGGCTTGCGCCGCGCACGACGCGTCCGCTCTCGACCTGGGCGGCTGCGAGGTAGCGACCGTCGATATCCAGCCCGACGGTGCCACCAGAGGAGTTCTTACGGAGGGAGAGACTCATGGGCGTACGCAAGGGGTATCGGCC
>Ga0190265_10001806_pt1 | contig 14132 bp, 12 predicted proteins | sample Popmic124T_FD_133135 | JGI IMG/M metagenome (GOLD analysis project Ga0190265, IMG submission 133135) | Populus adjacent soil microbial communities from riparian zone of Indian Creek, Utah, USA - 124 T | ecosystem: Environmental > Terrestrial > Soil > Riparian zone | place: USA: Utah | collected...
CGTCAACCTGAACCAGAGAGGCGCCATGTTCAAAGGCATCACCAAGACGCAGGTCTGGAAATCCATCTTCCGGGTGGGCATCCCGACCGACAACCGCAAGCGCGCGCTCGCCATGCTGGGCAACGTGGTGCTCCACCTGCACCCGATCAAGGTCAAGAAGTCCGGCATCCGCATGAGCTACACGTGGTGCATGGGCGGGACGGCCTTCTTCCTGTTCCTGGTGGAGACGATCACCGGGCTCCTGCTGATGTTCTACTACCGGCCGAGCGTCGAGTATGCCTTCGTCGACATCGTCGACCTGCGCGAGGCCGCGGCCTTCGGCATCATGCGCGAGCTGCACCGATGGGGTGCCCACGCCATGGTCATCGCGGTCTGGCTGCACATGTTCCGCGTGTTCATGACCGGCTCGTACAAGCCGCCGCGCGAGTTCAACTGGAACGTCGGCGTGATCCTCCTGGTGCTGACGCTGCTCCTCTCCTTCACCGGCTACCTCCTGCCGTGGGACCAGCTCGCGATCTGGGCCATCACGGTCGGATCGAACATGGCCCGGGCCACACCCCTGTTAGGCAACGAGGGACCAGGGGCCGCCTTCCTGACTTTGGGAGGCGAACGGTTGATCCACGTGGGCAGCGACGCCCGCTTCGCCCTGATCGGCGGCCGGACGATCGGCAACGCCACCCTGATCCGCTTCTACGTGCTGCACTGCGTCGGCATCCCGCTCGTCGCCGCGTTCCTGATGGCGGTCCACTTCTGGCGCGTCCGCAAGGACGGCGGCATCTCCGGTCCCATGTAGGGGGGGTGACATGATCGAAGCGCTGCTGCCGCTGTCACAGATGCTGGCTTTCGCGGAAGGGGGAGGAGGAGGACCGATGGAGGGCATCAAGCACTTCGTCGACATCCTCGCCTATCCCTACTGGTCGTTCACGCTGTCGCTGGTCGCCTTCTGGTTCATGCTGCGCTCCCGGTCCCTGTGGACCAAGCGCGCGGGGATGATCATGCTCGCGGTGGGCGTGGCCTTCTTCGTGGTCTCGCTGTTCGATCCCGACTTCAAGTCGATCGTGGCCAAGCCGGACAACGTGCCGATCGTCATGATGGTGTTCCTGGTCGGCTTCTTCGTCTGGTTCGCCATGCACAAGGCGGTCGAGAACGACGCCCGGCTCGCCGCGGGACAGCCCACGTTCGAGTCGACCGAGGTCGAGGACCGCATCTTCACCTGGCCCGACCTGGTGTTCTCCGAGTTCATCTGCATGGTCCTGCTGACGGTCGGCATGGTGATCTGGTCGATCGTGCTCAAGGCGCCGCTGGAGGAGCCGGCCAACCCGGCGCTCGCTCCCAACCCGTCGAAGGCGCCCTGGTACTTCCTCGGCCTGCAGGAGATGCTGGTCTACTTCGACCCCTGGCTCGCGGGCGTGGTGCTGCCCGGCCTGATCATCGTCGGGCTGATGGCGATCCCCTACATCGACACCAACCCCAAGGGGAACGGCTACTACACCTTCCGCGAGCGCAGGGTCGAGATCGCCCTCTTCCTGTTCGGCTTCCTGATCCTGTGGAGCCAGATGATCGTCATCGGCACCTTCCTGCGCGGTCCGAACTGGAACTTCTTCGGCCCCTATGAGTACTGGGATCCCGGCAAGGTCGAGGCCCTGGTCAACGTGAACCTCTCGGAGTACTTCTGGATCAAGCTCCTGGGGACGGGGCTGCCGGGCAACTGGGTGATCCGGGAGCTTCCCGGCATCCTGCTCATGGGCTTCTATTTCTTCGGCCTGCCGGTGCTCCTGCGCCGGACGAAGTGGGTGCGGCCCTACTTCGAGAAGATGGGGCCGGCGCGGTATTACACCGGCATCACCCTGTTTCTGTTCATGATGCTGCTGCCGATCAAGATGTACTGCCGCTGGCTGTTCAACCTGAAGTACTTCGTGTACATCCAGGAGTACTTCTTCAATATCTAGCGCAAGGAGCTCGAGTTGCCACCGATCACACCGCCCGAAAAGCGACCGGACCGGCACTACAACTTCGGTCGGATGAACATGTGGTTCGCCATCAGCGCCCTGGCGCTGCTGGCGACCACCCTGTGGATGGTCGTCGCCGACTACGCGCAGCCCTGGAAGAGGTACCAGGCCGAGTTCCGCGACCTGGAGAAGGAGCAACTGCGGAAGGAGCTGGAGGCTGAGAGCGGCAAGATCGAGGGCCAGCGCAAGCAGCTCCAGGCCGAGATCCGGGCGGCCGAGAAGGCTCTGGGCAAGGACCGGGACGAGATCGAGAAGCTCGAAGAGCGGATCCGGGAGCTGTCGTCCAAGTGGAACCAGGCCGACGCGGACTGGCGCGGCGCCAAGGCGCGCCTCGACGAGGCCCGTTTCATCTACGACTCGTCGATCCAGGCCGGCGGGGCCGACCCGGAGAAGGCGGAGCGGGTCGAGGAGGAGAGGAAGGCGCTGCTCGACGCACAGAGGGAAAGGGAGGGGTACGGGAAGGAGCGCGAGCAGATCCAGGCCCAGATCGCCGAGCGCCGCAAGGCCGTCACTGCCGCCGAGGAGAAGCTGGCCGCCCTGCAGAGTGGCGTGGAGAGCCTGGAGACCCGAGCCGCCGTCCTGGACAAGGATCTCGGCTACTTCCTCCTGAATGCTCCGCTGATGGACTTCGTCAAGCCCACCCTGTCCGTGCAGCAGGTGATCCTGCCGGGGCTTACCCACAACATCAACTTCACCGAGATCAACCGGGTGGACCGCTGCGTGACCTGTCACGTGGCCGCGAACCGCCCGGGCTTCGACGGCGAGGAGTGGAAGGAGCCCTACCGCTCGCACCCGCGGCTCGCGGAGTTCGTCGGCGACGCCTCGCCGCACCCCTATACCCAGTTCGGCTGCACCGTCTGCCACGGCGGCCTCGACCGGGCGACCGAGTTCTCCCGCGCCGGCCACAGCCCGCAGTCGGACGAGCAGCGCAAGGAGTGGGAGAAGAAATACAACTGGAAGCGGCAGGCGTACCTGGAGTACCCGATCCTCCCCGCCGGCATGACCGAGGCGGGCTGCGCGACCTGTCACGCGGGCGGCGTCTGGACGCCCAAGGCGGAAACCCAGGACGTCGGCCGGGAGCTGATCACCCACATGGGGTGCAACGGCTGCCATCCGATCAACTATCCGTCCTACACGAACCTGCGCAAGGCGGGCCCGGACCTGACGCGCATCGCCGGCAAGACCAATCCCGCCTGGGCTTACAAGTGGATCGAGGCGCCGCGCGACTTCCATCCCACGACCTTCATGCCGCACTTCTTCTACCAGGAGAACACGCAGACGCCGGAGAACCGGAAGCGGCAGGCCGCGGAGATCCGTGCCATCGTCGACTACCTGTGGGCGAAGTCGGACCGGCCGCAGTACGGACCGGCCCCGGCGGGCAATCCGGCCAACGGCAAGAGGATTTTCGAGACCGTGGGCTGCGCCGGCTGTCACATCCTGGACCCCAAGGCCAAGCGGGACGACTTCTTCCCCAAGATGAACCGCCTGCACGGCCCCAACCTGGTGCGCACGGGCAGCAAGGTGAGCCGCGGCTGGCTCTATGCCTGGGTGAAGAACCCGAAGCAGTACTTCCCCGATACCAACATGCCCGACCTGCGGCTGACGGACCAGGAGGCGGCGGACGTCGTCGCCTACCTGTCGTCCAGCCGCGACGCGAAGTTCGAGAACGTGGCTCTGCCGCAAGTCGACGCCAACGTCCGCGACGAGCTGGCGCTGGGATACCTCCGGAACCTGTACACCCTGGAGACCAGCCGCGCCAGGCTGGACGCGATGTCCCAGACCGAGCGCAACGTCTATCTGGGCGAGCAGACGATCACCAAGTACGGCTGCTATAGCTGCCACGACATCCAGGGCTTCGAGAACGCCAAGCCGATCGGCACCGAGCTGACGCAGGAAGGCTCGAAGCCGCTGCACCAGTTCGACTTCGGCCACGTGCACAGCGTCGCCCACACCCGTCACGACTGGGTGAAGACGAAGGTCATGCACCCGCGCATCTGGGACGAGGGCAAGGAGCGGGTCAAGGACTACAACGAGCTGCTCAAGATGCCCGACTTCGGCGTCTCCGAGCGCGAGGCGCAGGCGATCACGGCCAACGTGATCGGCTTCACCAAGGAGACTGCGGCGGCGACCCGCAAGGCGGGAGCGGCGGACGGCAGCCGCATGGCCTCGCTGGCCGAGGGCCGCAAGCTGATCACCCGCTTCAACTGCCAGGGGTGCCACCTGATCGAGGGCCAGGGGCACGCGATCCAGCAGATCATCCAGGATCCGGCCATGCTGCCGCCGAACCTGGCGGCCGAGGGGGCGCGCGTGCAGGCCGACTGGCTGTTCGCCTATCTCCACGATCCCAGCCGGGTGACGATGCGGCCATGGCTCACGGCGCGCATGCCGACCTTCCAGTTCACGGACGAGCAGGCCAACACGCTAGTGGGCTATTTCGCCTCGCGGGAGAAGCAGAAGCCGTTCGTCTCGCGTCCGGTGGCGGCCCACCCGCGCGACCTGGCGGTGGGGAAGATGGTGTTCGACCTGTACCAGTGCGCGAGGTGCCATCCGTCGGGCCCGGTGGTGAGCGGGGCTGGAGCTTCCACGGCGGAGCTGGCGCCGTCGCTCATGCTGGCGCCCGACCGTCTGCGGCACGATTGGGTGCCGTCCTGGATCAAGAACCCGCAGGGTTGGATCCCCGGCACCCGGATGCCGGACTTCTTCCTGGGGAGCAAGCCGGGCGAGTTCGTGTCGGCAGTGGCCCAGGCGCTGTCCTCCCCCACTTATGCCGCGCAGAAGCAGCAGATCCTGCCGTACTTCGCGTCCGAGGCGGAGATGAATGCCTACCTGGCCGACACGGACAAGGTGACGGCTGCGATCCGCGACCACATCTGGCGGCTCGCGGGCGCCACGTTCGCGGCACCGCCCACGGTCACCGCCGGGACGGTGGACGGGGGCGGAGCACCGGCCGCGAGTGTGTCGGCGGGGGCCGCGGGCGGCGGACGTTAGCGCTTCAGATCTGACAGGCCGGCCGCTGTGACATAATCCAGCGGCCGGCTGTACGACTCCGGCAAATCCCAAGAGAATCCTTCAAGGAGGTTTTGAATGAGCAGGAATCGATTCTGGATACTTCTCGCACTCTGTTGCTCGCTGGCCCTGCTGGTCGCCTGCGGCGGTGGTGGCGAGGGAGACGGGGAGGGGGATGACGTTCCCGAGGCGTCGTCGGAGGCGCCGGCCGCCGAGGTGGATACGGCCAATGCGGGCGGCGTCAAGGGCGCTGTCAACTACAGCGGCCCGGACACCGATACCCCGATCGCGATGAATGCCGACCCGACCTGCGCCAGCCTGCACTCGACCCCGGTGGACACCGGCAAGTACCAGGTCAAGGAAGGCAAGCTGGGCAACGTGTTCGTGTACGTGAAGACCGGCCTCGAGGGGAAGAGCTTCCCGACACCGACCGAGAAGAAGACCCTCGACCAGCAGGGCTGCCAGTATCACCCGCACGTCATGGGCATCCAGGTGGGTCAGCCGCTGACGGTCAAGAACAGCGACGCCACGCTGCACAACATTCACGCCATGCCGAAGTCGAACCCTGAGTTCAACCAGGGCCAGCCGATCAAGGACATGTCGTTCGACAAGACGTTCGAAAAGGCCGAGGTGATGGTGCCGTTCAAGTGCGACGTCCATCCCTGGATGAACGCCTACGTCGGCGTGCTGGACCACCCCTACTACGCGGTGAGCGGCGAGGACGGCTCGTTCTCGATCGACAAGCTGCCGGCGGGCACCTACACGCTGGAGGCCTGGCACGAGGAGCTCGGCACGGCCACCCAGCAGGTCACGGTGGCGGCCAACCAGACGGTCGACGTGAACTTCGACTTCCAGCCGCGGACCGGCGGCTAACCCGCTATCTCCATTCACCCTTCGAGCCCCCCGATCCTCGGAAGAGGACGGGGGGCTCGGTGTTTTCAGGGGATCAGTGCGTATCCTGACGGGGGGCGGTCTGATCGTAACGGGCGCGCTTGAGAGAGGACGCGACTTGGGCCGCCAGCTCGAGTCCTGCCGTCTCGGCCTGGACGGCCTGTCGCCAGAGTGTGAAGGCGGCCAAGGCTTCGCGGTGGACGTGAAGAGAGGAAAAAATGGGCACCATCTCGCCGGCAAGCCGTTTCAGCTCTACGGTTCTCCCCTGTTCCGTGAAGAGGACGGCGAGGTCCAGGGAGATCAGGGCAACGTCGTAGGCGGCGCTGATCTCCAGGAATCCGGCCCGCGCTGCCTTGAAGAGCTCCTCGGCCTTGTCCGGCTGCCCGAGTCCGCGCGCGATCTTGCCTTCGACCCAATCACGACGGTAAAGGAGCCATTGCTCGTCGACGCGCTGGTACAGGCCGTGGACTTTGAGGAGGAGCCGCTGGGCCTCCATATACCGGCCTGTGTCGGCCAGGTCATCGATCAGGTTGTGGTTGGCGATGAGCAGGAGGCGCGGTTCCTGGGCGGGGTCGATGAGATCGAGAGCGCGGTAGAGAAGGGGGATCCCCCTTTCGGCCTCTCCTATCTGGTGGAGCACGGTGTCCATGTTGACCAGGGTTCGGCCGGCCCTGTGTCGATCCCCAACCGCCAGAAAGAGCACCAGCGCCCGGCTCAGCAGCCGCGTGGCATCCTCGAAGCGCCGTTGGGCTCGGAAGAGCGAAGCTTTGAGGTCCAGCCACACGGCGCGCTCCCAGGGTTCCCGAGTGCCTTGGCGAAGGTGCACTAGCGCGCGCTCCAGTGCCTCGTGCGAGCCCAGGAGGTCGGACTGCACCCGGCGTGCGTTCCCGATGTAGGCCCAGGCTCGTCCTCTCAGGTCCTCGATGGCCTCACTCCCATATCTCGCAACATCGAGGTGTTCTGAAAGATCCAGCGCAAGGCAGGCCAGCTCCTCTCCCAGCGAGGGGTTCTCGGCACTCTCATCGCGGCTCAGCTCGAGCAGGCGCTCGAAGACTCCCCAGGTGTGGAACCGGGGATGGTTGTGGACGAGGATTCGTTGCCGCTCGGTGGGATGCCTCAGCAGCTCGACAGTCAGGCCCTTCGCCTCAACTCGCTCCCTTTCATAGGTTGCCTGAAGGTCTTGCAGGCGACGTGCGCTTGACGTCAGCGCGTCATCATAAGCCGCAGAGGTCGAGCGCTTCACCCGCAAGGCTTCCAGCTTTTGGGAGCACTTCGAGCACCCCGCCACGTGCTCTCGCACGGGAGGCATTCTGTCGCCGGAGGAGCGGAGGTATCTCCGGAGGAGCTGGTCGGGGGGGTGGATCTTCATCTTCATGCCCTCCAAAAGGCTTGAGGCGAGTCCAGGACGCAGATGTCTCCCGCTTATGGCCGTAATCACGGCGGAAGTGCTGCCCGGACGGTCCAAAAGATTTGCACGAGAATGCCATCTACAAGAAAAGATGCTTGCCGGCTGAAAAACGGGACAAAAAGGCAGGAAAAAGGGCGCCGGATGCGGGAGATCCGGCGCCAAGGCGGACTTCAGTGACCGCCGTTGGGGTCGGCGTGGCTTCCTTCCCCTTCCCAGACCGACTTGAGATCCCCCTTGGGGGCCGAGCGCTCGAATCGAAACAGGGTGGCAATCCAGTCCCAGACACGGACCAGAACCCCTCCCGACTCCGAAGGTCGTGCCAGCCCCTTCTGCAGTGGCATCGCCTGAGCGACGCCGGAGACCAGAAGGACCAGGGTCAAGAGGACAGCGAGCAGACGAACCTTTCGAAGCATGAAAATCCTCCCCTTGAGGGACCCAAAATGCGGCCACCATGGCCACCGGGCTAGCCCTCTATTGGAAAGAGTGGCACTTTTAGCGGAAAGCGGGAATAGTAGTTTAGATCAGTCCTTTTCCTTGTAAGAATTCCAGCATCAATGCCCAGAGGCGATCTTTGCGGTCGGTCAGGCGGTGATCGCCGTCGGCGAAGAGGTGGAAATCGATCCCGGGGTAGGCGCAGCGGGTGGCGAAGTCGGCCACGTCTTTCCAGGAGACCGACGTGTCGAGCTTGCCCTGGAGGAGAAGGGCGGGAGTCCGATAGCTCTGGAGCAGCTCTTCGTAGGGGCGGCTCCGGAGGTCCTCGATCAGCTCCCAGCCGAGCTCGCAGGAGACGAGGTCGTTCTCGAAGTGGATCGACCCGGTCTCCTGCCAGGCGCGGCACCGCTCCGGTCCGGCCCAGGCGGTGAGCCCCTTCTCCAACTGGAGCGCCGGGGCGATGTGGAGGCCGGCCACGACCTCGTCCGGATGCAGGGCCGAGTACCAGAGGGCTGTCCCTCCCCCCATCGAGGAGCCGAGCAGGCAGACGCTCTCGCAGCCCCTCTCCCGCACGTAGTCATGGACCCAGGCGACGTCCTCCAGGTTCCGGGTCAGGGTGAGGTCACGCATGGTGCCCCCGGATTGGCCGTGCCCCTGAAAGTCGAACGAGCAGAAGGCGAAGCCGCTCTCCAGGGCGCGCTGCCGGAAGAAATCCGCCTTCTCGCCGGTCTGCATGGAACCGAAGCCGTGGAGATAGAGGATGCAGAGGCCGTTCTGCCGGGCAGGGGCATCGAAGAGGACGGCCAGATGGGAGCCTGCCCCCGGGATGGGGATGCGATCCATGGGCAGCTCACTGTAGCAAGGGATATGATGCGATCACAAATGAGCTTGCCATCGACCCGGCTCCTGACGGGGCTTGCCTGGGGGAACGCCGCCCTCCATGGGGTGGGGCTGGTTCTGGCCCTGGTGGGGATGCGGCCGGGCAGCTCTCTCGTCCCTCTTCCCGAGCGCATGGCCTACCTGGCTGGCCGGCCCGCGGGCTGGACCTGGGGCTGGGGCGTCTGGATGCTCTGCTCGCTCCTGCTCCTGGGCTACGTGGCCGCGCTGCGCCGCCACCTCCCGGACCGGTCGATCGCCGCCGACCTCGCCTTCGTCCTGACCGCGGCGGGGATGGGGGTGGACCTGCTCTGCGACGTGCTCCAGATCCGCGGGCTGCCCCTGGCCGCCGGGTCGGGCTCGGAGCCTCTCTTTCTCTCTCTGGAAAGCCTCGCCTTCACCGGCGGAGCCACGGTCGCCAACGGTCTCTATACGGCCGCCGTCCTGATCCTCACTTTGGAATTGAGAGGCAGGATCGGTACCGCGGCACAATTCGCCGGTCTGGCCACGGCGGTCTTCGGCTCGGCCATGGCCGTGGCCGGGCTCATCCCTTCGCCGAATCTCCTGGAGGTGGCCACGGGGCCGACGATCGGGTTCTACAGCCTCTGGACGATCCTTGTGGCCCGGGATCTCCGATGATCGCCGTCTTCGGCGGCTATGGAGTGTTCGGCTCCCTTGTGGCCAAGGAGCTGGCTGCGGCGGGGCTGCCCCTCCGGATCGCGGGCCGGGACGGCGACCGGGCTGGTCGATTCGCCAAGTCCCTCGGGCATGAGGGGATTGCCGCTGACGCCTCCGATCCAGCTTCCTGCGCCCGGGCTATGGATGGTGTTGACGTCGCGGTCTCTTGCGTCGGTCCGTTCGGAGAACTGGCTTTGGCTCTCCCCGAGGCCTGTCTTGCCGCGGGGGTGCACTACGTGGACATTGCGGACGACCGCGGCTGGTTCGCCCGTCTCCGGGGTATGAGCGACAGATTCCGGTCCCGGGGATTGGCTGCCGCCTGCGGGTGCTCGACGCTACCCGGGATCTCCGGCGCCCTGGCCCTGGTCGCGGCCGAGCGCCTGGACGAGATCCGGAAGGCGCGGGTGACGCTCTTCATCGGCAACGCCAATCCCAAGGGAACGGCCGCGGTGGAGTCGGCCGCGATGCAGCTCGGCCGCAGGTTCGAGGCTCCCCAGGGGACGCTGATCGGCCTCCGTGGACGAGAGGTCGTGGACCTCCCTCCGCCGTTCGGCCGCCGCGGGGTCTACGACTTCGACAGCCCGGAGCTCGACCTCTTTCCCAATCTCATCGGCGCCCACGAGATCCGGGTCAAGGTGGGGTTCGAGTCCCGGATGGCCACGGCAAGCCTGGCAGCCATGGCCTATCTGGGACCGGATCTGGGGGTGCCGCTCTCCCGGGCGATCACCCCGATGGCGCGGCTCGCCTCCCGGTTCGGACACTCCGGCGGCTGCGTGAAGGTGGAGCTGTGGGGTCCGGACGGCGACCGGTCCGATGCCTGGATCGGCGGGGCTCGGGAAGGTCAGCGCATGGCCGCCCTGCCCGCCGCTTTCGTGGCCCGGGGGCTTCATGACGGAAGCGTGCAGGAGCGGGGGACGGTTACTTCCTATGAAGCCCTGGGCGCCCGTCCCCTGCTGGAGAGGATCTCGGCGGCGGGGTACGACTCCTGCTAAACTCCCCCGGATCTGCCCGGGCAGGTCCTGACACGACATGAGCATCACGAAAGACGCATCCTCCCTCACTCCCGACCCGGCGCTGCCGGTTTCCATTCGGCTGTCCGACCTGTCCGAGCTGACCAAGCCGGGGATCACCTTGATGGTGGTCCTCACGGCCGGGCTCGGCTTTCTGCTCGCGGAGCAGGAGGGGATCTCGTTCCTCCTTCTGGTCCACACCCTGATCGGGACCGGTCTGGTCTCGGCCGGCGCCTCGGTCCTGAACCAGGTGATCGAGCGCGAGACCGACGCCCTGATGCGCCGGACATCCCAGCGGCCTTTGCCCGCGGGGAGGATGGACCCGGACGCGGCTCTCCTCTTTGGCGTGGGATTGGGGGTCGCGGGGCTCGCGCAGCTCGCCCTGGCGGTCAACCTGCTGACCGCCCTCCTCGGCGCGGTCGCCCTCGCCGGCTACGTGTTCGTGTACACGCCCCTCAAGCGGGTGAGCTCTCTGGCCACGATCATCGGTGCGGTCCCGGGCGCCATCCCTCCCATGATGGGGTGGAGCGCCGTGCGCAACGAGATCGACCTCCCGGCGTGGGTGCTCTTCGGCATCCTCTTCTTCTGGCAGATGCCCCACTTCCTGGCCATCGCCTGGCTCTGCCGCGACGACTACCGGGACGCCGGCTTCCCCATGCTGACCGTGACCGACCCGGAGGGGCTCCGCACCGCGCGCCAGGTGCTGCTCTACGGCGCGGTCCTGGTGCCGGTGAGCCTCATGCCCTCGCTGCTCGGGCTGATGGGGGGCGTCTACTTCGTCGGCGCCCTGGCGCTCGGCCTCGTCTACTTCGGGTTCGGGCTCGGGTTCGCCAGGAGCCGCACCACGCCGGGGGCCCGCTGGCTGATGCTGGCCTCGATCCTCTACTTTCCGGCCGTCCTGCTGGTGATGCTCCTGGACCGCGTTGTCTCCTGATCCCCTTTCCTCCTCCGCCGTCGAGGCGCAAGGAGTCGAGTACTCCTACCGCAGCCGCAAGGGCGGCGTGCACAAGGCGCTGGCGGGGCTGAGCTTCCGGGTGGCGTCCGGGGAGGTCTTCGGCTTCCTCGGACCCAACGGCGGCGGCAAGACCACCCTGTTCCGCATCCTCGCCACCCTGGCCTCTCCCCAGGGAGGCTCGGTCCGCGTGTTCGGGACGGACCTGAAGATGCCTTCCGCGGTGCGCCGCCAGCTCGGAGTGGTGTTCCAGAACCCGAGCCTCGACATCCATCTCACCGTGCGGGAGAACCTCCTCCACCAGGGGCATCTCTACGGATTGAGCGGCAGGGATCTGGAGACGCGGATCGGGACAGCCCTGGAGCGGTTCGGACTGACCGAGCGGCGGGATCAACGGGCGCTGGAGCTCTCGGGCGGGTTGCGCCGCAGGGTGGAGATCGCCAAGGCCCTCCTCCACAGTCCGCGGCTGCTCCTCCTCGACGAGCCGAGCACCGGGCTCGACCCGGGTGCCCGGCGCGACCTCTGGAGCACCCTCGAAGGGCTCCGGGGGGATGGGGTCACCGTCCTCCTCACCACGCACTTCATGGAGGAGGGGGACCGCTGCGACCGGTTGGCGCTGATCGACCGCGGCGCCCTGGTGGCCGAAGGGAGCCCGGCCGCGCTCAAGGAGGAGATCGGCGGCGACGTGGTCACGCTCACCGGTCCCGACCCGGAGGGATTGTTGCGCGACCTCTCGGCCCGGTTTCCCGACTTCGCTCCCGAGTTGCGCGACGGCGCGGTCCGCCTCGAGCGGGAGCGGGGGCACGAGCTTGTCGCGCGGCTGATCGAAGCGCTGCCCGGCCGGGTGGATGCCGTGACCGTGGCCCGTCCCACGCTGGAGGACGTCTTCCTCCACCGCACGGGCCGGCGGCTGTACGGGGGTGAGTCGTGATGGCTGTCTACACTCTTTGGAAGCGGGAGCTGGTGCGGTTCTTCCGCCAGCCCAGCCGGATCGCGGGGGCGGCCGGCTCGCCGCTGATCTTCTGGGTGCTGATCGGCAGCGGTCTCTCCGGCTCATTCCGCCTGCCGGGCGGACGCGCGGACCTCGACTACCTGGAGTACTTCTTCCCCGGGACGATGGTGCTGACCCTGCTGTTCGCCGCGATCTTCTCCACGATCTCGGTGATCGAGGACCGCAACCAGGGCTTTCTGCAGGGGGTGCTGGTGGCTCCGGTGCCGCGGGCGGCGATCGCCGCGGGCAAGGTCCTGGGCGGGGCCACGCTCGCCTGGCTCCAGTCCGTGATCTTCCTGGCCCTGGCTCCGCTGGCGGGAATCCGGCTGACGCTCTCGTCCGCCCTGGCTGCGGCCGGGGTGCTGGCCATCCTCGGGGTTGCTCTCACTGCGGTCGGGTTCGCCTTCGCCTGGAAGGTCGACTCGGTCCAGGGCTTCCACGCGGTGATGAACCTCCTCCTGGTGCCGATGTGGCTCCTGTCGGGGGCCTTCTTCCCGCCATCGGGGGCACCCGGCTGGCTGGCGGCGGTGATGAAGGTCAACCCTCTCACCTATGGAGTGGCCGCGCTACGCTGGGCTCTCTACGGCCCGGCCGAGGCCGGGACCGGATTGCCCGGTCCGGCCGCGGCGATTGCGGTGACGATCGTGGCCGCAGTCGTTGCCTTTGGCTTCGATCTCCTCGTCATGCGGGGGTCCTCGGAATGACGGTCCCCCTCCGGCGGAGGCTCCTCTGGGGATTCCTGGTTGTGGCCCTGGTGGCGGTCGCGGCGGCCACGGCCGTCCAGTGGCTGAGGAGGCCGGAGCCTTTGCCGGTCCTGGGAACGCTTCCCGGGTTCTCGCTGGAGTTGCCCTTGGTCAATCGGGACGGCCGGACGATTCGCCTGGAGGATCTCGCGGGCGCGCCCTGGGTGGCGGACTTCGTCTTCACCCGCTGCCCGGCCTCGTGCCCGATGATGACCGCGCGCATGGCGCGACTGAACCGCGAGATTCCCGCGGACCTGGACGTGCACCTGGTCTCTATCAGCGTGGACCCGGTCCATGACACCCCGGAGGTCCTGAGCCGTTATGCCGCGGGCTTCCAGGCCCCGGACCGCTGGCTCTTCCTCACGGGCGGGAGAGAGGATGTCCGCCGCCTGTCGGTCGAGGGGTTCAAGCTCGGGCTCGAAATGGACCCGCCGCCGGGGATGGGGCCCGAGCCGATCTTGCACAGCACCCGCTTCGTGCTCGTGGACGGCGAGGGGCAGATCCGTGGATACTACGAGGCGTTCGACGAAGGATCGATGGAGAAGCTGCGGCGGGACCTGCTCGCCCTTGCGGGCTGAAGAGCGGCTGTCGTAGACTCTGGCGTCTTCAACGGATAGCCGCTTCCGCATGACGTTTTTGGATGCAGAGAAAGCCGGGCGAGCAGGGTCGGGCGCGTGCTGCGCCTGGCCGGGCCTCGCCGGTCCGGATCGTGAGTCGGAGGACTGTAGACGATGGCACTAGTCGACGATCACGCAGCTCATACACCCGGCCATGCCGATGCTCACCACGAGCCGGGGTTCCTCGGGAAGTACGTCTTTTCCCAGGACCACAAGGTCATCGGCCTTCAGTACGGTTTCACCTCCCTCCTGTTCCTGTTGTTCGGGTTCACCCTGATGATGCTGATGCGCTGGCAGCTCGCCTTCCCGGGCAAGCCGATCCCGGTTGTCGGGGGGCTGTTCGGGGACCTGAACGCGCCCGGCGGCATCATGCTGCCCGAGTTCTACAACCAGCTCGGGGCCATGCACGGCACCATCATGGTGTTCCTGGGGATCGTGCCGCTCGCCGTCGGCGCGTTCGGCAACTACCTGGTGCCGCTCCAGATCGGGGCGCCCGACATGGCCTTCCCCAAGCTGAAC
>Ga0190265_10001807_pt1 | contig 14129 bp, 7 predicted proteins | sample Popmic124T_FD_133135 | JGI IMG/M metagenome (GOLD analysis project Ga0190265, IMG submission 133135) | Populus adjacent soil microbial communities from riparian zone of Indian Creek, Utah, USA - 124 T | ecosystem: Environmental > Terrestrial > Soil > Riparian zone | place: USA: Utah | collected...
GACCTGCGCCGCCTCTGTGCCTTCGCCGGCGCGACGTTCGTGCTGGGCAAGGCCGAGGGGCTGGATACGGGTGCGCTCGCCTTACAGGTGGCGGGGCGGCCGCCGATCCATGCGCAGGTGATCTCCTTGAACGTCGGCAGCGTTCCCGGCACGCAGGGGGTGCCGGGGGCGGCGGCCTGGGCGATCCCTTCCAAGCCGGTGCCCCGGCTGCTCGCCGGTTGGGAGCGGGTGAAGGCGGCAGCGGTGGCGAGCGAGCCGCGGGTCGTTCTGGTGGGCGGGGGCGCGGGCGGGGTGGAGCTTGCGGTCACTATGCACCACCAGTTCGGACGGCGGGCCTCCTTCACGCTGGTGCACCAGGGGCCGCACCTGCTGCCGGGCCACAACGAGCGCGTGCGGCGCATCTTCTCCCGCCTGCTAACGGAGCGGGGCATCGCCGTGCGGACGGACACAGCGGTGACCGAGGTCACCCCGGACGGCGTACGCACGTCCGCCGGCGACTTCCTGGTGGCGGACAGCGTGTTCTGGGTGACGGGCGCCTCGGCGCCGGGATGGATCGCCGAGAGCGGCCTCGCGACCACGGCGGAGGGGTTCGTCCGCGTGACGCCGACTCTTCAGGCGGTCGATCATCCCGGGATCTTCGCGGTGGGCGACGTGGCGACGGTCGAGGGCCATCCGCGGCCCAAGTCCGGCGTGTTCGCCGTGCGGATGGCGAAACCCCTGGTGGACAATCTGCGGGCGCGGCTGGCGGGCGGGCCGTTGCGGGCCTACCGGCCGCAGCGCGAGGCCCTGAGCCTCATCGGCACCGGTGACGGCCAGGCCGTGGCCTCCCGGGGGCAGTGGCTCGCCGCGCGCTCGGCCTCCGTCTGGCGGTTGAAGGACCACATCGACCGCCGTTTCATGCAGAAGTTCGCGGACATGCCGGCGATGGAGCCGGTGCCCGAAGCAAGGCCGGAGGGCGAGGATCGTCTCGCGGCTCTCCGGCAGAGCGCCCGGATGCGCTGCCTGGGGTGCGCGGCCAAGGTGGGCAGCCCCATACTCACCCGGGTGATCGCCCGCCTGCGCGAAGAGCACGGCGCGGCCTGGCAAGAGGCGGCGCGCACCGGCACCGTGCTCGCCGGGCTGGACGCGCCGGACGACGCCGCCGTCTTCACGGTGCCGGCAGGCCAGGCTCTGGTGCAGTCGGTCGACTTCATGCCGGCGCTGGTCTCCGATCCTTATCTGTTCGGGCGCATCGCGACGATCCACGGCTTCAGCGACCTCTTTGCGATGGGCGCGACGCCGCACAGCGCGCTGGCCGCCGCGATGGTCCCCTTCGCGGCCGAGGCGGTGACCGAGGAGACGCTCTACCAACTGCTGAGCGGAGCCGCGCGCGAGCTCGCCGCCCTGGGTGCCATCCTGATCGGCGGGCACAGCGCGGAAGGCTCTGTGCTCGGCCTGGCGCTCACCGCCAACGGGCTGATCGACCCCTCCCGCGTGCTGCGCAAGGGTGGCCTGCGGCAGGGCGAGGCGCTCATCCTCACCAAGCCGCTAGGCACCGGTGTGCTCTTCGCCGCGCAAATGCGCCTCAAGGCCAAGGCCGCCTGGATCGACACCGCGCTGTCTTCGATGCTCACCTCGAATCAAGACGCCGCTACGATCCTCCGCAGCCACGGGACCACCGGCTGCACGGACGTCACCGGATTCGGCCTCGCCGGCCATCTCCTCGAGATGCTGCGGCCCACAGGCCTTGGCGCCACACTGCGCCTCGCGGAAATCCCGGCGCTCCCCGGAGCGCTAGAGTCCCTACGCAGCGGCCTCGCCAGCTCGCTCCACGAAGCCAATCAACGAGCCCTCTCCGCCATCTCAAGCGCCACGGCCTTCGCCGCCAACGAAAGCCTCCCGCTGCTCTTCGATCCCCAGACCTCCGGGGGCCTCCTAGCCGGGGTGCCGGAAGACCGCGCCGCCAGCTGCCTCGAAGAGCTGCACGCCGCAGGTTACCCCAACGCCACAATCATCGGGACCGTCACCCCCTCCACCGAACCGGAAACACCGCTGACGCTGGAGTAGACAGCTCCCTCCTCTCCCGGCCGGCGGGAGGGAGGTGGGAGAGGAGGGTCGGGGTGGTGAGGGCCCCGAGGGCAGCACGACGTCACGGGTTTTCTCTGAAGCTCGACCTTTTGATGCGGAGAAAATTCTCGCCTGCCGTTACAATACGACCACGATGTTTCCAGTGCTCCTGCACCCTGACCTCTATCGGCGGCTGCGCCGGAGCGAGCGCGCGGTGCGGGCCCGAGTCTGGAAGACGCTGACCCGGCTGCGCGACGGGCACTGGAGCGGCGGCACCCGGGTGAAGCGGCTGCGCGGTATCGGCCGCCCGGTCTACGAGGCGCGCACGGACTCGGGTGACCGGCTCCTCTTCACCATGGCGCGGGCGGCACTCGCCGAACATCCCGAGCAGATGGTGTCGCACCTCCAGATCTGGGACCTGGTCGAGCACGACGACGCCATCCGCACCGCGCGCCGCAACCAGGCGCCCGAGGCCGAGTTCCTGGAGCTGCCGCCGGTCGAGCAGTTCGAGATCCACGAGCCGCCGCCGCACCCGGACGCCGACTTTGCCGAGGTTCCCGCGGAGAGCGCGGCCGACCCTTCGGAGCTGCTCCTCCCTTTTCTGCTCCCGCCGGACGGTTTCGCGCCCTCCCCGCGGGAGGGGGTCACGGGCGGCGTCCGCTGGTTCCGGCTCGATCCGGAAAGCTTGACCGACGAGAGCGAGTTCCAGCGAATTCTGGACGCAGGGGGCGAGGAGCTGGAGCTCAAGCTCACCCGCGAACAGTACGAAATCCTCGAGGCTCCGGGCCCGGTGCTGCTGGCCGGCAGCGCCGGCAGCGGCAAGACGACCCTCGCGGCTCACCGGCTGGCCGCGGCGGCGCGCGCTCCGGAGGCGCCGTCGGCCCTGTACCTCTCTTATAGCGCGGCGCTCGTCGAGCATGCGCGGCGGCTGGTGCGCGATCTGGCGCTGGCGCGCGGTGAGAATCCCGACAAGAACCCGCCGAGCTTCTTCACCTTCGGCGACCTCTACCGTTCGCTGGTGCCCCGCGACTTCCGCGAGCACCAGGCGCGGCCGATGAACGAGGCGATGTTCCGCGCCTGGTTCCGCAAGGCCGGCCGGTCGCTCGATCCCTCCCTGGTGTGGGAGGAGCTGCGCAGCATCCTCAAAGGCGCCTGCCTCTCGCCCGCCCGGCCGATGCTCGACGAGGAGGCCTACTTCGAGCTGGGCAGGAAGCGCGCGCCGCTGTTCGTCAACGAGCGGCCGGAGATCTACCGTATCGCACAGCGCTACCAGGCGTGGCTCGCCGAGGAGGGACGGTCGGACCGCATCGACCTCTGCCGCCGCGCCTTTGCCGAGCTACGCCACGGCCGGGGCCGGCGCTGGGACGTGGTGGTGTGCGACGAGGTGCAGGACCTGACGGAGCTCGAGGTGGCCTTCGTACTGGGGCTGTCGAAACGCGACGACCTGGCGGGCGTCCTGCTCACCGGCGACACCCAGCAGATCGTCAACCCGAGCGGCTTCCGCTGGGCCGAGGTGCGCCGGCTGGCCGCCAAGGCGGGCCACCTGAAGGTCGCGCCACCCGTGCTGCGGCTGCGCCGCAACCTGCGGAGCGTGCGCCCACTGGTCGAGCTGGCCAACGCCGTGCTCGGATTGCGGCGGGAGGTGTTCGGACGCACCGAGGAGGACGACCCGGAGGAGGCGGCCATCGAGGGGCCTGTCCCGATCGAGATCCCGGCCGCCGAGGAGAGCGTCCTTGCAGCGATCGAGGGTTTCGGGCCGCGCTGCGCCGTGCTCACGCTCGACGACGTCGAGGCGGAGCGCCTGCGGCAGAGGCTGGACACGACGCGAGTCTTCCACGTCCGCGAGGCCAAGGGGCTGGAGTTCGAGACGGTCATCCTCTGGAAGCTGCTGACTCCGGACCGCGACCTCGTCGACCGCTTCGGGCGGGGCGCCTCCCGCCTGGAGGCCGAGCCCCGCTTCGGCCGCCTCCTCCAGCACCTCTACGTCGCGGTGACCCGGTCGCGGCGCCACCTGGCGGTCTACGAGGGACCAACCGCGGACCCTTTCTGGGGACAGGACCGGTTCCGCGGACGCATCGAGCGCGAGGCGGTCGAGACCCTCGACCGCCTGTTCCGGCCGACCGCATCCCCGGAGGAGTGGGCGAGCGAGGGGGACTACTTCTACGCGCGCGGCCACTTCCGCCAGGCGGCCGAATGCTACCGCCGCGCCGGCTCACGCGAGCGGGAGACCGAGGCGCTCGCCCACTTCGCGGAGGCGCGGGAGGACTGGGCCGGAGCGCTCGAGCTCTGGCAGACGCTCGGCGTGGCCGTCCGCCAAGCGCCCCTGCTGGAGCGCCTCGGCCGCCTGGAGGGTGCGCTCGCCCTGTATCGGCAGGAGGGGATGGAGCGTGAGGCGCGCGTCTGCGAGCTGCGGCTGCTCGAAGGACGGAAAGCCTGGGCCGAGGCGGCGCACGGCTGGGAGGAGCTCGACGCCCACGCGGACGCGGCGCGCTCCTGGGAGCGCGCCGGTGACGAGCGCAAGGCCTTGATGGCCCAGGGCCGCGCCGCCGAGAAGGAGGGGGATTTCGCTCTCGCCGGCCAGGCCTGGACGGAGCTCGGCCGCTTCGATGAGGCGGCCCGCTGCTTCCGCGCGGCGGGAGACCTTGGGCGCACGGCCCTGGCTCTCGCCCGCCTCAACCAGGCCGAGGAGCGGTGGAGCCGCGCGGCGGCGGCCTACCGGTGCGCCGGCGAGCCCGAGATGGCGGCCCGCTGCCGCGCGCGCGCCCAGGAGGAGGCCGGGCACCTGGACCGGGCGGCGCGGAGCTGGGAGAAGCTGGGCGAGACGGACCGCGCCGTGGACCTCAACGTGCGGGCCGGCCGGTGGCTGGACGTGGCGCGGCTCGAAAAGGTACTGCCTGAAAACCGGCTGCGGCTGCTGGCCCACGCCCGGAAGCTGGCCGAGAGCGGCGACTGGGAGGAGGCCCTCACCCTCGCCCGGGCGCGGATGGAGGTGCTGCAAGCGCGGCTCCCCCAGGTGCCCTGGTTCGTCTTCGTCGACGAGGAGCGCCTCGCATGGCAGGAGTTTTGCGCCTGGCAGTTGCTCGAGCAACGATGCGAAGCCCTGCGAGCCGAGTCGATCGGAGCCTGGAGTCGTGCCAGCCGATACTGGGAGCGGGCCGGCGAGCCGTCCCGGGCCGTCGAGGCCTTGAAGCGGCGCATCGAGACGTTACGCGACCCCGTCCGCCGCGCCCGCGCCTGGAAGGCCCTGGCCGACTCGCCGCGCCCAGCCCTGCCTCCCGGTCCCGGTGAAGCCGGGCCTGAGGGCTGAACCCTCCTCTGATCGGACGTTGCATTCTGACGCATTCGCTGCGATACTCCCTAAACAATCGCTGCAACCCGCGGGCCCTGCCCTGCGTAGAAGGTGAAGATGCGGTCCAAGATCGGACATCCTGAAAAGGAGTCCTTCCGCCGGCTCGTCCGCGGGGAAGCCTCGGCCGACGAGACGCGGGAGATCATCCGGCACCTGCTGGTCGGTTGCCGCCCCTGCGGCCAGCACGCCGAAGAGGCCCGCGCGCTCCCCTCCGCCAGCTCCCTGGAACTTAGCTACGACACGATCTTCGACCGCCTGGAGAACAAGCTCGCCCGCCATGGCCTGGAGGTGTTCGCCGAGCGGTCGTTCGCCCAGGAGCTCTACGCGGAGCTGCTCGGTCATCAGGCGATCGAGGGGCTCTCCCAGGTCCATAGCACCCGGCGCTACGCGAGCCTCGCGCTCTGCGAGCTGCTGCTCAAGAAGAGCCGGGAGCTCGCGCTTTCAGAGCCCGAACGGGCGCAGCATGCCACCGAGCTGGCCGTGGCGGTGGCCGAACAGCTCGACTTGAACCTCTACGGAGCGCCGGTCGTGCAGGACACGCGGGCGATCGCCTGGGCCTACTTCGCCGAGACACGCCGGGTACACGCCGACCTGCGTTCGGCCGAGACCTCGATGAAGATCGCCGAGGGGCTGCTGGCTCAAGGCAGCGGGGATCCGCTGGCGCGGGCGGAATTGCTGACGCTCCAGGCGTCGCTACGCGGCTACGGCGGCCGGTTCGAGGAGGCGATCAACCTGCTCAACCGCGTGGGCTCGATCTACCGCAAGCTGGGCGAGCCGCACCTGCTCGGCCGGACGCTGCTCAAGAAGGGCACCGTGCTCGGCAACGCCGGCCACCCGGACATGGCCGTGCGCCTCATCCGCCGCAGCATGGACCTGATCGATCCGGCGCGCGAGCCGCGGCTCCTGGTCTGCGCCACCCACAATTTCATCTGGTTCCTCAACGAGAGCGACCGCGCCGGCCAGGCCGCCGCCTGCCTCCACGGCGCGCGCCGGCTCTACGAGCGGGCCGGGGACCGCCGCCATCTCGGCCGTCTCCGCTGGCTCGAGGGCAAGCTCGCGACCCGCTTCCCCGAGGCCGAATCGGCGCTGCTCGAAGCCCGCGACAGCCTGGTCCGCGAGGGTCTCTCCTACGAGGCCGCCCTGGCAGCCATGGACCTCGCCGTGCTCTATGCCAAGGAGAGCAAGGGGACCGCGATGCGCCGCCACGCCGACCAGATGCTGCCCCTCTTCAGCTCCGAATCGATGTACCGCGAGACCATGATCGCCCTGCTCTCTTTCCAGAAGACCGACACGGCGGGCGAGCCCGAGAAGCTGATCGAGGAGCTGGGCACCTGGATCCATGACACCTGGCAGGAGAAGAACCCGCAGAGCCTGGTGCGGCGGATTCCGCGGTAGGGGGCACCTCGCTCCCGGTCCCTCTCTCAGGGGAGAGGGAGGTCCTGCTCCGGGGACTATAATCCGCCCTGCCATGCCTCTCCTCCCCGATCCCGACCTGCTCGCCCGCCTAGTCGCCTTCGACACGACCAGCCGCAACAGCAACCTGCCGCTAGCCGACTTCCTCTGCGACTATCTCGACCGGCCCGGAGTGCGGGTCGAGAGGAATCCTTCGGCGGACGGCACCAAGGCCAACGTGATCGCCTGGATCGGCCCGGCGCCGGAAGGCGATCGCCGGGGGCTCGTCCTTTCCGGGCACATGGACGTGGTCCCCGCCGAGGAGGCGGGGTGGCGGAGCGACCCCTTCACGTTGGCCGACGCCGGAGACCGCTTCGTCGCCCGCGGCGCCTGTGACATGAAGGGCTTCCTCGCCGTGGCCGCGAACCTCGCGGCCGAGCTGGATCCGGCCCAGTTGCGCGCCCCGCTCGCGCTCGTCTTCACCTACGACGAGGAGGTCGGCACCCTGGGCGCCAAGCGGCTCACCGAGACCTATGAAGAGGCGCGGGCCCTGCCGCGGAGCGCGATCATCGGCGAGCCCACCTCGCTCCGGGTGGCGCGCGCCCACAAAGGGCACTTCAAGATGCGGGTGACCCTCCACGGCGTCGCCGCCCACAGCGGCTACCCGCACCTGGGTGCCAACGCCATCGAGCCCGCCGGGCGGGTCGTCGAGGCGCTCTCGCGCCTGCGCCGCGAGCTCGAGACCGAATCGCCGCCCCACCGCGAGCTGTTCCCGGAGGTGCCTTTCGTGCCGCTCAACGTGGGCACGATCCACGGCGGCGCGGCGATCAACGTGGTGCCGGACCGCTGCGTCGTCGAGCTGGGGGTGCGCCCGCTGCCGGGGCTCGACTCCGCCGAGCTCGTCCTACGGGTGGCCCGGGCTGTCCGCGCCGCCGCCGCTCCGTTCAGCCCTGAGGTCGAGCTGCTCTCCGACAGTCCGCCCATGCTGCTCGACGAAGCCGCCCCCATTCACCGCCACCTCCGCGCCCTGGTCGGCCAGAGCGCCGAAGCCACCGTCTCCTTTGCCACCGACGCCGGCTGGCTACAGCAACTGGGGATGGACTGCGCCGTCTTCGGCCCCGGCTCGATCGAGGCCGCGCACAAGCCCAACGAGCACCTCCCCAAGGACGAATTCGCGGCGGCCCGCGGGCTGCTCGAACGGACGGTGCAGCACTTCTGCCTGGAGACACCGCGATGATCCCCCAGATCCTGGAAGCCGACCTCACCTGGACGGGCGAACGCTTCGAGCCCGGAATCCAGGTCCGGATCGGAAGCGACGGCCGGATCAACGCCGCCGGCCCCTCCGGCGAGGCGCCCGACCGGAGGCTGACCGGCCGTGCCCTCCTGCCCGGCATGGTGAGCGCCCACTCGCACGCCTTCCAGCGCGGGCTGCGCGGCCGCGGCGAGACCTTCCCGCAGGGGAGCGGCAGCTTCTGGACCTGGCGGCAGGCGATGTACGGTCTGGTCGAGCGCCTGGACCTCGACACCTTCCACCGGCTCTGTCTCCAGTGCTTCCGGGAGATGCGGGCGGCGGGCATCACCACCGTCGGCGAGTTCCACTACTTCCGCCACCGCGACCCGGAGGCCCTCGACTACGCCTTCGATGAGCCGGTGCTGCGCGCCGCCGCCGAGGCGGGCATCCGCATGGCGCTCATCCCGAGCCACTACAAGACCGGGGCGATCGGCCAGCCGCTCGAAGGCGGGCAGCGCCGTTTCGCCTCCCCCTCGCCGGCCGGCTACTGGGAGCAGGTGGACCGCCTGGCCGGCCTGCTCGACCCACGCACCCAGACCCTCGGCGCCTCGGTGCACAGCCTGCGCGCCGCGAGCCTGGAAGACCTCGCCGCCATCTACGACGAGGCGCGGCGGCGCGACCTCGTCTTCCACGTCCACGTCGAGGAGCAGCGGCGGGAGATCGAGGAAGCCATGACCTTCTACGGCCAACGCCCGATGGCGCTGCTGCTCGCGGCCCTGGGCACGGCGACCGACCTGACCGCCATCCACTGCACCCACACAGACCCCGAGGACATGGAGCGCTTCCTGGCCGCCGGCGGCACCGTGTGCCTCTGCCCGTTGACCGAGGGCAACTTGGGAGACGGCATCGCCGCCGCCCCACGCGCCCACCCCGCCCGTGGCGCCTTCTGCATCGGCAGCGACTCGAACGCGCGCATCTCGGTGATCGAGGAGATGCGCTGGCTCGAGTACGCCCAGCGGCTGGCGACCGAAACCCGCGGCGTGCTCCGCAACGGCGAGGGCAACGTCGCCCAGGGGCTCTGGGAAGCCGCCACGGTGGGAGGGGCGAAATCTCTGGGGATCGAGACCGGCCGCATCGAGCCCGGCCTCTGGGCCGACCTCGTGGCGATCGACCTCAACTCTCCATCCCTCGCCGGCTGGGAGCCGGAGACCCTGCTCGATTCGGTGATCTTCGGGGCGACCGAGGGTGTGGTCGCGGCGACCTGCGTGGGCGGGGATTGGGTGGAGCACCGGTAGCCTCACATCCCCACGCGGAACTCCGCCCCTCCCCCCGGGCCTTGAGCCAGGCTGAAGTCGAAGCCGTGGGCGGTCAGGATCTCCTGGACCAGGGTGAGACCGAGGCCGCGGCCGTTCCTCTTGGTGGTGAAGAAGGGGGTGAAGAGGAGCGGCTGGACGTCTCCGGGGATGCCGGGGCCGGTGTCCTCGATCGAGAGGTAGGGCCTGCCGCGGTCCCAGGTGGTATCCGCGGCATCCGCGGCAGGCAGGACCGGCTCGCGGCCGAGGCGCAGGGTGATGCGGCCGTCTTCGCCGATCGATTCCATGGCGTTCTTCAAGACGTTCACGACGACCTGCTCGATCTGGTTGCGGTCGAGGTCGATCGGCGGCAGGGGGTCGGCCCGCTCCCAGAGGACCTCGATGCGGCGACGGTCGAGCTCGGGGCGCAGGAGAATGAGGATCTCGTCCACGAGCTGTCGGACGTCGGCGGGCCGGCGCTCGGGCGGCGGCAGGCGGACGACCTCGGCGAAGCCGTTCATGAAGGCGCGCAGGTTTTCGAGGCGGGTGATGGCGACGGCGATGGCGTGGAGGAAGTCGTCGCGGTCCTCTCCCACGAGCTGCTCGCCGTAGCCGCGGAAGGAGTCGAGCAGGGAGCCGACGGCGCCCACCGAGTTGTTGATCTCGTGGGACATCATGCGGATCAGCTTCCCGTACGCCGCCCGCTCCGAGGCCCGCAGCTCTTCGGTGAGCTCCTCGATCACCAGAAAGCTCCTGGGGAAGCCGCGGTCGAAGAACTCGGCCCGGGAGCACTTGACGCGCCGGCCGCCCTGGAGCGGCAGCATCTCGGAGCCGCCCACGGGGATGGCGGCGAGGGCGGGGCCGAGCGGGCCGTCCAGATCCTCCAGCCGCTGGCCCTGAGCCGCCTCGGGGCGCACCTGGAGGAGGGCTGCGGCGGCGGGGTTCACCAGGCTCACTCGGCCGTCGAAATCGAGCGTGAGGATGCCGGCGGGCGAGGCGGAGAGCACGCGGTCCAGGAAGTAGTTGCGCTCCTGGAGCGTCAGGCGCTCCTCGCGCAGCTTGCCGATCATCTGGTTGTAGATGCGGATGAGGGCGTCCATCTCCGGCTGGCCCACCTCGCGGAAGTGCGAGGTGAAGTCCCGCTCCCCCATCAGCTCGGCGCCGGTGCGGATCAGCTCCAGGGGGACGAAGAAAGAGCGCACCAGGAGGACTCCCAGGGCGATCGAGAGCACGAACAATCCCTCGACCACCAGCAACCAGATCGGGTCCTCGCGCAACACCACGAACGAGATCACCCCCAGGACCGCGTGGATGGCGGCGAGGTAGGTGATGATCTTGGCGCGGAGAGTCAATGGGTTTCTAACCCGTACTTCTCGAAGCGGCGGTAGAGGGCGGCGCGAGAAAGGCCGAGCGCCTCGGCGACGCGGGTGACGTTGCCCTCGTAGTGCCGCATGCACTTGACGATCATCGCCTTCTCCATCTCGTCGAGCGTCATGCTGCCGGGGCTGGGGAGAACAGTCCCACCCCTGGTTTCACGGGCTTCGAGGCCGGAGAGGGCGAGGAAATCCCCCACGTCCAGCCGGTCGCCGTCCTCTACCAGCACGGCGCGCTCGATCGTCTGTTTCAACTGGCGGATGTTGCCCGGCCAGGGCTGGTCGACGAGCCAGTCGAGGGCGCGGTCCGAGATCGCGACCGGGCTCCGGCGGTAGGTGCGGGCCGAGAGGTCGAGGAAGTGGCGAGCGAGGACCGGCACGTCTCCCCGCCGCTCGCGGAGCGGCGGCAGGCGCACGGCGATCAGGTTCAGGCGGTAGAGGAGGTCTTCTCGGAACTGTCCCTTCTCCACCATCTCGCCCAAGTCGCGGTTGGTGGCCGAGACGACCCGCACGTCGACCGTCCGCGTGTGCGAGGAGCCGAGCACCTCGTAGGAGCGGTCCTGGAGCACGCGCAGCAGCTTCACCTGGGCGGAGAGGTCGACCTCGCCGATCTCGTCCAAGAAGATCGTGCCGCCGTCCGCCATCTCGAAGCGCCCCTTGCGGTCCGCCCGGGCGTCGGTAAAGGCACCTTTCACGTGGCCGAACATCTCGCTTTCGAAGAGCGTCGAGGAGATGCCACCCAGGTTCACCTTGACGAAAGGGCCGGCCTTCCGGCGGCCGTTGCCGTGGATAGCCTCGGCGATCAGCTCCTTGCCGGTGCCGCTCTCGCCCATGATGAGGACGGAGGCGTCGGTCGGGGCGATGCGGCCGATCAGCTCGAGGATCTTCAGGAACTTGGGGTCGGCGCCGACGAGCCCGCGGAGGTCGTAGCGGCGGTCGAGCTCCTCGCGGCTGGCGGCCTTGGCCTCCCCCGCCTCGCCGGCGAGCGAGAGGGCGGTCTCGACCGACTGCAGGAGCTGCGCGTTGCTCCACGGCTTGGTGACGAAGTCCGCGGCCCCCGCCTTCATGCCCTCGACGGCGAGCGTGATCGAGCCCCAGGCGGTGATCAGGATGACCGGCATGCGCGGCCGCAACCGGCGGATCTCGGCGAGGAGCTCCAGGCCCTCCTCGCCGGAGGTGCCGCGCGAAAAGTTCATGTCCTGGAGGACCAGGTCGAACTCGGCTTCGCGGAGCACCGCCAGCGCCTCCTCCTGGGAGCGGGCCGACCGGTTGGGGTGGCCGTGCCGCTTGAGGAGGAGGGAGAGCGAGGTGACGACCGACGGGTCGTCGTCGACGATCAGGATCATCGCGTCACTCGTACCTCAGGGCCTCGGCGGGCTGCACCCGGGCGGCCATGGCGCTGGGGTAGAGGGCGCAGACGAGCGAGAGCAGGTAGATGGAGGCCATGGCGAAGAGGAATCCGGCCGCTAAGATCTTGCCGCTCACGAAACCGACCAGGTCGAGAATCGGGATCTGGACGACCAGCACGGCTCCGGCGAGGACGCCCAGCGTCGTCAGGATGAGCTGCTCGACGATCACCTGGGAGTGGACGTTCCTGCGCGACGCGCCCGTTGCCCGCCGCAGCCCCATCTCGCGGGTCCGCTGCAGGAGATTCTGCCACAGCACCCCGATCAGCCCCAGGCCTACCATCAGCAGGAGGAACAGGGCCACGATGCCGCCGGCGGCGAGCGGGGTGAGGAAGATGCGGAAGGAGGAGCGCCGCATCTCGGTGAGCGGCTTGACCTCGAACGACCACTCCGGCGCCACGGCCTGGAGGCGCTTCACCAGCACCTCCTCGAAATTGGCGGTCGTGCCCGGGCGGACGCGGATGGCCAGGTGCTGCGGCGGCCGGTCTTCCGGGTGGCCGGCGCGCTTGTAACGGAACAGGAAATTGCCGCGGCCCGACAGCTCGCCGCTGCGGCGGAAGTCGGAGACCACGCCGACCACCCGCAGCTCCGGCCTCTCGGGGTCCGGATCGCCAAATCGCTGGCCGATTGGGTTTTCGTCGCCAAAAACCTCCTGGGCGAGGTCGGCGTCGATCACGACCGGCTTCCAGGTCTGCGCCTCGTCTCCCGCTTCGAACCAGCGGCCCTCTACGAGCCGCAGGCCGAAAACCTTGTCGAAGTCGCGGGTCACCTCGCTGACCTCGGTATCCACCGAACGGCCCTTGATATCCGAGACGTTGTTGGCGCTCTGGAAGCTGTAGGGCAGAGTCATCGTCCCGGCGGCCGCTTCGACCGGTTCGAGGGTATTCGTCTCGTCGAGCAGCCGCTTGAACGTCGCGACCTGCTCCGGAGTGAACGTGTCGTCCGACGACTGCCGCATGTCGATCTCGACGTCCCAGACGTTCTGATAGGAGAACCCGAGGGGGCGGCGGTAGTTGTCGAGCAGCCAGAGGCCGAGCGTGCCGACCACGAAGACCACCAGGAAGGAGAAGAAGATCTCCAGGATGATCAGCGCGTTGGTGCGCTTGCGGTTCCAGACCAGCTTGAAAAGATGACGGGTCATATCGACCTCCCGCGCAGAGCTTTGACAGGGTGCAGACGCGACATCCGCCACGCCGGGTAGACTCCGGAGAGGAGGCCGAAGAACAGGGCGAGGCCGAGGCCGGCCAGGAACACGCGAAGGTTCAAGCCGAGCTGCGCGTAGGGGATCAAGCCGCTCACGTTGATGGCGTGGAGCACCGCACCCGAGAGCGCGAGGCCTAACAGAGCGCCGACCAGGGTGAGCACGACGTTTTCGACGACGAACTGGCCGACCAGGGTCCACGACGAGGCGCCGAAGGCCTTGCGCACGCCGATCTCTGACGCGCGGTCCAAAATACGTGAGAGGTTCAGGTTCACCAAGTTGACCGTGGGGAGCAGCATGAAGACCAGGGCCACGGTCAGCAGGATCGCCAGCAGGCGCTCGGGGCGGGACTCACCCACCTTGCGCGACAGGAGGAGCCGCGACAGCGCTTCAAACGGCGTATCCGCGCCGCCCAGGAGGGCCGTGAACTCGGTGCCCGCCAGGTCGCGGCCGGCCGCCTCCTTCATGCGGGAGGCGACCTCGGCCTTGATCTGGGGGAAATCCGCCCGGCTGCGCGCCACGATCAGGCCCATGTTGTGGCCCACGAGCTCCTGCTTGTAGGCGGGCGAGGGCGACGTGCCGAAGGGCACCCAGATGTCCGCGTAGGGAACGAGGCGCAGTGAAGGCACGTCCTTGACCACGCCCACGACCCGGAAGCGCTGCCCGTCCGCCTCGATCGTCTTGCCCACGGCCGGGGCGCCGCCAAAGAACTTCTCCCGCGTCGTCTCGTTGATTACGGCGACGCAGCGGGCGTTCCTGTCGTCGTCGGCCGTGTAGGGTCCACCCTCCAGGAACTCGAAACGCAACACCCGCCAGAACTCGCCGTCCGTGCGCTTGAA
>Ga0190265_10001808_pt1 | contig 14127 bp, 9 predicted proteins | sample Popmic124T_FD_133135 | JGI IMG/M metagenome (GOLD analysis project Ga0190265, IMG submission 133135) | Populus adjacent soil microbial communities from riparian zone of Indian Creek, Utah, USA - 124 T | ecosystem: Environmental > Terrestrial > Soil > Riparian zone | place: USA: Utah | collected...
GCCGGCCTTCGAGCTCAATCGCCTCAAGGCGCACTGGACGCAGATCAGTCTGCAGCGGCTCGAGGCTCCCAGGCCCGAGGACTGGCTGGGCTACAACGTGATCTCCACGTCGGACGCCGATCTCGGCCGTATCCGCGAGGTGCTGCGCCGCGCGTTTCGCGAGGTCCGCGCGATCGCTGCTGCTTCCCAGCCGGTGCAATCAGCGGCGCTGCTCAATCTCCAGCTCGTGACGTGGAACGAGTGAGCCGGCGTGCCGCCTCACGCCGCAAGCTTTGCTTGCTTGTGCCAGCGTGTGCCAGCGAGCATGCAAGCGACTGCGAGAACGCCGCAAGGCCGCTGGCAAGGCCGAGGTATGATTGTTGCTGTAGAGGCCCGTTCATGCCGATGCATCATCGCCAGGGCTTCGACTCGAGTCCGTTGTCGGTCGCCGCCAGCGACTACTCGAGCATGCTGCGCGGCGTGTTTCGCCAGGCCGTGGGCTACGCGCTCGCGTCCGCGCTCGTGACCTCGGGGTGTGGCTCGAGGGGGGACCTGGATCCGTTGGAACCGGGCGCGCCTGGCGGCAAACCCGCGGGTCCCGCGAGTATGGACGGGACGCCGATCATCAATCCGCCCGCGCGCCCAGTGCAGACTGGGGCTGCGGGTGCAGGGGCGCCGAGGGGGCCCGCGGCGCCCGACACGATGGTGAAAGTCGGATCGGCACCGCCCACACCCGACGGCGCAAGCGCGGGCGGGGCCGCGCCGCCCGAGCGAGTCCCGCGCTCGACCCCGGTTGCCATCGAGTGCGTGAACGGCATCGCGCAGCTGTTCGCCGGGATCACCGCGCAGCCGTTCGACGGAGCGGCGTTTGCGATTCAATCGGCCGGCACGAGTTCGCCTCAGGTGCTCTTCAGCCAGGGCGCGTTCTGCTCGACCGCGACCGACCTCAGCGCGTGCCAGACGAAGATCGCGGTGGCCGCGGACAAGGCGAACCTCCCGCTCGCCGATGCCTGCTTCATGTACGGCATGTGCACGCGCTACGTGGTCACCACGCACGGCGACGACGTGCACAAGTATCAGACGCGCGCGGAGCTGCTGCAGTTCCTCGGGCCGATCGATTCGCCCGCGGACGCGCTGCTGCTGCTCTACTACGACCTCCATACGGTGGTCTGCGGGAGCACCTCGCCAGAGTCGACGTTCAGCGGCATCGACGCTTCGAGCATCCTGGAGCTCGAGGACGGCTTCCAGGTGCTGTCGCTCACGTACGCGGGGGGCTGCATGGGGGAGCGGCGCGAGCGCGTGACCTTGCACGTCGCGACGGACGGCACCGTGACGGAGCTCGCGCGCGAGACCATGGCGCCGGCGAACACGGGCTGCGTCGGCCGTCGACCCGAGGGGCTGCGCTCGCGACACGTCGGCTCGAGCGCGTCGCCGCTCGGCGAATACTTGGCGCGCATGGCGCACCTCGAGCAGGCGTCGATCGCGGCCTTCGAGGTGCTCGCGGCGGAGCTCGCGCAGCACGGCGCGCCGGCCGAGCTGATCGCCGCGGCGTACAGCGCGGCGGCCGACGAGGTGCGCCACACCGCGACCACCAGCGAGCTCGCGCGCCGCTTCGGCGTGAGTCCCAACGCGGCCGAGGTCGCGCCGGGCCCGCTGCGCTCGCTCGAAGACATCGCGCTCGACAACGCGAGCGAGGGTTGCGTGCGCGAGTGCTTCGGCGCCGCGCTCGGGTGTTACCAGGCGCAGAGCGCTGGCGACCCCGCGATCGCGGCCGCGATGGCCGAGATCGCCGAGGACGAGACCCGGCACGCCGCGCTGGCGTTCGCGATCGACGCCTGGGTGCAGCCGCGCCTCGACGAGCGCAGCCGCGCGCGCGTCGCCGCGGCCCGCGCGCACGCGGTGGGCGCCCTACGCAGCGAGCTCGCGTACGTCACCGACGCCGCCACGCGCGCCGCGCTCGGCTTGCCCGATGAAGCCGCGGCGCTGCGTCTGTGCAGCGCGCTCGAACAGTCGCTCTGGGCCGCCTGATCCTTGCGGGCACCAAGAGTTAGTCGCGCGTGAGCGCGGACGCGTCGGTCGCCGTGGGGTCCTGGTCATGCGACGACGAGGCTGTCTCGGTCAGCGCGTCCGCGGCCGCGGCCAGGAAGGCCGGGCCGACGGGTCGCAGCGAGGCGCGGCCGCTCGCGATCGCTGCGGCCGCGATCGTGCGCTTGCCCGTGCGGCGTTGATCGCAGATCAGAATCACACGAAAGTCGGCCGGCGACGCCGTCTGCGCCGAGGGCGGCACCACGCGCGTGGCTACGCTCGAACCGCCGACGCTCGAGCCGCCGTAGTCGCTGCTCGCGGCGCATTCGATCTCGCTGCGAATGCGCTCGCGTAGCTCCGCGGGCGGCGCGTCGCTGGCGCGCTGGCAAAGGAGCACCAGCTCGCTCTCGCAGCTGAACAGGTAGCCGCTCTGGGCGCCGGCTTCCTTGAGCAGCAGATCGAGCACACCGGCCGCGCGTTGCTTGGCCGTGACGCCCTCGCGTACGGCCGCGCGCAAGAGCTCGGTGCTGGACGGTCCCGCGTCGTAGTTGGCGCGTGAGCCGACGTCGAGGCTGCCGGACGCGACCTCGCGCTGCAGCCGTTCGCAACGTGCGATCAACACCGGGTTCTCGGTCGGCAGGAACCAGAGCTTGACGTGTGTGAGGTGCTCGCGCGCGCCCTGGACGTCGCCGGCCAGGAGCGCGATCTGCGCGCGGGCTTCGTGCAGCGTGCCGAGCGTAACCGGTCCGCCGCGCCCCCCGATCTGCGTCAGGTACGCTTCGATGCGTCGGGCGGCGGCCGTGGGCTCGCCGTGCTCGGCGTCGTGCAGGGCGAGCTCGGTGATCAGCGGCACGACCATGGTCGTGACCCCGCGGTCGTCGGCGTCGAGCAGCGACAGCGCGCCTTCGCCGAGCTCTCGCGCTCGCGCCCGCTCGCCGAGGCGCGTGAAGACGCGCACTGCGATGCCCATCATCGGCGTCCAACCGATGAACGAGCGTGGCTCGGCGTCGATCAGATCGCCGATCGCTTCCTTGGCGGCGAGGTCATCGCCGTGCAGGGCGTGATAGGTGGCGCGCGCCAGCCGCGCATAGCGTTGCAGCGACGGCAGCTCCGCGCCGAGCCGGTCGAGCTCGCCCATCACGCGGCGAATGCCGATGCCATCGCGGCTCATCAGGTAGAAGAGAATCGCGCTGGTCGGGGACCAGATCTCCGCCAGCCAACCGGAGCCCGCCTGCAGCGCGAAGATCTCGACGCGCTTGCGGTAGGCGTCGGCGAGCGCGGACTCGCCGCGGACGCCGTGGTAACTGGCGCGGATCTGGTCCGCATACAGGTTGCCGAGCTGTAGCCCGAGCGCGTCGAGCTTGTCGGCGATGCGCAGAGCCTCCGGGTCCTCGCGCAGGCCCTCGAGCGCTCCCCACGCGTACAGAACGTTGACGATCTGCATCTGTCTCAGCTCGGGCGTTGCGCCGAGGATCGGCCTCGGGTCCTCCAAACGCTCGCTCACCCGCCGGCATCTGGCGATCGTGGACAGCAGCCGATCCTCGGGCAGCACGGCGAGCGCGCGCGCGTACTCGGACAGTAGAAACGGCAAGCTGTCCGGGCCGAGCGCGCGCAGAGGGTCGAGCGCGGCGGCAGCCCGGCGCGCGCGCGCGGGATCCATCGTCAGCGCACCGAGACCGGTCACCGCAGCGGTCGCCGTGCAGAACAGGGTGATCGCCTCCGAGAAGCGCCGCTTGGCCACGCGCGGCCCCAGCGCGAACACCATGCGCGCGAAGCCCAGGCCCATGCCGAGCGCGAGCGCGAGCTGCGGACCGACGCGCGGGCCCCACCTGCGCGCGACCGACAGGCCGAGCACGTCTTGCATCATCTGCACGCCTTCGTCGCCGTAGCGTTCGACGCAGCGGCGGTCGAAGAACAGGCCTGCCGCGGTGATCGACGTGAGCAGGCGCGCTTGCTCGCGCTTGGGGTAACCCAGCCGGCGATACACCGCCAGCGCTGCTTCGAGCGCCGGGATCATGTCCGTCCCCGCATCGGCGGTCGAGCGCACCGCGCCGAGGTCGGCGAGCAGCTCCGCGCCGCGCCGCTCTTCGCCGCCGTGCAGCAGGTGCCAGCCGGCGTCGAGCAGCGCCTGCGGATCGTGGCTACCCTCGCGCTCGAGCAGCCCGCCGAACTGTACGTGTAGACGGCGGCGCTCCTCGTCGCCCAGGCGGCGCAGGACCGCCTCCTGGATCGCGCCGTGGCTGAAGCGCACGTCCTCCTCGCTCGCGATGATCACGCCGCGCTGTGCCAGCTCGGACAGCGCCGCCTGCGGCTCGGCGATCCGTTCGAGCCGCGCGAACACGAGGCAGCGCTCGATCGGCGTCGCCGTGCGGTGCACGGCCAGCGCGAGCGCGAGCTTGGCCGCGTCCGGGCTCAGACGTGCGAGGCGCGCATCGAGCGCCTGCCCGAGGTCAGCCGGCAGAGCTTCGCGCGCCAGCTCCTGCGGCAGCGCCCACACGCCGTCGATGAAGCGGATCACCTGCTGCTCGATCAGGTGCTGCAACAGATCGATACAGCCTTGCGGGTTGCCCGAGGTGAGCTCGTGCAGCCACTCCGCCAGCCGTTCGCCGTTGCCGGCGCTGCCGAAGGTCGAGCGCACCAGCTCGTGGACCTCCTCACGGCCGAGGCCGCGCAGCCGCAGCGTCACGCCCGCGCTCCTGACCAGGCTCGCGAACGCGGGCACGGCGCCCGCCGCTTCGTCGGGGTCGAACGCCAGCGCGAGCAGGATGCGCCGCGACTCGATCCCGTGCGCGAGCGCCGTGAGCAGCGCGGCCGAGCCGTCGTCCGCGCGGTGCAGCGCGCTGACTCCGAGCACGAGCGGAGCAGTCGCCGCGAGCCGCTCGAACCAAGCGAGCAGCGCAGTCTGGACGCGCATCCGCGCCTCGCGCGGATCGGCGGCGCCGTCGAGCTTGCTGGTGGCGGGCGGCGAGCTGCCGTGTCTCGCCGCAGCCGGCACGAAGCGGGCGAGCACCGAAGCGTGCTCACCCATCGCCGCGCGTGCCCGCTCGGGTTCGATCGCGAACAACGCGCGCGCGATCTGACCGACCACGCCGTACGCGCCGGTCTGCGCGCGGGCGTCGACGACGATCGCCGTGGCGCCGAGCAGGCGCGCTTCGATCGCGAGGTCGGCGAGCAGGCGCCTGCTGCCCATCCCCGCCTCCGACTCGACCGTCGCGACTGCGCCCCTGCCGGCGATCGCGGCCTTGACGCACTTGCGCAGCTTGGCGCGCTGACGTGCGCGGCCCACGGTCTTGCCGCCGTGCAGATAGCTCAGCGCGGACAGCGGCTCGTCGTCGCTCGGCAGCTGCGCGATCGCCGAGAGCCGCGCCACGACCTCGGCCGCGTTGACCGGACGCGCGAGCGGATTGTGATCGAGCAGGGCCATGATCAACGCGTCGAGATCGGGCGGCAGCGGATCGAAGCCCGCGGCCCTGGGCACGAGCAACGACGGCGCCAGCAGCGGCTGGCGCCACGCCTCGGGCAGTTGTTCGATGCTGCGTACGTGATAGGCGTGACGGCTCGTCACCATCCAGTACGCGAGCGCGCCGAGCGAATACAGATCGGTGCGTTGATCGAGCATCCCGCCGTGCATCGTCTCGGGCGGGATCCCCGGCGCAGTGCCCATCACCTGCGCGCTGCGGCCGAAGCTCGAGAGCGTGCCGAAGTCGATCAGCTTGGCGCGACCGTCGTCCGTGATGCGCACGTTGCGCGGCGAGATGTCGCGATGCAACAAGCCGCGCGCGTGGAGCAGCGCGAGACTGTTGGCGACGTCGCGCAGATAGCGGCACGCCGTGCGATAGGGCAGCGGCGCGAGCTCGCGCAGATCGCGTCCGCCGAGCAGCTCCATCGTGTAGTACGCGCCGTGCTCGTCGATGCCGTATTCGTAGACCTCGATGATCCGGGGATGCTTGAGCCCGGAGAGCGCGTAGAACTCGCGCTCGAACATGCGCGTGCGGCGCCGCGCATCGCCCTCGGTGAGCAAACGTTTGAGCGCGACGCGCCGGTTCTGCGCGCGATCGTACGCGCGATACACCGCGCCCATGCCGCCCTTGGCGATCACGCCTTCGATCCGGTAGCGCCCCGCGACCAGCTCGGTGTGGCCGGTCGTCGGGCTCATGACTTGGCCCTTGGCCACCATGGCACCTCTACAACTACAATCACCATATGAGGATAGCTGACATTGCCAGCCCGCGGATCGGGGCTCCACGAAAACGCACCTCGACTGACCAGGTGCGCGGAGGTGGAGCCGTGCGGTCGGACCCGGATAGCACGCGATTTTACTCGTTATTTTGTCAGTCACCCGGCCTTGTTGAGGGTCGGCTCGCTTCTCCGATCGAGCCAGAGACGGGCCGACCATGCCTCGCCGATCGTGCCAGACCCGCGATCAAGGCCGCGCCGGCCGGTCGCCCGCAGCCGAGCCACAGCTTTCGTCGCCCCCTGGTGCGAACCGTCGCGCATCACCGTACGTTAGAGCCATGACAACGTCTCCAACGCCCTGTGCAATGCGGCCAGAAGTCACCGTATCGAGCAGGGTGGTGTGTGAGCTTGTCCGGGCGGTGGAGAGAGCGGGCGTTCCAAGAGATGAGTTCTTTCGAGCCGCGGAGATCGAGCCCGCATGGCTCGAGAGTGATGACTTTCGCTGGCGCCGGGCCGACGTGTTTGGGCTCTGCCAAGTCGCGCTCGACCTCACCCGCGATCCGGCGCTGGGGTTGCACTGGGGCGAGTGGCTCACAGCGAGCTCGTTCAACTTGATCTCGCATCTGCTCGCGCATGCATCGACCTTGCACCGAGCTCTCGAGACCCTTCACCGCTTCGGGCCGCTCGTCACCGACCAGTTCCGAGTCGTGCTCGTGAAAACGGGCGATCTCGCCGAGCTGCGCAGCAACGACGAGACCGAGCAACCCCTGGCCATTCGCCGGCTGACTGCCGAGATGCTGACGCTCGGCCTCTTGGACCTGATCCGCCACTTTGCCGGCCCGAACGCGAAGGTGGCACGCGTCTGCTTCGAGTATCCCGCGCCGCACTATCGGCTGGAGTACGGGCGGCTCTTCGAGGGCGCCGAGCGTTTCGATCAGCCCTTCACCGGCGTGGTGTTTCCCCGCGCGCTGCTGCATGCACAGTCACCGCAAAAGGACGATGACCTGTATGCCACCCTCTCTGATCTGGCGGCGCGACGGTTGCTGCGGCTCGAGGGGCGGGCTCCCTATTCCGTGCGAGTACGGCATCACTTGATCCAGCAGCGCACGCCTCATCGGGTCTCGATGCAGCAGGTCGCCCGTCGTCTCGGTATCAGCGTTCGATCGCTCCACCGCCGGCTCACGGAGGAGGGGCAGTCCTACGCGGTGCTGGCCAACGAGGCGTCTGCGCATCTCGCGAAGCGACTGCTGATGGATGACAATCACACCATCCACGAGGCGGCCCACACGATGGGGTTCTCGGATGTCAGCTCGTTCCATCGAGCGTTCCGGCGCTGGACCGGAACGACCCCGGGTGCCTTTCGGACTCCGAGCGTCGATCCGCGTTCCCGGCGAGCAGGTTGACGGTCGATTGACCGTCGGCGTGTGTCGATGACCAACCCACGACGACGTGTCCTGCGACCGGCCCGCGAGCTCGCGAAAGCCGTGGAAGTCAGCAAAGCGCCGGCCATCTCACGCGCGGCAGCGGTCTTGCGTTTGCTCGGGAAGAGCGATGCGCCGCTCGGGCTGCAACCCATCGCGCGCGAGCTGGGCCTGGTGCCGAGCACTTGCCTCTACGTGCTTCGAGCACTGGTCGCCGAGGAGCTCGTCTCGTTCGATCCCGATACCAAGCGCTACGCGCTCGAGGCGGGCGTGCTCACGCTCGCGCGTCACTGGCTCAGGCACAACCGGTTCAACGATCTGGCCCAGCCCGTGCTCGACCAGATCAGCCAAGCCTTCGACGTGACGACGCTCGGGGTGCACATCGTGGGTCTCGACCACATCGTGGTCGTGGCGGTCTCCCAGTCGGGGAACAACTTTCAGATCAGCGCGCAGATCGGCAGTCGCTTTCCAGCGACCATCAGCGCGACGGGCCGGTGCATCGCAGCATTCGGTGCCCACTCCGAAGCCGAGCTGGAAGCGCGATTCAAGACGCTTCGCTGGGACGTACCGCCGTCCCTGGAAGAGTGGCGAGAGCAGGTCGGTCAGACGCGCGTCCAGGGGTTCGCTGTCGACGAGGGCAACTACATCTCCGGCGTGACCGTCGTCGCGGCTCCAGTCTGGAAGACGCGCGCGAAGCTGAGCCACGCACTGGTCGCCATCGGTATCGGCGGCGACCTGCGACGAGCCAGGCTGCCCGCAGTCCAAGGCGCTCTTCTCTCTGCCGCGCAGCTGTTGTCGAACCAACTCTGCGGTGAAATCTCGGCGGAACGGAGTTAGCGGCCGTCCCAAGCGCTCTACTCCCGATCTGACACATCCACCCCTTTTCATCGAATCCGCCATTGCGTTGCACTGGGTTGGGAAATCATGCACGTTCGCGCTCGTTCTCGAACATCGCAAACGTGGAGGCATCGAGACGTATGGACGGCACATTCACCGCGCTGGTGATCGAGGACGAGGCAGGCAAAGCGCGCCCCACCTTCAAGCAGCTGACGCTGGCCGATCTGCCCGATCACGACGTGCTCGTCGAAGTCGAGTTCTCCACGCTCAACTACAAGGACGGTCTCGTAGTCAGCGGCAACCGCAACAAGGTCGCGCGTAAGCTACCGCTCGTTGCGGGCGTGGACCTGGCCGGCACGGTCGTGGAGTCGCGCGCGCCGGCCTGGCGCGTTGGCGACAAGGTCGTGGTCAACGGCTTCGGGCTCTCCGAGACGCACTACGGCGGCTACTCGCGCTATGCCCGCGTCAAGCCCGAATGGCTGGTGCGTCTGCCCGCGGCCTTCAGTCCCGAACAAGCGATGGCGATCGGCACCGCGGGTTACACATCGGCCTTGTGCGTCGATGCGCTGGTCGACTTCGGGCTCACCAAAGACGCTGGCGAAGTGCTCGTCACCGGCGCTGCAGGCGGCGTCGGCTCGGTTGCGATCGCGCTGCTGGCCGCGGCGGGCTTCGAAGTGGTCGCTGCGACTGGAAGACCCGAGACGCACGACTACTTGAAGACGCTCGGCGCGCGTTCGTTCGTCGATCGCGCGAGCTTGCAGGAGAAGGGCCCGCCTCTGCAGAAGGAGCGCTGGGCAGGGGCCATCGACGTGGTGGGCGGAGTCACCCTCGCCAACGTGTTGGCGCAGACGAAGTACGGCAGGGGCGTTGCCGCGTGCGGTCTCGCGGCGAGCGCGGACCTGCCTGCGACGGTGCTGCCGCACATCTTGCGCAGCGTGGCGCTGCTCGGCGTCGATTCGGTGATGGCGCCGATCGCGAAGCGCGAAAAGGCGTGGCAGCGACTCGCGCGCGACCTGTCGCTGAAGACGCTCGCGGACATGACTCGGGTAGAGCCGATGTCGAAGCTGGTCGAGCTCGCAGCTTCCATCCTCGCCGGTCAGGTGCGCGGTCGTGTGGTGATCGACGTGAAGCGCTGATCCGCTCATGAGCTTCGCGCAACGTTCGAGGTTGCCGGTAGAGGACATCGACTTGCTGCCAGCGGCCAGGTTGGGGTAGACGCCCCGCGTGCTGTAGACACGCAGCAACGGCCACCTATGCTCCGGCATATGCCGGCTGCCACCGACAAACCAGTTGTATTGGTCACCGGTGCGAGCTCGGGGATCGGCGCGGGTGTCGCTCGCCGGTTTGCAGCCGGTGGATACAGGATCGTCGCCGTGGCGCGCCGGCGGGAGCGTCTCGAGCAACTCGCCACCGAGCTGTCGGGCGCGACGGAGGTCGAGATCGTCGTCGCCGATGTGACGGCCAAGGACGCGCCCGAGCGATCCGTCGCGGCGGCCATCAACGCGTTCGGTCGCCTGGATTGCTTGGTCAACAACGCGGGGTCCGGGAAGTGGGCCCCCGTGGGAGGGACCAGCGACGAAGTGTTGGATGAAGTCATCGATACGAGCCTCAAGGCGCCGTTTAGGTTTTCGCGAGCGGCGCTCGCGGTCATGCGCCCGAGCTCATCGATCATCAATGTGGGCTCCACCTTCGGAATTCTCGGCGGTCTGAACGGAGGACCTTATTGCGCAGCGAAGGCCGGTTTGATCGGCCTGACGCAGGCGCTCGCCGTCGACTACGGCGCCAAGGGAATCCGAGCCAACTTGGTCGCGCCAGGCGTCATCAAGACCGAGATGTCGAGCAACTGGGACAGCGCGGTGTTTCGCCGCAAGAATCACGAGATGACCCCCTTCCACCGCATGGGCACGGTGGAGGACGTGGCCAACCTCATCTTCTTCCTCGCCTCGAATGAGGGCAGCTATATCCAGGGCCAAACGATCGCCCTGGACGGCGGCTGGACGACGACGAAATACCTCAGCCCCGAGGCGCTGACCAGCGAGAGGGTCGAGCGGTCTGCCGCACCGACGCGTCGCGAGGATGGACGCTGATGAACTTCGCCTGGAACGAAGAGCAAGCGGCGTTTCGATCGACCGTTCGCCGCTTCCTCGACGCCAACCTCCCGGTTGGCTGGGAGAGCGTCGCACACGGCCCCGGCTCCGAAGCGCAGACGAAGTTCTCCAAGGAGTTCTGCGCGAAGCTGGCGAGCGCAGGGCTGTTGGTCCCGCATTGGCCGGCGCGCTGGGGCGGTCGCGACGCGGATCCCTGGACCTCCTTCATCGTCGCCGAAGAGATGTGGGCCGTGGGCGAGCCGCGAGGCGGCCAGTACATGAATGTGAACTGGCTCGGTCCCACGTTGATGAAGTTCGGAAGCCAGGAGCAACAGGACCGCTACATCCCGCCGATGGCGCGCGGAGAGACCCTCTGGTGCCAGGGATTCTCAGAGCCTGAAGCGGGGTCCGACCTGGCCTCGCTGCGCACGCGCGCCGAAAAGCACGAATCGGGCTATCGGATCGACGGGCAGAAGATCTGGACCTCCTACGCCGGCGCCGCCGACACCTGCTTCCTGCTCGCACGGACGGCGGCAGGAAAGAACGGCATCTCGATCTTCCTGCTGCCGATGGATACGCCGGGCATCACCGTCCGCAACATTCCGAGCCTGATCGGCGACGGTGACCTTCACGAAGTCTTCCTCGACGAGGTCGAGGTGCCGGCGACCGCGCTGTTGGGTGGCGAAGGCGAGGCCTGGACCATCGTGCGCACGGCGCTTTCGCTGGAGCGGGTCGGGATTCCACGGTTCGCTTTGGCTTGTCGCATGCTCGACCGCGTGGTCGCTGCGCTGAAGAACGAGGACCGCTTCAGCTCCGCTGCCCACGTTCATGCTGCGCGCGCGCGCGCAGCCTGTGAGGTCGCGCGTCTTTACAGCTATCAGATCGTGGATCAGCGCTGCCACGGCACGCCGACCGGCCCGGAGGCGAGCGCCGCGCGCGTGGCGACCGTGCGCTGTGAACGGCTGGTGGCCGAGTTCGTGGTCGAGCATCGTCCCGACGCCCTCGCTGGCGGCGACCCGATGCTTCTGGCGCATCATCAACGCGCGATCGTGGCTGGTATCGCCTCCGGCGCGGCTGAGATTCAGCTCAATCTGGTGGCGACGGAGCTGCTTGGACTGCCGCGGGAGCCACGCTGATGGATCTCAGGCTCACCGCCGACCAGACCGCGCTGGTCACGGCGATCGATGGCTTGGCCGCTCAGTTTCGAGAGCAGCCAATCGAGTTTCGCGGCTTCGCCCTGGTCAGCCCAGAGCTCGACCAGCAATTGGCGGCGGCGGAGTTCTTCGACGTCGCGGCGACTCCGGGGCTCGGGCCGGTCGCTGCGGCCTTGGCGGTCGAGCGCCTCGCACGCCTCCCGTACACGGCCGAAGTCGCGCTTTCCATGCTGGTGCGCCCGCACGTGCTTGGCGGCGCCTGGCCGCGGCCGTTCGCGCTCGTGGAGAACGGGCGACCCGGCCGCTTCGTCGCAGGCGCGAAGACCGTCCTGATCGCGGACGGGGATACGCTCGCTGTCGGGCCTGCCCGCGCCGATGCGGTGGAGGCGATCGAGTCGATCTACGCATACCCGATCGCGAAACTGACGAGAGTAATCGAGACACAGCCGTTGTCGCCGAAGGAAGCGTGCGAGGTGCGAAAGTGGCTGCGGGTGGCGCTTGCGGCGGAAGCCGCTGGCCTGATTCAAGCCGCGATCGACGCGACGGTCGCGCACCTGAGCGTACGCAAGCAGTTCGGTAGGCCGCTGGGCAGCTTTCAGGCGCTTCGTCACCGCATGGCGGAGTGCGCCGTGTTGGCCGGCGGCGTGAAGTGGCTCGCCCTGAAGGCGGCGTCCACGGCCGACGAGGGCGACGCGGCGCTCGCGGCCTTTCACGCCCAGGACTGCGCCACTCGCGTCGTCTACGACTTGCATCAGATGCTCGGCGCGATGGGGATGACGCTCGAGCACCCGCTGCATCTCTGGACCTATCGACTCAAGGTCCTGCTCTCCGATCTCGGGGGACGCGGAGCGCAGGCACATGCGGTCGCCCGTCACTGCTTTGCGTGATGGCGTCCGAGCGTCGCAGCGAGATGTCAGACCGATACCATCCGAGCTCTGAGCAAGTGGCGGTCGCGGGCTCGTTGGCCGAGTCGTTGGCCTCCATCCTGCCGCTGTCTCGCTTGCGCGAATCGCCCGAGGAGAGCGCGGAGGCCTGGACGGCCTTGCGCGATCTGGGAGTGTTCGGAATCTCGACGCCTGAGGACCAGGGCGGCATCGGTCTCGGCATGGCGGACGAGGCGCTGATCGTCATCGAGCTCGGGCGTCGCGTCGTGACGCCGTCGGTCTTGGCGAGCGTGGGGGCTGCTCACCTGCGTTCGGCGGCGGGGCGCGCGCCTGCGGCAGATCAGGGCCGGATCGCCGCGGGTTATCGTCGCGGCGATCGCGTCGTCTTCGTCGACGATTCCCGCGCGACGCACGTCCTGATCCGCGGCGAAGCGGGCGCCGGGCTATTCGAGCGTCCGATGTCGTCACGGCTCGTCGACGAGAAGCTTTGGTCGAGTCGGCTGCGGGAGACCGCTGGCCTCGGCGAACCCCTGGTCGAAGCCGATCCCGCTCAAGCGTTGCGCCTGCGCCTGATCGACGCCGCGGCGCTCGCGGGCCTCGCGCAGGCAGCGCTCGAGATGGCGGTCGGTTACGCCGCAATGCGCGAGCAGTTCGGTCGTCCGATCGGCAGCTTCCAGGCGGTGAAGCACCATTGCGCCGACATGGCGCTGTCGTCGCGGCTCGCCTGCGACCAGGTGAGCTTCGCGGCGGTGGCCGTCGATGACGGCCGAGACGACGCGCTGCTGCAAGTCGAGAGCGCGTTCTTCGTCGCGGGCGCGGCCGCGATCGAGAACGCCGGTACGAACATTCAGATCCATGGCGGCGTCGGCTTCAGCGACGAGGCCGATCCCCATCGCCTGTTGAAGCGGGCGCGCCTGCTGGTCGAGATCGCGGGCGGGCTGGAGGCTGCGATCACACGAATAGGCGAGGCGGAGTTGAGCACATGACGACCAGCGACAGCGGATTGCCCAGCTTCGACACCATCGCGCTCGCGCGCAACGGCCGCCTGCTGACCATCACGCTCAATCGTCCAGACGCGCTGAATGCCGTCGATCAGCAGATGCACGAGGATCTCGTCGACGTCTTTGCCTTCGTGGCCAAGGACGAACACTCCGACGTGATCGTATTGACCGGGGCGGGCCGCGCCTTCTCGGCAGGCGGGGATCTCGCGCATCTGGCGGACACGGCTGCGCATCCGGCGCTCTTCGATCGCGACGCGTTACGGGCCAAGAGGGTGGTGTATGCAATCCTCGATCTGGAGAAGCCGCTGATCGGTCGAGTGAATGGGCATGCGGTGGGGCTTGGCGCGACGCTCGCGCTCTTGTGCGACGTCGTCTTCGCGGCGGACAGCGCCAAGATCGGAGATCCCCATGTGAACGTCGGTCTGGTCGCCGGGGACGGCGGCGCCATCGTGTGGCCGCAGCGCATCGGCTTCGCGCGCGCGAAGGAATATCTCATGACCGGCGATCTCATCCCGGCGAAGAAGGCAGAGCAGCTCGGTCTGATTAACCATGCTGTGCCCGCC
>Ga0190265_10001809_pt1 | contig 14121 bp, 11 predicted proteins | sample Popmic124T_FD_133135 | JGI IMG/M metagenome (GOLD analysis project Ga0190265, IMG submission 133135) | Populus adjacent soil microbial communities from riparian zone of Indian Creek, Utah, USA - 124 T | ecosystem: Environmental > Terrestrial > Soil > Riparian zone | place: USA: Utah | collected...
CACGGAGGGGTTGAGCGCGAACTTGCCGAACATGCTCCCCCCGAGCCAGCTTGCCAGGCCCCAGTCGTGCGCCGCGCGGGCCGCCTCGGCAACTGCGTCGTTGGTCATCGGAACCTCCTCGGTGGATGGACAGGTGCGCTACCCGTCTCACTCCCGCCAAACCTCTCTTGGGCCGGTCGCTGAGCCGATGGCAGAATGGCAACAGTGACCTCCCCTACTAGTCCAACGAACCCCGTTGACTCGCTGTGGCCACGGCTGGCGGACCTCCCGCTCGTCGTCGAGTCGTGCGAGTACGACGGCCTGCATGCGGTCCTCGGCGACGACTTCGACCGCGTGACCACCCACGTGCGCCTGATCGGCGCCGGCGCCGACGGTCTCGGTGAGGACGTCTCGCTGATGGAGGAGGACGGCACCTCGCTGCACGAGGCGCCGCCCATGCTGGGGCTCGAGGGCGAGTGGACGCTGGCGAGCTTCTCCGATCATCTCGCGACGCTCGACCTGTTCGTGAAGCCGCCGGAGTGGGAGGGGGCGCTGCGCTTTCGCCGCTGGGCGTTCGAGTCCGCCGCGCTGGATCTGGTCCTGCGCCAGGCCGGTCGCGCCCTGCACGAGGTGCTGGACCTGGAGCCGCGGCCGCTGCGCTTCGTCAACTCGCTCGGTCTGGGCAAGCAGCCGTCGATCGAGCCGGTGCGCCGCCGGCTGGCGCGCTCTCCCGGCGTGCGCTTCAAGCTCGACGCGGAGGCAACCTGGGCGCCTGAGCTCGTCGACGAGGTCGCGGCGACCGGCGCCGTCGACACGATCGACTTCAAGGGCCAGTACGGCTTCGAGGTCGAGGACCCGCAGGCGCTGGCGAGTCTCTACGACCGCGTCATCGCGGCCTTCCCGGACGCCTACCTGGAGGACCCGCACGACCTGCCCGAGATCGCCTCGCGTCTCGGCGATCACCTGCACCGCGTCTCCTACGACTCGCCGATCCACAGCGCCGAGGACATCGGCGCGACGTCGCTCGCGGCGCGCGTCGTGAACGTCAAGCCGTCGCGGATCGGCAGCGTGCGCGAGCTGCTGGAGGTCTACGCGCGCTGCGCGCGCGAGGGACGGCCGATGTACGGCGGCGGCATGGGCGAGCTGGGCGTGGGCCGCGGGCAGATCGAGCTGCTCGCAGCGATCTTCCATCCCGACGCCCCCAACGACGTCGCCCCGAGCGCCTACAACGAGGACGGCCCGGCGGGTGAGCTACCGGGCAGCCCGCTGGATCCGAGCCCGGCGCCGAGCGGCTTTCGCCGGGCGGCGTGAGCGAGCGCTAAGCAGTCATCACCGGCGGTAGACAAGGTGGGTGACATGGGGCGTGGCGCGGCTGCTCACCGGCGTCAGCTCCACCCCCGCAGCTCCCTCGAACACCCGCTCGCCACCGCCGGCGACGAACGGCGCCACGTGGAGTCGCAACTCGTCGACGTGGCCGGCGGCGAGGTACTGGTTGAGGACGCTGGGACCGCCGGCGATCGAGACGTCCTTCTCGCCCGCGGCGTCCCGGGCCTGCTCGAGCGCCGCGTCGATTCCGTCGGTGACGAAGTGGAAGACGGTGCCGCCCTCCATCTCGATGCTGGGGCGCGGGCGGTGGCAGAGGACGAACGTCGGCGCGTGGTAGGGAGGGTCGGCGCCCCACCAGCCCTGCCAGTCGGTATCCCACTCGCCATCGTCGGACGCGAACATCTTGCGCCCCATCAGGTAGGCGCCGGCCGCGGTGATGGCGGCTCTCTCCTCGGCGTTCTCGTCGGCGTGGTCGAACTGCCACGCGTGCAGGCGATCCGCGTCGAGGTCGCCGAACGGGTGCTCCCTGCTCTGGTTGCGCCCGCTCGCGTAGCCGTCGAGGGTGATTGACATGTCTGCGGTGACCCTGGGCATGTGTCCTCCTGTCGTCGAAACGGATTGCGATTTGCGAGTGCTTCTTCCTGAACTGAGCCCTGGCTGGGTGGCTGTAGGAAGTCGAGAGACATCAATAGCGTCGGTTACGATGGCGCCCGTGGACGACACCGCGGACAGCTTCAGAGCAATGCGAGCCACGGGAGCGATCGTGATCGCCGCGCTCTTGACGCTGATCGTCGGCGTCTCGACGGCGCGGGCCGAGGCCCTCTCCATGTCGTTCACGGAGGCCCGCGCCAACGTCGGTGAGTCCCAGCTCTCCGACGCCGCCCTCTTCGAGGCGCCCTTCACCGCCCCGTTCGCGGCTGAGATCGATCCCGGGAGCGGCACGATCACCGCGGGCGAGCTGACGGTCCCCCAGTTCTCGACGCACATCACGGAGCCCATCGATGCCGACGTCACCGTCGACTTCGAGATCGGAACGATCACCGGGAGCTTCAACCATGTCACCGGCGCGCTCACGGGGAGCGGCACGGCAGGCGGAACTTTGACGGCCGACGGGAAGCAGTGCACCGTCTCGACCGACCCGCCGGTCCTGACGCTCTCGACCGCGGGCAACTCCGGGGGTGCGAGCCCGCGCTCAGGGGTGCCGTTCGTCCACGGGCTCACCGGAGCGGGAGCGGTCGCCGGGGAGTGGGACGACATGATCGCGACCCCCCTCGCTTCGGCCACCCCGGACGAGGAGACCTTCTGCGCGAACGTCTACCAGAGCATCGGAGGACCGGGAGGCATCTGGCTCCAGCACGACGGCGACGTCCTCCCACCGGCGGCACCGCAGCTCAGCACCTTCCCGGGCTCGCCGAACCTGAGCGGCACACCGCGAATCCGCGGCGCCGCCGAGCCGGGATCGACGGTGGAGGTCTACGCCGGATCGAGCTGCGCGGGCGCTCCAATCGCCACCGCCAGCGCCTTCGCGCTCGGCTCGACGGGCATCCCCGTCACGGTCGCGGAGGGCGTCACCGCCGTCTTCTCGGCTACCGCCACCGATGTGGCGGGCAACACCTCGGTCTGCTCGGCGCCGGTCTCGTACAAGCGTGTGACCGACGATCCGCCGCCCTCGTACCCGACGTGCGTCGTGCCGAAGCTGAAGAGCAAGACGCTGGCGCAGGCAAAGAGGGCGCTGAAGCGGGCCGACTGCAAGCTCGGCGAGGTCACCAAGCCGAAGAAGCGGCCGAAGGGCAAGAACTGGCGGCCGCTCGTCGTCAAGTCTTCGAGCCCGCGGCAGGGCGCGACGCCGGCCGACGGCAAGGTCGACCTCAAGCTTCGCGTCAAGCCGAAGCCCAAGAAGAAGCCCCACCGCTAGGCACGGTCACCGCTGGCGGCGTCAGGCCGCCGGGCGGTAGGTGAGCAGGACCACTCCGGAGTCGAACCGCTTCACGTCGTCGAGCTCCATCCAGACCGTCCCCCTGTCACCGAGCACGTGGACGTTCCCGTGGCCCCAGACGAGCGGGTTGAGGTAGACCTCGTACTCGTCGATCAGACCCCGCTCGGCGAGGGCGTAGGCGAACTCGCCGCTGCCGTGCACGAACAGGTCGCCGTCGACCTCATCCTTGAGCTTCAAGATCGAGTTCTCGAGATCTCCCTCCAGCAGGGTGGCATTCCACTCGAGATCGCCCGACAGGGTGTTGGACCCGACGTACTTGCGCATCGGGTTGACCATGTCCGCCCACTTGCCGGACGCGTTCGGCCAGTAGCCCGCCAGTCCCTCGTAGGTCTTGCGGCCGAGCACCAGCCCGCTGGAGCTCGCCTGACGCTCGAACGAGTAGTCGCCGTGGTCTCCGTCGGGCTGCACCCACTCGCCGACGGGGTCTATGACGCCGTCGACGGTTGCCTGCGTGGTCGCGATCAGCTTTCCCATCTCGATTCTCCTTTGGTGACGGAGCTCCCTCTGAGCCCTCTACCCATAAGACGAACGGGGCAGCGCCGATTCGACATATTGGCGCGAAGGCCGCCTCTGTGAGGAGTTCGCGCTTAAACTCCGTCCGGCATTGCGATGACTCCCAATCTCCAGACGGTCGACGATCTAGTCGCGGCCGGCAACGCCGGTCTCGCAAGATGGGATTGGGAGGAGGCGCGGCGGTGCTTCGAGGCCGCGCTCACGCGCGAGGAGTCCGTCACGGCGTGGGAGGGATTGAGCTGGGCGACCTCATGGCTTGGCGACACCGACGCTTCTCTCGCCGCGCGCGAGCAGGCGTTCCGGGCTTACCGCGCTTCAGGGGATGTGGGCGGCGCGGCGCGGATGGCGGGATGGCTCGCCAACGACGCCCTGCACTTCCGCGGCGACGAGGCGGTCGCGGCGGGATGGTTGGAGCGCGGCCGGTCGTTGCTCGACGGGCGCCCACCGTCCGCGGAGTACGGCTGGTTGCTCATCATCGAGGGTTACTACGCGCTCGAGGTCGATGCCGACCCAGAAGCGGCAGTGACCAAGGGCGGTGAAGCGGCCGCCCTGGGCACCGCGCTGAGCGTCCCCGACCTCGAGGCGCTGGGAATCGCGATCGAGGGCGCGGCGCGGGTCGCCCAGGGTCAGGTCGACGAGGGTCTGCGGCGTCTGGACGAGGCCGCGGCCTTGTGCGTCGGGGAGGAGTTCGAGCTCCCGATCTCTCCCGCCTGGGCCCTGTGCATACTCATCTCCGTCTGCGAGCGGGTAGGCGATTTCGACAGGGTGGTCCAGTGGTGCGAGGCGATGCGCTCGATCGGCGACCGTCTGAACGGGCGCCACCTGATCGGCGTCTGTCGCAGCGCCTACGGCCAGGTCCTCGCCTGCCGAGGCGAGTGGCCGGCCGCCGAGCTGGAGCTTGTCGCCGCCCTCGCCGACCTGGAGGCGATGCGCCCGGGGATGGCGCCCGACGGTCTCGCCCGGCTTGGCGAGCTGCGAGCCCGGCAGGGCCGCTCCGAGGAGGCGCGAGCGCTCTTTGAGCGCGCCCTTCCTCATCGGTCCGCGCTCGTGGGGCTGGGAACGCTCGCCCTCGAGGAGGGCGATGCGCTCGGGGCGGCCGACATCGCCGAGCGGATTCTCCGGCGCATCGGAGGAGCCGCCCCGATCGAGCGGGTCCCCGCGCTCGAGCTGCTCGCCCGCGCCCGGGGCGGGTTGGCCGACTTCGATCGGGCCGGCGAGGCGCTGATCGAGCTCACGGACGTGGTCGAGCGTCTCGGAACGCCATACCTACGCGGCCGTGCCCGCCTGGTCGCGGGCGAGGTCGCCGAGATGAGCGGAGACCACGAGCAGGCGCGTCGCAGCCTCGAGGACGCTCTCGACCTGCTCGCGGAGTCTGCCGCTCCGTACGAGGCGGCGCTCTCGCGCCTCGCTCTCTCGCGGACCCTCGTCTCCCTGGGGCGCGCGGACGCTGCTCGCGCGGAGGCCAAGGGTGCTCGCGACGCGCTCGCGAGGCTCGGAGCCTCCCGCGACGTCTCGCGGTCCGGCGGGATCGGCGAGCTCACCCCGCGCGAGCGTGAGGTGCTCACGCTCATCGCCGAGGGGCGGGGGGACGGTGAGATCGCCGAGCGGCTGGCAGTCAGCCCCCACACCGTGCACCGTCACGTGGCGAACGTGCGCACCAAGCTGGGACTGCCCTCACGCGCCGCCGCCGTGGCGTACGCCACGCGCGAAGGACTGCTCTAAGCGCCGTCGTAGCGGCCTGGCCGGTTCCGGCCATCTTTGCCGACTGGCCGAAACGGGGGAAGATTTGCAACGGCGCCGGGCGTACCTTCGGCGGCATGGTCCACAGCAACGACGCGACTCCTGTCGCGGCCCTCCATCTCGATCCGCTCCCCGACGCTGCCCTGAGCGAGCTGCGCTTCCGCCTTGGCGGTGGCCTCTATGAACCCGGCGAGCCCGAGTACGCCGATGCGTGCACGCTGTTCAACTCGGCGATCGCGCGGCGTCCGCGGCTCGTGGCTCGCTGCGCCGCGCCTGACGACGTGATCGCATCGCTCGCCTTCGCGCACGAGCACGAGCTGGAGGTCGCCGTGCGAGCCGGCGGTCACTCGGTCATCGGGCGGTCGCTCTGCGATGACGGTCTCGTGCTCGACCTCAGGGGCATGTGCGACGTCGATGTCGACCCCGAGCGGCGGGTGGCGCGCGTGGGAGGGGGAGCCACCTGGGCCAAGGTCGACCGGGTCACCCAGGTCCACGGGCTCGCCACCACCGGCGGGCGCGTGTCCACGACCGGGGTGGGCGGCCTGACCCTCGGCGGAGGCTCCGGCTGGCTCGAGCGCAAGCACGGCCTCGCCTGCGACAACCTGGTCGCGGCCGAGCTGGTGACCGCGGAGGGCGAGCTGGTGCGCGCCACCGAGGACGAGAACCGGGAGCTCCTCTGGGCCTTGCGGGGCGGCGGCGGCAGCTTCGGCGTGGTCACCGAGCTCGAGTTCCAGCTTCACCCCGTCGGCCCTGAGGTAATGGCGGGTCTCGTCTTGCACCCTGCCGAGCGCGGGTGCGAGCTCTTGCGCCTGTTCCGCGACGTCATGCTCGACGCGCCCGAGGAGCTTGGCCTCGCGTTCGCGTTCATCACCGCGCCACCCGAGCCCGATGTTCCGAAGGAGCTGCACGGGAAGCCCGCCGTAATGATCGCCGGGATGTACGCCGGCCCGTTGGCCGACGGCGAGCAGGCGTTGCGGGAGATCCGCGAGCTCGGGCCGCCGCCGGCCGATTTCTTCGCGCCTACCGGCTACGCCGACTTCCAGTGCTCGATCGACGACCCGCCCGGCTACCGCAACTACTGGACGGCGGAGAACGTCGCGGATCTTCCCGACGAGGCGATCGACGCGCTTGCGGCGCGGGCCGCTGAGATCCCGCCCGGCCCTTCGCAGCTCTTCATCGTGCCCTGGGGTGGAGCGGTCCGCCGGTTCGGCGCCGAGCACTCCCCGCTCGCCGGCCGCGAGGCCAACTTCATCGTCCACCCGCTCCTGCTTTGGGAGGACCGGGCCGACGACGAGCGCTGTCCAGCACTTGGCCGCGCGATCCGCGACGACATGCGGGCCTGGTCGATCGGCGCTACCTACCCGAACTTCCTCGGCGAGGAGGGCGCGGACCGGATCGGCGCGGCGTTCGGTTCGAGCGGGGAGCGACTCGCCGCCGTGAAGGCCGAGTGGGACCCGAAGGGCGTCTTCCGCACCCCCCAGATAGAGACCAACTCGCAAGGAGGAGCATGAGCATTCCGACCGACAGCCCGCACCCTTCGTCGATCCAGACGGCGACAGCACCCGAGTATCCGCGGATGGTCGAGGCCAACGGCCTCGAGATCTACGTCGACCAGGTCGGGCTGGGGCCTGACGTGCTGCTCATCGGCGGTCTCGGCGACACCGTCGAGTCGTGGCAGTTCCAGCTCGGCGGGCTCGCGGACCGGTACCGGCTGACCGCGTTCGACAACCGCGGCGCGGGACGGACCGCGATGCCCGACGGTCCGGTCTCGGTGGAGGAGATGGCGGATGACGCCGCCGGGGTCCTGCGCGCGCTCGACATCGCCTCCGCCCACATAGCCGGCTTCTCCGGCGGCAGCGTCATCGCCCAGGAGCTGGCGCTTCGCCACCCCGATCTCGTCCGCAGCCTCGTCCTGCAGAGCACCTGGTCGGTGGCCGACCCCTACCTGCGCTCGTGGGGCCTGTTCGTCCGCTGGCTGGCCGATGTGGCGCCGAGCGAGCGCGCGTTCCTCGAGGGGTTCTTCCTCAACATCTACACGGCGCGGGCGCACAACGACGGGACCGTCGAGCAGATCATCGACGAGGTGCTCACCTTTCCCCACAAGCAGGCAACCGAGGACATGCAGCGCTTCCTCGATGCCTTCCTCCGCCACGATACGAGCAAGCGCCTGCCGCAGGTCGTCGCGCCGACGCTCGTCCTCGCCGGCGGGCGCGACACCACCAGTCGCCCGGAGCTCTGCCGCGCCGTCGCCGAGCTGATCCCGGGTGCCCGCTTCGAGGTGATGGAGGAGGAGGCCCACCAGCCCTTCCAGGAGGTCCCGGACGAATGGAACGCTCGCGTCGACGCCTTCTGGCACGAGGTCGAGGCGGGGGCCTGATGTGACTTGAACGCGGGCGCGTACTACGAGCCGTGGGTCGCGACAGTGGCGGACATCAGGTCAGCGGCGGCTTGGTCGTCGAGGCCCTCGCGGGATAGACGGCGCCAGGTCCAGAAGTCGAGCGCGAGCCGGACCAGCGCGCGCGTCCGCTCCGCCCGCCGGCCGCGGAGGCCGAAGCCGGCGGCCAGGTCATCGGCGAGCTCGGCCTGCATGCGATCGAGGTTCTGCTCCAGGAACTCATCGAGCTCAGGCACGGAGGCGCGGTCGCTGAGGAGCTTGCCGTACATCGGCTCCGTCTCGCGGTACCAGCCGTATAGCCGCGCGAGGGCGCCGCGGACGCGCTCCCCGGGCTCCGCTTGCGCGAGCGCGCCGTCGAGGTCGGGAGCCGGGTGCAGCCGCTCGTAGTGGGCGGCGCACGCGGGCAGCAGCTCGCTGAGGTCGGCGAAGTGGTTGTAGACGGTCAGGCGCGTCACTCCGGCGCGGCGGGCGATCTCGGCCACGGTGGTCTGGGCGACGCCCCTCTCCTCGTGCAGCTCGGCGGTCGCCCCCGCGATCCGGTGGCGCGTCTCGCGCTGGCTCTCGGCACGGGCCTTCAGCTCGTATTTCCTAGTTTGGGTTGACATGGCGTTCAACGATGTTACCATGGCCATCTTCACTAAACATGCTGTTAAGCGAAAGGAGCCGCTAGATGCTGACCACTACTCCAATCACCGAGCTGTCCGCGCAGATGACCGGGCGCGTCGTGACGCCCTCGGATCCCGACTGGGACGCCACGCGTCAGGTCTTCAACCTGGCGACCGATCTGCGGCCCGCCGCCGTGGCGCTTCCCCGCGACGTCGATGACGCGATCGCCGCGGTCGAGTACGCCGCGGCGAACGGGCTGCGGGTCGCGCCGCAGGCGACCGGACACAACGCGGACGCACTCGGGTCGCTCGAGGACGTGCTCCTCGTAGACGTCCGCGAGCTCCAGGACGTCTCCATCGACCCCGCCACCAGGCGTGTGAGGGTCGGGGCCGGCGTCAAGTGGGAGCGGGTCGTCCCGCAGCTCTCCGAGCTCGGGCTGGCCGCGCTGCACGGCTCGTCCCCGGACGTCGGCGTCGCCGGCTACTCGCTGGGCGGAGGCATGGGCTGGCTCGCCCGCAAGCACGGCCTCCAGACGAACAGCGTCACCGCGATGGAGCTCGTCACGGCGGACGGGCGCGCGGCACGCGCCGACGCGGAGAACGAGCCGGAGCTCTTCTGGGCGCTGCGCGGCGGCAACGGGAACTTCGGCCTCGTAACCGCCATCGAGTTCGCGGTCTACCCGGTCGAGAACCTGTACGCCGGCGTGATGTTCTTCCCCTTCGACCGAGCGGGCGAGGTCCTGCACGCCTGGACCGAGCTCCTCCCGACGCTGCCGGACGAGATGATGACCTGGGCGAAGCTCCTGCAGTTCCCGGATGCGCCGGACGTGCCGGAGCCGGTCCGCGGCGGCTCGTTCACCGTCATCTTCGGCGCGTTCCTCGGCAGCGAGGGCGAGGGGCATGCCCTGCTGCGGCCGGTGCGGGACCTGGGCCCGGCGATGGACACCTTCGCGGTCGTGCCGCCAGCGGCGCTCGGCGACATGGCGATGGACCCGCCCGATCCGCTGCCGTTCGTGAGCACCACCGCGCTGCTCAGCGATCTGCCGAGCGCCGGCGTCGACGAGCTCGTCTCCGCCGCCGGGCCAGGCTCCGGATCGCCCCTGGCGATGGTTGAGCTGCGCCACATGGATGGCGCCCTCGCGCGCCAGTCGCCGGGAGCCGGGGCGCGGGCGACCCTGCCGGGCTCACTCGCCATGCTGTCGCTCGGCGTGGCCGAGGACGAGGCCTCGGCGGCAACGGCGAGGACGTACCTCGAGTCCGTGGACCGAGCCGTCCTCCCCTACCACACGGGCGACTACCCGAACTTCGTCATGGAGCCGACCGACGCGAGCGGCTTCTTCGACGCGGACACCTGGGCGCGCCTACGCCAGGTGAAGGCGCACTACGACCCGAGCGACCTGTTCGAGGGCAACCACCACATCTCACCCGCGGATTGAGCTGAAAGGGCGCCCGCGGATCCACTGAGCGTCACCCGCCGAGCCGCGTTCGTGCTGCCTCGGCGAGCACCTTCACCATCGCCGGGATCGCGGGCACTCGCCTCCCGCGCATCCAGGCGGCGTGCAGGGTGCGGATCGGGTCGAGGTCTCGAACCGGGCGCACCACGACGTCGGGGCGCGGCTCCTGGATCGCGAGCTCGGGCATCAGGGCGACACTGATCCCCGCCGCGACGAACGCTCGGCCGACGGTGACGTCCTGGACGACGTAGGCGACGTCCGGCGTGAAGCCGGCCTCTTCGCAGAGCCGGTCGAGCATCGCGCGGTAGGGCTGCGAGGTGCTCGGGGCCGGGCCGTTGAAGCGCTCGCCGGCGAGGTCGGCGAGCGAGAGCTCGCGCCGCCTGGCGAGGCGGTGGCCGTGCGGCAGGACGATCCGGTAGGGGTCGTGCGCCAGGGGCACCCGCTCGAAGCCCTCCGCCTCGTAGCGCTCGACCGCGCCGGCCTCGCCGAACAGCTCCCAGGTCACCACGACGTCGAGCTCGCCGGCGCGCAGCTTGCGCAGCGCCGCCGGCGGCTCGATCTGCTCGAGCTCGATCGCGACGCCCGGATGCTCGGCCTCGAAGCGTGCGAGCGCCGGCGGCACGAACGAGGTGCAGGCGGTCAGGAACGCGCCGACGCGCAGCGTCCCGGTGCGCAGCCCGGCGAGCGCGCGCAGCTCGTCCTCGGCGGCGGAGACCTGCCCGAGCACCGTGGCGGCGTGCTCGCTGAGCCGCTCGCCCGCCTCGGTCAGGCCGACGGGCCGACGACCGCGGTCGATCAGGGTCAGGCCGAACTCCCGCTCCAGCGCCGCGATGTGGTGCGAGACGACCGACTGCGCGTAGCCGAGCGCGAGCGCGGCCTCGGAGAACGAGCGTCGCTCGGCCACGGCGTGGAAGGCACGGAGGCGGCGCAGATCGTGCATCGACAGACGCGATACTAATAGAGATAACTTCTGTTGCATAGATGCAAGCCGTGGCGGAACCTCGGAGTGACCAACGACCGAGAGGACCGCCGATGCCACTTGCGACAGACCACATCGAGAAGTTCGCCGGAGACGTCTTGACTCCGGGCCACGACCGCTATGACGACGCCCGCGCGGTCTTCAACGGCGCCATCGACCGGCGCCCGGCGCTGATCGCCGAGCCGACCGACGCCCATGACGTCGCCGCCGCGATCGCGCATGGCCGCGAGCACAGCCTCGAGATCGCCGTGCGCGCCGGTGGCCACTCGGGTGCCGGCTACGGGGTAGTCGACGACGGCTTGGTGATCGACGTCCGTCCGCTGCAGCGGCTCGAGGTAGACCTAGCCGCGCGGACGGTCCGCGCGGGCGCGGGCCTCACCTGGGGCCAGCTCGACGCGGCGACGCAGGCTCACGGGCTGGCCGTCACCGGTGGCCGTATCTCCGACACCGGTGTCGCCGGCCTGACGCTCGGCTCGGGCTCCGGATGGCTCGAGCGGCTGCACGGCCTGACCGCCGACAACCTCGTCTCGGCGAAGGTGGTGACCGCCGACGGCGGCGTGGTCCGGGCCAGCGCGCACGAGCACCCCGACCTCTTCTGGGGACTGCGCGGGGGCGGCGGGAACTTCGGCGTCGTCACCGAGCTCGAGCTGGCGCTCCATCCGGTCGGCCCGACGGTGCTCGGCGGCCTGCTGGTGTTCGACTGGGAGCGCGCCGGGGAGGTGCTCGCCGCCTACCGCGAGCTGATGCGCGACGCGCCCGACGAGCTCGGTGGCTGCGCCGTGCTGCAGCTGGCGCCACCTGCTCCGTTCATGCCCGGCCGCCTCGTCGGCCGGCCGGTCCTGTCGATCGTCGTCGCGGCGTTCGGCGACCTCGAGCGCGCCGAGCGCCTGGTCGCTCCACTGCGAGCGCTCGCGCCGGCCGCCGACGCGGTTGGCCCGATGCCCTATGTCGCGCTGCAGTCGATGCTCGACGCCGGCAATCCGCGCGGGATGCAGAACCACTGGAAGGCCGCTTTCCTGGACGACCTGCCCGATGCGGCGATCGCCGCGGCCCTCGACGTCGGGGCCGCGATCCCGTCGCCGCTCACGGTCGTGCTGCTGCAACCGCTCGGCGGCGCGTACGGGCGCGTCGACGAGCACGCGACGGCGCTCTCGCACCGCGACGCGCCCTGGGCCTACCACGCGCTGTCGCTCTGGCCTGATCCCGCCGACAGCGCCGTCAACCGCGCCTGGACCGGTGCCTTCGCCGCGGCGCTCGCGCCGTACGGCAGCGGCGCCGCCCATCCCAACTACGTGTCCACCGATGCGGGCGACCGGGTCCGCAACTTCTACGGCGACGAGACCCACGACCGCCTGGTCGCCGTCAAGCGGCGCTGGGACCCCCAGAACGTCTTCGCGCTCAACCAGAACATCCGACCCGGCCGCTGAGGCGGATTCACACCACACCACCGAAGGAGCCTTCCGATGACCACCTCACGCCCGACTCCCAGCAGCCGCGGACTCGCTCGCCTACATCAAGGACGGCAAGGTCTGGCTGAGCACCCCCGATGGCGCGCGCCAGCATCAAGTCACCCGCGGCGGGGGCTACTCGTACGTCTCGCAGGCCGACAACGGCACGCTGATCGCGCTGCATGGCGACAACATCCGCCGTCTCGCGATCAGCTTTCCCATCTCGATTCTCCTCTGGTCACAGAGCTCCCTCTGAGCCCCTCTACCCATAAGACGAACGGGGGAGCGCCGAGTCGACATATTGGCGAGGGAGCGGCAGGACTCAACGCCTTGGGGGCAGCGGCATGAGCAGCCAGATGGCGCTCTCGTCGTTCAGCGCGCGCCAAAGTGGGGCTGCCGCCGTGGTCTGCATTGGCGACGCGGTTGCGCAAGCCGCAGAGACGGCGCGGATGGCATGCCGAGCGAACTTCTCAGTGGCCGCGACGTCGTCGGCCGATGAAGGGGGCTGATGAGGTGTGCTTTGCATTGCCTTGGTCGCCAACCTAGGCTCGGCTGCGCTGCCTAGCATCGGGGCAGGTACTCGGATTCGCTAAGCGCTAGCACTGCGGTTCCCGCCTAAGTGCTACCGCTGTTGCCGTCGGGCGCCGGCGCTGGGAGCATGGGTGCGTGAGGCGGTCCTCTCTGCGGCCCTGGATCCTCGCGGCCGTCGCCGTCGTGCTTGGCGTGTCCGCGTTCGCGTTGGACGCTCTCGCCGGCTCGCACGGAGACGGTTGGTGGCTGAACGTGCTTGCGGCGTCGGCGTTCGCTGCGACGGCCGGGGTGGGTCTGGTGGTCGCCATGCGTCGTCCCGACCATCCGATCGGCTGGCTCCTGCAAGCGACCGCGATCCTGCTAGCGGCGTCAGGCGCTGCTGCGGGCTATGCCGAGTATTCGATCCTCGAGCAGCCCGGCGCGCTGCCCGGCGCGGAGTGGGCGGTGCTGTGGGACGAGTCGGCATGGCCGCTTCTGTTCGGAGCGTTGATCGCGATCGTGCTCGTCTTCCCCGACGGTCGACTGCCGTCGCCGCGCTGGCGTCGCGCGATGATCGGCGCCGCGGCCGCGTTCGCGCTGCTCGTGACTCTCGGCCTCTTCGACTCGGAGCCGTTCGAGGCGCCCTACGAGAAGGTCGACAGGCCGCTGCCGGGGCTGCCAGGCGCCTTCGCGGTGCTCTGGCCGGTCGCCTTCCTCGGCGTGCTCGCCAGCCTGGTCGCGGGCGTGCAGTCCGTGCGCGTGCGCTTTCGGCAGGCGCGGGGGATCGAGCGGCTGCAACTCAAATGGCTCACGTTCACGGCCGCCCTGGTTCCGGTCACGCTTCTCATCTGCCTTGCAGGGTCGCTGTTCGGCGGAAGCGCGGACGGAGACGCGTTCAACGCCCTGTTCTTCTTCATGCTCGGAGCCATCCCGGCCTCGATCGGCGTCGCGGTGCTGCGCTATCGCCTGTACGACATCGACCGGGTCATCAACCGGACGCTCGTCTACAGCGTTCTCACCGTGCTGCTCGCGACGGCTTACGGAGCGACCGCCTTGCTGCTCGGCACCGCGCTCGGGAGCGGCTCGGCCTGGGCGACAGCCGGCGCGACGCTCCTCGTTGCGGTGGCGTTCCGCCCCCTGCGCGGAGCGGTGCAGGACGCCGTGGACCGCCGCTTC
>Ga0190265_10001810_pt1 | contig 14117 bp, 15 predicted proteins | sample Popmic124T_FD_133135 | JGI IMG/M metagenome (GOLD analysis project Ga0190265, IMG submission 133135) | Populus adjacent soil microbial communities from riparian zone of Indian Creek, Utah, USA - 124 T | ecosystem: Environmental > Terrestrial > Soil > Riparian zone | place: USA: Utah | collected...
ACGTGCAGGCCGGGCCCCGAGTACTGCGTGGGCGGTGTCCCGCCGGCGGCGCCGAGCGTGCGCTGCAGGTGGTGGAAGGCCTCGGTCAGCTGGCCCGAGCGGGTCAGTCGCAGGGCTTCGGACATGCCGGCGAGACGGTCGTGGTCCATCGGGAACCTCTCCAGGGATGTGCGTCCGGCATCGACCGGTCGGTCGAGCCGTTGCCGTTCAGCCGGCGAAGCGCGGGGCGTGGGCCGCTCACGTGACCCGGCCAGCTGATAACCATCCTAACACCATCTTGTGGGATGGTATGCGCGTTCCTCGACTCTAAGTTGACGCAAGCGAGTGGTTGCAATAGCGTGTGTAGCAACTGAGCAGTTGCTACAGACTGGAGGCAGCCATGGGGTTTCCCGATCGCATCGAGCGGACCGTCGAGATCGCCCACCCGCCGGCGAAGGTGTGGGCCGCGCTCACGACGGCCGAGGGTCTGGGCACCTGGTTCGGGAACCAGGCGACGATCGACCTGCGCCCGGGTGGCGCGGCCCGGATGACGTGGACCGAAGGCCACCAGGCCGACATGCGCATCGAGCGGGTCGAGGAGCCGAGGGTTTTCGGCTTCACCTGGCACATCTACGGCCTGCCCGACGACGATCCGCGCCGCACCTACGTCGAGTTCACGCTCGAGCCGGTCGCAGCCGGCACCCGGCTGACGGTCGTCGAGTCCGGCTTCGCCCAGCTGCCGGAGGAGGGCCACCACACCGCGTACGACGGCAACACCCGGGGTTGGGCGAGCGAGCTCGGCGAGCTGGTCGACTACCTCGATGCAGCCTGACCACGAGGCGATCGCCGAACAGGTCTTCGTCGCCCTGGCCGACCCCACCCGACGGGCCATCCTGGCCGCGCTGGCCTCGAGCGGACCGGCCACGGCCACGGACCTGGCCGATCGCCTGCCGATCACCCGGCAGGCGATCGCCAAGCACCTCGCCCTGCTGGCCGAGGTCGGCCTGGTCACGGCCGAGCCGGGGGAGCGGCGCCGAGTGCGCTACCGGCTGCGCTCGGCCCCGATGCAGGTGGCGCAGCAGTTCCTGGCCGCGCTGGCCCGCAACTGGGACGGGCCGCTCGAGGCGCTGCGGGATCACCTCGGCCGATGAGCTCGGCCGCCACCCGCGAGCCACCTCGGCCGCACGGCCCAGAGCAATTTCCGACAATGAGAACCGAAAGGTGGAACCACCGTGAACATCCCGCAGATCGTGTCGCCCCGGGAGTGGGAGGCCGCGCGCCTGCAGTTGCTCGTCAAGGAGAAGGAGCTGACCCGCGCCCGGGACGCGCTGGCCGCCGAGCGGCGCCGGATGCCCTGGCTGCGCGTCGAGCAGCAGTACGCGTTCGACGGACCGCACGGCAGATCGAGCCTGCTCGAGCTGTTCGAGGGCCGCCGTCAGTTGATCATCTACCGGGCCTTCTTCGAGCCCGGGGTGTTCGGCTGGCCGGACCATGCCTGCCGCGGCTGCTCCCTGGTGGCCGACCAGGTCGCGCACGTCGCGCACCTGAACGCCCGCGACACCACCCTCGCCTTCGTCTCGCGTGCGCCACAGCCGGACATCGAGCGCGTGAAGGCGCGGATGGGCTGGACGATGCCCTGGTACACGATGACCGACGAGTTCGACCTCGACTTCGGGGTGGACGAATGGCACGGTACGAACGCGTTCATCCGCGACGGCGAGCAGGTCTTCCGCACGTACTTCGTCAACAACCGCGGCGACGAGGCGATGGGCAGCACCTGGAGCTACCTCGACCTGACCGCGCTCGGGCGGCAGGAGGAGTGGGAGGACTCCCCGGAGGGCCACCCCCAGACACCGCCCTACGCCTGGTGGAACTGGCACGACGAGTACGGCGACCCCACGCCGTCCTAGCGTGGATCGACATCGTGGACGCGAAGCTCGGAAGCCTCAGTCGACATGGGTCCGCAGCGGTGCGGTGATGGCATGCTGCAGCCGCAGGCGCATCGCCGGATGCATGATCAGGCTCGGCACGGTGGCCGGGTCGCACCAGGCTGCGGCGTCGGTCTCGATGCCGTCGGGCCGCGGTCCGGCGGCGTCCGGGCGGGCGGGAACGGCGTGGAAGCACAGCGCCAACTGCTGGTGGACACGGCCGTCGGGGTCGAGGAGGACGTGCGTGGGGTCACTGTAGACGCCGGAGAGTCCGGTCAGCGCGATGTCCACCCCGGACTCCTCGGCGACCTCCCGGATCACGGCCTCGGCGACCGTCTCGCCGACCTCGACACGGCCTCCGGGCAGCTCCCAGTTGCCGTCGTCGATGCGGCGGACCATCAGGACCTGGCCGGCGGGGTTGCGGACCGTGGCGAACGCCGCGGGGAGCAGGCCGTGCGCGCGGGGCGCGTCCGGATCCCGGTAGTACTCGCGCAGCCGGACCACGGTGCGATTGTTGGTCGAGGGGTGGGCACCGGCAAGCAGCCGCCGGCTGTCGCGTCCAGGATTCGCCGCCGGGTTGCCACGCGTTCACCCGGAGCGGCCGCGCCGTGCGATCGCAGCCGGTGCCGAGGCGGTGCCCACGCACCGCCGCACTGCCGCTCCGGACCCGCGCGGCCCCGCTCCGCCGTAACCTCGAAGGTATGACCGTCGCCAGCACCTTGTTCGAGTTCGACGGCTCCTACGCCCGCGAGGTGCCGAGCCTGTCGATGCCGTGGACGGCTGCCCCGGTGCCGGAGCCGGAGCTGCTGGTGCTCAACGAGGGCCTGGCCGCGGAGCTGGGGGTCGACGCCACGCTGTTGCGGAGCGCGGCCGGGGTGTCGCTGCTGGTCGGGCACGGGCTGCCGGACGGGGTGACGCCGGTCGCCATGGCCTACGCCGGTCACCAGTTCGGCTCCTACGTGCCCCGGCTCGGTGACGGCAGGGCGCTGCTGCTGGGTGAGGTGGTGGACCGGGCCGGCCGCCGGCGTGACGTGCACCTGAAGGGCTCGGGGCGCACGCCGTTCGCCCGCGGGGGCGACGGCAAGGCGGCGGTCGGCCCGATGCTGCGGGAGTACCTGATCGGCGAGGCGATGCATCACCTCGGGATCCCGACGACGCGGGCGCTGTCGGTCGTGGGCACCGGCGAGCGGGTGCGGCGCGAGACGGCGCTGCCGGGCGCGGTGCTGTGCCGCGTCGCCGCCAGCCACCTGCGGGTGGGCACGTTCCAGTACGCCGCCGCGTCCGGCGACCGGGACGTGCTGCGGGCGCTCGCCGACCACGCCATCGCCCGCCACCATCCCGAGGCGGTCGGGTCCGACCGTCCCTACCTGGAGCTCTACCGCCAGGTGGTCGAGGCCCAGGCCGCGCTGCTGGCCCGGTGGATGCTGGTCGGCTTCGTGCACGGCGTGATGAACACCGACAACATGACGATCTCCGGCGAGACCATCGACTACGGCCCGTGCGCCTTCATGGACGCCTACGACCCGGCCACCGTGTTCAGCTCGATCGACCATCGCGGCCGCTACGCCTACGGCAACCAGCCCGCGGTCGCGCAGTGGAACCTCGCCCGTCTCGCCGAGACGCTGCTCCCGCTGCTCGACGAGGACGTCGACGCCGCGGTGGAGGCCGCGACGGCGGTGCTCGGCGAGTTCGCCGACGCCTACGAGCGGCACTGGGCCGCGGGCACGGCCGCGAAGCTGGGGCTTGCGGAGCCCGCCCCGGAGCTGGTGCAGGACCTGCTGGAGCTGATGCGCGCCCAGCGCGTCGATTTCACGGTCTTCTTCCGCGCACTCGCGGCCGGTACCGCGCGGTCGCTGTTCGCCGAGCCGGCGCCGTTCGACGCGTGGGCCGCGCGTCGGGACGCGCTGCTGCCCGCGGACCGGGCCGGGGTGGCGGCGGCGATGAACCGGGTCAACCCCGTCTACATCCCGCGCAACCACCGGGTGGAGGAGGCACTCACGGCGGCGACCGCGGGCGACCTGGGCCCGTTCCGCCGGCTGGTCGAGGTGATATCGCAGCCGTACGACGAGCGTCCCGGCCTGCAGGGCTACACGGGGCCGCCGGCCGAGGGCGGCCTCCCGTACGTCACCTACTGCGGGACCTAGTGCCCCGATAAGCGTGGCGACCTTGCTTGACGGGGCACTAGCTACGGCCCGAGCGTCGCTTCTCCATCGCGGCCGACACCGCGTTGTAGATCATTCCGATGGCGGTGACGGCCACAATGACCGCGAAGTAGATATAGGCCGGCGCGCTCATCAGGAGCTCCTCTGCACATGGTGGGGGAGAGCGACATGGTGCGATGCGGTCCGGGAAGGGGACCGCTGCTCCACCCGCCCGTGGGGGCAGACGGGGTCCTCCGCCGCGCCACCCTAGCCGCCCCCGCGGCACGGCTGCCAGCCTGGGGAATGGTGAACCCCGGTCTCCGACCGTGCGGGCCTACGGTGGTGCGCACTGCTCGCCCGTCGCCGATCGGAGGTGGCCCGATGCCGTCCGACTCCTGGACCAGTGATCAGGCCTACGAGCCGTACATCGGACGGTGGAGCCGGCTGGTTGCGCCCCGGTTCCTGCGCTGGCTGCCGGCTCGTCCGGGAGCGGGCTGGTGCGACGTCGGGTGCGGGACCGGCGCGCTGGCCCGCGCGATCGTGGACGGCGAACGGCCCCGCTCGGTGCTCGGTGTCGACCCCTCGGCGGCCTACCTGGCCGCCGCCCGGGGAGCGGGGCTCGGCGTGGCGGTGGGCACCGCCACCGCGCTGCCCGCCCGGGACGCTGCCTTCGACCGGGTGGTGTCCGCGCTCGTGCTCAACTTCGTGCCCCGCCCGGATGCCGCACTGGCCGAGATGCGCCGGGTGACCAGGGCCGGCGGCTGGGTCGGCGGCTACGTCTGGGACTACGCCGAGGGCATGCAGCTGATCCGGCGGTTCTGGGACGCCGCGACCGCGCTGGACCCGGCCGCCACCGAGCTCGACGAGGCCCGCCGCTTCCCGCTCTGCCGACCGGAACCGCTGCGCGCGCTGTTCGCCACCGGCGGTCTGTCCGATGTGGACGTGGAGGAGATCGTGGTCCGGACCCGGTTCGCGGATTTCGACGACCTCTGGGGGCCGTTCCTCGGCGGCCAGGGTCCGGCGCCGGGCTACTGCGTCGCGCTCCCGCCGGAGCGCCGCGACGCGTTGCGCGAACGGCTGCGCGGGACGCTGCCCACCGCCTCCGACGGCTCCATCACGCTGACCGCGCGGGCCTGGGCCGTCCGCGGCCGGGTGCCGGACCCGGGCCCGTCCGAGCGCGGGGCGGCCGTGCTGCGCACCGCCGCCGCACTGGCGATCTCCTACGCCGGGTCCGTCGACGACCGCCGGGTGGCGCCGGGGGCGGACGCGGTGACCGCGCTGCAGGGCTTCGACGAGGCGCTGCCCGAGGTGGGTGTGGACGCCGAGCGGACACTGCGACTGCTGCACGAGGTGGGTGGTCCGGCGACCGTCGCCTCCACCGGCGCCCGCTACTTCGGCTTCGTCACCGGTGGCACGTACCCGGTCGCCCTGGGCAGCGCGTGGCTGGCCGGTGCGTGGGACCAGAACGCCGCGCTGCCGGTGATGTCGCCGGTGGCCGCGCGGCTGCACGAGGTGGTGCGGGGTTGGTTGGTGGACCTGCTGCGGCTGCCGGCCGACACCGGGATCGCGTTCGTGACCGGGGCGACCGTGGCCAACGCGTGCGGCCTGGCCGCCGGCCGGGACGCGCTGCTGGCCCGCATGGGCTGGGACGCGCAGGCGGACGGGCTGTTCGGGGCGCCGGCTTTCGACGTCGTGGTCGGGGAACGGGCGCACTCGACCCTGTCGAAGTCGCTCGGGCTGGTCGGGCTCGGCCGGTCCCGGGTGATCGTGGTGCCGGCCGACGACCAGGGTCGGATGCGGGCCGACCGGCTGCCCGCTTCGGTCGGGCCGGTGCTGGTCTGCGCCCAGGCGGGCGAGGTCAACACCGGCGCGTTCGACCCGTTCGACGAGATCGCCGACTGGGCGGCCGGGCGGGAGGGCTGGCTGCACGTCGACGGGGCGTTCGGGCTGTGGGCGCGCGCCGACCCGGGCCGGGCCGAGCTGGTCGCCGGGCTGGACCGGGCCGACTCCTGGGCCACCGACGGGCACAAGTGGCTCAACGTCGGCTACGACTGCGGCCTGGCCCTGGTCCGCCGGCTGCCGGATCTGCGTCGCACGTTCAGCACGGCGGCCGGCTACCTACCCAGCGCCGATCCCCAGGGCGCCGGGGGGTTCGAGGCCATGCACCACACCCCGCAGTCCTCGCAGCGGGCCCGCCAGATCGAGCTGTGGGCGGTGCTGCGCACCCTCGGCCGGCGCGGGGTCGCCGAGCTTGTCGACCGCTCCTGCGCGGTGGCCATGGCGATCGCCGAGCGGCTGCGCAACGGCGGCCTCACCGTCCTCAACGACGTGGTGCTCAACCAGGTGCTCGTCCGGCTGGTCGACGGCCCGACCACGGACGCCCTGATCGCCGCCGTCCAGGCCGACGGGCGGATCTGGTGTGGACCGACCACATGGGACGGATCATCGGCCATGCGGATCAGCGTCTCGTCGTGGCGGACCGGTCTCGACGACGCCGCCGTGGCCGCCGACGTGATCCTACAGTGCGCCGACCGGGTCTCGCGCTGACGCGTCGCCGCGCGGTCGATGGCGAGGGGGTTTGCCCTACCTCGGGGTAGGGGGCTCTCCACCTCTGATTCCGGGGGTATTCACCCTCGATCATCAAGTAGCGCGCCGGACATGCTTACTTTCAGCAAGCGGATGGGAACCGACTGTGGCACGGCCGGGCTAACGGATCGGCTGAATCATCGTCGCACGAGCCTGGGGATGCTGACATGTCGAGTGATCGGGAGCACCGGGTCGGCTGGCCGCACCGCCGGATCCCGTTCGAGCTCCTGACCAGCGCATTGCCCCTACAGTCCCGGTGCGTTCCGCCGCCTGCGCCGCCCCTCCCCGTGGTGTTCCGGTCCCCCGCCGGCGGTGCTCCTCCACCCCCGCTGTTCGTCCCGCGCAATCGGGCGGGCGTGAAGTGCTTTACCACGAGTGACCAGGGCGCAACCACCGGAGTGAACATGGACGAGCAACCCGTCAGTCCCTACGCGGCCGTACTGGACCAGGCGCACGCGGCCGCGATCGACTACCTCGACACCGTCGACGACCGCCCGGTCGGCGTGGACTGTGGCGAGGACAACCTCCGGTACTTGGACACCGAGCTGGCCGGCCCACTGGGCGACACCGGCCTCGATCCGACCACGGTGATCGGTGACCTGGCCCGGTGCGCACGGCGCGGGGTGGTGGCCAGCGGCGGCGGCGGCTTCCACGGCCTCGTGGTCGGCGGCACGCTGCCCCCTGCGGTGGCCGCCGACTGGATGGTCGCGGCCTGGGACCAGTGCGCGGCGGTGTTCGACACCTCCCCGATGACCTCGATCGTGGAGCAGGCCGCCCTGGACTGGACCGTCGACCTGCTCGGCCTGGCCGGGTCGAGCGGACCGGCCGGGATCAGCGGCGGGTTCACCCAGGGCACCACGGAGGCGCACGAGGTCGCCTTCCACATCGCCTGCCGGCAGCTGCTGGCCGCGCGCGGCTGGGACCTCGCGGCCGACGGCATGTGGGGTGCTCCGCCGTTCCCGGTGATCGTCTCGGCGGCCGCGCACCGCTCCGTCCACAAGGCATTGCAGTACGTGGGCATCGGCCGCAACCGGGTGACCGCCGTGGCCGCGGACGACCAGGGCCGGATGCGACCGGACGCGCTGGCCGAGATCCTGGTCCGGGTCGGCGGCCCTGGCCTGCTGGTGCTGTCCGCCGGTGAGATCAACACCGGCTCGTTCGACCCGATCGACGAGCTGGTGGCCCTGGCGAAGCCGCTGGGCTACTGGTGCCACGTCGACGGCGCGTTCGGGCTGTGGGCAGGGGCCAGCCGCCAGCTGCGGCACCTGACGGCCGGCATCGCGCAGGCCGACTCGTGGGCCACCGACTTCCACAAGATGCTGCAGTCCACCTACGACGGCGGGGTGGTGTTCTGCAGCCGCCCTGACGTGCACCACGCCGCGATGGCCACGCAGGCCGCGTACACCCGGACGGCGTCCCGACCGGCGGCGTCCCGACCGGCGGCGCCCCGTCCGGCAGACGGCATGGACCGGGTGCTGGGGATGGCGCGCCGGGCCCGCGGGGTGCCGGTGTGGGCGGTGCTGCGCTCGCTCGGCCGCAACGGTGTCGCCGAGCTGGTCTGGCGCTGTCACGCCAACGCGGCGCTGCTCGCCGAGCTGGTCACCGCCGACGGAGTGGCCCGGGTGGCCAACGAGGTCGTCTTCAACCAGGTGTTGCTGGACATCGCCCCCGACCACCTGCCCGGCCCGGCCGCCGACCGGTTCGTGGCCACCGTCGTCGACCGCATCCGCGCCGACGGCGCCTGCTGGCTGGGCGGCACCCGGTGGGCCGGCCGGCCGATGCTGCGGGTGTCGATCGCCAACTGGCAGACCACGGCGGCGCACATCGAGCGGTCGGCGGCGGCGATCGGTCGGGCGGTGCGGGCCACCTGCGAGCAGTCCGGCGTGCACGGCGTCGGGTGGCAGTCCGGTCAGGCCCTGGTCGGCCGGGCCCGGCGCAGCCTGCCCTGCGGGCGGTGAGCGATGAGCGATCGTGCGAGCGCGTCGACGTCCCGGCCTTCGCCGCCGCCGCCGCCGCCGGTACCGGACGGGGTGAGCGCCGTGGTGGACCGCCACCGGCGGATGGGCGAGCTGAGCGGTGAGTTCGCCGGCTGCCTGGTGATGATGGTGATCGGGCTGGGCGCGGAGGCGGCGGTGCTGACCGGCGGCGGCCACTTCGGCGACTTCCTGGTGATCACGCTGGGCTGGGGCCTCGGGGTGACGTGCGCGGTGTACGTGTCCGCGCGGCTGTCCGGGCCGCACCTGAACCCGGCACTGACGATCGGGCTGGCGGTCTGCGGAAAGTTCCCGTGGCGCAAGGTGTTGCCCTTCACGATGGCGCAGCTGGCCGGCGGTTTCGCCGCCGCACTGATAGTCCGGGCCGGCTACGACGAGCTGCTCCTGCGCTACGACCCGCACACGACGATCAAGAGCCAGCTCGCATTCTCCACGCTGCCCGGCAACGGGTTGTTCCCCATCGGGCTCACCACCGCGTTCTTCGCCGAGTTGATCGCCACCGCGCTCCTGGTGTTCGTAATCTGCGCGCTGATCACACCTGCGAACAACCCGCCGCTGGCCAACCTGACGCCGATGCTGATCGGCTGGCTGGTCGTCGCCGTCGGCATGTCCTGGGGAGCCAACTCCGGGTACGCCATCAACCCGGCCCGCGACCTCGGGCCGCGGGTCGTCTCGCTGCTGACCGGGTACGAGTCCGCCCTCCACGACCAGAACGGCAACCTCTACTTCTGGCTGCCGGTCGTCGCGCCGATCCTGGGCGGGGTGCTCGGGGCGGGCCTGTTCCGGGTGCTCATCGAGCAGTTCCTGCCCACCGCCGACCTGTCGGTCGCGCCGCTGAGCCAGTACGCGCCGAAGAGCGAGGACGGCAGCGTCGCGGTGCGCAGCCGGGAGCGGCTCGACGGGCGCCGGCGCGCACCGGACGCCCCGCTGTTCGTCTACGGCAGCCTGCAGTTCGCGGACGTGTTGCGGGCGCTACTGGGCCGGGTGCCGCGGCACGCGCCGGTCGAGGTGTACGGCTGGCGGGCCGCGGCGCTGCCCGGCGTGGAGTATCCCGGCCTGGTGCCCGCGCAGCCGCTGAACAAGGTCAGCGGGGTCATCCTGGTGGGCCTGGAGCAGGCCGACTGGGAGGTGCTGGACGCCTTCGAGGACCCGGTGTACAACCTGACGCTGCTCACCCTGGTCGACGGTCGGCAGGCCTGGACCTACACCTGCGCGGAGTCGACCTCGGTGCTGGACTCGGACTGGAGTGCCGGCTCGTTCGCCGACCACTACCTGCCCGGCTATGTGAACCGGTGCGCGGTGTGGCGCCAGCAGTACACGCTGGGCGCTGCGCTGGAGCGGCGGCGCACCGCTCGACGGTTCTGCGCGCTGCCCGCGGGCGTGCCGCTGGACCACGACCGGGCGCGCCGGGCGGCACCGGATCACGACCGGCCGCGCCGCGAGCCGCTGCGGTTGCGTCGCCAGCCCGGGCCGCACCCGGCTCGCGACGTCGATCCCGCCTGCGCCCGCCCCGCGCCACCCCCCAGCACCGAGACCACCATCGTCGACCGGGTCGGGTTGGGTTGAGGCGCGCTCGCCCGGTGCTTCGGGTGGCTCACGGAGCGCCGGGCCGGGGCGCGTCGATCAGCCGTCGCACCCGGGCGAGCAGCTCGGCGGGCGGGGTGTCGCCGCTGTCGATGCGGGTCAGCCGCAGCCGGTCGACGGCGGCGCACATCAGATCCTGGTAGGCCAGGGTGCGGCCGAGGAACCGCCGCACCGCGAGGCGGGCGCCGGCGGGCAGCTCGTCCACCCGGCTCTCGGCGTGCACCCGAGCCGCCAGCACGGCGTCGGGTGCGGTCAGCCAGAGGGCGGCAACCCGGGCCCGCGGGAGCTCGGCCACCAGCTCGGGCCAGACACCGGAGCCCTCCAGCACCAGGCCGCCACGGCCGGGGCCCCACGCCTCCCGGGTCAGGCCCTCCACCAGCGGCCACATCCGCCGGTAGTGCTCGAGCTGGCGGGCGGTCAGCTCGGCCACCGAGAGCGTGGCGTAGTGCTCGCGCACGTGCGGTCGGGTGGTGGTCCAGGGGCGGCCGGGGTGCCGGGCGAGCTGGTCGGTGGACACGTGGCGCCAGCCGAGCGTGGCCGCCAGTGCCCGCGCCAGGGTGCTCTTGCCGACGTGCGAGGTGCCGCCGATCATGAGGACTTCACTCGCTCCCGCGGCGGCCGCGCCCATCCGCCGAGGGTAGTTCGGGGTGCTGGTGGACCGTCCCGGATGCGCCCGACGAAGCGGTCCGGACCGCTGGCGCAACCGGGCTCGCGTGCCCGTCGCGGCGCCGCTACCGTCGATCGGTGTCGATGACCGGTCCGGATCCGGGCCCGCCGGCAGCGGCCGGGGACGCCGACCGGGCGGGTGGTGGCTGCGCGGACGGCTGCTGCGACCCGGGCCCGCCGAGCGTGCGGGCCACCGTGCTGGTGCGCCGGGTACGGCTGCTGGTCGCGACCACGATCGGGTACAACCTGCTGGAGGCGGCGGTCGCGCTCACGGCGGGCACGCTGGCCTCCTCGACGGCGCTGATCGGGTTCGGCCTGGACTCGCTGATCGAGGTGTCCTCGGCCGCCGCGGTGGCGTGGCAGTTCTCCGGGGCCGATCCGCGGCGGCGGGAGCGGGCCGCGCTGCGGGTCATCGCGCTGTCGTTCTTCGCCCTCGCCGGCTACGTCGGAGTCGAGTCGGTGCGCGCGCTGGCCGGTGCCGGCGAGGCCGCGCCGTCCCGCATCGGCATCCTGCTGGCGGCCGTGTCGTTGCTGGTCATGCCCTTGTTGTCGCGGGCGCAGCGGCGCGCGGGGCGGGAGTTGGGCTCGCGCAGCGCGGTGGCGGACTCGAAGCAGACCCTGCTGTGCAGCTACTTGTCGGGCGTGCTGCTGGTCGGGCTGCTGCTCAACGAGTTGTTCGGGTGGTCATGGGCGGATCCGGTGGCGGCGCTGGCGATCGCCGGGGTGGCGGTCAGGGAGGGCTGCGAAGCGTGGCGTGGCCACCGATGCTGCTGATCGGCTAGCACGGTTCCGGCATGGTCCATCGGATGACACGCGCTGATCCCCACGCATGTGTGCCTTGACACACCGGATCGCGTCCCTGAGCCTGGTTGACGTTGCCGCGGTCGGGGCCGATCCCCGGCAACGTTCGACGGCGCATCGGCGTCGTCGCTGAATCGATTCCCTTCCTGAGAGGCATTGACTGATGACGGACCGCGACCGGCCACAGATCGCGATCGACGACGAGTTCGGGCGGCCGCTTGCCGGCGCCGAGATCGAGCTGGTCAACCCGACCGGGGCCCGGGCGTCGCTGCACGTGGTGGCCGGGCACCTGCCGATCGGGACCCGGGGCCGGCTGGTCGACGCCGTGCTGGACGCCCCGGAGATCCGCAGCCGGCAGTGGGTCCAGGTCGCGCTGCCGCTGGGTGACACCGAGATGCTGAACCGGGTGCACGAGCGCTGCGTCGGTGCCGTGGCCCGCGCGGCCGGCGTCACCTGCCTGATCGACGTGAACGTGCCGCAGCAGGCGGGCGCGGCCGACTGACGCGCTTCACCGTGGGGTCGTCGCGACGGCCGCCACGGCGGAGGGGCTCAGCCGCAGCTGGGCGAGCAGCCCGGTCAGATCCCAGAACGTGCGGTGGGACGTGATCTGCGAGACGACGTCGCCGAGGTGGCTCCGGTGCCGGAAGCCCACGATGGAGATGGCGGTGACCTCGGCGTACCGGTGAGTCGGTGGCACGCCGGGCAGCAGCCACGGCAGGTCCCGGTCATGGGTGAAGGCGACCAGGTCCTCGTCGACCACCCGCCGCTGGTCCACGGTGCGGGTGATCCGCCGGAAGGCCAGGTCCTCCGGCAGGTGCGGCAGCAGCGCCGTACCGAGGTAGCGCCGCAGGCCGTCGTGGTCGCGAGCGCCGGTCCCCATCGGGGCGTTCAGCAGCATGGCGTCGGGTGCGAGCGCGGCCAGTGCGGCGTCGAGGTCCGCGTCGCGGTGCAGCGCCGCGTGAAAGGCGTCGCGGATCCGTTGGTTCGACGTGAGCAGCCGCCGGATCCCGACCGTCATGATCCGATGGTCGCACGCACCGCGACCGGCCGCGCTACTCCGGGAGGCCGGCCAGGATCCTGATGTCGCGCTCCGCGCCGTCACCGAGGGCGGCGAGTGCCTGCTGGTAGCCGGGGCTGTGATAGGCGGCGACGGCCGCGTCCGCGCTGTCGAAGCGGATCAGCGTGGTGCGCAGCGCGGAGTGCCCCTCGAGCACGTGTACCGGGTTGCCGCGGGCCAGGAACGTGCCGCCGGCGGCGCGTATCGCGGGGCCGGCCAGCTCGACGTAGCGGGCCAGCTTGTCCTCGTCGTGTATCGCGGTGAATGTGTTGATCCAGTACGCGGTCATGGGGAATCCTGCTCAGGTCAGCAATTTTGTACTTGCCCTGACCTGCACAGTCACCCGTTCGTTGTAGTCGATCGTCTGTCCTCGTCTGCGGGCATCGTGTGCCCCATCCATGCCCTACCGATGATCGTTTCGGGACGTCGGGACGGATAGGCGCGGGCAGTCCCGGGATGTCGGAGTGGTCGGGAGTGGTGAGGACTCGGGCAGGGTTGTCGGGGCGGGCTGAGCTCGACGCGGGGTTGAGAAGGCGGGAGGGCCAGTCGGAGGGGGACGACGAGTAGGCAAGGAAGGTCGATCGACCGCGACGCCTGCGCGACCGGCCGGACTTCCAGTTCTGCCCCTACTCGGCAGGTGGCCGCTGCTGGGCTCGTAGCTGATCTTGAACCTCGGACCAGCGCCAGCGGAACCGATGTCCGGGAGTGATCACGGCAGGCACCAGTTTTCCCTGGTCAACCCATTTGCCGAGCACGCGCACCGAGACGCCGAGCCGCTTGGCGACGTCGCCGCTGGAGATCAACGGCTCGTCGGCTGGCGGCACCGTCGGAGCCTATGTACTTGCGCGTTCCTAACGGGCGACTCGTTCGGTTAGTTCTCCTCGTTCGCATCGTTCCGAAAGTTCGCCTATACTCGCGTCGCTAGGTAAAAAGGCGGGGCCGAGAACGCGACTTCACCGCGTCTCGACCCCTTGACTCACCCGGGAGTGAGCCCAATGTCAGAACCTATCGGAGATCACCGCGAGGTCGAACAGGACGACGCGGAGCATCGCTGCCGCGACCTAGTCCACCTCGATCCGGAAGTGCTCTCACGCTGCCTCGCCCTCTCCGACGCCCTGAGCGCTGAGGGCGTCTCCGTCCACGTCGGGGCCGTCCGTGCCGCGCTGTGGGGGCTGGCTGATGGCTGAGCCTGCGTGCGGCCGAGCACTGGACCGCTCTACGTCGACCCGGACGCCGTGTTGCTCGGCGCACTGAAGCTGGAGAACGAGCTAGCCCGGGGCGGCCTACTGCCCCGACCGACCACCGCCGTGCAGGAGATCTTGCGGGCGGTTCAGAGCGCCAACGCGGCCATGCGCGAGCCATCGGAGGGCGACGACTACGC
>Ga0190265_10001811_pt1 | contig 14105 bp, 10 predicted proteins | sample Popmic124T_FD_133135 | JGI IMG/M metagenome (GOLD analysis project Ga0190265, IMG submission 133135) | Populus adjacent soil microbial communities from riparian zone of Indian Creek, Utah, USA - 124 T | ecosystem: Environmental > Terrestrial > Soil > Riparian zone | place: USA: Utah | collected...
ACGACCAGCGCGGCCAACAGCGCCAGGGTCAGCCCGGCATAGGTCAGGAACACGCGCTGATGTTTGGGGAAGCGCCGGCCGACCTGAAAGCAACGCCAGTATGCCGTGGTGGCGATCGTCACGCTGTACTCGATCGCGCCCATCGGGGTGCCGTCCGCGCGGCGCCAGCGACTCTCGTCCTTGGTCTGGTCGAGGTAGTTCACGTGGTGGCCGAGCACGTGGTGGAGCAGCCACACGTTCGAGGTCAGACCGCAATGCAGCCCGTGGGAGAGCTCGAGCACGCGGTTGAGCGGGGTCCAGCGAAACGTGGGCACGTGCTGGTGGTGGTGGCTCCACGCGCTGATCGTGCCCTTGGGTACCAGCATTAAGAGCCAGTACGCGGCCAACCACCACGGGGATTGCACCCCGAAGTAGAGCGCGAAGTCGAGGATGGTGAGCCCGAGCGCGAAGCTGACGGGCAGTCGGTCTTCTCGATGTTTGAACAACGGATCCTACGAACGCGAGCGAGCCGCGCAGGGGGTCTTGTCTCGACTCTAGCGCGCGAAAGCGTCGGTTCGACGTCGGTAGAGCCCGAAGATGGCGTCATGACGCGATCGTGACCGTGACCCTGGCTCGGGACCCCTCGTGGCGGCGATGTCCACGGCGTTCGGGGTACCCAACCTGTAGGTATCTCGTCGCGGTTCGGAAAGGACCGGATCGCTGTGCGCTCCTAGCCTGCACTGCGGGTGAGAGCTCCACGCTGTAGGGAGTGGCTGAGATGACCGTCCTTGTCGAACGCGTGCCGGTCACCGCTTGGATCGTCGTGCTGAGGGCTCTGACCGAGGGATGCGATGAGCCGAACAGCCCGGACCCGCTGGAGACGAACGATGAGCAGCGCGCGTAGCTCGCTGGCCCTGGCTTCCGTGGCGGTCGCGGCGAGCGCCGTGCTCGCGCTGCCTGCGATCGGCTGTTCGACTGATGACCCGCGGCCCGACGCCGTGTCGATGCCGATCGGCAGCGGAGCGGGCGGCGTCATGGCGCCTCCGGGCGGCAGCACGGCGCCCGGCGGCGCGGGCGGAGCCAGCGCAGGGGGCGCTGGTGCAGCGCCCGCGGGCAGCGGTGGCGCCGCAGCACAGCCAGCGCCAATGCCCATGACCGACGCCGCGCCAGCGCCGATGACCGACGCGGCGATCGACGCCGGCTCGCTCTCCGGCCCAGACGGCGCCACCGCGATCGGCCCCATCCTGCCGCCCGCGGACAGCGTCGAGCGAGACGGCGTGTTCGCGACCACCCAGGACCTCTCGGCCGGCCCCAGAGGTCAAAGCGGTTTGTTCCATCCGACCGAGCTCGGTCAGGGAGGGCTCGCGCATCCGATCTTCGTCTGGGGTTGCGGCGGCGGCTCGCGCCCGTCGTCGTACGCGATGCATCTGAACCGAATCGCATCGCACGGCTTCGTGGTGATCGCCGAGGTCTCCGCGATCGGCGACAACGGCGCCCCGCTGACCGCGGCGATCGACTGGCTGCTCGCCGAGAACGCGCGTGCAGCCAGCCCCTTCTTCGGCAAGCTCGATCCGAAGCGGATCGCGGCCGGCGGACACTCCATCGGCTCGGTCAACACCTTCTTGATCGCCACCGACGCGCGGCTCACCACCACGGTGCACGTTGCAGGCGGCTCGCTCGACGACATCAACGACCCATCCGCGCCGACCACCGGCAAGGGCGGCAAGAGCCTGATCCACCCGGTCGCGTACATCTGCTCGCAGTCGGACCTCTTCGGCAACGTCGAGAAGACCGAGAAGGACTACGCGGCCACCACCGCGCCCGCGTTCTTCACGATCATGACCGGCAGCGATCACGTCGCCGCAGCCGCCGACGGCCTGCCCGCGATCGTCGCGTGGCTGCGCTGGCACCTGGGCGGCGATACCGAACGCAAGGCCGCCTTCCTCGATCCCGCCGGCGCCTTCGCCACCGGCCAGTACGTCTCCCGCAACAAAAACTGGTGAGCAAAGGGGACGGAGTTCCCCTTTGTGCCAGCCGCACCTGCCCCGCTCCGCCCATGGCCCCGCCGCCGGTCCCTCCCCCGCCGCGCCTGCGGCGCCGGCCCACCTGCTACTGGCGCCCGACGGCCACGGCTCGCTCGGGTCGGGTTGCGCAAGGGAACGCACCTGCCTCAGGTTGGGGATTCCCCTTCGCCAAGCGTGGGGGGCTTTGCGTTCGCTCGGAGCCGTGTGCTACGCGTGGACGCAGCGGCAGGGGTGCGGCCATGAGCGGTACGTTGGCGACTGATGGGGAATTGCTGGCGCAGTGGTCCGCGGGATCGCGCGCAGCAGGCAACGAGCTGATCGAACGCCACTTCGACGTGGTGCACCGTTTCTTCCGCAACAAGGTCGGCAGCGACATCGAAGATCTGATGCAGCAGACCTTCCTGGCCTGCGTGGAGGCGCGTGCTCGGTATCAGGGGCAAGCCAGCTTCAAGACCTTCTTGCTCGCGATCGCGCGCAATCAGCTGTTCACGCACTACAGCAAGCGCCGGCGCGAGGTGCTCGACTTCACGCTCACCTCCGTGCACGACCTCGGCACGTCGCCCACCGGCGTGCTCGCCAGGCGCGAGGACGAGCACCTGCTGTCGGAGGCGCTGCGGCGCGTGCCGCTCGACGCCCAGGTCGTGCTCGAGCTGGCGTACTGGGAAGGTCTGGACGGGGCGGAGATCGCGCAAGTGCTCGAGGTCCCGCTCAACACCGCGTACAGCCGCTTGCGGCGCGCGAAGATCACGCTGCTCGACCGGCTGCGCGACCTGGCTCCGGACCGCGTCGACCTCGACAAGGTGATCGGCGCGCCAATCGCCACCGAGCCGAGCCTCGGCGAGCCGAGCGCCAAGGGCGAGCGCGATTCCAGCCCGGACAAGGAGCGCGGCAGCGCGCCCGCCGAGCTCGGCTGACCAGCGCCCTGCTCGTCTGACGCGCCCTGTGCCGATCCAGCGCCCGCGCCGTCGTGCCGGGACCCCCGCCCAGAAAAACGCCGGTCGATGCACGGAAACGCCGCGGCGTCGTACTAAGCGGAGACGTGTGCGCGTGTCCGGTGCGGGTGAAGGCCGCGGGTTGCCCGGCCAGCGCTCATGCCCGCGCGCACGATCGGCGCGCCGGAGGCGTGGCCGGCCGGGTTGTCTATGGAATCCAGTCTCGACTTGGACGCCGCCCTGCTCAAGGCGCAGGTCAAAGCGCGCCTGCTCGGCTGGCCCGAGGAGCCGGTACAGCTCGGACGCTTCGCGATCGAACGCTGCCTGGGGCGCGGCGGGTTGGGCGCGGTGTACGCGGCGCGAGACGGTGCCAGCGGGGCGCGGGTCGCGCTCAAGCGGCTGCATGCAGGGGCGTGGGCCGCGGCCGCGCTGCGGCGCGAGTTTCGCTCGCTGTCGCGCATCGTGCATCCGAACCTGGTCGCGCTGCACGAGCTGTTCGGCGTGCAAGGCCAGTGGTTCCTGACCATGGAGCTGGTCGAGGGCACGCCGCTGATGGCGCACCTGTGCGCCCAGGGTCACGCGCTGCACAACGGCGCCGGTGACGGCGTGCTGCGCGACAGCTTCGCCCAGCTGCTGGCCGGCGTGGCCGCGATCCACGACGCCGGCAAGATCCATCGCGACCTCAAGCCGAGCAACGTGCTGGTCGCGGCCGGCGGCCGCAGCGTGATCCTCGACTACGGGTTGGTGGTCGACCAGGGCGTGGCGCTGGACGAGTCGATCGGCGCGGGCACGCCCTCGTACATGGCGCCGGAACAGCGCGCCGGCGAGAGCGCGACCCCGGCTGCGGATCTGTACGCGGTCGGCACGATGCTGTTTCTCGCGCTGACCGGGCGCCTGCCGCAGCGCTCCACGGAACCGCGCGTGGCCACACCGGAAGCGCTGCTGCGGCCGAGCGCATGGGCACCGAGCATCGCCGAGGACCTCGACCGGCTGTGCGTCGAGCTGCTGGCGCACGATCCGCGCGAGCGGCCGAGCGCGGCCCAGGCGCGCGCGCGCGTGCTCGGTCAGCGCGAACGGGTCAGCGGCGTGCACGAAGCGCTGGTGCCCGCGCTGCACGAGCCGTTCGTCGGCCGGCAAGCGCAGCTCGACGGCCTGCGCGACGCGCTCGCGAGCCTGCACCAAGGGCCGCGCGTGGTGTGGCTGCACGGCGAGAGCGGGATGGGCAAGAGCGCGCTGCTGCGCCGCTTCAGCGCGCAGCAGCGGAGCGCCGGCTGCCTCGTGCTCGAGGGCCGCTGCTACGAGCGCGAGAACACGCCGTTCAAGGTGTTCGACGGCGTGGCCGACGGCCTGGTGCGCTACCTCGAGCGCATGCCGAGCGCGGAGATCGAGCGCATCCTGCCCAGCCGTGCCGGCTCGCTGCTGTACGTGTTTCCAGCGTTCGCGCGCCTGTCGCCGCTGGCCAGCGATCGCCCGAGCACGCCGCGGGTCGGCGATCCGCTCGAGCAGCAGCGCATCGCGTTCGCTGCGCTGCGCGCGCTGCTCCAGCGCGTGTGCGAGCTGCAGCCGGTGGTGATCGCGGTCGACGACCTGCAGTGGGGCGACGTCGACAGCGTGCGCTTGCTGCAGAGCCTGCTGGTGCCGCCGGGCGCGCCGCGCCAGCTGTTCGTCGGCGCGTTCCGGAGCAACGAGACGGAGACCAGCCCGTTCTTGCGCCGCGCGCTGGCGCCGGCCGGGGTGAGCTCGCTCGGCTGCGGCGTGCTCGAGATCGGGTTGCAGGGGCTCGATGCCGCCGAGGTCGACGCGCTCGTGCGTCAGGTCGGCGAGAGTCGCAGCGAAGTACTCGATGCCGCCCGGCTCGAGCCCGCCATCCGCGACGCGCACGGCATGCCGTTCCTGCTGTGCGAGCTGCTGCAACACGGCGCGCGCGCGGAGCAGACCGCCGTCTCGAGCCGGATCGAAGAGTTCGTCTCGTCGCGCGCGGCGCGCTGCTCGGCCGCGGGCCGGCGCCTGCTCGAGGTGCTGTGCGTCGCAGGACGCCCGCTGGGCCTGACGCTCGCGCTGCACGCGGCCGCGCTCGACGACGCCGCGTGGCCGGCGGCGAGCGAGCTGTGCAGCCTGCGCCTCGCGCGCTGGCGCGACACCGATGGTGAGCGCTGCATCGAGCCCTATCACGACTACGTGCGGGTCGCCGTTTGCGCGCGCACCGGCGCAGCCGGCACGCGCAGCGCGCAAGCCGGGATCGCAGCGGCGATGCAACGGCTCGAGGTCGACGAGCCGGAGCACCTGGTCGAGCACTTGATCGCGGCCGGCGAGACCCAGCGCGCGGGACGCCTGGCGATCACCGCCGCCGAGCGAGCCGAGCTCGCGACCGCCTGGCACCGCGCTTCGGAGCTGTACCGAGCCGCGCTCGCGCTGATCGATGAGCAGAGCGCGCGCGAGCACGGGCTGCACGAGCGGCTCGCTGCGGCGCTCGCCAATGCCTCCGAGCACAGCGCGGCCGCCGACGCCTTTCTGGCCAGCGCGCAGCGCGCGCGGGGCAAGGACGCGACGCGCCTGCAGCGCATCGCCGCGCAGCAGCTGATGCACGCCGGCCGCACCCGGGAAGGGCTCGCGCTGTTCCAGCAGCTGCTGCGCGCGGTCGGCTTCCGCTATCCGAAGAACGATCTCGGGCTGGCCGCGAGCTTCGCGCTCGCGCGCGGCAGGATCGCCTTTCGCGAGCGCTTCTCCGCTCCGCGCAAGCACGCTCCACGCGACCCCGCCAGCGAGGAGCGGCTGCAGACCTTGCGCACGGCGTACCGCGGGATCATGGAGCTCGAGCCCGCGATCGGCTCCGTGATCCACGCGCACTACGTGCTCGAAGCGCGTGGCGGCCGCGATCGCCACACGCTCGACGCGCTGATGTGGGAGGTCGCGCACCGCGCGATGCTCTTCGGCGTGACCGAGGAGCCCAAGCTCGTGGCCCTGGTCGCCGAAGTGCGGACGCTCGCGCAGGCGTTGCGCACCCCGTACGAAGCCGGGCTCGCGCTCGCGGCCGAGGGCGTGTACCTGAACTATTGTCGCGAGCAGCCGCGCGACGCCCTGGCCTTGTTCGAACGCGCGCTCGAGCTGCTCTCGGAGTGCCCCGGCTGCTATTTCGAACGCAGCTGGTTGTCGTTCTCGCGCGAGTACGTGCTGGGCGTGGTCGGCCGGCTCGAGGAGCAATTCGCGTTGTGCCGCGAGCGCGAGCGCGAAGCGCGTGGTCGCGAAGACGGCTACACGCTGCGCCAGCTGGTGCCGGTCTTGCCGCTCGAGCGGCTGTACCAGGGCCAGCCGGAGGATGCGCTGAAGTTCCTCGACGCGCGCAGCGACCAGCTCCGCGTGCTCGGCGACTTCTTCGAGTACACCGCGCTGTTGCGCCGCTCGGACGTGTATCTCTACCTGGGCGACGAGCACGCCGGGTACCACGCGTTCGCCGAACACTGGCCGCGCTACGCGCGCAGGATCGAGTTCAAGAACCCGACCTTGCGCCACAACCTCGCGTTCTTTCACGCGCGCAACGCCGTCGCGCTGTACTTCCGCACGCGCGAGCCCAAGCTGCGGCGCGAGCTCGGCGCGTGCGTGAGCTACCAGCGCGAGGTCCCGCTGTTCGGGCGCGGGCTGTTTCACGCGCTCGAAGCCTGCGCGGCGCGCGCCGAAGGTCGCGACGACGAAGCGCGCAGCGGGTTGCTGGCGAGCCTCGAGCAGCTGACGCAGTCGCAGTCGGAGCACGCCGCGATGTGCGTGCGCTATCGCCTGGCCCAGCTCGACGGTGCACGCGAAGAGCTCGCGCGCGTTCATCAATGGTTCGCAGGCCAGGGCGTCCGCGATCCCGAAGCATGGGTCTCGCTGACGGTCCCCGGACCCCGCGGCTGGCAAGCTATCTAGCTCTGCAATCACTGGCCCGGAAGCTGCACACGATCGGGGGGGAGGGGTTCCCATGTGCCGTTCTGTGCCAGTCGCAATGGTTTCCATCGTATGTGTGCTCGCAGCGTTGCGACCTGCACCGGCAGCGGCGTGCGGCGGTTTGTTTTGCTCGGGCGGCGGCGGCCCGACGACGACCGGCGGCGTGGTCAACCAGACCGCCGAGCGCATCGTGTTCGTCCACAACGATGACCAAACGGTTACGGCCGTAATCCAGATTCTGTACGAGGGCGAGGCCGACAAGTTTGCGTGGATCATCCCGATCGCGGGCGTGCCCGAGGTCGAGGTCTCGTCGACGGCCGTGCTCGACGCGCTGCAGACGCAGACCAACCCGCAGTACCGGGCCACGATCCAGCGCTTGTGTTCGACGTCGCCCGGCGGCGGCGGCCCGAGCCCGAGCTGTGCGTGCGGCGCCTGCGGTGCCTCGGCGCCGACGGCGAACGGGGGGGCAGCGGCACCGGCACCCACGGGCGGACCGGTGGTCACCGTCGAAGCAGCGGGCTCGATCGGGCCCTACGACTACAGCGTGATCTCGGTCGAGGCGGGCCTGTTCGATCCCGCCGAGGTCGCCCTCGAGTGGCTGACCGCGAACGACTTCGACGCGACCGAGAGCGCCGCCGACGCGCTGCGCCCGTACCTGCTCGACGGCCTGAACCTGCTGGCGTTCAAGCTGCAGAAGGACGCCGACGTCGGCTCGATCCGCCCGGTGATGCTCACCTACGCCGCGGAGCAAGCCTCGATCCCGATCCGTCCGACGGCGGTCGCCGCGCAAGAAGACATGAGCGTGCTGGTCTGGGTGCTGGGCGACACGCGCGCCGTACCGCTCAACTACAAGGACGTGGTGCTCAACGACGCGCGCATCGACTGGTTGATGCCCGGCCGCAACTACGGCTCGGTCGTCGGGGCCGCGGTCGACGAAGCCGGCGGTCAGGCGTTCGTGACCGAGCTCGCGAGCCCGTGGCAGGGCTTGCAGGCCTTCACGACGCTCGAAGCCGACTTCGCGGCGTATCGCACCACCTTGCACACCGACTGGGTCGAAGCGGTGAGGAGCGCGCTGCAACGCTGGGGCGACCTGGAAGGTTTCGATGAAGCGCTGCAGGCAGCCGCCACCTTGCCGCCGAGCACGGCCATCGCGGAGATCAAGGCCTGCGTCCAGAACGCCATTCCCGGCAGCGACGCCGCCGCCAACGTCCCCGCGTGTCTGAGCGCGACCGCCGGTCAGGACGTCGCGCAGATCCGCGTCGACGTCGACAAGCTGATCGCCGCGCTCGACGAGAAGGCGATCGCGCCGGTGCTCTCGACCGTCGAACGCATCAACGCCAAGAGCCACATCACGCGCCTGTACACCAAGCTCAGCCCCCAGGAGATGACGCTCGATCCGGTGTTCGGCGAGAACCCGGCGCAGCCGCTGGTGACGAACGCGCACTCCGCGATTGGCACGTCGGATTGCGGCTTCAACCTGGCCACGCTCAATCTCGCGAACAGAGTGCAGGTCATGGTCAACCCCAACGGCGTCACGTGGCCTGTCGGCGAGGACGAATCACCGGCCGCGCTGCAGGTGCTGCAACACAGCACGAGCGGCGCGCCCGTGGTCGTGCTGGATCAGACCGAGATGGTCGCGGGCAAGCTGTTCGGCGTCGCGCAGTGCGCCGGCGGACTGCCCACCGCTGGGCGGGGTGGCTCCTCGGGTGGTCGGGCAGGCGCGGCTGCGACCGGGACCGGGACCGGCGGGACCTCGGGCGGCTCCGCGGGCTCGGGACCGGGCTCGCAGACGGACTACTCGGTGAAGCCGGACGACGAGCGTGGCGGCTGCAGCGCGCTGCCCGCGCCGCGCGACTCGGACGTCTCCAGCCACTGGTTCATCGCCGGCCTGGCGTGCGCCGGCGCGCTGCTGTGGCGCCGCCGAGCTCGCTCGCGGCGCGTGTGACCCGATCGCGATCGTTCGGGCCGCGTCCAGGCCGCTGCGGGCATCGACACCCGAGCCGGCTGCGCTACTCTGCGCCCCCATGAGCGTGCAGCGCGAATCCGTGATTGCGAGCGTACAGCGCGAGTCGGTGATCGCGACCACCGCGGACGGAGTGCGCTTGCATCTGACCCGCGTGATCGCCTCGGAGCTCGCGTCACGGCGCCCGACGCGCGGCGCGGTCGTGTTGCAACACGGGCTCGGCTCGAACGGCGGCGTGTTCCTCGTGCCGCAGCTCTCGCTCGCCGAGCGGCTCGCCGAGCTGGGCTACGACTGCTTCGTGTCCGAGCTGCGCGGCGCGGGCCTTAGCGGGCGCCCGGCCAAGGGCTGGTGCCTCGGCGACTACCTCGCGTTCGACATGCCGGCGGTGATCGCGACCGTGTGCCAGGTGAGCGGCCACCCGCGCGTGCACTGGATCGGCCACAGCCTGGGCGGCGTGATGATGATGCTCTACGGCATCGACCAGCCGGACGCGCCGATCGAACGCCTGATCACCGTGGGCTCGGCGCTCGACTACAAGCCCGGCCGCAACATCTATCGCTCGTTGCGCGCCTTGCGGCCGGTCGCCTCGTTCTTGCCCTCGATTCCCTTCGGCGCCCTGTCGTGGCTGAACGCGCAGGTCGCCGGCATCGGGCCGAGCTTCCTGGCCGAAGGCATGAACTTCCAGCGCAGCAACATCGACCGCGCGGTCGCGCGCCGCTTGCTCGCCTCCGGCTTCACCAGCATTCCGATCCCGCTGCTCGACGAGCTCAACACCACGTTCGACGAGCTCGGCTTTCAGCTGTCGGGCCGGGACGCGTACCTGCCGCGGGCGGCGGCGCTGCGCACGCCCACCTTGATGATCGGCGGCAGCGCCGATCCGCAGTGCCCACCGGAAGCCACCGAGGCCAGCTTCGCGCTGCTCGCGGGCGTGCAAGACAAGCGCCGGGTCACGTTCGGCAAGGCCTACGGCGAAGCGGACGACTACGGCCACTTCGACTTGCTGGTGGGTAAGCGCGCGGCGAGCGAGGTGTGGCCGCACATCGAGGCGTTCCTCGGCGGGGCAGCCTCGCCGCAGCGCGACAGCGCCGATCCCGCGCGCGCGCCGCACTTCGCGGTCGAGCACGGGCCCAACTCGAGCTGACGCCCAAGAGCTGAGCGAATGGCACCGCGCGACAGCAAGCAAGAGCCCGCAGCCGAGCACGAGCCGGCGCGCTCGCCCGACCCTCTTCTGCAGCTGAACGTGCGCGAGCACGACGGCGGCGCGAGCTTCGAGCTGCGCGTGCAGCCGCGCGCAGCCCGCGCCGCAGTGCTCGGCGTGCACGCGGGCGCGCTCAAGCTCAGCCTGACCGCGGCGCCCGTCGACGGAGCCGCCAACGACGCGCTGCTGCGCCTGCTCGCCGATCTGCTCGACGTGCCGCGCGCAGACCTGAGCTTGCTGCGCGGCGAGCGCAACCGGCAGAAGGCCGTGCACGTACGCGGGCTCACCGCCACCGCGCTGCGCGCCCGGCTCCAGGTCGGCAGCTCGCGCTGATCGGCAGATCGGATTCACAGGAAGGCGAGCAGGCGGGAAGGACCAGCGGAAAAATGCTGGTTTGGACCTTCCCGTCTTCTCGCCTTCCTGTTGCTTAGATTCCGGCTCTCGACCGAGCTAGCATGCGCCGGTCGCATGCAACTGAGCTATTCGGCCCGGCTCATGCAGCCGTTCATCGAGCTGCTGTCTAGCCATCCGAGCTTCCCGCCCGACGTGCTCGAACCGTTGCGCCAGCTCGACCCCGACGCGCGCATCCCCATTTCCGACGCGCACGCCCGGCTCGACAACGCGATCCGCGCGACCGGCGACCCGCTGCTCGGGCTCAATGCCGGCCGCACGATGGTGCTCGGCGACGCCGGCGGCTCGGATTACGCGATCAGCACGGCCTCGACCGTCGGCGAGGGCGTCGAGATCGCCATGCGCTACGCGCGCCTGATCAACGAGGCGCTCGACGTCCGGCTCGAGCCGCTGGGCGAGCGCGTGTTGATCCGCATGGAGAGCCGCGTGGTGCTCCCGCGCGCCGCCGAGGACTTCCTGCTCAGCGCCAGCTTCGTCCACCACATCCGCGTGCCGCTGCAGCGCGCCCCCAACCTCGAGTGCTGGCTGATGCACTCCGCGCCGCCGCCCGCGGACGCGAGCGAATACGACCGCACGTTCGCGCCCGCGCGCGTGCAGTTCGGCGCGCGCTGCAGCGGCTACGTGTTCGATCGCGTGCACCTGGCGCAGCCGCTCTCGAGCTCCGATCCCAAGCTGCGCCAGGTGGTGCGCCAGCTCGCCGAGCGGATGCTGGCCGAGCTGCCCGCGGCCGATACCGTCACCGACCGCCTGCGCCGGCTGGTCGCGCGCGAGCTGCCGCAGGGCGACCCGGGCGCGGCGCGCGCGGCGTCGCTGCTGAGGATGAGCCAGCGCACCTTGTGCCGCCGGCTGGAGCAAGAGGGCACCACCTTTCGCGAGCTGCTCGACGACCTTCGTCGCCAGCTCGCGATGGAGTACCTCGCGCGCCGCGATCTCTCGGTGTCCGAGGTCGCCTTCCTGCTGGGCTTCTCCCAGGCCGCCGCCTTCCACCGCGCCTTCAAACGCTGGACCGGCCGCACGCCGCTCGAGCACCGGCGCCAGAGCTGACCGTGGCCGACACACCCAAGCTGCGTCTCACCCCCGCCCCGCGCGCGAGCCTCGAGCAGCCGACGATCATGGACCGCGCGCTCGCCGTCGAGCACGGCAGCGCGTACGTGCAGCTGGCGGCGTTCGCGATCGACGTCGACCGGCTGTACGCGCTCGAGCCCGATCGCACGCTGCTGCCGTTCGGCTGGGAGGTGTTCCTGTGCGAGCAGTACCTGCTCGCGCGCATCGACGCCGGCAGCGAGCCCGGCCGCGCGCTGATCGAGGACGCCTGCCTCGCCGTGCTCGCGCAGCCGCCCGAGGAGCAGGGCTACGGCAGTCAGCTGGTGTTCGCGGTCTACGACGCCGTCGCGCGCGGCGCGCTGCCCGAGAGCCTGCGCCCGGTCTTCGCGCAATGGCACAAGCCGCCGAGCCAGCTGCTCGCCGCGCTCGCCGAGCTGTGGGACGACTCGATCACCACACTGCAACGCTGCGCCGCCGACTGCTTGCAACGCACGATCGATCCCCCGCTCTCCCCACCGACCCGCGCTGCGCTCGAAGCCATGCGCACCGGCAGCTGGCCTGACCGCCGTCCCGGCTAGTCGCGAACCCGCCTCTTACGTTGGCGCGGGTTTCAGACCCGCCCTCTTCGCGCGCTCAGGACCAGCACGAGGGTGGCGCCGAGCACGAGCGAGTACCACTGCGTGCTCGAGAAGCCGAACAGCGCAGCGCGATCGGGATCGTCGCGCACGTATTCGAGCAAGAAGCGCAGCGCCGCATAGGCGATGCCGGCGATCAGGATCACCTGGCCCTGGAAGCGCCGGCGCCGCCACAGGTAGATCGACAGCGCGAGCAGCCCCAGACCGCCGAGCGCCTCGTAGAGCTGGGTGGGATGCACCGGCAGCGAGCCGGTCGCGCTCGCCGGCAGACCATAGAACTGAACGTGGTGCAGGAAGGCCGGCGAGCCGTTCATCGCGAGCCCGTCGAGGCTCCAGCGCGGGAAGCGTCCCAACCCCTGCAGCCAGCGCGGCGCGCCGGACGATAGCAACGTGCCGAAGCCGCTGCCGTCCAGGTAGCAGCCCAGCCAGGTGAGCACGGTAGCCACCGCGACCGCTGGCGCTGCGGCATCGCCGAACGCCGCGAGCGAGACCCGCTTCCAGCGCAGGTACGCGGCCGAGCCGAGCAGCGCCCCGATCACACCGCCGTAGGCCGCGAGACCGCCCGAGGTCAACTCGAGCCAGCGCGCGCCGGCATCGGCGAACTGCTCGCCGTGCTCGAGCACGTAGAGCACGCGCGCGCCCACCACCGCGCAGAGCCCCGCGACCAGGTAGGCGTTGCCGGCGATCGATCGCGCGATTCCGTCGCGCGCGCTGGCCACGCGCTCGACCAGCGGAAAGCCGACGATGAACGACAGGCCGAGCAGCACGCCGAAGGCGTAGACCGGCTGCGGTCCCCAGGGAGTCGGCACGGTGAAGAGCACGGGCAGCATGAGGGGCTGTTCCTATATCCCCGGACCGAGCAGTTTGCGCCGAGTTTTCGTCAGGTTCTTCGCGAGAAGCGGAGGCATAGCCTTTCCTATGTCGAGCATTCTCGCGGAGAAGCTGGCGGAAAGGCGGCGTGAAATGCGACGGGAGTGGGATATAGGTGCAGCCCCTTAGTCGGATCGATCAGAGCACTCGACGCGGGCGGCTCAGCGTCCGCCGGTGGTGGGCTCGCCGCCGCGCTTGGCGCTGCGCTGCGTGCGCCGGCCCTTCTTCTCGCCGCGCTGGCCGGGACGATCGCGCTCCTTCTGGGCCTGCTCGAACACGCGCAGCACCTTGGGCGACGTGCGCACTCCGTCGAGCTCGGCGTCGGGCTGCTCCTCGAGCATGGTCGCGAACGCGTCCTTGGCCAGCTCGTCACGGCCGAGCGCGCACAGCGCGGTCGCGAGCTCGCGGTGGATCGAGACGATCTGGCTCGCGCTCAGATCGCTGCCGCCGATCAGCCGGTTGGCCAGCGCCACGGCCTCCGCGTAGTCACCGCTGCGGACCAGCTCGCGCAGCTTGGGCAGCTGGGCGTCGATCAGCGCTTGCTTCTCGCGGATGTCACCGCCCGGCGGGGGATCCTCCGACTGCTGACGCGCGAGCTGCTTGCCGGCCGACGTGAGCACCAGATCGGCGAGCGGAACCAGCAGGATCTGCCCGCGCACCACCCGCGAGCCGATCTCGTTGAAGCGCCGGATGGTGGTCAGGTCACCCTGATCTTTGTAGTACATCTTGGCGATCTTGCGCAGCGCCTCGGCCTGATCGACCACGTGCCGCAACGGGTACGGGATCAGCAGCTCCGCGCCGGCGTCGGGCTGACCGCCGGCCTTGCCGGCATTGGCATCGATCAGCACGAACGCGCGCGAAGGGTCGCCGTAGTAGCGCGTGGCCAGCTCGGCCCAGGTCTCGCCCTCCTGCACTCGATGGTAAGAGACCGACGGCACCACCAGCCGCAGCCCGACCACGATCGCCGAGCCGCCGCCGCTCATCAACCCGTTCTCGGTCACCAGCACGCTCTCGCGCCGCGGGTCGCCGTAGTACGCCTCCGCGATCGACGCCAGGGTCTCGCCCGGCCGCACCGTGTGCACCAGCGGCGCCTGCGCGCGCGTGGTGCCTGCGCCGAGTACCACACCG
>Ga0190265_10001812_pt1 | contig 14100 bp, 8 predicted proteins | sample Popmic124T_FD_133135 | JGI IMG/M metagenome (GOLD analysis project Ga0190265, IMG submission 133135) | Populus adjacent soil microbial communities from riparian zone of Indian Creek, Utah, USA - 124 T | ecosystem: Environmental > Terrestrial > Soil > Riparian zone | place: USA: Utah | collected...
AGACGGCAGCCAGGCTCCGTCCGTCCGAGACCTCTTCATTAGCTCAGCGCCGAGCCACTCTGCGAGAGGCTCGTTCGGCATCACCAAGCTAGCGGCGCACTTGGTGAGAGAGCAGGCCGAGAAAGGAAAGCCGCTCATCAAGATCTCGCTGGGAAGGCGATTCGTCGGAGATCCAAAGCTCCTGCGTTTGTTTCTCGACGAAATATCGACCGCGATCTCGAACGGTGCTTCTATTCAGTGTCTGCTCCCTATGCCCCTCAACGCTGAGCAGGCTTTCGAGAGCGTCTCGCGCTCGCTATTGTTCCTGAGTGTAACCAACGGAAAGTATGAAGTCCGCCTCGATCCGGCGACACGGGATGCCGCTGCGGGACGCCGTATCGCCGAACCGGCCCGCGTCATGATTCTGCCCAGCCACCAAGTCTTGCTGTTTCTGCCGAGCGAGTACGATTCCCGCGATGACTCCGCAATGGTAATCGAGGACAAGGAAGGGCTAATCGAGCAGCACTTCGACAGGCGCTTCGAAGGAGGTGTCGTACTAGCGACCCTCTTCCGCTCGAAGGCAGACGATCCAGTCGCCTTCCAACAAGCGCTTCGTGAGGCGGAGGCCGATAACGGGCCACGGCTGATCATCAGGAGGCGACCGCCAAATACAATGATGCCTCCTCAATACTGGGAGTGGGAGTCGGAGCAGCTCGCCGGAGCCAGGAGAGGCTCGGAGTCGCTCGCCAGCGACTCCACGGACCCATGGCTGTTTGAACGGCTTGCCCTCCGAAGAGCCAAACCTCCCTCTCCCCAGGCCATCAAGGACATCTTGGCCAGGCTTCACGATGAGAAGGTGCTGCGTCGCGAGCGCATGGTCGAGTCACTCCACTACTTTCCGCTTCGCGAGATCTACCCGAAGAAGTCACTCACCGAGTATTTCACGAGTAAGAACCTGCCCCGGGAAGTCCGCTTAGGGATACTGGACGAGTTGATCACCTGGCTCGTGAGCTATGACAACTACGAGATTGCTCTCTCAGAGAGCGGCCCTCTGACGACTCGAGCCTTCTTCGGGATACATGGCGACCAGACCGTCTTCTTGTCGGTCTGGAGACCTGACGCGCAGGCGGACTACCTCCAAGTGAAGAACGAGCACTTTGTGCAAGCATTCCGGGACTACTTCATCAAGCGGTGGGGCGAGTTGCCGGCCTCGGACCGCTCAAAGCCTCGAGTCCAGGCATGGCTAGAGCGCCTGCGAGCAGAGGTCGCGCGGAGCTGACAATCCCTCGGAGCTCGGCGCGGACTAGAATCCGGCGATTTCGCCCCACCCCGCTCGCTGAGGTCGCAGACAAGAGTGGGGTACCAGTCCGCGAGTGGGTTCAGCACGGCGTTCCCGCTGGATGCAACGGTGCGCGCGCCCCATTTTTCTAGTCCGTTGGGAACGGTCGCCGCTGATCGCATGGAGCATCCGGCTGTGCCGAGGGGTCGGCACAGCCGGTCACGCTGCTTCAGCCCGATCGAGAGTCTCCTCCTGCTGCCTCCCAAGAATGAAGTCGGCGGCCTTCTGCGCACGGGCGGCGGCGATCACCACTGCACGACTATCCTCCTTGAGGACGTCGATCCAATGCTGGAGGTAACCGGCGGAACTCTCCAGCAGATGCTCCTCGCCTCTTTCGGAGATGGTCTCTACTTTGACCGGCGCGATCCCCGACACCCCACAGACCATCGCCGCCGTCATCTCGGCAACGAGCTCCTCGCGAGCGTAGGTGGGAGAGCCGAAGATACCGGGGTTGTCCTCTTCAGCAAAGCGGTCGAGTCGGGACTGGTGGCCCGTCGCATGGGCAAGCTCGTGAAACTGGGTGCTGTAGTAGTGCTCGGGGCGACTAAAGGCTTCTCGCCTCGGAAGGCGCACCAGGTCCTCGCTCCGCCGGTAGTAGGCCTGGTCGCCGCCGTGGCGTAGCTGGGGAGGATGTGGCATGTTGGCGTAGACCGCCTCACAGGCGGGAATCGGATAGAACGCGGGGCTGTCCTCTGCGGGATGGGCTCCGGAGACCTCGATACCTTCGCACTGCTCGAGGTTGAAGACGGTGTAATAGCGAAGGAGGAAGCGGCGGTGCTCCTTTCCGTCGGAATCCTCGGAGTCCTTCTGGTCGATGCGCCAGAACACGATCGGTGTGCCGTGTTCGCCACGGCGCACATTGCCTCCGTGGTCCAGGGCCTGCTTGAAGGTGAGCCAGTGAGGCGAGCCGAAGCGTTGCGCCGTCAAGAGAAAGGTGTTGATGCCGCGATAGGGCCGTCGGCTCACAAGATTGCTCGGTGGGACCAAGATGCCGTTGACCTTCCAAGGTAGTTTCCAGGGGACCACTCCTTGCTGAAGCAGGGCGAGGATGCGATCTGTGACGATCTGATAGATCTGCTGGCTCATGGTCGGTGCCTCCTTCATGGGACTTCGTTTCCGGTGAGTTGCACATGACGGCGGGCCGAGACCCGAGGGAAAGAGGCCGGGCTGTCAAGGCCGCGCGCAGCGCGCCCGGAAGGGTTGCCTTGCGGTCCGGCCGCCCTCGGATTTAAAGGCGACGCATGTGCAGCTCAATCGAAACGAAGCGAAGGACGGCGAGGACGCCGCTGGCGAGATCTAGGCGAGGAGGGGCGTGGAGAGAAGTGTCCCCAGGGTGGGGCTCGACAGCTGTGGATCACCCACCTCTGCATGGGTTTTCAACGGGTCGTTGGGCGTTGCTCAGGAGTTGAGGTGGTTCGCGTAAAAGGGGACAATGGGAGGAGGATGGTAATAGGGCCGAAAGAACTGCCTGCCCATGCCTCTTCTACGCTGTCTTCTTCACCTTCTCGGATTGAAGAGTCTCCAACTTCGCATGCCAGAGCTTCAATGCCTCTTTCCGTTCCTGCCAGTAGGTATAGAGGTTGTAGGTTCCGTTGACTTCTTCCTTGACATGGTTCAACAGAGCTTCCGCTACCTCATTCCACACTCCCAGGCCTGAAATATGAGTGCGCCCCGTACGCCGGAAATCGTGCGGGCGAAGGTCGGCCAGCCCGCTCAGCTTCCGCAGCTCCCTGTTGGCCGCTTTGAGGTGAGAGGGGTAGTCGACTCCCTTCGTCTCCCAAAAGAGAGGCCCCTTCCCGCCGACTTGGAGAAGGCGACGGCGAATGACCTCACCGATAGGCCCGCAGAGAGGGACCAGGAATTCGCTTCCGTTCTTGGGATTGGCCACCCTCCAGACCGTCTCTCCGTTCAAGAGGATCACGTCTTCAGCCCTGATCCCCGAGGCTTCCCCAGGTCTGCACATCGAGGCGAGGATGAGGAGGTAGACGTCGGCTGCGGCCTGGTCCTTCAACTCGGGGAGAATGGACAGCACGGTCGAAATCTCGGAGTCCGTTAGCCAACGCTCCCGTCGGCCCTTCTTCACAGTCACCTTGACGCCCTTGCAGGGATTGAGCTTGATCCCCGAGAGATGTTCTCTGCCGTAGTCGAAGGAGCAGGACAGGACGTTCTTGGCAGACCTCACAGATTGAGGAGCCCTCTTCGTCAGTGCAGAGAGGAGCTGCCGCACGTCGTCCTCTCCGAACTGGAGGATGGGAACTAAGTAGGTGGGAGAGAGATAGGCCTGCGTAACGGTTCGATAGTTAAGGTACCCGCGAGGAGTCAGATTAGTGGCCACATGGTGTTGAAGGAAGTCCGCAAGCAAGGCGCCCACCGTCCCCTCGATGAATCCATCCGGAAAGACTCTCCGCAGCTCCTGCGGGAGGACTTCGGAGGGGATGAGCTTCGCCGTCGTGGGGTCTACCTGGGCAGTTTTCTCCTGAGGATCGATCCCCTTCGCCAGGTCTCCCCTGGCAATCGTGTATTGCCGTTCAAACTCTTTGAGGGAAAGGTAGCGAGATTCTCCCAGCTTCCCGCTGGGGTGTTCTCCGAAGTAATGCCGTCTCTTCCTGCCCGTGCCCGGGGCGTAGTAGAGGAGAAACCAGGTCTTTCTACCCTCGCGGGTCAGCCGGAGACCGGCCCCCGGCGTGGGGGTGTGGAAAATGTCCTCTTGGGGAAGACCCGTACGAAGAGAGGGGATGCCCGCTTCTGTCAGCCGTCGCTTCATGGTCAGTATCTCCTGCCTCATCACGGAGGGGTCAACACCCCCCGGCAGGTACTCTATAGGTACTGAAAGCGAGGGTCAAGTCTAAGATAGGATGAGATCGTGTAAGACAGGCTGAGATCCATAAGCCGTGGTAAACAAATGAGATATACCTAAGTTCGAGGCGCGATGAGACGCCCTGCATTTCCTTGGAAAAAGTACTGTCCTCCTCTCCAGGTGGAAGGGACGTGGCGCGCGCGTTCGAGCCAAGATCGGACGACGCCAGTGAGGGCAGCCCCGAAGGGGCGCAGGCATAAAGCCTGGTGCTTCAGCGCCAGGAAAGTGCCCCCCCCCTCTCTCCAAGAGTCCCGAAGGGACGCAGGCAGTTCTTCCCGTTGCCGGAAGCTGCCTGCGTCCCTTCAGGACTTCGGGAACGTCGGAGTACGCCCGACCTGGCGCTGAAGCGACAGGCTTTATGCCTGAGCCCCTTCGGGGCAGGAACAACCGACGCCGAAAGCTTGGGAAGCGAGTGGGGGCTTGTTGCCGGAACGACAAGGGTGATCCCGAGCTTCCGCCCGCCCGGGCGGGGACAAGTCCCGCCCCTACTTCAGATTGGGGACGTGGACCGGACGATGTTGCCTTCGGCGGGGAGAGGGGGTGGAGCTTGAGGTTCCGAGAGCAGGATTCGACGCCCAAATCTCTGGGCAGGGTGATCGGCCTGCCCAGATGGAGGTGTTGGCGTTCGAGGGTCTCGCTGGAGCTTCAGGGTGGGTGGCCCGCCTGGCCGACCCGTTTGTGTTTCGTTGCGTCACAACGGTCTTTGTGAGGCATCACAAGCTCTTGCCTCACAACGAGTCGGCCTCTCCTTTCTCCGGCACGGGGACCGGACAGGGCTTTGGGGCTCACGGGAGCGGGAAGCCGGGGCGTGCCTGAGGGGGTTCGGGGAGTGCGCGGGAACCTCCGTGGGGCGTTCCTCGACTTCTAAAGGCCTCGGATCAAGAGAGTTGCGCTCTTCCCGGCAGTCACTACGCCTCCGCAGGGCTCGGCGGAGGCTCTGCGGAGGTGACGGCGCTTTCCGGGGAGAGGGCGGGGGATGCCGCGGTGTCCTCGGGGCTCCTCGCCGGGATTTGGTGAGACACAAACGGCGCTTCCGCGTTGTGAGGCAAGCTGTGATGCGTCACAAACGAGCCTCCGGTAGGCCTCCTCGAGGCCTCATGCGACACTACGGCGGCTTCATGAGACATTCCCGAAGGTCTGTGCCTCACTACGGAAGCTTCGGGAGTGTGTCCCGGAGGTTCCGTAGTGAGGCATGAAGCTTCGTAGCGTCGCATGGAGGCTCGGTTGTGAGGCACCGAGCTTCCGTAGTGTCGCATCGAGGCTCGGTTGTGGGGCACGGAGCTTCCGTTGTGTCTCCCGGAGGTTCCGTAGTGTCTCATCGAGGCCCGGTTGTGAGGCATGGAGCTTCGGGAGTGTCTCCCAGAGGTTCCGTAGTGTCGCACGGAGGTTCGGGAGTGTGTCCCGGAGGCTCGGTTGCGAGGCATCGAGCTTCCGTAGCGAGGCATCGAGCTTGCCAAGCGCGGATGAGGCGGACTTTTATGGGTCCGCGAAAGCCTGCCCCGCCTGGTAGAGCGCCAGGCGTTTGCGGAAGCGGCCGAGGGCCGCCTCTCTCTCGGCCTGGGGGAGGACCTCCCCCTTTTCGAGGATGGCAATGGCTTCCTGCTCGATCTCGGCGGCCTTGGCGAATTGGCCGGCCCTGGCGAGCGCGGCGGCGTAGGTGTCCAGGTAGAGGGGGTGCCTCCGGCTGGCGACGGCCTTCTCGGCGTAGGCGAGCGCCTTGCCGCTGTCGTGGAGGGCAGGATCCCGGTCGGCGGCGTAGATCCAGGCGAGGCTGTTCTGGGAGCCGTGGTGGCCCCGCTCGGCGGCGCGCTCCCAGAGGGCCATGCCGCCCCGGACGTCGCCGGACTGGATGCGGGCCAGACCGGCGGCATAGTCCGTGCTGTTACGGTCCAACGGAGATCCCTCCCGGATCCAGGACGACCCCGTGCGGTCCCCGTGATCGAGGAACATCTCGTCTCCCGTGATCGTTCCGCGCACGGTGACCGCCGGGAGCAGGGAACCGAGGTGAACCTCGACCTGCCCGTCGGACAACCCCGACCAGCGGCAGGCGAGCTTCTTCGTGCCCTCCGAGAAGTCGCAGGAGCCGCCGGCCCTGAATTCGGCCAGGTCCTGTGCGTACTTGCCGTCGGAGACACGCTTCCACTTGCCGAGGATCTCGGTGTTCGCCACGTCGCCTTGCGGCTCCCCGCCTTCCGGCACGCCGCCTCCGCACGAGACGGCGGCGAAGGCGAAGAGGACGAGAAGCGCGGTGCGGAGCCTGGAAGGATGCGCTCGATGGATCTTGTGGGCCAAGGTTCCTCCTGGGGTTGAGGCCGTGCGCGGGGAGTATATCGGCTCGCGGGGTGAGGGGAATCCGCCGCGGACGGCGTTCTGGGGAGTGAACGCCAAGCCCGGAGCCGGAAAGGCCCGGACGGTCCCCAAAAAACTCGTTTGATTTGGAGAGATAATCATGACGGACATCACCCTCGCGGCGCCGCAGCTTGTCATCAACAGCCGGATGATCTACTCGAGCTGGATTCCGGCCGATCCCAAGGCCGCCGCGGCCCTGCTGCCTTCGATGCTCAAGCCGGCCGCCAACCAGGCGATCTACATGAACCAGTACGTGGTCGACTCCGAGGAGCAGACCTCCGGCTTCGGCGCCTACTCGCTGACCTACATGGGCCTCGACCTCGACATCAAGGCGCCGGACGGCGTGACGCCCGCACGGTTCTTCACCAACTATTTCAACTCGTCGGAGCTGATGCGCGGCTATGTCGCCGAGCGCGGCGTCCCGGCGTCGCCGGGCACGACCACGGTCGAGGTCAAGGGCCAGAAGCTGGTCGCCACGACGTCGGTCGACGGCATCGAGATCATCCGCACCCGGGCCAAGGTCGGCAAGAAGGTCGGCGTCGTCGCCCGCGGCCACCTCACCTACGTCACCCGGGTCGACAACAAGATCATGGCCGGCAACTACGCCTACATCGGCGAGCTGGTCGATCCGTTCGAGCTGCAGGCGGTGGAGTTCCTGGCCAAGGACCACCCGGCCTACGCCCTGCGCCCCACGAACCCCCTCCGGGTGGTCGCCGGGTCGTCCTGGTTCGCGCCGCGCGACTCTTTCGTCTACCCGGGCGGCGAGCGGGAGCTGGTGATCGACTGAGCCGAAGCTCCCTTAATCGGCTGTAGGCGGGGGCGTATGGAATAGACTCTGGGATGAGTCCAATCCATGCGCCCTTTCACTTCTCGCCTGTCCGGCGTTCTGGCGGGCTTCCTACATCAGATCAGGGCTTTTTGCCGTAGGTGAAGTAGACGGTGAAGACGGCTCTCGTTTCCCTTTCGGCCGGGCCGCTTTCGAAGGGGGCCAGGATGCTCGTTCCCGTGCCCCGAACGAGGACGGGGTCGACCGGAAAGCGGCCGGTGCCCTGGGGGCAGTCGCGGCCGGCGCCGCAATCGAGGCCGTCTCGGCCATCCTGAACGGCGTAGCGGTAGCCTTTGTACTGCGCTCCGGCGGGGAGGACGAGACGCAGCACATGGCAGCCGGGCGGCAGGCCGGCCGGCACTTCCCCACTCTTCAGGCGCGCCGGAAGGTCTGCGCCGCAGCCGGACCCGACTCCCGCAGGGATCACCCGTTCGATCGACAGGGACGACTCGCCCGCCTGGCACTCGACACAGTTGCGGTCTTTGAAGGATCGCAGTTGCGGGGTCTCAACCGCCGGGGCCGCCGGAGCCGGAGCCGGGGGCGCCGGGGCGGGGGCCGGAGATGGGACGGGCTCCGCCACGGGGGCGGAAGGCGTCGGGGCCGGCACGGGAGGAGCCGGACGCGGCTCGGGCCGTGGAGCTGGCGATGTAACCGGCGGCGATGGCGGCGACAGTGTGGGCCGGCCGCGGGAGAGCCGGACCTCCAGGGTGCGCAGGGCGCCGGGGACCTTGACCTGCGTGGCCTGGACCACCTCGGGGCGGCCCGACTCGCGGACGGCGATCTCGGCCCGGTAGGTCATGAACCCGTCGCGGCTGACCTCGATCTGCCAGGATCCCTCGGCGAGGCCGCCGAGGTTCGCCCGGCCGCGGTTGTCGGTGACGGCAGCCGGCGGGCCGTCCAACGGCTCGACGGCAAGGTATTGCAGTTGGAGTTGGGCGCCGGCCACCGGGAGGCCCTTGGCGTCTTCGACCCGGACCTCCAGGGCCGCCGGCCCGAGCCAGGTCTGCGCGCCGGCCGTGGAGGCGGCGAGAAGCAGGAGGAGAGCGACCTTCCACACGGCGAATCTCACGATGGATCCCCTTTCCGCCGGGCCGGGCTGGGCCCTCGGCATGGATTGCATTGGGAGATTCTAACTCTTGAAGCGAGGGGCCGGCCCGCTCTCCCGCTTCGGAGAGGGGGCCGGGAAGATTGAAGGCCCGCTTTACTGCTACATCGCCGCCGCGAAGGCCGGCTGCCGGGCGTGGTGGTCGAACTCCATGCGGGGCTTGACGGACTCGGGCCGCGCCGCGGGCGTTCCGGCCTGGCTGCGGACGTGGGTCAGGTACTCGAGCTGGGACGGCAGGGTCGTGACCAGCCGGCGGCTCTTCTCGCGCAGGCTGCGGAAGGCGTGGCGGGCGTTGTCCTCGCTGACGTGGTCGAGGGCGGGCAGCCCCTTCTCGGGCCGGTAGTTGAGGCCGAGCAGCATCACCGAGTACGAGTAGAACTCGAAGCCGTGATAGCTGTTGTTGATGTTCTTGGCGTTCGGCAGCCGCTTCTTCCAGAGGTCCAGCCGCTCCGCGAGCTCCTCGGAGATCTTGACCTGCTTCGTGGCCCGCCAGAACTCGGTGTCGTTGCGGTCGGTCGTGCGGTAGTGGAGGATGAGGAAGTCGCGGACGCCGTCGATGCACTCGCCCACCACCCGGTTGTAGCTCCTCACCGTCTCAGGGTCGATGGTGGCGCCGGGGAGGTGGTTGACCAGCTCCTCGATCCCATGCTGGATGAAGAAGATGCCCGTGGACTCCAGGGGCTCGACGAAGCCGCTCGAGAGGCCGATGGCGACGCAGTTCTTGACCCACGAGTTGCGGGAGCGGCCGATCCGCATCTTGATGTGGTTGGCCTTGACGCCTTCGGCGGCGGGGCCGAGGTGGCTGCGGAACTCGGCCTCCGCATCCTCCTTGGAGATGAAGGCGCTCGAATAGACGTAGCCCGTGCCGACCCGGCCCCCGTAAAGGGGGATGTCCCACACCCAGCCGGACGACAGGGCGGTCGCCGAGGTGAACGGGTTGATGCCGTGGGTGTGGATGTCGCGCGGCACCTGCAGGGCGATTGCGCTGTCGCAGAGCAGGGAATCGGAGAAGGAGATGAAGGGCTCGGCGAGCGCCTGGTTGATCAGCAGGCCGCGGAAGCCGGTGCAGTCGATGAAGAGGTCGCCATGGATCGCACCATGCTCGCGGGTGACGACGTGATCGATGCTGCCGTCTTCGGTGAGCTTGACCGCGTCGACGTCGTCCACCACCTGCAGCACGCCGCGCCGGGTGGCGTATCCCTTCAGGTATTCGGCCAGCATGCTGGCGTCGAAATGGTATGCATAGGGGAACTGCACCTTGTGATCGGAGAGCCCGTTCTTCTTTTCACGGTGATTGTCGGTGAAGCACTCCTGGACCTGGTCGTCGAAGACGCGGCCGTCGTAGAACCGCGGGGACCGCTGGGAGTCGCAGAGCTCGGGGATGGTGAAGCAGGAATAGTCGAAGGGCTCGTCGTGGCTCTTGAGCTTCAACCACCACTCTCCCATGTTGAAACCGTCGACGACGTCGTAGCGCTGGAAGGGGTGATAGAAGTGGCCGCCGTCCTGGCGCCAGTTGTTGAACTTGATTGCCAGCTTGTAGGTGGCGTTGCAGCTCGGCATCCAATCTTTTTCGTCGAGCCCGAGGAAATCAAAGAAGAGCTTGATGGTGCTGAAGGTCGCCTCGCCGACGCCGACCGTCTTGATGTTGGCCGACTCGATCAGGGTTACGTCAATTCCGGGAACGGCTTTCTTGAGGTAGGACGCGGTCATCCAGCCAGCGGAACCACCACCAACGATCACGACACTCTTGGCCATGAGCTTCTCCCCTTAAAGATAACTACAATTTATGAAAAGTCTGGTGTGCTGCTTCCAGCTTTTCCCCCCATCGGAATGATGGGTTCTTCGGTTGTTAGGTGCGACCAATCCGCCAAAGCGGGACACCGGGAATAAAAAAGGTGACGGCGGACTCTACCAGGAAACCTTCGGGCCGCTCAAGGGCTCGCGCAGAGCGTCGCACGTCTTCATGCCTCCGTCACGCGAAGGTAGGAAGCCGGTCCTCGATCCATCTGAGCACGTCGGGGGAGCACCCGATACGCGCCAGCACGTGGCGGAAGTGCGCCTGGAACTCCACCTCCGCCAGGTAGTGATAGTGCAGCAGGACGGGTTCGCGGCCCTCGCCCAGAGGCCAGGACCGGCCGGGCTCGACGAGGTTGTGGAGGGGGATGTTGTAGCATTCGTCGAAGGTGTGGACGTCTGACGTCCTGGACCAGATCGCGATGCTCAACGCGGCCTGGCTGGACCCCCACCACTCGCTCGTCTCTAGCCCGACGAATCCCGTGGACGCCAGGACGTTCTGCTCCTTGCCGGCGAGCGGGCGCAGGTTCTCCTCGAAGGAGGCGAAGAAGATCTCGTGCGTCCTCGCGAGGATGCCGAGATCCCGCCGCACCACGGTGAACCCGCCGTTGTACGAGGCCCGGATGCGGACGCCGTCGATCGTCGTCGCGAGCATGGGCAACCGCGACGGGTCGATGCCCCCGAGCCGGCACATGCGGACCCAATAGGCATCCTGTGGATCGCCGGCTCCGGAGGACGCCGAGCCCTTGACGTCCACCGGCCTGACCCCCACGTCTGCACGCACGAACTCCGGCTCGGCGACGAAAAGGGTGTCCGTATCGAGCAGCACGAGGTAGGGCCGCGGGGAGACAGCCTCGGCCCAGGCGCCGGCCACGATGCGGTTGATCGTGCCGTAGGAGTTGCCGGTGTCGTTCAGGGGCTCGACGACGTACGACACGCCGAGCGCCTCGAGATGTGCCCTCGCCTCGGGGCCGAGCGCGAGAGCGGGGCGGGGCGAGACGGCGAGGATCGGAGCCTGCCGATAGCGTCCGCCGAAGGTCCGTATACTCTCGCACAACAGCCGTGCCTGGGGCTCGAGCCGGTTCGCCTCGACGCAGATCAGGAAGGCGATCTCGTTCGCGTCGAGCCGGCCGCCGAGCGGAGCGCCGCCTTCTTCCCGTCGGCCCAGCCAGCTTTTCAGGAGCCGCATGCCATGGAGCATATTCGATGAGCGAAGGGCCGGCCGCCGGGCGCCTGCGCTTCGCAGCCCTCGTGGCCGCGGCAGTCGTGGCCCTGACGCTGCCACGGCTTCTCCTCCACGAGCTGTGGCGGGACGAGGCCTGGCTCTGGCTGGTGGTCACCGAGAGCCGCTCCGTCTCCGAGCTGTTCTCGCCTCTCGCGAGGAGCGGCCAAGGGTATCTCTTTCCCCTGCTCTGCTACCTGGCGCGGCAGGTGTCCACGTCGCCGCTGGCGATGCAGCTCGTGCACTTAGGTCTGGCCGGTGCCGCGGCCTTCGCTTTCGCCCGCTGGGCCCCGCTCGGCCGCCGGGAGCGGGCGCTCTTCGCGTTCGGCTACTTCCCGTTCTACGAGTACGCGGTGATCAGCCGCCATTACGTCCTCGGAGCCCTCCTCGTCTGGCTGGCCTGCGCCGCGGCGCGCAGCCGTAGGCCGGCGCTCGGCCTCGGGGCGGCGCTCGGGCTGCTCTGCCAGACCACGGTCTACGGCTACATCCTGGCCCTCGCGCTCACCGGCGGATGGCTGCTCGACCGCCGGCTTCGCCGCGACGAGATGCCGCCCCTGCCGCAGGTGCCGCCCGTGCCGCGGGGCGAGGCCGCGGCCGGCCTCGCCCTGGCCCTGGCAGGCTTCGTCGCGGGCCTGGTCCAGCTCATCCCGCTGCCCGGCACCAGCTTTGCGCCGGGGTGGCGCTTCGCCTGGGATCCGGCGCACGCCCTCCAGGTGCTGGCGATGCCCTGGCGCGCCTTCGTGCCTCTGCCCCGCCCCGGGCTCAATTTCTGGAACACCAACCTGCTCGACGCCTGGCCCGGTCTGCAGGCGGCGGCGGGACTGCTGACGCTGGCGCTGGCAGCCGCCCTTCTCTGGCGCCGGAAGGTGGCGCTGGCGACCTTCGGCCTCGGCACTGCCGGCATCCTCGCCTTCGGCTACGTCAAGTACGCCGGCGTCCTGCGCCACCAGGGCCACCTGTGGCTCCTCTTCGCGGCGGCGCTCTGGCTGGGTGGCGTCTTCCGGGACGACCGCCGGTCCTGGCGCGCCCGGGCTCTCCTCGTCCTGTTGTTCATCCACTGTGGCGCGGCGGCCTTCGCCAGTTGGATGGACCTGCGCCATCCCTTCTCGAATGGCTCCGCGGCCGCGGAGCTGATCCGCAACGAAGGATTGGCCCGCCACCCGTTGCTCGGCTCCCGTGAGCCGCCGGCGGCAACGGTCGCGCTCGCCCTCGGCCAGCCGCTCTACTCGCCGTCGCGGCGCGTCTTCGCCAGCTATCCGGATTGGGGCCCCCTGCAACGGGAGCTCAGCGAGCAGGAGCTTCGTTGCGCCGCCCGGGAGCTGGCTCGGCGAGAGGCCGAGGACGTCGTCCTGGTCATGAACCGGGAGCTTCCGCCCTGGGAGGAGCTGATTCCGGCCGGTGCGACGCTCGGCGCGATCGTGAGCACGGAGGACTATCACCTCTACCGGCTGCGCTACGGCCTCCTGGCTCCAACTACTCGGGCGGCAGGGTGCGAGAGCGCCGGACCTCGGCCATGAGCCGGTCGCGGCGCTCGGCAGCGCTGGCTCTGGGCCGGCCGAGGAGGCGCCCCATCAGGAGGGTGACGGCGCGGCCGACCTTCCAGCTCCGCGACTCGAGGGTGGCCGAGAAGATGGCGTCGAGCTCGTCGAGCCGGGAGTGGGCAAGCTCCAGGTCCGCCGCACCCGAGGCCAGCGCGGCCTGCGTGATCTCGTGCGCGATCCGCAGCTCCTCCTGGGCCTGCCGCAGGCTCGCCGCTTCATGGGCCCGCGCGGCGAGGCGGCTGCGCAGGCCGCGTGCGTTGGCCATCAGGCCCTGCCAGGCGGCGAGCAGCTCCCGCGCCCCCGGCGAGAGGGGCGGGACCGGGTCGAGGTCGAGCGCGGTGCCGCTCCCCAGCGCGTCCAGCAGATCGAGCTGCGGCGGGGTGAGATAGGGCCGCTCGGCCTCGGGATCGTAAGGATGATGCACCAGGGCCGGGTCGAGGACGGCGCGGATCTCATCCTCGCCAGGAACCCGGAAGCGCGCCAGCTCCGGCCCGTGCCGCACCAGGTGCCGGTGCAGCCGGTGCAGGGTGGCCGCGGGCTCCGCCATCAGCTCGCGATGGGAGATCAGGATCCGCGGCAGGCCGCGGGTCGAGGCGAGCGCCTCGAGGGTGTACTTCTCCCAGAGCGCAATGCCGAAGGGGATCGGAAAGCCGTCGCGCGCCGCCAGCGAGCGGGCGACCGGCAGCGGCTCGCGGTAGATGAGGACGCAGAGCGGACGCTCGAGGATCTCCCTCCAGAACGGGAAGAGAAGGCAGAGCCGCGGGTCTTTGACGACCCAGGACCCATGCCGGTCGAGGTCCTTGACGATCTCCCGGGCGCGTTTCCTGAAACGGGCGCGCAACCCCGCCCCAAGGCGGGAGAGGTCGAGGTCCACGACCTCGGACCAGCTCGCGCCTAGGGTGTGGAGGATCGCCTCGTCGACACTCCAGACGCCCCGGTGCTCCCAGTATCCGGCCTGGTTGTGATCGTCCGCGGGTGGAAAGTCCTCCTCCTCCCCCGCCCACAGCCCCAGCAGGGGGAGGAGGCCGGTGAGCGCGGAGGTCCCGGAGCGGTGCATGCCGAGGACGACGACCTGGGCGCCGAGACTG
>Ga0190265_10001813_pt1 | contig 14099 bp, 13 predicted proteins | sample Popmic124T_FD_133135 | JGI IMG/M metagenome (GOLD analysis project Ga0190265, IMG submission 133135) | Populus adjacent soil microbial communities from riparian zone of Indian Creek, Utah, USA - 124 T | ecosystem: Environmental > Terrestrial > Soil > Riparian zone | place: USA: Utah | collected...
ACCTCGCGCACGCCCAGCTCGCGCAGGTGCGCCTCGAGCCGCTGCACCAGCAGCCGACCCACCCCGCGCTTCTGACAGGACGGCTCCACGGCCATCTGATACAGCCGGCCGCCGCGCTCGCTGTCCTTGTAGAACAGCACGCAGCCGATCAGCTCGCCGTCGAGCAGCGCCCACAGATGCAGGCTGCGCGCCTCGAACTCGAAGCGCACCGCCTCCACCGGCAAGCCCAGCGGATCGGCCAAGACGCGACGCCGCAGCTCGATCTCGGCTGCGGCGTGCGCATCGGCCACCGTCCCAAAGCGCAGCTCAAGCTGCGCGTTTGCGTTGTTTAGAACGTTCCCTGCCACGAGTGAGCGAAGCGACCCCGAGGTTGGGTGGGGCCCCGACGGCTTTGCCGGCGGGGCGGGAAGGGCGCGGCCCTTCCCGGTTGTTAGCTGTGAACCCCGCCGCCGTTCTCTAACCGGCGACGGAACTGCGTGACGTGCGCGCGCGTGGTGTCGCTCATCGACAGGGGCGGCTCCTCCCCTGCGTACTCGAGCAGACGGCGGAGATAGGCGTGCTTGGTGCGGACGCCGGTGCGGCGGCGCAGCTCGTCCTGGTACTCCTGGATCGTGTGCCGGCTCAGGCCCATCGCGTCGGCGATCTCCTGGTCCGAGTACGACCACAGGTTGAAGTAGAGCAAGCGCGAGAGCTGGCGCGGCAGGTTCCAGAGCTTGCTGGCGTTGGCCGCGAGCCGGCGCATGCTCGGCACCGACAGCTTGGTGGCGCTCTTCACGCGGAACACGAAGTCCGCCTCGCCGGCCGAGCGCGACAGGAAGTCCGCGCGCAGGGCGATGGCGGTGTCGAGCAGCGCCCCGTCGGGCTGGTCGCTGATCACGATCACTGCGCAAGAACGGGGCAGGTCGCGGGCCAAGCCAACCCAACCCACTGTCGGCCAGTCCGCGTCGAGCACGGCGGCGTCGACGGCGGCTGGATCCTCGGCTGTCACTGCGGCGGCTGCGTCACTGCGATCGGCGCGTACCACTCGCGCGCCTGCAGCGACCAGCCACCCGATCTGTGGTGCACGCGGATCACCCGCGTACAGCACGTTCACGGCTTTGAGGCTGCCTTCGAATCGACTCACTACACACCTCCCAGGTACGAGCAGGGACCCCACCGGACTACCAGGGGTGCAATTGGGACGTCAAGGTACGGCCATGGCGCAATCCGCTACCCCCGACGCGCTGAGGGGGGCGGCAGAATCGGCTAACTGCTTGGCTTGATTTGGATTTCCTGCGCGTTGGGGGGTGAGCAGAAAACGGAACAGGCCGAGCAAAAATTATCCCAGAAGTCCATTTTATGTCGTGCTGGAGCCTCTGCGGTCACTTTCCCGTGAGCCGATTTCGATCGACCCCCAGAAGCTCAGCCCTGAACCCTTCGAGATCAACCATCGTGCGGGAGACTCCCGCGCGGGGCGCGTAGATATCCGTAGGGCGTGAGGTAGAGCAAGTTCGAAACGCGCGATGTGTAGACGTCGGCGTAGCGTTCGATCTGGCGCGCGAGCCTGCTCTTGTCGTTGCCGGCGCGCATCAGTGGACCCCAGCGCGCATTGCCGAGCTCGCCGGCGCTGCGCGCGAGCGGAGCGATGCGTTGGTCGAGCTCCTCCTGCTCGGAGCGCAAACCGCGCAAGCGCTCGTGGATGGCGGTGGCGTCGGACAGCACGCCGTGCGGGAGCTCTTCGCCGTGCTGCAGGCGCTGCAGCCCGAGCCGAAGCCAGGCCTGTTCCTGTTCGCCGCGCTGCTTCTGTGCCATCAGCTGCTCGAGCTGCGTGAGCTCGGCGTCGAGCGCCGCCTGCCCCTCGACCTCCTGCTCGAGCTCGCGCAGCACCAGCGCGGTGCGCCAGCGCCGGATCTGACTGGAGACGTGGACGTCCGCGTAGACGTGGTCACCGACGTACAGGATCTCGTCGCCCGAGAGCTGCAGGTGCTCCTCGACCAGGCGCGCGTGGCCGCCGACGTACGCGCCGCCGACGTGCAGCTTGCCGATGCACGGGCGCAGCAAGCCCTGCTCGTCCACCACTTCGTAGAGGGCCGCCCGCCCGTCGAAGAACTCGGGCTTGCCGGCCTGCGCGATCACCACGTCGAACAGCCCGCGCCAGCCGAGCCCTTCCGGCAGGAAGCGGTCGAACGCGTAGCTCATCATCGCGCGCGTGTACGCCCACTCCGAGTTGGTCACGAGCAGCAGCAGCTTGCCGGCCTGCTTGAGGTCGAGCAGCGCGCGCGGCAGCTCGGGATCGAGCTGCACGAAGCGCTCGGGGTCGGCGATCACCTCGTTCTTGAGCTCGCCCTCGAGATGCGCGGCGTTCATCGTGTCGCGCACCAGCCGGTAGATCCCCGCGTAGCCGAGCGCCGGGGGCAGCACGCCGCGGTCCGCGAGCTCGACCAGCTGCGCGTAGATGCACACCTCGGAGAGCGAGAACAGCGTGTTCAGGAACACCCAGCGCGGCTCGCTCAGGTCCACCCAGACCTGGCTATACGCGTCCCGCTGGACGTCGTGGGCGAGCAAGGCCGTGCCGTGCGCCGCGCGCGTGACGTAGCCGAAGCGGTTGGCCTTGACCACGTTGCCGAGCTCGATGTCGAGCACCAGGCCGCGCGTGAACAGCTCGGCGTCGAAGCGCAGCCCTGCGACCGGCAGCCCGCGCGCCGCCAGGCGCTCGCGCACGTGCTCGTACGCGCGCTGCTCCCAGACCGCGGCGTCGTAGTGGACCAGCGTGTAGTCCATGTCGCAGCCGACCGCGCGGATCGAGCGCATGTTCAGCGTGCGGTTGCAGAACACGCGCCGCGCGGGGCTGGGCAGCAGCGAGTCGAGCGAGCTCACGCGCGCCATATACCACGGTGGTGCGCCGCTCACGGCTTGGTCGGTGACGCGCGCCGCTGTACCTTGGTCGCCCATGGCAAGCGGGGGACGAGTCGTCGGCGCGGTCGTGATCAGCTGGCTTGGCTGTGCGACGCCGCGAGCCGAGCCGCAGGCACAGCCCACGGCACTGGAGAGCCAGCAGCAGGTGCGAGCGGACGACGCGCTGCCGCCGGCCGTGCTCCACGGAGACGCCGAGCTCCACTGCAACATCAGCAGCAGCGCGAACGGGCACCAGACCTTCCGGCTCAACGTGCCGTCGCTGCGCGGCTGCCGGTACACGCCCCCGTATTTTCGCGACGGGCGTGCCGCGTCGCTCGAGGGGCTCGTGCAGCAGATCGTGACCGGTGAGCTCGACGGCGAGCCGCTCTCGCAGCGCGAGCTCGCGGCGCTCGTGCGCTACGTGCTCGAGCTGGACTTCCTGCCCAACGCCAACCTCGATGCGCGCAACAGACTCAGCGCGCGTGCGAGCGCCCCGCGCCGCGCGGGCCATCCCGCTTCCGCGTTCTTTCGCGACGGGCGCGTCCACCGCATCGGCAGCGGCTCGCCGCCCTCCCCGCACGCGATCGACGGCGGCTACGAGACGCCCACGTTGCTCGGCCTCGCGGAGACCGCGCCCTACTTTCACGACGGGCGCTGCGCGAGCCTGGACGAGGTCGTGGCTTGGTTCGATCGCGAATACGGGCTGCAGCTCTCCACACAGGACCAGGCCGACTTGGTCGCTTACCTGCATGCGGTCGGGGCGGTCGATCGCCCGGCCGACGATCGACCGCTCGCCCGCCGGCTCGACCAGACCTTCGCCTATGCCAGCCTGCTCACCGCCGCACGCCCGCGCCGGATCTGGATCGCCGCGCTCGAGCTGCTCGCCGCGGTCCTGCCCGACGCCCCGGGGGCCGTGGCGAAGCGAGCCGTGGCGCTGCAGCGAGAGCTGACCTCGCTCGGCGAGCAAGTGCGGTCCGGGGCGCCGCTCGCGCCGCTCGCGCAGCGGGCGTCGCCGCTGCGCGGACAGCTCGCCCGGCTCGCGGCCGATTGGGCCGGGGCCGCGAGCCCCGCGGTTGCCGAACGCACGGACGCTGCGCGATGATCGGCGCGTGGCTGGGCCGACCCGTAAAGAAGCCGAGAAGCGCATCCGGGTGTTGCGCGAGCGGCTCGAGAAGGCGCAGGGCCGCAACGACCCGCTCTGCGACGTGATCCTGGAGGAGCTCGAGACGCTCGAGCCCGACAGCGCGCGCTGGCCACACCGGCGCGGCGATCTGCTGCGCAAGATGACCCGCACCAAGGACGCGGTGCACTGCTACGAGCGGGCGGTCGCGATCTACTTGAACGCCGGCTTTCTGCCCCGCGCGATCGCCATGGCCAAGGTGCTGGTCGAGGTCGACCCGTCGCGCGCCGCCATCCTGGAGCAGGTCGATCCGCGCGCGGCGCGCGAGCTGCACCGGCGGGTTCGACCCGAAGGCGTGCGGGTAGCCGACGTGGCCGAGCCCGCGGCGCCGCTCGCCGACGCCGCGCTCGTGCTCGAGCCCGACGCGAGCGCGCCGCCCAACGAGGTGCGCTTCTCGGCGCCGCCGCCCAGCCGCCGCACGCTCGAGCTCGACATCACCGACATCGAGCTCGACGACCCGCACCCGCTGGCCAGCGCGTCCGAACCGGACCCGCTGGTGCGCTCCGAAGCCGAGCGCCAAGCGTGCTTGCCGCTCTTGCCCTTGCTGGCCGAGGCTCCGCCCGACGCGCTGCAGCGCCTGGTCCGCGAGTCCGAGCTGGTGCACGTCGCGGACGGTGAGATCGTGGTTCGACTCGGCGATCCGGCCGACGCGCTGTTCGGGATCGTCGAAGGTGCGGTGCGCGTCTGCGTCCCGGGCCTGCCGCCGGAGGAGCGGCCGCGGCTCGACGCGGGCGACATCTTCGGTGAAGCGTGCCTGCTCGGTACCGAGCCGCGCCGCGCCGACGTGATCGCCGAGGGGCCGCTGACCGCCCTGCGCATCCCCAAGCAGACGCTCACCGAGCTGGTTCGAGCCCACCGCGGCCTCGGCGACGTGCTGTTCGAGATGCTCACGCGCCGGCTGCTCGCGAACCTGCTGCGTACCTCGCGCGTGTTCGCCGAGCTGGGCGTGCAGGAGCGGCGCGAGATCGCGGGGGAGTTCGAGCTGCGCCGCGCGCGCGCCGGCACCCGGCTGGTCGTTGCCGGGAAACAATCCGACGCGCTCTACATCACGCTGACCGGCCACGTCGAAGTGACGAAGGACGGGGAGCCCGCCCAGATCGCCGGTGCCGGGCTGATGTTCGGTCACGCCTCGATGCTCGAGGGCAGCCCGTGCGCGCTCGGCGTTTGCACGCTCGATACCCTGCTGGTGCTGCGCTTGCCCCGGCAGGCGTTCGCACGGGTCGCGATGCAGTACCCCGCGATGTTGATGCACCTCGCAGAGCTCGAACCCGTGGCGCGCGTCGGCCAGTAGCGCTTTCGATCCCATGAAGAACCACCTCGACCGATCAACTTCTCGCGACTCCGTGCTTTGAGTCAGCAGAAACGCGCTGTACCATCGGCCCCCTCACCGGACAGGAAAGAGACGGCATGGCGACCAAGAAGAAGAAGAAGGTTGCAAAGAAAGCGGCGAAGAAGGCCGCCAAGAAGGCCTATAAGAAGGCGGCCAAGAAAGCGGTGAAGAAGGCCGCGAAGAAGGCGCCGAAGAAGGCTCCGGCACCGCAGGCTTCAAAAAAGGCTGCGAAGAAGGCCGCCAAGAAGGCGGCGAAGAAGGCGGCGAAGCCTGCAGCCAGGAAGGCCGCGAAGAAGGCGCCTGCGCCCAAGCCAGCTGCACCGAAGGCAGCTGCACCCAAGGTCAAGGCGGCACCAAAGCCCCGGCCGGCACCGAAGCCGAGGGCCGAGAAGGCACCGGCCGCCGAGCCCGAGTCCATGGCGAGCGATCTGCCGCCCGAGGATCTCGATAACGAGATCGCCGATGACGACGTTCCGGAGGCCGCCAGCGACGACGTCGCGGACACGGATGACGACGTCGCCGACGACACGGACGCGGACGCCGCCGACGACGGGGACGACGGCGACGGCGACGACTGGTGAACGGGGCGGTGCGGGCGTGCAGGGCGCTTAGCGCCCCAGCGTGAAAGTCGCTGGGAAAGCCCTGCGCGTGCTGCACGATCTGCGCGCGCTGCACGCCGAGGTCGATGCGCTCAGCGCCGACCTCGCGCGCGTGCACCACCCGCGCCTGCATTGCACGCGCGGGTGCTCCGGCTGCTGCGCGGACGACCTGACCGTGCTGCCGATCGAAGCGGCGCGGATCCAGGTCGCGCACGCCGAGTTGCTCGCGCACGGCGAGCCGCACGCCGCTGGAGCATGCGCGTTCCTCGACGCGGGCGGCGCGTGCCGGATCTATGCGGACCGTCCGTACGTCTGCCGCACCCAGGGCCTGCCGCTGCGCTGGCTCGAGGAAGACGAGCACGACGAGATCGTCGAGCAGCGCGACATCTGCCCGCTCAACGCCGCCGGACCAGCGCTCGAGACGCTGTCCGAAGACGCGTGCTGGCTGATCGGCCCATTCGAGCAGCGCCTGCTGGACGCACAGGATGCCGTCGCACCCGACGCGCCGCGAATCGCCCTGCGCTCGTTGTTCGAGAACGCCGGAAGAGGGCGGGTTTAAACCCCGCCCCTACGCACGCCCCCAGTCCGGCGTCGATGCCTCTCTTCGTAGGGGCGGGTTGAAACCCGGCCTCTTCTCGTTGAACCCGCCCCTCTTACGCGTGCACCACCGCTCCGCGATCACGCGCTCTCGGCCGCGATCTGCCGTTGCCGGCGCAGCTCCGCGGCCAGCAACCGCGCGTACAGCGTTTCCTGCACGCCGTCGGGGTCGCCGAGGCCCATGCGCTCGAGCAGCGGCTGCACGTCTTCGTCGGCGCCGCCGGTGGTCGCGGCCGAGGTCAGCGCACCGATCTCGCCGCCCAGTGAGCCCATGCGGTCTTTGAGCGCGCGCAGCGCCCGACTGAGCTCGACCTCCTGCTCGGTCAGCTCGGTGCCGAAGGGAAACGGCGGAAACAGGTTTTGCGCGCGAAACGCTCGCAGCGCGAGCTCGCGCTGCGCCAGCGCGTTGTGGCGGTGCGCCTCGGGCAGCCGCCAGCTCGGATCGAGCTTGCCTTCGTGCACCGCGCGCTCCTGCAGCTCGGCCTGCGCGCAGGCGTCGGTGACGGCGAGCGTCGCCTGCACCACTTCCTCGTCGGTCTTGCCGCGCAGATCGGCGATGCCGTGCTCGGTCACCAGCAGGTCGCGCAGATAGCGCGGGATGGTGACGTGCCCGTAGTCGTAGACCACGTTCGAGACCTGCTCGCCTTCGACCATGCGCGAGGCGCGTACCTGCAGCACCGATCGCGCGCCGTGCAGCTCGTGCGCCATGGCCACGAAGTTGTATTGGCCGCCCACGCCGCTGACGACCTTGCCGCTGTCCAGCCCATCCGACACGACGGCACCGAGCAAGGTCGCCATCATCGCCGTGTTGATGAAGCGCCCATCCTGGCGCTGCGCGCGCGCGAGCGCTTCCTGACCGTAGAGCTGATTCACGCGCGTGACCGTGCGCATGTCGATGCGCCTGCGCTCCGCGTCCGGCAGCCTGCGCAACCACTCGTAGAACGACTCCGGCCCGAGGAAGAAGCCCGCGTGCACGATCTTGCCGTGCTGCAGGCGGGAGCCGAGCCCGCGCCCGCGCAGCGCTTCGCGCGCGGCGGGCGCGCTCAGATCGCGAGCGACGCGCGCGCCGTCGAGCAGGCACAGCGCGTCGCCGTCGAGGCGCACGCCCGGCAGCAAGACGCCCCAGCGCTGCAGGTAGGCGAGCGCGGCGGCGTCGATCACGGGCGGGATCGCGCCGGCGTCGATCAGCGCGCCGAGCGTGTCGGGGCTCACCTCCGCGTTGATCCGCCCGCCGTTGACGAGCTCCTGCAGCGCGACGTCGTCGTAGACCTCGCGCTTGACGATCCCGGCTTCGATCAAGTGCCGGAAGCCGTCGACCAGCATCTCGCTCGGCGCGAACAGCCCGCGCGCGAACGGCTCCGTGCCGCCCACCTTCGCGATCACGTCGCCGAAGCGCTCGCGGATGCGCAGCGCATCGAGCACGCGCAGGTACGCGCGGTTGCGCGAATGGCGCAGCTTGAGCGCATACACGAGCGCGTCGCCGATCGCGCCGATGCCGATCTGCAGGGAGCCCCCGTCGCGCACCAGGGTGCTGGCGTAGAGGCCGATCAGGTACTCGGCCTCGGTGACCGCGGTCTTGGGCGTGGCGAACAACTGGTAGTGCTGCGCGGGATCGTCGACCAGCAGATCGAACGCGTCCTCGGCGACCAGCGCGTCGCCGTACATGAAGGGTAGCTGCGCGTTGACCTGGCCGACCACGACGTGCGGCGTGCCCTGCGCGCGCAGGCCGCGCAGCAGATCGGGCGCGACGTCGGAATTGCAGCTCAAGCTCAGCATCGGCCGGCCGTCGACCTCGCCGCGGCACACTTGCTGCGCGACCACGTTGATCTCGCGCGTGACCAGATCGCGCGCGACGTGGGTGTAGTTCGTGCTGATGTAGTCGCGCTGCGCGCCCGCGTTGCCGAGCAGCTTGCCCGCGTACAGGTAGAACTCCGAGACGTGCACGTTGGCGGGCAGACCGCCGCTGGTGCGGTCGAGCTCGTACTCGAGGTCGGGGTAGTCGCCCCAGACGCGCTCGGCGAACGGCTCGAGGAAGCGCCGTTCCAGCTCGCTCTGCCCGCGCGGACGCTGCAGGGTGAGCGCGGTGTAGATGTGCAACGTGAGCTGCGGGTCGCGCTTGGCGCGCCGGTAGAACGCGTTGAGCAAGCAGTTGGGCTTGCCGATCGCGAGCGGGGCCGCGAGCCGCAGCCGTTTGCCGACCTTGGCGATCACCGCATCGACGGCGGCCTCGACGTCAGCGAGCTGGTGCATGAGCGGCAGATAAGCACGCTTGCGGGCCCGGCGGTACGGGAGCTACGGGGGCCGCATACGCCGGCAGCACCAGCAGCGCATCCGAGCCCGCGCTCGGATCGATTGCGCTCACGCGCTCGCGGCGCGCGACGGTCGCGAGCAGGGCGGCGATCCGCTCGCCGTCCACGCTGGCCGAACGCCGCGCGCCGGCGTTCGCATTGGCTCCTTGCGCCACCTCCAGCTGAACCGGCCCGTGCGGGTGCGCGCGCAACACCGCGCCGATGCGCCACAACCATGCGCGAGCGGCACGGCCCCCTCGGGCAGCGCGCAACGCGTCCGGCAGCGCGAACACGACACCGCGCGCGGTCTCCTGCGGGTCGAGCCCGCGTTCGCGCGCGAGCTCGAGCAGCGCGGTCCGCTCCTGCGCGCTCGGGCCTGCGCTCAACGCGCGCGCTTCGCCCAGCGCGCTCTCCGCGCGCTCGAGCGCGGTGCGGGCCGCGGCCAGGCGCGCGCGCGCCGTACCCTTGCCTACGGGCCCGGAGCTCATCAGCGTCATCAGCGCCGCCGGTGCAGCGCGACCTCGCGGCAACTGCAGCGCGACCGCGGCGGCGAGAATGAGCCGAGCCCGGGTGCGCAACACCTCCGCGGCCTGAGCGCGCTCCTCGTCGACCCCGCGCGACCGCGAGCCATCTCCCAACGCATCGCTCTCCGCGCGCAGCAGCGCGCGGACCAGCTGCTCGCGCGCGCTGACCGCGGCGGCCGCTCGCTCGGCCTGGCGCTCGAGTTCGACTCGCGCGCGCTCCAACTCCGCGCGCCGGGTCTCCGCGGCCACCACCCGCGCTTCGGCCGCGCTCGCCGCGCGCATCTGCGCGATGCGCCGGCTCTCCGCCAAGGCGGCCGCGAGCCAGGCGCGCGCGCGCTCGCCGTGCTCGCTGCGTTCGTCTTCGTCGTCGGCAGCGAGCGCGTCGAGGCGCGCCCGCTCGGCCCGGGCGAACAGATCGGGAGCGCCGCGCCGAGCCGCCAGCGCGTCGGCACGCGCAAAGCGCAGCGAGTCCTGCCGGCCGGGACGTGGTCCGGTCCCCGCACACGCGCTCGCCAGCACGAGCGCCAGCGCAGGCGCAGCCACCACCCGGAACGCGCGCGCGATCGTGCGCGTGTTCACGGCGTCCTCGCCTGCGCCCCGGCTCGCTGCGCTTGCGCGAGCCGCTGCGCAGCTGCCTCGCATGCGTCCTCCGCGCGCTGCGCGCGCAGCTCCGCGACGATCCGCGCGCGCGTGGCGGCCGCGAGCGCGATCTGACGCGAGGCCAGGCCGAGCGAGGCCCACGCGCTCTGCTTGGCCCGCGTCGCGCGCAATTGATCGCTGGCGCGCGCGGCCGCGCGCGCACGCGCCAGCGCGTCGCGAGCGCGTGCCAGGGCAGCGCTGGCAGCGCGCGCATCGGCATGCTGCGTGAGGCGCTCGAGCAGCGCCGCAATCTCCGCGACCTCGGGCTCGCGACCGACACCGGGCGCGGCCGGCGCGAACAGCCCACGAAGCGCCTCCGCTTGCGCATGCACGTGCGCTGCGAAGAGCGTGCAGATCGTGCCGAACGCGATCCAAGTCAGCCAGCGGGCAAACATCGCGCGCATCGAAGCACGAGCTGCAAGCCGCGAAAAGGCGCAAGCGGCGATCTGCTCGGCACTACGTACATCCGACCACATCGCGCAACGCCCAGGCAGCGAATACAAATCGACAGCACCCGTGTTACCGTGCCCGAGGCGGCGTGGGGCGCTGCCGAGTTTCACTCAGGCGGGGTTATATGTCCGACACCACCATCATCACCGTGAGACTGCCGCAATCCTTCGTCGATCGCGCCGACGCGTTGATCGCGAATCTCGCGAAGGAGGAAGAGTCGCTGCTGCTCGGTCGCGTCTCGCGCTCGATCGTGCTGCGGCTCGCCGTGCTGCGCGGCCTCGAAGCGCTCGAGGCGCAGGTCGCACGCCGCAGCGAAGCGCGCACCCCGCCCTCGAAGCCGACCAAGAAACGCAGCGCGCGCTAAGGGTATCTTCGATGGTCGTCCGCTTCGGCACAGCGAGCGGAGCGAGCCCGGCGCGAGAGCGCCGAAGGCGGGCGCACTCCGAGGATGCGTCAGCGTCCGAAGCGGCGAGCTCATGCGCTCCGCGAGAGCGCATGAGCGACGGTGCTTTACCGCCCCCCGGTTAACCCCTTAGTGGTGCTCGCGGCAGTTGGGGAGCTTGCCCCCCTGGAGCAGCACCAACACTCCGGAGCGCCGCCGCTCGGAGCGCCCGCCGTCCGACTGCGTTGCGCACATCCCATTCTTCGGATGGGGCGTCGCCACCCGGAACGGACACGTTCCGACCAGCCAGCACTTGCTGAGTGGCGCGACGTCGCCGTCGGTGAGTAGCTGGCGTTGGCTCGCAGAATCCTGGACGGTGATCGACCAGGACGCGCCCGGATGGGCGGCGAGCCCGATGCGGTACAAGAAGTAGCCGGATGCGCTGGGCGCCGTGAGCAAGCGCGCGCTCCAAACCGAGCCTGAATCCCGCTGCAACGGGAGCTCGACCTCGCTGGCGAGCGCAGCATCGGGGTGCAGATCGATCCACGCGCGGACCTCCGGCACGACGGGTGTGGTGAGCTCCAATCCAATTCGAATCAGCAAAAGCGACATCGGTTCCCCCTGGACCTACGAGAGAAAGGCGGCAGCAAGCGCGGACTCCCTTTGACACGCGTGCGCGGCTGATGTGGCACCGCGCCCGCGCACTCCGTGCTCCTGCACCGGACCCGAGCAAAAACTGCGCCACGGTGGCGCCGATACGCTCGGATCCCGTTGCGCTTCACGCGCAACCCCAGAACGGCGGAGAGCCCGCCTCATTCATAAGCCGGGCTCGGCGCAGCGGTTGCATCGCCCTCCCTTTTCTCCGGTGGCTGCCGTGACCCATGCCCATGAGCCACTGGCAACCAATCATGTGTCGCCGTACCCCCGCTTTTTTTTGAGCTCCAGGGCAAAGCGGTTCGCGCCCGAGCGCTTGCGTCCTGCGCGTGGCTCGAAGTGGCGCAGCTACCGCCGAAAACGACGCACGCTGAACGGCTCGCTGAACAAAATTGTCGGAGCGGCCCGCCGGTCACCCCGTACCAGTCTCGAGGAGAGCGACGCCGCGGGCAGCGCCAGATCGGGCGCGAGATCCGCTCAGAGTCAGCCGGTCAGAGTCACTGGGCCAGCTCGGCGATCACGTCGGCCGGCGCTTGGACCAACTCGATCAGCACGCCTTCGCCTCCGATCGGCGTGGTCTCGTTGCCCTTTGGATGAATGAAGCAGACCTCGTGACCCGCTGCCCCCTTACGAATCCCGCCCGGCGTGAAGCGCACCCCCGCAACCGTGAGCCATGCGACCGCCGCAGCCAGGTCATCGACCCACAGCCCGATGTGGTTGAGCGCCGGCTCGTGCACCGCCGGTTTCTTCGTCGGATCGATCGGCTGCATCAGATCGATCTCCACGCGCGCCGCACCGCGGCCGACCACGGCGATGTCTTCGTCGACGTTCTCGCGCTCGGCGCGGTAGCTGCCCACGACCTGCACTCCCAGCACGTCGACCCACAGCTTGCGCAGGGCGGCCTTGTCGGTCGCGCCCACGGCGATCTGCTGCACGCCCAAGATTCGAAACGGTCGCTCCATCGCAACTCCCAGGAAACGGTGCGCGGCACCGGTACCGACGCCACAGGTGTGCGCGCAGCCGCACGCGGTGTAGCCAATCGCACGCACTTCGGCAACATGGCCGCCCGCGCGAGCGCATGGCATGCTGCGCGCCGCCATGTCGTCAACGGCCGCCCGCAAGGTTTCGCTCACGGGCATTCAACCCTCGGGCGCGAAGGCCGACCCAGCGGCCGGCGGCGTGGTGCACCTGGGCAACTACTTCGGGGCGATTCGCCCGGCGTTGCAGCTGTGCGAGCAGTACGAGAGCCGCTACTTCATCGCCGACTACCACGCCCTGACCAGCCAGCGCGATCCCGACACGCTGCGCGAGAACGTCTACGACCTGGCGGCCATGTGGCTCGCATGCGGGCTCGATCCCCAACGCACCCTGCTCTTCCGACAGTCCGCCGTGACGGAGGTCTTCGAGCTCGCCTGGGTGTTCGCCTGCGTCGTGGCCACCGGGCAGCTCGAGCGCGGCGTCGCGTACAAGGACGCGCTCACGCGCGGCGAAGCGCCCAACGCCGGGCTGTTCAACTACCCGCTGTTGATGGCGGCCGACATCGTCCTCTACGACAGCGACGTCGTGCCGGTGGGCGCCGATCAGAAGCAGCACGTCGAAATCGCGCGCGACATCGCCACGCGCCTCAACCACGTCTACGGCGAAGGCACCGTGGTCGTGCCGCAACCGATCAGCACCGACGCGCCGCTCGTGCTCGGCTTGGACGGCGCCAAGATGAGCAAGAGCAAGGGCAACTTCATCGCGCTGTTCGCGCCGCAGAAGGCGTTGCGCGACGCGATCATGAAATACAAATCCGACTCCGCGCCGCTCGAAGCCCCCAAAGAGCCCGAAGGCACGACTGTCTTCGAGCTGTACAAGCTGGTCGCGAGCGAGTCGGACGTGGCCGAGATGGCGCGCAAGCTGCGCGCGGGCGGCTACGGCTGGGGCCACGCCAAGCAGCAGCTGTTCGAAGCGCTCGACGCGCAGCTGGCGCCGTTGCGCGGCCGCTACCTCGAGCTCCGCGCCGACAAGCCGGAGCTCGATCGCGTGCTGGCGCACGGCGCCGAACGCGCCCGCGCCATCGCCGAGCGCACGATGGCGCGCGTGCGAACCGCGGTCGGCGTGCGCTGAGAGTCTCTCTGCGGGCGGGTTTCAACCCCACCGTTCGCTCAGCAATCGGGAAGGGCTCGCGACTCTTTCAACGGGGTGCGAGCGCGGAGACCTCGTCGGCGGGCACGGTGTTCGATCCCGGCAGTCCCGGTCTCACCCCGGGCACCGGCGCGAGTAGCCGCGCGTCGCCCTGCACCACGCTCTCCGAAGCGAGCATGAAGGTCTCGTTCACCTGCGCCCAGCGCTGCTGCACCACGGTCGTGTGCAAGGTCATCGCCGACAACAGATACCAGTCGTACGAGACCATCGCGACCGCGGTCTCGTGATCCGCCGTCATCTCCATGTGCACGATGTCGCTGTCAGCGACCTGGATGATCTGCCCCCAGTGCGCGTGCGTCTGGATGAAGCGCGCCCGGTAGACCGGCTCCACCATGCGCTCGGCCTGCCCCAGCTGCCCCCAGCGCGTGGCCTTGTTCATCGTCACCAAGGTATCG
>Ga0190265_10001814_pt1 | contig 14095 bp, 14 predicted proteins | sample Popmic124T_FD_133135 | JGI IMG/M metagenome (GOLD analysis project Ga0190265, IMG submission 133135) | Populus adjacent soil microbial communities from riparian zone of Indian Creek, Utah, USA - 124 T | ecosystem: Environmental > Terrestrial > Soil > Riparian zone | place: USA: Utah | collected...
CCTCGGCCTGGGTCTCGCGATCCTGATCGACGTGCTGATCGTGCGCATGGTCATCGCACCCGCTGTTGTCACGCTGCTGGGCGACCGCGCCTGGTGGCTGCCCGCGTGGATGGATCGCGTGCTGCCGAACGTTTCCCTGGAGGGCCGCGTCTCCGAGGCCGAACCGGAGCGAGAGAAGGTCCTCGCCTAGCGCCGTGTTTCGAGCTCGCCCTGCTTAGGCGTAGCGCAGCAGGATGTAGACGGTCACGAGGGCCATCGAAACCAGAGTGGCCGGTACACCCAGCCGCAGAAATTCGACGAACCCGATCGGCCGGCCCGAGCGCGCGGCCATGCCCGCGGCGGCCACGTTTGCGGCAGCCGCGATCAGGGTGAGGTTCCCGCCGAAGCAGGCGCCCAGGGCCAGAGCCCACCAATAGGCGTCGTCGCCGCCGGGGGCGATCTGGTCCACGACTGGGATCATCGCTGCGGTGAGCGGGATGTTGTCCACCATCCCGCCGCCGATGGCCGCCACCCACGAGATCGTGAGCAGCTCGGCCGTGCGATCGCCGTCGGTCACCGCCACGATGCCTTCGGCCACCTGGTCCAGCGCGCCCGTTTCCTCTAGACCGCCCACCATCACGAACAGGCCCAGGAAGAAGAACAGTGTGGGCCAGTCGATTCCGCGTAGCACCTCATCCAGCGACTGGCGGGAGACGGCGAGCATCACGCTCGCCCCGGCGAGAGCTACCGTGGCGGGCTCGATCCCGATCGGCTTGTGAATGAAGAAGACCACGAGGATGCCGATCAGAACCGGTCCCACGCGCCCGAGCTCCTCGCGATCCTCGAGTGCGCCCGAGGGATCCAACTGCATCACGCGGCCTCTTACGGAGGGGTCGATCCACAGCTTGCGGCGGCGCATCAGGTACATGAGCCCGGTCACGACGATCAGGGTGGGCACGACGATGGGCGCGAGGTTGGCGATGAAGGCGTTGAACGACAGCCCGGTCGCCGCTCCGATCATGATGTTCGGCGGGTCGCCGATCAGCGTGGCGGTGCCGCCGACGTTCGACGCGATCACCTGGATCAGGACCAGTGGGATGGGATCGAAGTCGAACACGTCCGCGAGCAGGAACGCGATCGGAACCATCAGCAGGATCGTGGTGAGGTTGTCCAGGAACGCCGAGAGGATCCCGGTGGCGATGGAGACGATCGCCACGAGCAGGAACGGCCGGCCGCGGGAGATCTGTCCGGCGCGAATCGCGATGTAGCTGTAGACGCCCGTGGTCTCGGTGATTCGGACGGCGATCATCATCCCCGCGAGCAGCCCGAGCGCCTCGAACTCGACTGCCTCGATCGCGGCGTGCTGGTCGATCACCCCGAGCACCACCACCGCGCTCGCGCCGATCAGTGCGACCTTGACCCGGTCCAGCTTGTCCGTCGCTATCAGTGCGAGCGCGCAGGCGAAGACGGCGACGGCCAGGGGCATCATGGTCCGAGCAAGCTAATTCCACCCTCGAAGGCCAGGAATGGGTGGTGCCCCCCATTACGGAAGCCAGCTGCGGCTCATAGCTTGGACGCAGCGCCCGCCCGCCGGGTGCGGCGGGTCCCATCGCTTGTACGAATCGACAGAGGAGGGCACATGCGATTCAGAGACAAATCGAGCAGCGAGGACGAGCCCGAGCGGTGTCCGCGCTGCCACGAGGTGATCGCGATGGACGCGGTCGAGTGCAGCATGTGCGGCGCAACCTTGAAACAGATCGGGACGGTCCCAGCGGACGAGGAGGCAGGCGCGCAGGCCGCTGACGGTGACGATCGATGAGTGTGGCCGTGTGGGCATGCGGGTGGCGCATCCGCGGCAGGGTCGCGTGACGAACTCGCGTCCATCGCATGGGGAGCCTCATACTCATAGCCGGCTTGCTGACGGCGGCGGCGCTGGCGGCGTCGCTCCTCGCGGGACGCCTGCGGATCCCGGGGCTGTTGCTGTTTCTAGGGATCGGCATGGCGATCGGCAGCGATGGGCTTGGGTGGGTCGCGTTCGACGATTACGAGCTGGCGCGAGACATCGGGATCGTCGCCCTGGCGGTGATCATTTTCGAAGGCGGACTCGGCACGCGCAGCTCCGAGCTGCGACCGGTGATGTGGTCGGCGCTGAGCCTTTCGATTCTCGCGACGATCCTCACTGCCCTGATCACGGGCCTGGCCGCAATGTGGCTCTTCGATTTGCCGGCGCTCGAGGGCCTGCTGCTTGGATCGATCGTCGCCTCCACCGACGCGGCCGCGGTCTTCGCGCTTCTGCGCGGTTCGCCACTACGGCCGCGGCTCGCTCGTTTGCTGGAGGGGGAGGCCGGATCCAACGATCCGGTTGCGATCTTGCTGGTGCTCGGCTTCATCGAGTGGATCTCGAGCCCGTCCTATGGGCTCGACGACATGAGCGTGTTGTTCGTGCGCCAGGTAGCGATAGGGATGGTGGCGGGGCTGGTGTTCGGCTGGCTGGCGATGCGCGCCATGCGCTCCGTCGAACTCGGTACGCCTGGCTTGTACCCGGTTGCCTCGCTGACCGTGTGCGCATTGGCGTTCGGCGGCGCTGACGTACTGGGTGGCTCGGGCTTTCTCGCCGTGTACCTGGCCGGGGTTGTGCTCGGTTCCTCGGAGCTCCCCGCGAAGCGGACGATCACTGCGTTTCACGACGGACTGGCTTGGCTGGCTCAACTCGCGATGTTTCTCACCCTCGGCTTGCTCGTGTTTCCCTCCGACCTCGCCGGCATCGCTGTCGAGGGCCTCGTGCTGGCCCTCGTGCTCACGGTCCTCGCCCGCCCCGTCGCAAGCGTCGTTGCCACCGCTTTCGGGCGCTTCAGTGTTGCGGAGCGGGTGATGCTCGGATGGGTGGGGCTGCGCGGTGCGGTGCCGGTCGTGCTGGCGACCTTTCCACTCATCGCCGGCGTTCCCGCGAGCCTTGAGTTCTTCAACATCGTCTTCTTCGCTGTCATGGTCTCTCTACTGGTGCAGGGGCCGACGATTGAGCCGCTGGCGCGGCGGCTGGGCCTGACGGCCGGCGACGCCGCTCCACCGACATCGCTGGTGGAGATCGCCACGATGCGGCGCCTCGGCGCTGATGTGATCGAGTACAGGGTCGCCGAGGCCGACGCCATCGCAGGCTCCCCGGTGCGCGACCTCGGCCTGCCGCGGGAGGCCGTGGTCAACGTGATCGTTCGCGGCGACGAGGCGATCCCGCCGCGCGGCTCTACGCACCTGCGACCGGGCGATGTACTGCATGTGCTGGTGCGCCGTGATGTGGCCGGCGAGGTCGACGGGCTTGCCGCGCGGTGGAGGGCTGGCCCCGTCGGACCACCGCCGCGGCCCCAGCCGCCGCTCCTGAGTCGCTCACGGATCTTCACAGTTCGCCCCGGACGGGATGCGTTCACGGGACTGCCCGTGCGCCCGGAGTCTGTCCTTGGGCAGCGCGTAGTCGGCCGGCTGCGGATACGTCGTGACGTGCCAGGCGCGCTCGTCGTGCTGCACGACGGACGCTATGCCGTGACGGGCCCGATCGTGTTCGCCGGCGGCCGGGACGACGTGGCCCGCTACGCCCGGCGGCGGCTAGCGCACGTCACACCCGACGAGCGGTCATGGCTGCAGACGATCATCGGGGGCCTTGCCGCCGACTTCCCCGACTTGCTGGCGGAATGACGACGGCCGGGCTCCTGGGGCTTATCCGCCCCGGCCGCCCGTCGGGAGGGTGAGAGATGTCGTCAGCAGCTTCAACATCCCGCTCAGACGTTCGTCGGCCTCTCGCTCGGAGAGCGCGAGGACGGCGGCGATATCACTGTGGGATGTTCCGTCCATGACCATCCCGAGGATCGGCAGGTCCTCGGTGGCGAGCTTTGCCGCGGTCGCAGCCATAAGGTCAGGCGTTGCCGGCTGCATCGCGATCTCTCCCAGGCTCGCGCGGCGTATGGCGGCGAAGAGCTCGGGGGTGGGCGTCCCCTTGTCGACGAGGCCCTCGGCGCCCGCCAGCCTCGCGGGGATGACGAGGTGCTTCGTGACGAAGGACGAGTAGATCACCACGCGAGGGGGAGACGCGAGGCGCTTGAGCTCTCGGCACAGCTCCAGTCCGCTCTCCTCACCGAGGTGCAGGTCGACCAGCGCCAGGGTGCAAGCCGTGCGTTTGGCCTCCTGCACGGCCATGCGGTGGGCGCTCGCAGCACCGACGGGCACCAGTCCCGGCTCACTGCGCAGGACGGCGAGCAGCCCGGCGCGCACGGCGGGGTGGTCATCCACGACGAGCACACGAATCACGTGGGCCCCCCGGAAGTCTTGGGTGTTCGCACGCCAAGCACCGTGTTCGGTTCAGGCTTCGACGAGCCCGCTGCGGATCGCATAGCGCGTGAGCTCCACGCGGTCACGCATCCCCAGCTTCTGGAGGATGTTGGCCCGGTGGCGCTCAACGGTCTTCTCGCTGATCACGAGCAGGTCTGCGATGGCCCTGGTGCTGTGACCCTCGGCGACGAGCTTCAAGATCTCCGACTCGCGGGGAGACAGCGGATCCCGACGGGCTTCCGGGTCGGCCTTGGTGCGCTCGAGGTAGTCGCGCACGAGCGCCTTCACCGCGCCGGGGTAGATGAACGACTCGCCGCGCATCGTGGCCCGGCAGGCCTCCACGAGGTCACGATCAGCTGCGGCCTTCAGCACGTAACCCGATGCGCCGGCGGCCAGCGCTTCGAAGAAGTAGCGCTCGCTGTCGTGCATGGACAGGATCAGTACCCGCAAGCCCGGGTTGCGCTGTGCGAGCTGTCGCGTGGCCTGGATGCCGGTGAGCCGGGGCATCGTCACATCGAGGATCGCGAGGTCTATGTCGTCGCCCAGTCCTTCCTCGACCGCTGCGGCACCGTCGCCCACCTCCTTCACCACCTCGAGGTCTGGCTCGGAGTCGAGCACCATGCGCAGACCTCGACGCACCACCAGGTGGTCATCTGCCAGCAGGATGCGAATCTTGAGAGGTGTCGTCACCGCGGTGCTCTCACGGCGCTGTGGTGGGGGCGGGCACCCGCAGTGTCACCCGCGTCCCCCGCTCGCCGGTCTCCATGTCGAGTTCCGCGCCGATCATGAGCGCGCGCTCCTTCATGCCCTGAATTCCCGCACCGGGTTGAGAGCCGTTCAGACCGGTTCCGTCATCTGTGACGGTGAGCGTGAGACCGGCCCCATGTCCAGCCAGCACCAGGGTGATCAACGATGCATCGGCGTGGCGGAGGGCATTCGTCACGGCCTCCTGCGCGATGCGATAGCAAACGAGCTCGCTTTCCGGGGCGGTTGCGGGAAGCGGCCGCGCGACGCGGTTCTCGATCCGGGCACCCGTCTGCTCGGCCACGCGCTCGGTCAGAGCGGCCAGCGCACTCGGCAGCCCGAGGTCGTCGAGAGCCTCGGGGCGCAGGCGCTGTGCGATCGCGCGTACGTCTTCGAGACTTGACCGCGTGACCTCGCGTGCCTCCACCATCTCGTCGCGCAGCGGGTCTGGCGCCATCCGGGCCACTCGGTCGAGCTGCAGCAGAACAGCGGTCAGGCTCTGGCCGACCTCGTCGTGCAGCTCGCGAGCTATTCGCTGGCGCTCGGACTCCTGAGCTTCGAGGGACCGTCGCACACTGTCCTGACGCTCGGACTCCAGCCGGTCCAGCATCTCGTTGAAGGCATGCGTCAGGTCAACGATCTCCGGTTCCTGCCCATAGACCGGAACTCGACGCCCCGGTTTGACCAACTCGACGCTGCGCATGAGTGACGTAATTCGCTCGAGCGGGCCGAATGCGCGCCGGAGGAGGACCAGGTTGAGGATCAAGATCGCCGACAAGCCTCCGACGACCACCGCCACCTCTCGCACGTGCGCCGTGGCGCTCACCGTGGCTGGGGTGAACAGCAGCACCACCGCCGCTACCACCGTGACGACCGCGTTCGTCAAGAAGATCCGGGCGCGCAGGGACATCTCTCGGGGGACCGCCTGCTTTCTCACGTCTCCACCGTAGCTCGGAGCCCTAGGACCGGAATGGGGACTGCCACCCATGTTTGGCCAACGCACGGGAGGCGTTCTCGGCTCCACCGCCGGGCTGCTGATGGGGTCTCATGAGGACAGGAATGGAGCCGCTGGCGGCGAGCTCGTGGCCGACGGACCTTTGGACGATGGCACTCAGCAACCCGCGGCATCGCGTTCCGACCACGATCATTCGTGCCGACTCACGCTGAGCCACATGCTCCAGAGCCCTCGCGGGAGTGCCGAACGTCAAGCGTGCTCGGGCGGGGACTCCGTGCGCCTCTGCCAGATCCATCGCCGACCGGAGTCGCCGCAGAGGCGCCACGCTGGCGAGCGGGTCTTCAGCCGCGGCTTCGGTTGGAAGGACGAGCACTGCTCCGGACCCGTACCCCGAGTCCACGTGGACCACCTCGAGTCGGGCACGCACCCGTCGAGCCAGGTTGGCTGCGAAGTCCACAAGGTCAACATCGCCGTCCGGGTCCGCAATGCCACAAACGATGCTCGTGACGCTGGGCGCGGAAGCCGCGCTCGATGCCATTTCGGCTCCGGAGGGCACGACCACGAGCGGGCACGGCGCGGAACGCTCCAGGGCAGCTGACACGCTGCCCGCCACGGCTGCTCGCCATCGCCGGCGCGCGCGCGAGCAAACCACGAGCAGCTCAGCGTTCTGCTCCCGGGCTACCCGTGCGGGGTACGACGAGTCTTCGTCCACCATGCGCACGACCACCAAGCGCACGGAAAGGTCAGCCGCAAGCTGCGTGGCAACGGCGAGGCCCGTCTCGGCACATGCCGAGTCGTCTGCCCCGAAGACTATGCATCCAGCCATCTCGCGCTCCTGTCGGCCACTCCTTGCAAAGTCGCATCCGATGTCGCGCGCGTGCATCGGGGGGACCATGCAGATCGCCCCAAGCGCTCCCTACATGGCCAATCGCGACCCGCAGGCCTACGGCGCCGCTGAGGCCTACCTGCGCCGCGTCTGGTACTTGCGGTAGCGGATCGCGTACTTGCAGTAGATCCCGTCTTCGCCCAGCCGGCGGCCAAGGCCCTGGAGGATCTCGCGCAGCAGCTCGTGATACAGGGGCGTCGACTTCGCGCCGCGGAACGAGTAGCGCGACCAGTTGCCGGTGTCGCTGTAGCGGACCTCGCGCCGCGCCTCCAGCTCCCCCTGCTCGAACAGGCTGGTCGCGCGGACGTTGGCGGTGAGCTTGCCGTAGTCGTGCAGCCCGATCAGCGACTGGAAGAAGGCGTTGAAGATGAACAGCCGGGGCGCGAAGGAGTACTGCAGGTAATGCACGCCGCCGAGGGGCCCCCGGGTTCGTACCCCCAACGGAGGAGGCACCTCGAAGGCCCCCAGCGCCGACTCGGCCGTGGTGTTGTAGTCCGGGCGGTTCAACCGGCGCGCTCCCCTGGCGAAAGCCGTGATGCCCGTGGCCTGGGCCATGCCGCTCATCCACGGGGGCGAGCCGCCGCCAAAGTCGAACAGGTACTCCCATGCGATGAACTTGCGGTGGCGCCGGACCGCCAAGCTCGTCAGCTCGTCCAGCAGGCGGCGTAGGCGCTCGGGACGGCAGGGGGTGCCCGCTTTGGGCCCAGGGGGCCGCGCGCCGCAGACCGGCTTGCCGCTCCCGCCGGTCGCGCACGCCGAGTTCAGGAGGTTGGCCTTCTTGAAGTTCGACAGCGGATGTAGCTGTAGGCCGCGGCCGGGGAAGTACTGGAACAGCAGCTCGCTGCCCCGGAACGTGACCTGGTCTCCGGCCGCGAGGAAGGTCTTGGAGGGCCAGTACGCGCTGTTTCGGCGCAGCTGGAGGAATAGCGATGGCATCCGCGTTGGCGTCAGCTTCCGAGCGAGCGCGATCCGCTCGAGCGACTGGACGACGTATCCCAGCTCGCGTCGCCGCGCTCCCCTCAGGCGTCCGTGCGTGGCGCTGGCACGTCGATAGATGCGCCGGTAGCGCGACGAGTCGGACCGGCTGATGGCGCGCCTGGTGACGGCTCGCCGGAGGGCGCGATCGACGGCCTGCCGGCCGCGGCCGGTCATGTGTGCCCGGAACCGCGGGCGTCCGGGAGCGGGCCCGAGGTCGGTCTCGGCGCGCGATGGCACAAACGGGTCGTCCACCCGTTGGGCGCGGTCGTGATCGACCACGATCACGGGCCCCGCATGTGCCGGCGCGCTGCATGCCGCCCCCACTGCCAGGGCTGTCACGGCGACGACTAGGGGGCGGCGAGACGCGAGCATCGGAGACCGGGCGGGAACGTAGCGCGAACCGAAGCGCCTTGCGCGCTTAACGACGTAGTAGCCGGGCCACCACGTTGGCCAGGACCAGGTAGACCACGGCGGCGATACCCCAGTTCACGGCCACCTCCGCCTTGCGGTTCTCGAGGTCGAACATGTCCTTGAAGGGGCCGGCAAGGAAGCGGGCGATGTCCAGGATCAGATCCACCAGGTCATTGCTGCGATTGGCCTCGAGCACGACCAGGACGATGCCGAGCACGATCGCGCCGGCCACGAGCCCGGCGATCGCTGTGATGAGCCGGGCGAGGCCCCAAGCCCCGCGCCGCGCGGCCCGTCCGGCTCCACCGCGGCCTTCGGTGCGGGATCGTTCTCCCCTGGCACGTCGAAAACGCTTCACGTCCCTGGCTTGCCCCTTTCGGGGGAGGGCTAATCCCGGGAAGGTCGGGGAACACAGTGGGGAGCGAAGACCTGCAATCGATGATCGGAGGATGGGATGGCCAAGGATCACGGTCCGAGCATCAAGGACGACAAGCAGTACGAAGGTCTGAAGAAGAAGGGAATGAGCAAGTCGCGCGCGGCGGCGATCGCCAACACGCCTGACGCTTCGAAGAAGGGCGGCAAGCGCTCCGGCAGCGGGAAGGGCAGCTCCCAGAGCAGCAAGAGCAGTGGCAGCGGGAGTGGCGGAAACCGTGCGCAGAAGCAGGCCGCTGGGCGAAAGGGCGGCAAGAAGTCCAGCTCCTAGGTGCGGTGCGAGACTCCGGGGCGTGAGCGACCGGCTGCGGCTGGCTGACCTGCTCGGGGGCCTCTCGATAGCGGCGGACCTCGGCTTTGGCCTTCCGCCCGAGGAGGCGATGCGATCCTGCCTGATCGCCACGGCGCTCGCGCGCGAGCAGGGGCTGGCCGAGGACGAGGTGGCCGACACCTTCTACACGGCGTTGCTCACGCATGTGGGCTGTAGCGCGCTCTCGCAGGAGACCGCCGCCGTCTTCGGCGACGAGATGGTCTTCATGAGCACTGTGGCCAGGACGAACGTCGCCGATCCCGCGGACATCGCCGGGACCCTGCTGCCGGAGGTGACCCGGCGGATGAGCCCGGCGGAGCGGTCGAGGGTTGAGCACTACACGGCCACTCGGGGAGAGGAATTCGGCCGGCGCTTCGACCTCGGGAGCTGCGAGGTCGGCAGCACCACGGCCAAGCGCGTGGGCCTCGGGCCGGGCGTTCAGCGGGCGCTGCGGGAGGAAGTGGAGTGGTGGAACGGCGACGGTCCGCCCCTCGGCCTTCGAGGCGAGGAGATCGCGCTCGCGGCCCGCATCGCACGAGCCGCCGCGGACGCGGCGCGCTTCGACGATCTCGGCGGTTCCGTTGCCGCCGTCGACGCGCTGCGCCGCCGCTCGGGCGTGATCCTCGACCCTGCCGTCGTCGACGTCTTCGCCGCGAATGCCGACCGGCTCTTGGCTGAAACGCACGCCGGGGATCCCCGTCAGCTGATCCTCGAGACCGAGCCCGAGCCCGTCGTGGAGATCGACGCAACCGAGCTGCCCCGGGTGGCGGCGGCCTTCGGTGATCTCGCCGATCTGAAGACGTCCTGGACGCACGGCCACTCGCGCGGGGTCGCGAGGCTGGCCAAGGCTGCAGCCGAGAACCTGCGGCTCGACAGCCAGACGACCGCTCGGCTCGAGGTCTCCGCCATGCTCGCGGACCTGGGCCGGCTTGCGGTCTCGAACGCGATCTGGGAGAAGCCCGGCCCGCTGACCGGCGCCGAGTGGGAGCAGGTGCGGATGCACCCCTACCACTCGGAGCGCATCCTGGCCACGTCCAGCGCGTTGGAGCCGATGGCTCGCGCGGCGGGCATGCACCACGAGCGGCTCGACGGCTCCGGCTACCACCGCGCGTGCCGCGCCGCCGAGCTCTCGCCCTCCCCGCGGGTGCTGGCTGCTGCCGATGCGTTCCAGGCGATGACCGAAGAGCGGCCCTACCGTCCGGCGCTCAGCGCCGAGCAGGCCGCCGAGGAGCTCCGAGCTGAGGTGCGTGCCGCCAGGCTCGACTCGGATGCCGTGGCCGCCGTGCTCGAAGCCGCCGGCCGGCGCCCGCCGCGGCGGCGCGACAATCTCCGGCCAGGTGGGCTCAGCGAGCGGGAGGTCGAGGTGGCGCGGCTGGTGGCGGCCGGCTGCTCCAACCCGGAGATCGCCACCCGCCTGGTCATCTCCCGCAGAACAGCCGAGCACCACGTCCAGCACATCTACGCGAAGGTGGGCGTCTCGAGCCGCGCCGGGTTGGCGCTCTTCGCCCACGAGCACGACCTCCTGTCCGTAGCCCTAGACGCCTGACTGGCCCCGTCCCGCCACGGGTCCGGAAGATAGGTAGGCCTACCGATGCGCGGCGCGCGGCCGCGGGCGAGCCTGGCCTCACATGGTTCAGCCAACCGATGGAGGACAGCGATGACCGCCACGAGCTACCCGGCCGAAGTCACCCAGATCACTCGCAGGGCCACCGGCCACGACGTTCCGCAGCTCGCGCGGGTCCTGGCCCGCGCCTTCGAGCCCGATCCGGTGATGGCCTGGTTCTTCCCGGACGAGTCGGATCGATCGGAGCGACTCGAGCGGATGTTCGGACTGGTCCTGCTGCCGAAGATGGCGCTTCCACACGACGAGACCTACACGACCGAAGTCCTGGCGGGAGCGGCACTCTGGCAACCGCCAGGCGCTTACGAGACCGGTCCGATCGAGGACGCGAAGCTGCTGCCCAGGATGGCGAGGGTCTGGGGCCGCGGGCTTCCGCGCGCGCTTCGCGGCCTGCTCTTCATGGAGTCGATCCATCCCCACGAGCCGCACTACTACCTGCCGATCCTGGGTGTTGACCCGGAGTGGCAGGGACACGGCATCGGGGCGCAGCTGCTCCGGCCCGTGCTGGATCGCTGCGACAGCGAGGGGATGCCCTCATACCTCGAGGCCACGACTCCGCGAAGCCGTGCGCTCTACCTGCGCAACGGCTTCGAGGTGATCGAGGAGGTCCGCTTTCCGGGCGATGGCCCGCCGCTCTGGAAGATGTGGCGCGAACCCGCCACCGAATAACGCTCGCTCTCTTCAAGGCAGGACCCAACAGGCCGGTCGCCACTGCGCACTGACAGCACGCCGCGGTCAGAATGTAGGCCGAATGGGCAGCAAGCAGGCAGGCTGGCAGGAGTTCGCCCAGGCCGACTGGGCGGCTGCGCGTGATGCGTTCTCTGCGGCGCTGGAGGAGGAGCCAGGCGATCCCGAGGCGCTCGACGGTCTGGGCCAGTCACTGTGGTGGCTGGGCGAGCGCGATGCGGGGATCGACCTCCGGCGGGAGGCCTACGCGGCCTATCAGCGCCAGGGCGACGCCCGCGGCGCCGCGCGGCTGGCGATCTACCTGGCCGGCGAGCACCGCATCGACGGCCAAAGCGCGTCTGCCGCGGGGTGGCTGTCGCGGGCGCGGCGCCTGCTGGACGGTCAGGGCATAGGTCCCGAGGTTGGCTGGCTCGCGATCGAGGAGGCCAAGCGGGCGGCCGATCCCGGAGCCGCTGAGGCACACGCCCGTGCCGCGCTGGAGATCGCCCACGAGCTGGGCAACCCCGATGTCGAGTGCATGGCCCTCGCCCAGCTCGGCCGCGCGGTCGTGCGCCAAGGCCGTGTCGAGGAGGGTGTCGCGCTGCTCGATGAGGCGATGACGGTTGCGCTCGGCGGCGAGCCGAGCGACCCGCTGGCGTGCGGCGACGCCTGCTGCACGACGCTCGTCGTATGCGACGGCCTCGCCGACCTGAATCGCGCCGCGCAGTGGTGCGAGGCGGTGGTCGAGTTCAGCGAGCGCCGCCGCTACCTCCCGTTGCAGTCGTGGTGTCGCGGCATCTACGGCGCCGTCCTGATCCGCGCGGGCGAATGGGAGCGTGCCGAAGCGGTGCTCGCGGTGGCGCTGCGCGGCCAGGCCGACAAGCGGAGGGGCGGCGGCCGGACGCTGCCGCTGACGGTGTTTGCCGAGCTGCGCCTGCGCCAGGGGCGCAGCGAAGAGGCGGCGCGGCTGCTCGCCGGCCTCGACAACGATCCCGCCGCGCTCGCGCCGCTGGTGGAGCTGCACCTACAGCGTGGCGACCGAGCCATGGCGCAGGCTCTGCTCGAACGTGACGCCGAGGCCCATGGCGACAACGCGGATCTGCTGCGCCTGCGCGGCACCGTGGCGCTTGCAGCACGTGACCTCGACGCCGCCACGGCCGCCGCCGAGCGCCTGCGTGAGGTAGCGCAGGCCCTTGCCCGCGATGACCTGCGCGCGGAGGCTTCGCTGCTGGCCGGCGCCGTCGCAGCCGCCCGCGGCGACCACGAGGCGGCCTCGCGGGAGCTCGAGGACGCCATAGCCGGCTTCTCGGCGCTGCTTTACCCGCTGGAGGAGGCGCGCGCTCGTCTGGCCCTTGCGCGCGTCCAGGCAGACCGCGGCTCCCCGCTCGCGCTCGCGGGCGCACGCGCCGCCCGCGACGCGTTCGAGCACCTCGGCGCGCGCCGGGACGCCGACGAGGCCGCCGCGCTGCTGCGCGGCCTGGGCGTCACGGGTCGCGCCGCCCCTCGCGGCGATCGCGACGAGTTGACCGTCCGCGAACGCGAGGTACTGGGCCTGATCGCTGCCGGCCTCTCCAACGCCGAGATCGCCGACCGGCTGGTGATCGCGCCAAAGACGGCCGAGCACCACGTCGGTCACGTGCTGGCGAAGCTCGGCGTCCGCAGCCGCACAGAGGCAGCCGCGCATGCCGTGCGCCAGGGGCTCTAGCCGGCTTCCTTCTAGTGAATACCGTTGCCGTCGAGGGCGCCGTGGGGGTCGTAGCGGCGCTTGACCGCCACGAGGCGCTCCCAGATCTCGTCGGTGTAGGCGTCGCGAACCGAGCGCTCGGGGTTGAGGGCGTTCACATAGACGCCGCCGGTAGCGAAGGGCGCGGTGTCCTCCCACAGGCCGCGCACCCATTCCGCTGCGGGCTCCAACGGTTCGTGGCCGGAGCAGCCGATGATCCAGGTCAGGGCGTGCGCGCCCCGGTGGCCGAACGCCGTCGCGCCGGGCGCCACCCGGTCGACCGCGCCGCCCATCCACGCGGTCATCACGTGAGACTGCGGGGTGGGGGCACGCTCGAATCCGGTCAGCAGGGCATCGATGAGGTCGTCGCTCACCTCAGGGAGGAAGTGCTGCCGGTCGTAGTAGCGCCAGCCGGGGGGTGCGGTCTTGTCCAGCATGGACTGCAGCGCCACGTACGGCATCGGAGCCACGAGGTCGACCACGGGCGGGCAGCCCGCGCGCAGCGGCGCGATGACACGCGCGCCTTCGTCGATGTCACCGGTCCAGGCCATGGCCACGGCCACGACGGGCCCGCCCTGCAGCTCGGTGGGAAACGGCTCCTCCGGCGGCGCGGTGATCAACGCGACGAACGTGGTGAGCTCTTCGGGCGCAGCGGCCATCAGCTGGCGGGTGGCGCGCAGCGCGTCGCGCGCCTGTTCCCATGAGTAGAGGAGCATCCCGCCGAGGACCATCGGGCCGACGCGGTGCGCTCGGAACTCGAATGTGGTCACCACGCCGAAGTCCCCGCCGCCGCCGCGCAGCGCCCAGAACAGGTCCGGGTGCTCGTCGGCGCTGGCGCGCAGCAGCCGCCCGTCGGCCGTGACAACTTCGACGCCCAGGAGCGAGTCGATCGTCAGGCCGTGGCCGCGCATGATCCAGCCAAGTCCGCCGCCGAGCGTCAGCCCGCCGACACCCGTGTGGGAGATCTGGCCCGCCGGCACCGCCAGCCCATGCTTCTGCGTGGCGGCGTCGAGCTCGCTCAGCAGCGCTCCGCCACCCACCCGGACCACCGCGCGCTCCGCGTCGACGTCGACGGC